>Ga0182024_10023165_pt1 | contig 11146 bp, 8 predicted proteins | sample P32metaG_FD_120480 | JGI IMG/M metagenome (GOLD analysis project Ga0182024, IMG submission 120480) | Permafrost microbial communities from Stordalen Mire, Sweden - P3-2 metaG (Illumina Assembly) | ecosystem: Environmental > Terrestrial > Soil > Wetlands > Permafrost | place: Sweden: Stordalen... | reverse complement strand
GCGCCGCGGTCGAGGCGGGCATCGACTGCATCGAGCACGGATCGCTGATGAGCGACGAGACCCTCACGCTGCTCATCGAGCGCGGCACGTTCCTCGTCCCGACGACCTACCTCGCTGACGGGATGGATGTGTCGCAGGCGGCGCCCGAGCTGCAGGCCAAGGCCGCGGAGGTGTTCCCGCGTGCGAAGGAGACGATCCGAAAGGCCGTCGCGCGCGGCGCCCGCATCGCATGCGGGACCGACGCGCCGGCAATCCCGCACGGCAAGAACGCCAAGGAGCTGGTCGCGCTCGTGGCGCGCGGCATGAGCCCGCTGCAAGCGATCCGCGCCGCGACGACCGTGTCGGCCGAGCTCATCGACGTCGACGACCGAGGCCGCCTCAAGGCCGGGCTCCTGGCCGACGTCATCGGCGTGCCCGGTGACCCGACCGCTGACATCGCCGTGACCGAGCACGTCCGATTCGTGATGAAGGGCGGTGAGGTGTACCGCAACGACGACGAAGCTTCGTAGCCGACGAGGTGCGCGCGAGCGATCAGGCCGCGGCGCCCGTTCCGATGCCGAGCAGGAGGAGCTCCCAGAGGCCCTCGGCGCCATCGCCGTCGGATCCGGATAACGATCCGCTGATCGTCGTCGCGAATGCGTTGAACATGATCGCCTGGAGCACGACGCCGGCGATTCGGGCATGGCGGAGGTCGTGGCGGATGACGTTGGCCGCCGCGGCGGCGCCGAGCAGCTCCTCGAGCTGCGAGACGACCGGCTTGAAAGCCCGGGCTGCCTCCTTGGGGTGGGACGTGAGCAGCTGCTGCGCGAAGTCCGCCATGGCGGCGGGTCTCGGCCCCGTCGTCGGCGAGCGGTCAGCGGGTAGTGGTCGACACAGCCGGTAGTACTCGACCGCGAAGCGGTGGAGTCGGTCGAGCGGCGCGTCCTCTTCGGCGGTCACTTGCTGCAGGTACGCGGCGGTCGAACGGACCGACTCCTCGAACAGCGCCAGGAGGAGCTCGTACTTCCCGGCGAAGTACTGGTAGAAGCCACGCAGCGACTGGCCCGACCGCTCGACCACCTCTTGGACCGTGAACTCCCGGCCCGAGTCGCTGTTGACGAGCTCGACCGCGGCATCGAGGTAGCGCTGGGCTCGGCTCTCGGCCCGGGCGCGGGCCGGGTCCAGCGATCGCGCCACTGCGAGCTCGCGCCAGGTGAGCTTGGAAGGGTCCGGCGGGACGCGGTCGCCGTCCTCTTCGGTCGCCATGCCCGCAAATGTTACTCACAGCGGTGGAGATGAGCGATCTCCTCTGAGCGACGTGCGCGTCGCGCTCTGCAAGAACGCCGTACTACAAGATGAACCGGCGCTGGCCTGCCCGAGGACCGGCGTGCGCAGCAGCTCGCGCCGCCGGAGCTGCTGCAGCTTGCCGGTTGAGCTGCGCGGGAGGTCGGTCACCGGGTGGAGCCCTCCCGGCAGTTCCGGCGGGCGAGCCCCGCCGAGCCCCGCCGAGGCCCGGTCGTGGCGTACAGGGTCGTGCACCGCGGAGGAGAAGTGGTCTCTACCGCTCGAAGTCGGGCAGGGGCGGTGCCGGGACCCCGTGCAGGTCGGGATCGAGCTCGAGCCCGAAGCTGTTAAAAGCCATCGCCAGGCAGGTGTAGGTGCCGACGACGAACGCCACCTCCATCAGCTGGCGCTCGTCGAGGTGCGCCGCCAGGCGAGCCCACGTCTCGTCGTCGATGCGGTAGCGATCGATGAGCTGGTCGGTCGCCATCAGGAGGTCAACCTCCAGCGGCGCCCAGTCCGCAGCCCTCGGGCCCTCCGCGATTGCCTCGACCTCCCTTGCAGTGATCCCGCAGGAAGGCGCCATGCGCACGTGCTGGACCCACTCGTACGGCGCGCGCGTGCGCCAGGCGACCCGCAGGACCATGAGCTCGCGCCATCTCGGCTCGAGCGTCGGCGAGTTCAGCAGCACCGCGTTGTACACGAGGAACGGTCCCGCAAGGCTCGGATGGCGCATCAACGTGGTGAGCACGTTCGGGACGCGCGGTGCCTCGGAGCCCTCGGCGAGCAGACGCGAAGCGCGTTCGTCTCCGAAGGCGGCCCGCAGCGCGGCGACCGCGTCCTCGTTCCACTCTTCCTTCGGCAGAGGTGCCAGTCGAGGTGCAGACGGGCTCACGAGTACCTCCGGTCAGATCGGCCTATCGGGTCCACGATGGCACCAATTGCACAGGGAGAAGCCCGTCTCCGGCCCGAGGCGCGCCCCCGATCATGACGGGCTTGATCGCTTCGGCGCCGCGAGCCAGGAGCTCTTGAAAGTCTCATCTGCAGTAGCCAGGGATTGCCCGACGTGTTCACTCTCGGCTGACCGCGGTTCGGTCATCCGGTCGACTCCGCTCGGACCTCAGGTCGCGGGTTCGAGGACGGCGTCGAAGGTGGATGCTCCACTGTCGGGTACTCGCGGTTGACGCCAGACCTCGACCGGGAAGGAAACGGTGATGAGCGCGCAGTAGAGCCAGAGCAGGCGCTTGGCGTCATCGGGAAGGGCGTCCATCGAGAACGGCTCGAGGTAGGTCATGGCCGCTTCGATCCGTGGGAACGCTGCATCGTAGAAACCCTGGAGCTCCCCCATGGTGCTGGCCAGGCGCTTGGCGTATCGCTCGCGCTCGCTCGGGAGCGCCCAGTCTGCGAAGCGGTCGAGGTCGGCGAACTCGATCGGTAGTGACAGGGGTGTTGTCGGCATCGGTGGGTCTCCTCGCCTCAGGCCCGGACCGGCGTCTTCGCCGTCTGTTGCTGGTACTCGCTCACGTAACGCCGTGCAGTGTGGTGAAGCTGACGCAGCAGGACCTCCTGATCTCCCAACGGGAAGGTCTTTACGGGAGTGGTCGACTCGAGCATCGTCTGCGTGGCCTCGAGAGTGTTTCCGTCCTGGAGGGCGTACTCCTTGAAGGTGACGACGGCGAGCTCCTGGGCGAGGCGCTCGCGCGCGTTCTTCGGCGGCGCGAAGTAGCAGGTGCCTTCGAAGATGTGCGTGTTGTACGACGTCGGCCAGTAGTGGTACGTGAGGACCCAGTTCGGCTTCCAGATGAGCAACATGAAGTTCGGGAAGAAGACGTAAGAGTCGAGGCCCCACGCCTTGTGGTGCGCCGGGTTGAGGCCGGGGGGCAGCTCATCGAGGCCGATGTCGGGTGCGTCCCACGGGCCGAACAGCCCGCTGCGGAGCTTCTGCTCGATCGGTTTCACCATGCTCAGGTCCTTCGGCGGGGACATGCCACCCCACGACGAGACCATGCCGTGCGGGCCGTCGATCTCGTACGCCAACGCCTCGTAGCCGAAGCCGACGAGCTTGCGTGACTCGGCGGCGACAGCCTGCTTCGCGTGCAGGACCGGCGCGTGGTAGAACTCCGCGAACGCGTCGATGAAGAGCTTCCAGTTGCTCCCGACCTCCGCGCGGTACTTGTGGACCTGGGTCAGCTCGTGGAACGGATAGCCCTCGATCCCCTTGCCGAGTTCCCCGAGGTACTCGCGGAGCGGGGTCGTGTTCGAGGGATCGAGGTTCACGAAGATGAACCCCTCCCACACCTCGACCTGCACCGAGGCGAGCGGGTAGTCGGCCTTGTCGAGGTCGAAGAACTCCGACTCCTGCTGCACGAAGGTCAGATCGCCGTCGAGGCTGTAGCGCCACGCGTGGTACTTGCAGGTGAACTGGCGGCACGTCCCGCTCGTCTCCTCGCCGGGGTAGTCCTGCCAGACGAGCTTGTTGCCGCGGTGACGACAGATGTTGTGGAAGGCACGAACCTCGCCGTCCGAGGCCCGCACGACAACGATCGATGTCCCGGCGCAATCGATCTCCTTGGTGAAGAAGCTCCCGACCTTCGGGAGCTGCTCCATGCGCCCGACATTGAGCCACGTCCGGGCGAAGATCGCCTCGCGCTCGAGCTCGTAGACCTCCGGCGTGATCGAGTCGGCATAGGAGACCGGACTCGTTCCGAGCTCGGGATAATGCTCGGTCCAAGACCCCTCGGCAGGCTTCGGGAAATGCGGCATGTGGTCGATCCTCCGGTCAGGTCGGCGCAGCAGGCCTACGATAGCACCAGTTGCAAAAAAAGAGAAGGCCGTTTCCGCCGGGAAGCGAGCGGTCCTCAGCGGATCAGCGCCGAGGCCCTTGGGCCACCCGCTGGCGATTACTTCGTTAACATCTAAGGAGAGCCCTATTTCCGCAGCCACGCCCGAGGGACGCTCGGGTGAGACCGAGGAGGACAGTGCGACCGCTGCCCCGAGTGGTGCCCGAGACCGAGTCCTTCTGGACCGGGGGCCGCGACGGGCGTCTGTGCGTCAAGCGGTGCCCTGAGTGCGGCCGGCTCTGGCATCCTTCGCAGACGGTGTGCGCGGACGGCCACGTCGAACTCGAGCCGGTCGAGGCCTCGGGTCTGGGTACCGTGATCGGGCTCACCGTCAACCTCCAGCAGTGGGTCCCTGATCCGGCGCCGCCGTACGTCGTGGCCGTCGTCGCCCTCGACGACGATCCTCGTGTCCGCCTCACGACGAACATCGTCGACGCGGAGCCTGAAGACCTGCAGGTGGGTCTGCGCGTTGCGGTGCAGTTCGAGCAGTGCGGCGATGTCTGGTTGCCGATGTTTGCACCCCAGCCCGATCCGGACGGCGCGCGGGCGGCTTCGGTCGCGCAACCGCCTCTGCCGGCGGCCGTCGTGCGGCCGATGCCGGCCGGCGACAAGTTCGAGGAGCGGGTCGCGATCACGGGCGTCGGCATGTCCGACGTCGGCCGCCGGCTGATGCGCGCGCCGCTCACGCTCACCGTCGACGCGTGCCTCGCCGCAGTGGAGGATGCCGGTCTCGACCTTTCGGACATCGACGGCCTGTCATCGTGGCCGGGCGTCGCCATGGGGAGCGCGGGGGTCTCGGAGGGCGGGATCTACCCGGTGGTGAACGCGCTCGGGGTCCACCCGAGCTGGCACCACGCAGGCATCGAGACACCCGGACACACCGGTGCTGTCGTCGCCGCGATGATGGCGGTCGCCTCCGGCGTGTGCCGGCACGTGCTGTGCTACCGGACCGTGTGGGAGTCGACTGCGACGGAGCTCCTGCGCTCCGGACGACTGGAGCCCCCGGTGCCCGGTCGTGTGGACGGCGACTTCCAGTGGCGCCTGCCCTTCGGCGCCGCCTCGGCGGCGAACTGGATCGCCATGTACGCATCGCAGTATTTCCATCGCTTCGGGGCCGACCGCGAGGTGCTGGGGCGGATCGCGCTTAACGCACGAGCGAATGCGGCACGGAACCCAGCGGCGATCTATCGCGAACCCCTGACCATGGACGACTACCTCGCGGCGCGCATGATCTCAACGCCGTTCGGCCTGTACGACTGTGACGTCCCGTGTGACGGCGCGATCGCGCTGGTCGTCTCGGCCGCCGACGCCGCGGCTGACGCTCCGCAACCGGTTGTCCGTGTCGAAGCCGTCGGAACCCAGATCACGGAGACCGTGTCATGGGACCAGGGGACCATGACACACGAGCCGATGGTGTTCGGCCCGGCCGCGCACCTGTGGAGTCGCACGAACTTGAAGCCAACCGACGTCGACGTGGCCGAGATCTACGACGGGTTCACGTTCAACTGTGTGTCGTGGCTCGAGGCGCTCGGGTTCTGTGGGATCGGCGAGGCGCCGGCGTTCCTCGATGGCGGGGCCCGCATCGCGCTCGACGGGTCGCTGCCGCTCAACACCCACGGCGGTCAGCTCTCGGCGGGACGCACCCAGGGGTTCGGCTTCCTCCACGAAGCGGTGGTGCAGCTCCGAGGTCACGGGGGCGCGCGCCAAGTCGACGGCGCCGAGGTCGGGATCGTCGCCACGGGCGGCGGCCTTCCGGGCGGTGCGATGCTCCTGACCCGTGCCCGTTGACCACGCCCCGCGGTCGTTGCGTCGGTACGATCACCTCACTGACGGATACTGGGTACGACACGTCCCGGGGGGTTCCCCACCCACGAGGAGCCGACGACCGGCATGTGCTCTGACGCGCGGGAGCTGGTACAGGAGCGGCGTGGCCCGATCCTGATTCTCCGCCTGAACCGCCCCGAGGCGAGGAACGCGCTCACCGCCGGGCTGGTCACCGGCATCGGCAAGGCGATCGTCGAAGCCGAAACCGACCCGGCGACCCGAGCCATCGTGCTCACCGCTACGGGCGACCGGGCCTTCTGTGCCGGGATGGACCTCCAGGCCTTCGCGGACGACGACGAGATCGGTGTCGGCGCGGACGACTCCACCGCAGGCTTTGATCGGTTGCTCCGAGGCGAGCTCACGGTGCCGCTGGTTGGGGCGGCCAACGGCACGGCCGTCGGGGGCGGCCTCGAGCTTCTCTTGGGCTGCGACCTGATCATCGCGTCCACCCAGGCGCGGTTCGGGTTCCCAGAGGTCAAGCGAGGATTCTTCCCAGCGGGCGGCGGGACCCTCATCGGCACGCGGATACCGCTGGGCATCGCGCTCGAGATGACCCTCACCGGCGACCCGATCGACGCCGCCCGCGCCTACGCGATTGGCTTGCTCAACGCCGTGGTCCCGCCCGACGAGGTGATGCCGACCGCGGTGGCGTTCGCCGAGCGGATCGCCGAGAATGCGCCGCTCGGCCTCGCGGCGTCGAAGGAGCTCGTCCGCTTGGGAGTGACCGACGCCGCGCGTGCGTCGGCACGCTTGGACGAGTGGAGGTCCGTCGTGTTCGACAGCGAGGACTCCAAGGAAGGCGCCCGCGCGTTCGTTGAGAAGCGCGAGCCCATCTGGCGGGGCCGGTGAGCCGAGCGACCACCTGAGCTCGGGCAGGTCGAGATGGACACGTATGCCGGTACCCGCTGGGATGCGGCGTTCGACCACCAGCGAGCCCATCCGTTACGCCGGATGCCCTACGCAGACCGGAGCGGTCCTCCTACCTGACTTCAGCGGTGTCGACGCGGGCACCCGTCGAACTGTGCCTTCCTTCGTGTCGCGGGCCCGGGTCGGGGCTCAACCGACCGGCTCCGCGAGCGTCTTGAGCTCCAGGAACTCGTGCAGCCCTGCCGCACCCATCTCGCGTCCGATGCCGGACTGCTTGTAGCCGCCAAACGGCGCGTCCGGGCCGTAGTAGACGCCCCCGTTGACGCTCATCGTGCCGGCACGGATCCGACGCGCGACACCGAGCGCGCGCTCACGATCGCCGCTCATGATGGCGCCCGAAAGGCCGAAGAGCGAGTTGTTCGCGATCCGCACCGCGTCGTCATCGCCGTCGTGCGCGAGGACCACGAGTACCGGGCCGAACAGCTCGTCCTGCGCGACCGCGGAGTCCTCATCGACGCTGACGAGCAACGTCGGCTCATAGAAGAAGCCACGAGGAAGGTGCTCGGGGACGTGGCCTCCCGTCACTGCCTTGGCGCCGTCCCCGACCGCACGATCGACGTAGCCCGCGACTTTCTCGCGCTGGCGCGCACTGATGAGCGGCCCCATCATGTTCTCGGGGTCAGCAGGATCTCCGTATGCGACGCCGCCGAGCACCGAGCGCGCCACATCAACGACCTCGTCGTACCGGTCACGCGGCACGACGAGTCTCGAGGTAATCGCACAGCCCTGGCCTGAGTGCGACGTCGCCGCATACGAGCAGAACATGGCGGCCATCGCGGCGTCGCCGTCGTCGAGCAGCACGAAGGCCGATTTGCCGCCGAGCTCGAGAAACACCCGCTTCACGGTCGCGCTCGCTGCCGCCATGATCTGGCGCCCGACCGGCGTCGAACCGGTGAACGACACGACGTCGACGTCGGGGTGCGTGGTCAGCAGAGCTCCGACCGCGTTGTCCGAGGCAGTGAGCACGTTGACGACTCCGGGTGGGAAGTCGGTCGCGTCGGCGATGAGCTTGCCGAGCGCAAGCGTTGCCCAGGGCGTGTCCGGCGCGCCCTTGAGTACGACGGTGCAACCGGCAGCGAGCGCGGGCGCCAGCTTGGCCAGTGCGAGCTGGATCGGGTAGTTGTACGCCGCGATCGCGCCGACCACGCCGGCGGCCTCCTTCTCGATCCAGCGGTGGTGCCGGCCAGCGAACGTCTCCCGCTCGCCGAGGTCTTCGACGAAGTCGTAGCTGGCGAGGAGATCGGCGTACCAGTCCACGACGTCGATCGGTCCTTCGAGCTGTGGGCCGTGCGTGCTCGAGACGGGCGCGCCGACCTCCAGCACGAGGATCTCGCGTAGGAGCTCAACGTTGTCCCGCAAGGCGGTGTGGAGCTGGCGCAGGCACCGCACACGCAGCGCCTGGTCACGCGACCATTCCGTCCTGTCGAACGCACGGCGCGCCGCCGCGATCGCCTGCGCCGCGTCGTCGAGTGTCGCGTCGGCGGCTGGGCCGAGGACCCCCTCGGTCGCGGGATTGATCGTGTCGTAGGTCGCACCGTTGGCGGCGGCCACCAGCTGGCCGTCGAGCAACAGCCTTTCCTCGTGCCAGATCGTCATGACGTCACCTCAACCCTTCCTATTTTCGATCCGCCCGCCGAGGCGGGATGCAAGCTCACCGAAATTCCGGAGTAGAGCGCCATCCCCGTCGTGGGGTCGATGTGGTCATTGCACGTGAGCAGGTTGACGTTGGCGGCCTGATGCCCATGGGGGACGGACACCGATCCGATGCGCATCGACGGATCAAGCTTCGCGATCCCGACCATTTCCCCTTGCGCGCTTCGAACGACCACTGGCTGGCCGTCGGCGACGGCGGCAGCAGCTGCGTCGTCGGGATGGACGATCACCTCGGCGACCTCGCCCAGGAAGTCCAGCTGCGAGTTCAGGTGGCGCATCTGTCGTCGCGGTATGAGGACCAGGGTCGCGGGCGGCTTCAGGGCCGCGAGCTGGTCGACGAGCAGCTGAGGCGCGAGGCGCCAGCCGCCGAGCCGGTCGAGATGCCGTTCCACCCATCCCGCGGGGACGTCATGGGCCTCCTCGATCCACCCCGCCGCGACCAGTTCCTCGAACGTGCATCGAGCGCCAGCCGCGACCTTCGCGAGCCGCGCGTCGTCGGTGGCGTCACCACCGCCCGTCGGGGCAAGGTCGTGTCCGAGCCGGCGCCCGAGTTCAGCCAGAACCCACCACGCCGAACGCCGGTCGCCCACCGGCTCGACGACCGGCGGGGTGTACTGGGCCGCGACGCGGGGCGTCAGGAAGTCCCACAGGGTCACGTCGGGGCGCTCGAGCTGATCCTTGGTGGGCAGCACGTGGGTCGAGAGCCCCGTCGTGTCGTTGGCGATGATCTCGATTGTGGCGAGGACCTCGAGCGACCGCAGTGCTGGTACCAGCGATTTGGCGTCTGGAAAGGCGGTGACGAGGTTACCGCCAAGGTTCAGGACAGCGCGGATGTTCCCGGCGTGGATCTCATCGGCCAACACGGCGCACGGCCACTCGCCGAGGAAGGAACGCGACTCCGGGCGGCTGCGGGGGCCGGGCCCGAACAGGCCATCGGGCGGCGAGATCGGGAGCTCGAAGGTCTCGAGTTGGTGGGCGAACCCGGGATGGAACCAGACACCTCCGGGCCGGTTCATCGAGTCCGTGACGATCATGAGCACCCACGAGAGCCACTGAGTCACGTTGGCGGCGGCGGACATGGTGACGCCGGTTCCCGTGACGATGGCGACGCGGCCGGCGTGTCGAACCGCGTCGAGGAACTGGGTTAGCTCGCTCTCTCTTACATCGGCGACCAGCGCCGCGTGCTCGAGCGTGAACTGGGCGACTGCGGCGGCTAACGCGTCGCTGCCGACGGTGCGGTGCTCGAGCAACTCTCGGTCCGCACCGTCGCGCAACAGCTCCCGCACCACGAAGGCGAAGACCGCATAGTCGGTACCGGGCCGCGGTGCGAGGTGGTGGGTGGCGAAGTGCGCCGTCTCGGTCCGACGGGGATCGACAGCCCAGACCTCGGCGTGCGCTCGCAACGCGCGCAGCGCGGTCACCGGATCAGGAAGCGCTGAGGTGTGGCCGTGGGAGATGACGGGGTTGACGCCAACGTAGATGACGAGGTCGGCGTGTTCGTAGTCGACGTGAGGGTTGAGCCCCGGAAAGCCGCCCATCTGATCTGACACCAGGACCTTGGCTGTGCCGTCGATCGTCAGCGGGCTGAACCGCGCTGGTGTGCCGATCGCCGCGAACAGTGCCTCGGCCATCCGGTAGCCGGCCGCGTCCATGCCGACCCCACTGCCGAAGAAGACGCCGATCGCTTCGGGGCCATGGCGGTCCGCGATGACGCGTAGCCGCGCCGCGAGGTCGTCGAGGCAGTTGGCCCATGTGGTCGGTTGCAATGTGTCACCGACACGCACCAGCGGTTGTTCCAGCCGATCGGGGTGGTGATGCATCTGTGGGAGCGCACGCCCCTTGGCGCACGTATAGCCGTGGGATAACGGGTGGTTCTCGTCACCGCGCACCCGAACGATCTGGTCGCCCGAAACGTCGACGCGTATTCCGCATACCGCGGTGCAGATTCGGCAGAAGCTCCGGACGGTTCGAATCTCGCCCGCAGTCATGGTTAGCGAGGCGTTCTGGGGGAGCGATCGCGGAGCAGACGCGCACCGTGCCACGCGCAGGCGGGCAGCGGCCTACACCCCCACCAGCAGGGGTCGAGGCCGCCGAGCGCCGGCAACGGAAGGGCAGCGGTCACCAACCGATAATCTAGTTATCGCGAAGCGGGTGCGCCACTTTCGGCCCGCGGCGGCGAGCAGCCCGGAGATAGGGGCACCACAGGACCAGCGATCCGCCACGCGTTCGCCGCCCTGCACATGCTCGAGTGCTCTGCGGGCGCGGCAGCACCAGGTGAGCGGCTCGTCGCCAATGTGCCGACGGCGATGTCGGCACGACGTACACAGCAAGCGCTGACCGAGGACAACCGCCGGGGGACTAGTGGATGCACGAGGACCCGAATCAGGGTCGGGTCACGCGCCGAGGCCGTGGAGGCAGAACTCCCAGGTCTCCTCGGCAGTCAGACGCATCCGAGGGTCCTGGATGATGCGGTTGCCGAACCAGCTGTACATGACCATTTGCTGCACCAACACGGCGGCGCGGCGCGGATCACTCACGTTGATCGCCCTGGCAGCCGCTGCGTCATCGATGAGCTCGACCAACATGCGTGAGATGGGCTCCATAGCGAGCTTCACGCGCTCTGGGTGGGCGACCGCGAGCTG
>Ga0182024_10023164_pt1 | contig 11146 bp, 9 predicted proteins | sample P32metaG_FD_120480 | JGI IMG/M metagenome (GOLD analysis project Ga0182024, IMG submission 120480) | Permafrost microbial communities from Stordalen Mire, Sweden - P3-2 metaG (Illumina Assembly) | ecosystem: Environmental > Terrestrial > Soil > Wetlands > Permafrost | place: Sweden: Stordalen... | reverse complement strand
TACCGCTGCAAAGTCAATTCAATTCCGCTCACGCGCGACGAGTCGAAGAACTACGCCTACCCATGGCGTGATAATTTTTGCGAGCACCGTTATTTTGGTGTGACCCAATGCCCAGCCGGGCTCGGCCATCAGGGCGAGGATATCAGGCCCGGCTCCTGCCTGCTCCGCAGTCCGGGCGCGGACCGCTGCGAGCCTTATCAACACAACGTCGTGGCTGTGCGCGACGGCCTGGTGCTGCGCGATCCCGGCGACGAGGCGCTCTACCTAGTGGTCAATGTGCCGGGCGAGCACATCCGCTTCCGTTATCTGCACATGAGCCCGCGGCTCCTTGACGCCGCCGGCATGGTGAGCGGGCGCGCGCTCGCCGCCGGCGAAGTGGTCGGCGCGGTGGACAATTATCAGGGGTTCGAAGGCGGTACGAGCTATCACCTGCACTTCGACGTGCAGGTGCCGACGCGCGAAGGCTGGCTTTTCGTCAATCCTTACATGACCCTGGTGGCGTCTTATGAACGCCTGATTAGGGCGCGCGGCACCGTCGTCAACGACGCCATGTTCGCAGCAGCGTCAGCGAGCACGGCCACGTCGCCGGTTGACGGACAGGGACCCGCCCCGCCAAATAACGGCGCCGCGCCCAGCACTCCAAATTCCTCCGGCGCCGTCGCGTCGAACGCGCCGAGACTAAGCGTTGGACCAACTGTCAGTTTGGCGCCGCCCGTGCACAATGAGCATCCGGCCGACGACGTTGAGCCAAGAACCCTTCATAGAGCAAGGACCGCCGAACGTTGCGAGACGCGCGGGGCTCAGTACCACCACCGGCGGCATTGCCGGCCCGATGTTGCTGAAGAGCGCGAACGCGAAGGCCGCCATCACAGACATGGCGTTCGATCGGTGGATCGCGACCTTTCGCACGAAGGCCGAGGCGCGCGGCATCACGGCCGAGACCTACACGCGCGTCATGTGCACCGTACATCCCGACATGGCCGCGCTTGAAGCGACCCGTAACCGGTCGCCACTACCAAAGGGAATCAACCAAATCGTATAGGCCGGCAGAAATTGGCGCAGCAAAGCGGGGGTCATGAGCGACCGAATTGCGATGTCGCCCCCAATAGCGACCGAATAGCGGTCTGGCGGCATATCACTTTCGGGCCGTTATAACCGGCTCCCGGCCCCATCCTTGGCGTGGCGCAGGCTTTGAAATTGAGCGCGCAAGTATGTGGTGTGTCATCGGGAGTAGAGACTTGGCCAGGCTTCGATTCCCATTTCTGGCAAAAATCGTGCGGGTACGGATGAGGGTACGGACATTTTTCGAACTGGAATTACACACGCTGTTCAATGGGTTACTCTACCTGTGCGATTCCGCCCCTGGCACCAACCCCCACTCAGCTTAATGTTTGAGCCGCCGCCTGATGCGAAGAGACTCCATTGCGGGTAAAAACGAGCGACGGTCGTCCAGCTCGTGCTTGTCATGCAGCCTGATACATCGCTCCGAGGTCAAACAGACGCTTCTGAAAACCGGCCGATGCCGTCCCGGTCCATTGCGATTCTGCTCTGCACGTTCAATGGGGCGCGATTCTTGCCGCGCCAGCTCGCGTCATATGAAACACAGGATTTTTTGGACTGGCGTCTGTTCGTCTCGGACGATGGATCGCAAGACGGCACCTTGGCCCTGCTTGAGGAATTCCAAAAGAAGCACGGGCCCGCGAAGGTGTCGCTGCGGCGCGGTCCGCAAAAGGGATTTGTTGCTAATTTTTTGTCGCTGATTTGCGACCCGGCGATCGAGAGCGATTACTACGCGCTGTCGGATCAGGACGACGTGTGGCATCCCGGCAAGCTGTCGCGGGCGCTGCAATTCCTCAATAACGCGCCCGCCGACGAGCCATTCGTTTATTGCTCCCGCACGCAACTTATTGACGAGCAGGGCGGCGAGATCGGGCTCTCGCCGCTATTCAAAAAACCTCTGAGTCTCCGCAATGCGCTGACTCAGAGCATCGCCGGTGGCAACACCATGGTCTTCAATGAGGCGGTTCGCCGAGTGCTGATGCGGGCTGGACCGGACGCCAACCCGGCGTCTCATGATTGGTGGATCTACTTGATCATCAGCGCAATGGGCGGCACGGTATTTTACGACAGCGAACCTACCGTCTCCTACCGCGTGCATCCGCGCAATGTTATCGGCTCCAATCGCTCGGCGGCGGCGCAAATTCTGCGCGCCCGCATGCTGTGGCAGGGCCGCTTGCAGGCTTGGACCGAGATGAACGTCGCCGCGCTGGAGCGCATCGAAAGCGTGATGACCGACGATAACCGCAAAACATTCGAACTTTTTCGCCGCGCCAGGAAGCGGAGCCTGTTGCCGCGCGCGTACGGGCTTATCCGTGCCGGCATCTATCGACAGACTTTGTTGGGCAATATCGGCTTGGCGGTGGCTGCGTTGACTGGGCGGATTTGAAATCGCCGCTTACGCCGCCAAAGTGGCGCCGCCGGTCTTATGTTTGACATACCACTGGTAAGTGCTGGCGATGCCGTCTTCGAGCGAAATTTCGGGTCTCCAGCCAAGCGCGGTGATGCGGCCCGAATCCATGAGCTTGCGCGGCGTGCCATCGGGCCTTGTGGTGTCGAATACAATCTTGCCGCGGTAGCCGACGATGCGGGCGATGAGGCCGGCGAGGTCGGCAATCGAAATATCGCTGCCCATACCGCAATTGATGTGGTCATACCCATCGAAATGATCCAGGCAGAACGCAGCGGCCGTTGCCAGATCGTCGACGTGCAGAAACTCACGCAACGGCTTGCCGGTTCCCCACACGGCGACTTCGGCAAGCTCCGCCGCCTTCGCCTCGTGAAATTTGCGAATGAGCGCCGGCAGAGCGTGACTGGTCAGTGGATCGAAATTATCGCCGGGCCCAAAAAGATTGCAGGGCATGATCGAGATGTAGTGGCGGCCGTATTGCTTGCGGTAGGCTTGGCACAGCTTGATCCCGGCGATTTTGGCGATCGCATACCATTCGTTGGTCGGCTCCAGCGGACCGGTGAGCAGCGCCTCTTCCTTTAGCGGCTGCGCGGCCAATTTCGGATAGATGCAGGAGGAGCCGAGGAACAGGAGACGATCGACACCCGCCAAGTGCGCTGCATGAATGACGTTCGCCTCGATCACCAGATTGTCGTAGATGAAATCGGCGGGAAACGTATCGTTGGCGTAGATGCCGCCGACCCTGGCGGCAGCGAGCACGATCGCGTCAGGACGATTTTGCCGCAGCCAAGCCTCGACGCCGAGTTGATTGCGCAGATCGACAGTCTCCCGATCGGCCTTGAGGACTTCGTCCCCACGCTTGGCTAGGCAGCGGGCGATCGCGGACCCGACCATGCCCTTGTGTCCGGCGACCCAGATTTTTCGCGCACTCATGAGCTAATCGCTGATGTTCTGTTGCGAAGTATTATCACGGCGGGTGATCGTCTTACCAGCCCTGCACATGGGGATCACTGCCGATCGTGCGCGGGAAGATATCAAAACCGCTTCGAAGGATGCTTAATTTCAGCAGCCTATGAGCAATGCCGGCCGATCCACGGAGCTGCGGCAGAAATCATCTAAAATCGATAGTCGAGACCGGTGCGAAAAATATTCTCGTCAAGCGTCGTGTTCGTAGTCTGACTGGCGACGCCGGAGCACGCAACCGTGCAATTGAATGTGCCGAGATTGACGTAGAGGTATTCAAACTTGATCGACCAGGTGCCAAACGACGTCCCGGAAAAGCCATATTGAAAGCCGCCGCCGACCGTCCAGCCGATATTGTTGCTGGTTGTTCCGCTGTTGCCGCCGGCCCCGGGTGAAAAACCTTGAATGACGTCGCCGGCAGCGCCGCCAGCGGTCACGTAGGTCAGCCAGTGATCGGGCCAGGCAAAGCCAAGGCGCCCGCGTACGGTCGCCAGATAATTGCTGTCCGTCGTGCAAGTAAAGGCAGAAAGCCGGCACGAAGAGCTGCCGCCGATGTGAGCCCAATCCAAATCGCCTTCAAGGCCAAGGACGATGCGGTCGATCTGAAAGTCGAAGCCAACCGTTCCGCCGACCAGCCCGCCCGACACGCCGAAATTTCCAGTCGTGGGTCGAAGCGGGTAATTGAGTCTGGTCGCTCTGGCCCCTTATGCCGCCGGCATTGATGCCGATATAACACCGGTCCAGTCGTAAGGCACGTCGTAGGGCCAGCGGGGCCCTTCATAGGTATTCGTAACAGTGCAGATTTTGGAATCTTCTTTCATGGTCCCTGTGCAGTCATCTGAGGTAGTCATGGCGTATGGAGAGGGGCCTCCACTTCTTCTGACACTGTAGGAGGCACCTGCTTCAACCTTGACTATCGTGTCCGACGAAGAACCGGGGATCTGGCAGCTTTTGCTGTCTACAGAATTTTCCGGTGTTTCCGTCTTTGTCATTGTAAAAAGGATCGGATCTGCGCCATCGACGATGCCGCGACCGTCAACGATCGTTTTTATCGTTAACGTAGGGGCGGGTGTTGAGGATGGATATGTAGTGCATTTCTGTGTTTGGGGTTGAGGTTGAGGCAGGCGACCGTCCGCCGCAAACGCGAAGTTGATTGGCCAAAGCGAAAAAACGATGAGAAGTCTCGCGGGCCATCGTGTCACGGTTCTCTCCTATGGTGAAAACGCGTGAGCTAAGTTGAGGTTGAATAGCGCTTGATCGATCCGGCTCGTCGCAGCCTGTATATCGTCCTGTGTCGGCAAGGTCCTGGCTGCATTAATTTGGTTCCGGCTAAGCGGAACCCTCTGGTCCAATACGACAAGCTTATCTTTCGCTTTAGCCTCTCTAACTTGCGCGTTAGCGAATTCATCTCGCGCATTAGCGAATCTATCTCGCGCGTTAGCCAATTGATCTTGCGCATCAGCTTTTTGAGCTTGCGCATTAGCTAACTGAGTTTGCACCTTATCCAATAGAGCCTACACATCAGCTTCCTCTCCGGGGTGGAGTTGCCGATTTTTTATATTGCTTTCCTGCGACCTTATCTCTGTAATCTTTTTCTCGGCGTCTTTCACTCTCGCCTCAGCGTCTCTTCCGCTAGCCTCGGCGCCTTTTCCGGCTTTCACAGCCTTGTTTCCGGCGTTCACAGCCGCGTTTAGTTCTTCCTCGGCTTTTTTCTGTACTTCGCCTGTTTGAGGTGCAGGACAGTCAATTTTTGTTGTTCCGTCTTTTTGCGCTGTGAGCGCAAGTTTAGTCCAACAGTATGTGGCTGGGGTGAAAACAATATTTACATAATTGTTGTCAGTTCGGGTGGCTGAGAATAAAGAGCTGCCGCCGCCGCTCACCCTGGTTAGCGCAAGACTTGGACCAACAGTTCCCGTTGCTTTGATCGTGAAGGTAACGGTGGTCGAAATCGTTGGGTTTTGTGCGCTGCCGGCTCCCTGACTTTGAGTTTGAGTTTGACTCTGACTCTGACTTTGTTGTGCCGGTTGCCCCGGCTGCCCCGGCTGCCCCGGCTGCCCCGGTTGCCCTGGGAGTCCCGGTAGTCCTGGCTGGCCCGGTTGCCCTCCTGCCCCTCCTGCCCCTCCTGCCCCTCCTGCTCCTCCTGTTGCTCCTGTTCCTCCCGTTCCCGTTGCCGGTCCTCCCGCTCCTGGAGCTTGCTTTCCTGAAGCCTGCTTGGTGGGGATCGGGCTATATATATGGGTATCCTCTTGAGCATAGACCGCTGGCACTAGCCAATCCTTGAGGCCCAATCTGCCGACCAAATAAGTGTTTCCGGAAATCTTGTCATAAGCGCCTCCCGAACTCGTGTTACAATGGACGCCACTGACCGTGCCCCAATCGTCTGCTGTAACAGGTGCGTCCTCCCCAAAATAATCTTTGCCACGAATAAACGGTGGCATAAAAATATAAAGTTTGTACTCGCGCAAATTGCTCCGAGTTTGATCGAAGGTCCCGCCAAAGACGGAGGTGAAGGACCCCACGGTTCCGCCGGCGGGTGGAACCGCCTTGGCGAGGTTAAACGGACCCAAAAGTGATACGGACGGACTGACCGACGCCTCTACCGAGGCCGATAAGTAGAGGTCCACTCCGACGACCCAATTGTCAGCTGAAGCAAAATAACTATTCTTTCCTTCTTCTTTCTGAGGTGAAAGCGAAGGGGTGGAAGGAGCATTCTGAAGTTCGGAAAAGTTTAACTGAAACTCTTTCGCTGTTACAGCGCAATACAATTCCGTCATAATTGAGTAGATTACCTGCTGCGCGTCCACCGTAGTGCTGGGTGTCGGCGCATAAGTCGTGCAGCCGGCCAAAGAAAGCGCAGCGATTGCGCAAAGCGCAAATCGTCTCATAAAAATGCCCCCGTACCCAATTAAAATTGGAAATCAACGGGTAAGCAAAAGCAACGTCAGGTAGTAAGAGGAAACGGTCTTGTCCCCGTTGTTACCGCAATTCCCACGTGTAATCGCGAAGAAGGCTTAAAAGCCCAACGAAAACTCGGGCGTCGGGTCGGCGCTAGGCGCGCGTGGCGCCAAGCAAAAGGATACTTTCAGAAAATTTCAGCGCGCTTCACACCGCCGGCATCACCGCGCGGGCCAAATAGAGAAACAGCGAGACGCCTAAAAGGCTGATCAGCGCGGCCAGCGCGAGATCGAAGCGCTCTCCCGAACTCGGCACTACGTCGTCGGTCTCGATGGCCTTGGTGGTTCGAACAAAACGCATGCCGGCGATAACGATCATCACGACGCCAATGCCGATGAAAGCGAGGCCCGCGGCGTTGGCGAACCTCTGGCCGTGCGGTGCGATCTGTTTGAGCGCGATCTGTGGGGCGGCGATCTGCAAAAATAGATCGAATCTTTCGATTACGAATCCGAACGCCATCACCGCAATAGCGGTGCGCACCCAGGCGAGAAAGGTCCGCTCGTTGGCGGCGTGGTCGCTGTAGCGTTTGATCATCCGGGCTGCCTCGACATGGGCCGATACCGCACTATAGCGCACCGCCTGGACCTTGCGGACCAGCCTGGGCAAACCGCAGAGAAGATAGGCGAAGCTCTTCGCCCGCAAACGGACTCCCGCGGGGAACTTGAAAAAGCGACCTTATTTGGGGTCGTTTCCGCGACCGGGCCGGGCGAGGTAAAATGCGGTAATTGATTAACACAGCTTAAATGGATGCTGGCTATCTATTGAGCAATCGGGTCCTCCCGGCCAAACGGCGCGAGACGCGATGCTCGGAATTGCTACAGAATTCGCAATGGCAAACGATTGGCTGCTGACCGCCATCGCGGGTTTTGTTTGTTTCCTGTCGGGGCTTGCGGCCGCTTTGCTTTTGCGCCGCATGCAGCTCGCGGGAGACGGACTCAATCAAAAGGGACGTCTTCTCGACCTGGCGGTCAATAACATGACCCAAGGCGTGGTGATGTTTGACCACGCCGGCCGCCTGGTGGTTCGCAACGATCGATATCTAGCGATGTATGGACTGTCCGGCGATATCGTGAAGCCCGGCGCATTGCTGGTGGAGATTGTCGCGCACCGCGCCAAGTCGGGCAGCCTGACCCGCGATCCCGAACAATATTGCGCCGAACTGCGGCAAAGCATGGCGGACGGAAAGGTCGTGAGTTTCGTGGCCGAGCTGCCCGACGGCCGCTCCATTGCGGTGGTCAATCGGGCTATTCCGGGCGGCGATTATTGGATCGGCACCCATGACGACATTACCGAGCGCCGCAAGGCAGAGCGCCAAAACGCGCTGCTGGGCGAGCAGGCGGCACGCCGAGCGGCCATCGATGAGGCTATTGCGTGGTTTCGTCAAAGCGTCGAGGGTGTGCTGGCTGCCGTGGCCGACGGTGTTGCAGCGTTGAAGTCGACGGCGACGGCGCTGTGGGCAACATCGAGCGAAACCGAGACGCATACTGCCGGCGCAGTGGAGACGTCCAACGAGGCGTTCAGCCGCGTCGATACAGCGTCAACGGCCGCTGAGGAATTGTCGAGCTCGATCGCCGAAATCAACCGCCAGCTGATGCGCGCGACCGATGTGGTGCGGGCCGCCGCCGACGAGGCGCAGTCGACCAACGAAGAGATCGCCGGCCTCGCGCAGGCGGCGCAAAAGATCGACGACGTGGTCAAGCTCATTCAGAGTGTCGCCGGACAAACAAATCTCCTGGCGCTCAATGCCACGATCGAAGCGGCGCGCGCGGGAACCGCCGGCAAGGGCTTCGCGGTCGTAGCCTCCGAAGTCAAAGCGCTCGCCGTGCAGACCGGGAAGGCGACCGAAATCATCGCCGCTCAGATCGCGGCGGTGCAATCCTCGACGCAAAGCACCGTGAGCGCTATAGCCAGCATTGCCGGCCGCATGCAGGAGATTCAAAAATTCACCGCGGCTATTGCGGCGGCGGTCGAGGAGCAGCACGCTGCTACCAACGAAATTTCAAACAACGTTGCGGCGGCGGCCTCAGGCACAAAATCGGTGGTCTCGGGAATGCAGCGCGTATCCGGCGCTATCGGCGATATGCGCACGTCGGCCGATACGGTGTTGACCGCGTCCGCGACGGTTGAAAAAGCCGCTGATAACCTGCGCGGCAGCGTCGATGGCTTCCTGCGTAAAGTTGCGGTCTGAGCTCGTAAGCCTTACGGCCTACATCGTCTCTTTTCCAAATGTGGCGCTTTCCACTGCGTGCGGTGGCAGGACCAGCCGCTCGGCCACTCCGATCAGCGCAAACAGCACGACGCCGAGCACCGTGAGTGCAACGATGCCAGCAAACAGTAGTGCCGTATCCATGTTGCCGTTAGCGATCAGCAACAGATAGCCGAGGCCGCCTTGGCCGCCGACGAACTCGCCCACCACGGCGCCCACCACCGCGAAGGTGATGGAGATTTTCAGCCCAGCGAAGATCGACGGCATCGCGTTGGGCAATTGGATCTTGAAGAAGGTAGCCACGGCCCCAAGCCCCATAGATTGCGCAAGGTAGATCTTCTCGCGCTCCAGGGATGCCAACCCCATAGCGGTGTTGATGACGACGGGAAAGAAGGCGATGAGGAATGCGATCAGAACTTTCGGCAGGAGACCGAAGCCGAACCACACCAGGAACAACGGCGCGATGGCGACTTTAGGCACCGCCTGGGAGGAGACGAGCAGCGGATAAACCGCGCGGGCAAAGGGCTTCCAGAGGAATATAGCGAGCGCCAGTGGCACTCCGACGACGACGCTCAGCGCAAAGCCGAGCAAGATCTCCACCGTGGTGCCGACGCTCTGCTTGAGCAAGATGGCCGCGTTTGTGCCCATTGACTCGATGATTGCGCTGGGCGCGGGCAGGAGATAAGGCGGAAACGAGAACAGGCGGGCGGCGGCCTCCCACAGGACGATCAGCACCACCGTCATCCCGATCGGGTAGGCGAGCGCCGCCACGCGGTCGCGCTGGGCGCGGGCGCGGCGCAGCTGAGCGCTTGCGGCTTTTCCGGTGCTCGCCGCACTGGGCGGTGCAGTCAACGAATCTGCCGTTTGCGTCATGGTCGTACTCCTCGTGTTGGCGGCTCAGTGCTCGCGCAGGACGCCGCGCGCCAGGAACAGGTCCAAAATCTGCCGGCTGTAGGCTGCGAATTCCGGCGTCTCGCGCATCGCCAGGGTGCGCGGCCGCGGCAGCTTGATGTCGATGATGCGATCGATGCGGCCGGGCCGCGGCGTCATGACGACGACGCGGTCGGAAAGAAACACGGCTTCCGAGATGCTGTGGGTGATGAACAAGACCGACATGCGCCGCTCGCTCACCAGCGCCTGCAGGTCAAGCACGAGTTGGTCGCGGGTCAGGGCGTCGAGCGCGCCAAACGGCTCGTCCATGAGCAGGTGCTCGGGATTGTGGACGAGTGCGCGGCAGATGGAAACGCGCTGGCGCATGCCGCCCGACAGCTCATGAGGATACATCTCCTCGAACCCGCCAAGCCCAACCGAGTCGAGAAGTTGCCGGGCGCGCGCTTCCGCCTCCTTGCGGTTAAGCCGATGAGCTTCGGCCTGCAGCATGACGTTGCCGAGCGCGGTCCGCCATTCCAGCAGGACCGAGCTCTGGAACGCGATGCCGATGTCGGTGCGCGGCTTACCGATCTTTTGGCCGCGCACCCGCACCGCGCCGCTGGAGGGCGCGACAAGACCCGCCGCGATCATCAGCAGCGTGCTCTTGCCGCAACCGCTCGGACCGACATGGGTCAAAAACTCTCCGCGGCGCTGCGTCAGCGAGATGTCGGTGAGGGCGCGCACTTCACCGTCACGCGTCGCGTAGACCTTCGAGAGATTCTCAAAGCTCAGATAGGCTTCGTCCTGGTCGACAATTTTGTTCACGCGGTTGCGGCCACCTATGCCTCCTGCGGCGGCACGAACTCAGCGCCGGTCGGGACGTATTCGTTGGTGTACACTTGGCTCAACTCGACCGGGGCGCTCACGCCACCATACTGATGAAGCACATCGACCGTGGAATGCCAATCGGAGTCGGAGCCCCAGCCCAGCGGCTTGCCCATGGTATTCGGCGTCAGCCAGAGCTTCCAGGAAATTTCCAGTTCGCGCCGGGTGATCTCCGCGTCGACCGTTTCCTGGTACTTCTTCACGGCTGCCACCGCTTCGTCCGGGTGCTGCCGTCCGTAGAGGAAGCCCTTGAGCGTTGCGGGCACGAAGGCGCGAACGAAGTCGGGATCGCTCTTGACCAAGTCATCATGCATGACGATGCCATTTGACGTCGCCACAACGCTTGCGTCCGAAAACCAGAAAATGCGCACTTCTTTTTTGCCGCGGACCTCGAGGGTCGGCACATAGCTCGACACATAGCCGCCGATGCCGTCGATCTTGCCGGTTATGAGCGCCGGCCCGAGACCGGATGGATCGATATTGACGACCTGCACTTTCGATACGTCGACGCCCGCGCCCTTGCAGAAAGCTGGAAATTGCAGCGTGACCGCGCTGCCGGCGCTGATTCCGATGGTTTTGCCCTCAAGATCCTTCGGCGTCTTGATGGGTGAATCGGCAAACATCATGATCGAGGCCGGGTTGCGCCGGAAAATGCTCCCCACGGTCTTGATGTTCATGCCCTTGGCGTCGCCGGCCGCAACCACAAAGCCGTCCGCAAAGCCCACTTGGGTTGCCTTGCTGGCGACCAATTGGGCCGTGCTGGCCGAGCCCTTCCCAGCGGATATGGAGACATCGAGCCC
>Ga0182024_10023163_pt1 | contig 11146 bp, 6 predicted proteins | sample P32metaG_FD_120480 | JGI IMG/M metagenome (GOLD analysis project Ga0182024, IMG submission 120480) | Permafrost microbial communities from Stordalen Mire, Sweden - P3-2 metaG (Illumina Assembly) | ecosystem: Environmental > Terrestrial > Soil > Wetlands > Permafrost | place: Sweden: Stordalen... | reverse complement strand
TGTCGAGGTGCGCATACGGAACGACAAACAGAGTCGGATCCTTGTTGATGTCCGGGGCCTTCATCGTTTGGCCCTCGAGCGAGGGCAGGAGCGGGTAGGCGGCGACAACGGGCAAAAGCCATGCAGTCATGGTTCGCAGGCGAACAGAGCCTATCATTGTTACGAGTAAATTGCGATAACGTGCAGCTCCCATCCGCTTTCCCAATTCGGTTACGGCTTGCAACATTTGGCGCCCCCGGGTTTTGGCCAATACGACCTTCACCAGCCCGGAAATGAGACCGAACCGGGCGGGATGGTTCTACAAAGTTGATTTATGGGGTGAACTCACTTTTCTTACCGTCGCACGCTTCACTGGCCGGCAATCGAACGACTTGCACAAAAGAAACTCCCGCACAGTGCTGCCTGTGCGGGAGTTTTCCTGTGTTCGTCATGTAGCTAGAACTGATAACGCAATCCGACTTGGAGAGTTCGAAAATTGCTGGTGGTCTTGCCGGTCACTTCCCCGAACGTGGGTGAAGTCGGAGTGTAGTTCGGCGAATTCAGGTTGGGATGATTGGGGAAGTTATAGGCCTCGGCACGGAACTCGAACCCATTCTCCTTGAAGACGGGGAAGGCCTTAATCATCGCGATATTCCAGTTCACCAGGCCGGGTGCGTAAACATTGTCGCGGATGCCATGCTGCAGATTAAACGTCCCGGCAGGGGGCGCAGTCCACAGAGGAGTTCCGGCGCCAGTTGTCGTGGCGAACCACTGGGGGCTGCCAGCAGCACCCGTAGGGCCGGCAAATTTGCCCAGATGCCTCACCCCTCCATGCTGCACCCAGAACTGCCCCACGGATCCTGTTGGAATATTGGGAGGTTCGCAGTTGAAACTGCCGGTCTCTCCCACTCCGGCATAGTCGTTGGCAACCCCGACAGAGCAGGGAAAGCCGGTCTGCAATTGAGTGTTGCCGCTGATCTCCCATCCACCCGCCACCTTGCCTACCAGGGTGTGCTGTCCCTTAAAGAAAGGCAGCACATACAGGTAGTTCACTATGAAAACCTGGCGCACATCGAACTCCGAAGGCCCCCAAAGATTCGATGTGTTGTAGGTGTCGGGAACGATCGTGTGGTAATTGGAACCGTTGTCCATGTCCTTGGACCAGGTGTAGGCAACGCCGAACAGGGAACCATCGCCAAAATTCCAATTCCATCCCACTTGTAACGAGTGGTAAAACTCGCTTACCCCGCTTTGCGCCTGCTGAATTGAGGCGAAGCCTCGATACGGCCGGAGATAGTTAATGCTGCTGACGCCCGGATTATTGGTGAGAGAACCGGCCGGCGCCTGGTTGATGTCAAACACATCCCAATTATGCAGACCGCGGGCTCCCACATAGGCGATGGACGCTGACGAGTGCCGTCCTGGGAGCTGCTGCTGGATGGTCACGTTCCAGTTCCACCTTGTCGGAGGCACCAGGTGGGTGTTCATCGTAGTGAGTGTGATGGGAGCTTCTACGGTGGAATTGATCGCCGCCCCCGGGTTGTCGACCGACACATTGTTCACCGTTATCGTCGGCTGGAACGGAGAGTTGCCGCCGGGGAATATGTTGTCGATGATCCCTTTATTCTCTACGAACCTGCCGCCCCCCATGCGGACCACTGTATTTGGATACAGCTGGTAAGCGATGCCGAGACGTGGCAGAACTGCGGTGGTCGTGTGCACGTACCCCTTCGGTAGGTTGGGGGCGAGCAGGCCGGTGCAGGGTTGGCCGGCGCAGGCGTTATTTGCCGGATTCGCGGCAGGAACACGATTGCCCGCAAGCGCAGAACTCGGAAATTTACTAATCCCGGGAATCACCATGCCGTCGTACGGATTTCCGGTGCCCACGATAACAAGACCCGTTTTGGTTACCGTAGGAGCACTTGCCGGACTGTACGAGGCTGGATCGAAGTAGACAGCGTTGCCCCACTGCGCGTTGGCAGGAACGACCGTGGTGATGCGAAGACCATAATCCAGATTCAGCTTGTGAGTGAGTTGCCAGTTATCCTGGATGAACTCCTCAAACAACTTTCCGCGCCAGACAGTGAATGCCTTGGGGCCAATCTCGGTATAGGCGTCTGCCAGGCCGAGTGCCAGGTTGGCTATGCCTACGCCGGACGTACCGCCGTAGCCCGTCCGTGTGTCAGTGAACAAGAACGTGCCGTTCTGGTTGCTGGCCCCTCCGGGAACGGTAGAGACGTTGATCTGATCGTTGTCGTTCTCGCCCGCATAGTCGTAGTAGAAGCCTCCCTTGATGGTGTGGTTCGACCATATCTTGGTCAAGCTGTCTGACGCCGCATAAATGATCCCGGATGAGTGGGATGGATATGGCCCACCGGCAATACTAGAGAAAGTGGGCAGGGTGGCGGTGGGAATTTTCTGCTCAGAAGCTTTGGCGCCAGGCAGGATGTAGGGAAAATCGATCCCGAATGTTCCCCGATCATAGCCGGCCCCTCCAGGCGCGGCGTCGATGTAGACGTCGTCGATGCTGACGCTGGCGTGGGCCTCGTTGATCATGCTCGGGCTGATCGTCCAAACCCAACCCAGGGCATTCGTTTGGTTGGGGCGCTCGAAAATGATCGGAACCAGAGGGTTGCTCTGGTTGTAAGGGGAGAGCTCATAGAACGAGTTATCAGAGCGCCGAAACAAGATGTGCTGGTTGGCCGTGATCAGAAGGTCGCCGTTGATTTGGCCTTGACGCTGATTTTCCGGTTGGGGAGCCGAGCCGGCAAAGTTCTGTGTTCCCTGGAGGAATCCGGGAGTGGGCGCAGGATAGGAGCTTAAGATCCCAATGCCGTTTGGACTCAATTGGGCCTGCGGAATGACGTTGCCCGGATAGGCAACGCAACCTGAGCCGCCTGCTACCGGGCAGGTACCAGGCACATAGATTTGGGTGCCGGCCGGATACCACGGATTCGCGCCAAGAAGCTCACTGAAGTTGCCCTGGCGCATAAGCGCGGTGGGCACGGTCATGTTTTGCGTGTTAGCAAAGCGGTAGCGGATCCAATCCTCGTTGATGAAGAAGAAGAACTTGTTCCTCAGGCCATCTAAGATAGGCACCTTTGGCGCCCAGACAGGGCCGCCGACTGCAAATCCAAAATTATTGTAAACAAAGGGAGAAGGAAAACGGGTTGCGGGGTTCAGGTTGCGCGTCCAGGTGTTGGCGTCCATCGCCGAATTCCGCAGGTACTCATATGCGCTCCCGTGGAAATTCGTGGTTCCGCTCTTGGTTACAATGCGGACATTGGCGCCCGAAGCACCGCCGTACTCCGCCGAGTAGGCGGCTGTGAGCACTTGCATTTCCTGCACCGCGTCGGGTTTAACGCCGGCGATGATCTCTCCGTCGTCTCGTGTACGAACCGCCGGAGCGCCATCGATTGTGTACAAGGTATCCTGCGTGCGCGCCCCGTTGATATTGAAAGCGTCTCCACTATTGAACGCGAAATTGAAATCGCCCAGGGTTGCTGTACTAACGGAGCCGGGAAGGAGCTGCGTCATATAGATCGGGTTGCGGCCGTTGAGCTCCTGCTTTTGAATCTGCTGTCCCGTGATCTCGCTTTGTACCGCTGCAGATTGGGTCTGTAACAGTGCGGCGGTGGCGGTTACTTCGACAGTCTGGGTAGCCTCCCCGAGGGTGAGTTTCGCATCGATCGAGATGGTGCTGTTGGACGCCAGCGTATTGTGTGTGCTCTCAAACTTCTGAAAGCCGGTGGCCTCAGCCGTCATGGTGTAGGCCGTGGGCGGCAGGTTCGGGACCGCGTAATGGCCTGACGAGTCCGTGGAGACCGTACGGCTTTCGCCCGTTCCCTCATTCTTGATGGTTACTTTTGCACCGGGCACGACCGCCCCGGAGGAGTCCGACACGAATCCGACGATCGAACCGACGTCATTCTGAGCGAAAGCGCCGGTAGAAAAGAGGATAAAGCTTAAAAGCACCACCCAAAGCGATGGGCGGCCTGAACGTAGGAATACCCGCGCAGACGCCCTCCCGACGCTGACGGTTTGTGGAGGTGCAATGTCTGTAGGAGTTTTGGCCTGTTTTTCCAAGGCCACGGAGTGAATGGACGGGTATATCCCCGAACCGCGCGTACCAGGACGTGGGAGAATTCCAATCGCTGACATGTAGGCCCCTCAAAAAGACTTCAATGGCCCAATGTTTGCGCTTCCGTAGCCCGATTGGAAGGGGTCTACCCTGTGTTTACACCGAGAATTTGAGGGAGTTTCAGCGGATTCCTATTTCTTCTGGAATGTGTAGCCAGCTGCAAAATTGCATAGATTGTCAATAACTTTTTGTTAAAAGAATAACTTGGGAACTTTTACTGTTTGTTCTCTTTGGATCTGTTACCCTTCCGTGCGTGGACGCTATGAATCAAAGCGACGTCTCACAACCAGATTTCGAGGCAACCTCGAAAAATTGTCATCCCGACCGGAGCGCAGGGGAGTGGAGGGATGCCGCCGTCAACCCCAATCTGCCAGCCGACTCGGCATGGAAATCTGTTTTTAATCTAGCGACTGAGCCGCGCTGGCAGTTGGCTCAACGCATCGTCGCCAGCCGGAGCCTTGCCAAGTCGGCTTTGCTGTCTCGCTTTCTCCTCTACGTGTGTGAACGCGAGATTACCGGAAAGACCGGCGAGATCAGCGAACACCAGATCGGTGTTCACGTCTTTGGCCGGCGCCCGGGGTACCACCCCGGAGAAGACAATATCGTAAGGAACTACGCCCGTCAGCTCCGCCAACGTCTGGACCAATATTTTCTGGAGGAGGGCAGAGCAGAGGAGCTTCGCCTCAGCATTCCTCGCGGCAAATATGTTCCGGTCTACTGCCTCAATCACTTCCAGGAGCGCCCGTTGCTGGTGGTAGCGGAGCGTGAAACGGATAACGGCGGCGTGTTAGAAACACTGGCGCCTGCTGCGCCCGCCGCGGTACCGGTACAGCCCGCACGGCGCCGATGGCTTGTTTTTTGTGGGGGAGTTTTGCTGTTGCTCGCCTGTCTGGCCATTGCGTGGGGGGTTGCGCATCGCGCCTCCTCGTATTCTAAGGATCCGACGCATCCGTTGTGGGCACGGCTCTTCGACAAGAGCCACCAGACATTGATTGTTCCGTCCGATGATGGAATCGTCATGATCCAGAACCTGACCGGTCATCTGGTTCCTTTGTCGGAATACATCAATCGCGATTACATGTCTCTCCAGAGCCCCTATAACGTTGACGAGCAGAACATGAGAGACCTGGACGCTCAGCGTTACACCAATGTTACCGATCTGGATGCGGTGATGAGGTTCTCGCATCTTCGCGAGGCAGACGCCGGTCAGCTTACGGTGCGGTATGCACGTGAGCTGCACATGGAAGACCTCAAGGACGCGAACGTCATTCTTCTGGGATCCAGTTTTTCCAATCCCTGGGCGGAGCTGTTCGAGAAAAATCTTAATTTCGAGTTCAACTACCAGCCTCATCCCAATGCCTCACTCATCGTGAACAGGCATCCTCAGGCGGGAGAGCTCCCGGTCTACAAGAATGACGCGACCGGCCCGTCGCATCGCACGTATGCGGTCATCGGACTTGTTCCCAATCTCAACGCCACAGGATCGGTTCTGTTGGCGGAGGGACTGACGATGGCCGGAACCCAGGCGGCGGTGGACACTCTCTTCAATCCGGGCGTGATGCGGCCGCTTCTCGAGCAGTTCAGCAATGGCGATGGTTCTCTTAGCCCATTCGAAATCTTGATTGAGACCAGGAGCTTCGGGTCGGATTCGCCACAGGCCAGCGTGGTTGCGACCCGGGTCTACAAAAAGCGTCCTTAGAGAAGCATCCTCAGACCCGCCTGGCTGCGCAGTCAGAGGGTGCGATCACTGGGGCGCATCAGGATCGCGAGGCTTTTTCATCTGTTTCAGCAACCAGATTCTCGCCAACGCCCAATGGCGCTTCACCGATCGCGGAGACATATCCAGGAGGTCGCCGATTTCTGCCACAGAGAATCCACCGAAATAGCGTAGTTCCACGACTTTCGCCTGCCGAGGATCCACTCCTTCAAGAGTGGTAAGTGCATCATGCAAAGCAAGCACCTCTTTCGAGCGCTCGCTCGAAACCATTAATCCCTCTTCAAACTCAACCCGCTGAAGACCTCCCGCTCTCATCTCGGCGTTGTGCGCACGTGCGTGATCGACAAGCAAGCGGCGCATGACATTTGCGGCCACTCCGATAAAGTGCTGCCGGCTCTGCCAATCAACGCTATCTCGAACAAGGCGCAAATACGCCTCATTGATAAGGGCAGTCGGTTGTAGTGTGTGGTCCGATCGCTCCCGTTGCATATAGAACCTGGCTAACCGGTGAAGTTCTTGGTAAACAAGGGGCAATAACTTCTCGGCGGCAGATTTGTCTCCGTTCTTCATGGCCTTCAACAGAAGGGTGACTTGCCCGTCATCTGCGCACATAAGAGTTGACTCCCATTTGGGTGACAGTCCTACTTGCCAGGCGACCATGGTTCTTCAATGGCTCAGATGCTAGGTTTTCCGGCGGCCCGCTGTAACTCAGCACAAAAGTTTGGCCCTTTCAGGCGGTGGACTCCGCTTAACCAATTGAAGGCGATCCGAGTTCGATCGCCTCACTCAAAGGAGACACTGTCATGAAACGGATCACAGCAATCGCTCTCTTCGCCATGGCAAATTTTGTCATGGCCGGCACGTCATTCGCACAGTCCAGGGAGGTCCAGGCGACCGTCCCCTTCGATTTTACCGTGGGCAACAAGCTGCTTCCCTCCGGTACTTACACGATTACGCAGGGGGAAACGAACGTGATCGTGATAAGAAGCCACGATAAACCCATTGCAGCCCTTAGCCTTGTGGATCCGGATGACCACAAGTCCCCAAACCAGGGAAAGCTGGTCTTCAATAAGTACGGCAGCCAGTACTTCTTGAGCGAGATTCTCTGCGACCAGTCGGATATGCATGTCGCGGTTCCTGCTTCGAAGACGGAAAAGAAGGTTCGGCTGGAGCAGGCAAAGCTCAACTCGAGCAGCCAGACTTTGGTTGCTGCCCGGTAACGGAGTAATTTGGAGTAGCAAGGCCCTGAGCTAGCCTCCGGGCCTTCTCATTCACGCTAATCCGTTTGCTCTTGATGACACTCAGGCAGAGTTCGAAAAATAAATCTGATACTTTTTGTAATTCCCAGGCACTAAGTAATGGGCAGAAAGCGCCGGCGGTAGGGAGAACAAGAATCAGGACTGGTAAATGCCGGCAACACCGGCCGTCTGATCCAGGTTGCTGGTGTCCGCCCCCGGCGCGAAAAAGGCAGCTACCCCGTGGCCGTTGGTATAGGCTTGTTCTGCGGTACTTTCTCTTCTCTTAGACGTCATCTCTTAGACGTCATCCGGAATTCCCTCCGGTATTGCGATTCGGGCAGTGTAATCCGTCCTGCACCGGACATTGACCAGGGTTTCAGCTTCCGGCGGGTTGTGGTCAAGGATGCATAGTCCGGGCATAGGTCATTCAAAATAATCGGTTTGTGGACTGGGAATTATGGCTGGTCAACCCGAGCTCGTGGAGCAACTGTTCGAGTCTGCATTGGCGCTCAAGCCGGCCGACCGAGAGGCCTTCCTCGACCAGGTGTGCAGCCACGATCCAGAGCTAAGGCGCACAGTCGAAGAGCTGCTGGCCGAGGATGCATGCGCTGGTAGCCTTCTTGAGCACCCGCCACTTGATTTTCTTGACCAGGCGGTGGGGTGCAGCTCGTCCGCCGCCGCCACTGTGACCGGCGACGACAATGCAATCCTTTCGCTGCCGCCTGCAGGGCGACTCAAGCCCGGTCAAGTCCTGATCGATCGTTTCGTCATTGTCCGTTTCATTGCCAAAGGAGGGATGGGCGAAGTCTATGAGGCGGAGGATGGCTTCTTGCAAGGCGTCCACGTCGCACTGAAGACAATTCTTCCTCAAATTGCCGATAATCCGGCCTCGCGGCAAAGGTTCGAGCGCGAAGTATTACTGGCGAGGGAAGTTAGCCATCCAAATCTTTGCCCAATCTATGACATCTTTCATGGTGAGCAGGCGCCGGCTAACTTCTTGTTCTTAACCATGAAGCTTCTGCCCGGCGAAACCCTTGCGGCGCGCCTGCGGAGAAGTGGGCCCATCCCGATTGCGGAAGGATTGGCCATCCTGAAGCAGATGGCCGCCGGCCTGGCCGCCCTCCAATCCGCCGGCATCATTCACCGGGACATCAAGCCGAACAACATCATGCTCGATGGTATCGGTTCGGAAGTGCGCCTCTGCATCACGGATTTCGGCTTAGCTCATGCTCATGAGGCTGAGCCATCGCTTACAGGGAAAGGTTGGATAGCAGGAACACCGGAGTATATGGCTCCGGAACTGTACCTGGGCCGGCCGCCCACGCAAGCCAGCGATCTTTTCGCCTTTGGTGTTGTTCTGCACCAGGTCTTTACCGGGCAGAAGCCCACTGTGGCGCCGGACAGCTCCTCCGTTGTCGCCAGTCCGCGATTGAACACGTCCGCGGTGCCTTCGTTTTGCGTCCAGTTGATTGTGGAATGCCTCGATCGGAATCCTGAGCGAAGATGCCAGGCATTCGAGCGTGCGTTGGGCTTGCTTCATATCAAGCATCGAACGAGACAATTGTGGACTCGCCGCCGCTTTGCGGCCACGGCCGTTGCCGCGGTTGGCGCCGCGGCCGGAGCCGCATGGTGGAAAAAGGATGACCTAGACGATCTGCTGCGCCCGCTGCCCAGCAAGCGTTTCGTAGCCCTCTTGAATTGGCCCGAAACTTCCGATAGCCACGTGGCTCCTATGCTGACCAGCGTCTTAAGTGCCATCAAGAGCGAACTTACACGGGTCGAGACGCTTGACCGAGATCTCTTTGTCATCTCCCCGGAGGACGCGAGTCTGAGTGTGGCGGGAGTGACGCATTTAAAAGAGATCTGTGAGCCTCTGGGAGCAAACCTGGTGCTGGCTGCCTCCGGCTTGCCGGGAGCCAAGCACTTTGAGCTCTTCCTGCGCTTGCTGGATCCCTCTTCCAGTCAGCCGCTTCGGGAGAAGAAACTGACCTGTGCTCTGTCTCAGATCACATCGCTCCCCGGAAAAGCCGTGCAGGCCGCGGCGTCACTGCTCGACTTAGTTCCTTATCTGAAGCGGGGTGAGGGAGAGTTGCCCGGAACGCAATCGGCCGCTGCCTTTACTGCCTTCCAGTCGGCCGAGACCCTGAGGGCGCAACCAAACGACAGCGGACTCGACGCAGCGATTGAGCAATATAAACAAGCGACGGACCTGGATCCCCGTTATGCGATGGCTCATGCCAAGCTGGCGCTCGCTTACACCCGGCTCTATGCAATTCGGCGAATCCCCGAAGCTCTTGACCTGGCTTACGGAAATGGCCAGGCTGCGCTATCGCTGGAGCCTGGTCTCGCCGACGGACATCTCGCCCTGGCCTTGGTCTTCGAACAGACTGGCAACGAGCAGGGAGCATTAAATGAGATGGACCGGGCGCTCTCACTCGATCCCTCCGATCGATACACTTTGGTTTGGCAGGCGCAGATCTACACGCGTCTGAATCGCTGGGACGACGCGGAGAAAACTTTTCGCCGGGCGTTGAAAGAGCACCCCAACTTCTGGTTGGCATACAACGAGCTTGCCTTTGGCTTGCATGGGCAGGCGAGGTATCGGGAGGCGATCCAGGCTTTCCGCGCTGCAAGCCTGGCCGCTCCGAAAAATTCCATGGCTCTCGGCAATTTAGGCGGGGAGTATCTGCAGGTCGGCGAATTCGATGAAGCTCTGCGGAGTCTTCAGCAGGGCTTGGCGTTGGATCCAAATTCGGACCTGGTGGCGGCGAACACATCGCTCGCATTTCGTTACCAGGGTAAGTACGAAAAGGCGCTGCCATTCGCACGCAAAGCCGTCGAGCTAAATCCAGTTCTCGATTCGAACTGGCTGGAACTCGCCGATTGCCAGTCTTCTTTGCCCAATCATCAAAACGAAGCAAAAACTGCGTATGCGCGGGCTGCGAAGGAGGCGGAGCGCCATCTCTTCACTGATCCGGCCGATGCCCAGACCTGGATGCTGCTTGCTCTCTACAAGGTGAAGTCGGGTAGTCCGGAAGACGCTCCTCTGCTCATCGAAAGAGCCGAATCGCTGGGAGCTCGTGACATGGACTCGCAGGTTTACAAAGCAAGAATCCTGGAACTCCTCGGAAAACGTGAGGAGGCGCTCACTACGCTCGCTGCCTGCTTTCGGAAAGGAGCAGGTGACTTACAGTTGGTGGAATATCCTGATTTGCGAGCGCTTCGCAAGGACCCCCGCTATCGGCAACTGACGCAGTCAAAAGCTCCTACCACGGTTGCCATGTCTTTACCAGGCCGGGGAGAATTTCCAGCCGTTTATCCGCGCGGTGTGGTCAACGCCAACTGAGGTTGACCCGGGCCCAACGAGTTGTTCCGCGGCATTGCCGGGAGATCGGCACATGCTGAGGAGACTTTCCTGCCGAAGCATTTTGCTGAGGTAAACGCCAAACCCTAACGTTATCCAGAGAGCGAGGATGATATGAGTACTGCTACAACAACTGTGGTTTCACCAAAAACAATACACATGGGCGTAACTCCGGCTTCAATCGACGTCGTGCCGGGGGACACGCTTGTGTTCACAAACAATTCCACGATATTCCCCGAATTTGAGATAGTGTTTCTGAAATCCCCCAACGGTTCGGATCTCACATTCACGGGAACCACCGAAATAAAAATCCTCGTGACAGAAGACGGAACGTTCAACTACTCGATTCGACACCTTCCCGAGAGTGGACCTGCTGTGGTTACAGGAGCTTTTTCCGTTCGGTCTTGCACCGGCGGGTGTAAATAGGTCTTTTCAGGGGGCGGCATGAAATCACTCAGCCACCAGGATTCCGTTCGATGACCATCCATCGTGTCGCCCGCCCTTTTTATTCCAGATCGGCCCAAATTGGAGACCTGGAATGATTTGGTATTTGCAGCTGTCGTAGTTCCGATAGACTACGTGCGGTTCGTCGCATTTTTGAAAACCGGTGCAACCGTAAACTGCGCTTCAGCTAGAGCCCGGAACCTATCGCATACGCGAAGTGGTCACTGATTCCGAAGACATTGCCTGCAACCGCTTGTTCTTGG
>Ga0182024_10023162_pt1 | contig 11146 bp, 22 predicted proteins | sample P32metaG_FD_120480 | JGI IMG/M metagenome (GOLD analysis project Ga0182024, IMG submission 120480) | Permafrost microbial communities from Stordalen Mire, Sweden - P3-2 metaG (Illumina Assembly) | ecosystem: Environmental > Terrestrial > Soil > Wetlands > Permafrost | place: Sweden: Stordalen... | reverse complement strand
GTCCCGCCGCGCGAGGTGATGTCCTCTGCGATCGTGCGCAGGTGGCCGGCGACCTCGGGTTCTTCGAGATGCGGATGCAGGATGTAGGTGACTTCGAAGTCCGTGCTTTTGGTACGGATGGCCGATCTCGCTTTCGTGTCGGTGTGGGAACGCCGGATGTGAGACAGGTTGAGTGACGTCCGTCCGGCGCTCCCCGAGACGTCGCGCTGAACATCTACGCTTCCGCGTGCAGCTTCGCGACGGTGACGAAGTTGACGATACCCCACGTCGCGGTATCGCCGGGTTTCCGGCCGGTGGCACCCTTGGCAGATTTGGTCTCGAAATGGACCTGCGTACGGCGGGGGTGTGAGAGGTTGACCTCGACGTGGGTCACCCGGATGATCTCGCCCGTGAGGTCGTACGTCTCACCGGTGCGCACCTCATCAGCGCGCAACTTGCGGGTCTTCGCCGTCGTGGGCTTAGCCACGCAGCACCACGAGCGCCATCTGGAAGCCCTTCGCTGTGCTGATATGGACCTTGTAGCCCTCGGCTGTCCGACCGCAAACCGTGTAACCCGCGTGTAGCGCCTCGGCGAGTGTGTGAAAGACCAGCAGACCTTGCATGATCGGTGCTCCTCTAAAGGCTGACCGCTGCGAAGATGCGTCCACCTCGCCACGCGAGTGAAGCCGGGGCACGCGCGACGGCGCGTAGCGCCGGCGTCTTACCGCGCGCATCCGGCGTAGCCGCGTGGCACGGGAAACGGGAGGGAGTCATTCGGGCAGCGTCTCGAGCTCGGCGATCATCTCCGCCTGCTCGCGCTGCGCCCACGCCTCGGGAGCAGCCTCGAAGACGACCGTCCACCAGAGGGCGTAGAGGCGATCGACGAGGTAGCTGCGCCGGTTGAAGGTCATTGGCGGTGAATCGTGGTGGGCTTTCGCTCCGTTCCACTTCGTGGCGCCCTCCGGTGTGAGTCTGGTCTCTTCGTAGGACGCGACGGTCACGCTACGCCGCGATTCCGAGGAGGCACCGCGTAGCGAACCCGCTCGCCCGCCGTCGCGCGCCGCACGACGTACCGATCGCCGACGCGCCGGAAGAGCAATCCCCAGGCGACGAACGGGCGCGTCCGCGCGATCACGACGCAGCCTCGCGTCGCGACGAGAGCGGGCTCCACAGGAGCAGCGAGTGGACCTGCTGCAGCAGCTGGTCTGCCGGGATCCGTGCGAGTCGCTCGTTGAACTCCCGCGCATCGAAGGTCACGGGCGCTCCGCTCGCGCCGATGTAGCGAACGATTGCGCAGCGAAGTGCGACGAGGTCCCAACCGGGGAACGCGGCGATGACTCCTTCGATCGATCCGATCGCATGGGCGCGACGGAGCCGGTCTTTGATCGGCTCCGTCCAGATGACGACGCCGCGGATCTTCCCGCTGTGCGTACGATCGGCGGCGCGCATTGGCGGGGCGGCCGCTGGTCCGAGCGCGACGATCGCCGCGCGGTCGAAGGGTCGGGGTGCCGACATACGGCGCGACATTAGGCTGCGGTGGCCAGCGTGGGCTGCGCCGGCGTTACAGCGTCCAGAGCGCCTTGAAGGGCAGAGCGCGTGTACGCCTGGTATGCCGCAACCGGTGCGGCGTTCGAGGTCCCGACCGTCAGCAGCGCATTCTCCAGCACGAACGCGGTCGCTCCGTCGTATCGGCGCAGGTCGAGCGGAGCGTGGGGATCGGCGATGATCGGATAGTCGACGATCGCGTCCATGACGATGAGACCTGCGTGCGTCACGCGTACCTGGTACGAGTTGTAGCTCTGGCCGCGGCTGCGGAAGGTTTGCTGGAAGCGCATCAGCACGACGACTTTCGAGCTGTGCGGCGCCGAGAACGTGGTGCGCACGGCGTTCCCGTAGTCGAGCGAGGCGCGGTTGACGCTGATCTGTGGGACGGCGATGGGAGTCATGGTGGTACACCTCTTGGGCTAGGAGCGACGATGCTCAAACCACGCCGCGCGCGCGAAGTCGGGGCGCGCGCGCCGGCGCGAAGCGGCGGCGCCTCGGTGCGCGCATCCGGCGCAGCCGTGCGGCCGCGAACTCAGTGTCGCCGCGGATTTGCCACGCGGCGATCGCGCCGGGCCTGATGAGGGCTAAGATCTGTTCAGGCATGCAGCGGTCTCCCGGGCCTGCCGCGTCACGACCGGTAGGCGGTCGGTATGGTGGTTCGCTATACTTAGGAGGGCGCGAGAAGGGTTCCCGCTGCAAGTTGAACTTATTCGAAGAGGGACAGCTCTACGGGGCCGGAGGGCGGCGTCGCGGTGCGCGGCTGGCCGGAGGCTCTGTCGCGAGCCGCCAAGGCATCGGCCAGTGCCGTGCGGGCGCTCTCGGAGACGGCGCTGGCCGGGCAGGCCTCCTCGAGCGCTGCCGCGCGCGATGGTGGCACGACGCCGCGCGCTCGCGCCAGCACGTCCCAGGTGCGTTCGTCGGGCGTGCATCCCGCCTGAGGGCCGCCGTCGGCCGCCTCGATCGCAAGCCAGCACGACGTTGGTCCGACCGGCACCGCGGCGTCCGGGGGATCGGCGACCGCCGGCGGGTTGGTGAGCGAGCTGAAGTCGGACGTGAACGCGCGCGTCGTACGTCCGCAGACGCACCGGACGATCGTCCCCCCGGGGTAGATCGGTTGCGCCGGCTTGGGCGACGTCGCTTCGTCGAATCGGACGTTCCGACGGGCGACGATATCGGCGGTCCGCTCATCGGGAAGGCAGCCGGGCCTCGCGCGTCCGTCGTTGGCGAGCGCGATCCAGCAGCTGCGAACGACGCCGTTGCTGTCGAACCGCGCGAGCGCCGCGATTGTCTTGGCGCCGCAGGTGCATGTGATCGGTGGGGACGGGGCTTGTGTCACGGTTCTCCTCCCTCCGAATCGTTGCTGAGCCGTCTGCCATACGGCTGGCAGACGGTCGTGCTACATTACGCTTGCGGTCGAATGACCGTGCGAGAACCGAATGCGCGCGAGTTCTCGCGTCGTGTGCCCCTTGAAGGCGGCGCGCGCGCGTGGCAGGACGTCGTCTCGAAGCGTGAGCGTCCGGCCATTCTTCGCGATTTTGCCGTCCACGCCGAGATTGCGCGCTTGATGAGCGTTTTTCGCCAGCTTCCGTTCTTCGTATCGGGACCAGCGCTCCGTTACTTCCGGGAAGCGTCGATCGACGTACGCGATCTCTGCATCTGAGGCGAATGGGCACATCATGCAATTGGAAGGGATCGGCACCGGGAAGGGAGCTTTCCCGGCTATGATCTGTTGCGCGGCCGCGCGATCGACGCCGAGGTCGACGAGCGGGTAGAGGCGCTCGTAGTTGTGACGCAGCCACAACGGCTCATTGTGCTTCTCCTGGAGCGGGAACAGCGTGAGCGCGCGTGCCGCGCAGCGCTTCTCCTCACCCTTTGCCATCCCCAGGACCATGCCGATGCGACCGTGCGCTTCCGTGAACGAGTACAATGACCGCTTGCGGCCCGGATTCGGAACGCCGTACTCGCGGGCGACGAGCTGCTCCATGAAATTGCCGATTGGATCGGTTTTCAGGCGTACTGAACAGGTCTTCGGGAACGCCTTGCTGCCAACGGCGTCGTGGGCGTCGTAGAATCCCTCAAGGCCTTGGCGCCAGGTTCCCGTATGGTATCCGTCGTTCGTTCCCAGATAGAAGAACGGGATTCCGTGTCGGCGGAAGTACCCGCGCATCGTATCGACGTGCTCAAGGGTTTCCGGGAACTCATTGCCGGTTTCGCTCATCACCGCGATAAGGTCGCCTCCGCCCGCAAAGCGGTGGCGAAAGTCGCGATCGGTCGCGAACAGTACGGCGAGCGCCGTGGAGTCCTGGCCTGCTCCGAACGAGAGGACGGTCAGTTTCCGCTCTTTCACCGCCTGCTACGCCGCGACGGACTCGCGCGCCGGCGGCTGCGCGATGAGGGTACTCATGTATTCGTACATGCTGGGATCGCATTCGGCTAGCCGTTGCGGTGTAGCCTCGGGCCAGGGCGATTGCGGGTTGTTGCCGGAACCGTTCAGCGCTCTTCCGCACTCGGCGAACCATTCATCGATGCTCACCGCTGCGTAAGGTGTGACAAAATTCCGCGCCTCGCTGAACAGTCTGCGTACAGTCGGGTCGGCGGCGGAGAAATACGCTCCGCTTCCCCGCGCACGATCGTACGCGTGAACCACCTCGTGCGCGATCGTCATGCGGCATAGCGTCCGAATATACACGGTCGCTTCGGGAACGCAGAACAGGCCGGCCGGAGCTACCGGCCAGTCGTCAACGTTGTACTGTCGCAAGCATGGCGACGCGTCCCGATACAGCTCGTTTGGCTTCAATACGACGATCCGGGTGTTGTCCTGGTCGAGCCACGCGCGGAACGCTGGGCCGTAGTAGCCTAAGACGTCGTTGATCAGGTGAGCGTGCGCGGTGTTTGAGCAGATGATCGTCAGCATTTGGGACCTCCAGCGGGGAGCGTAGGTTCTCAACAGACGCCGCGCGAGCGAAGGCGGGGCGCGCGCGCCGGCGCGCAGCGCCGGTGCCTCCACGCGCGGTCCCGGCGAAGCCGTGCGGCCGGGAAATACGAAAGGGCCCCGGCCTGGAGCGGCTGGGACCCTCTCGCTTCCCGCTCCCGTGGGAAGGGTTTAGAACAGGACGTCCTTGACGTGACCTATCAGCCTCTCGACGTCGACGTTGAGTGCGGTCTCATTGTGCGCGTCGGGCTTGTGCTTGTTCGCAACTTTTGCGCTGTGCATCGCGCCGTACTCGATAGTGGCGATTTCGTACCAGCGCTCGCCGTTCCAGCGTTCGGCTTTCGCAAAGCTCTGAAAGTCGTAGGAGTCCACGTACACGGTGGCGCGGATCTTGTGCCCTTCGATGTCGTAGACGACTTGGATCTGGACGCCTTGGCGTTTTATAACCAGCGTGCTCGAGAGCTGCTTCACCGACTTTGCTCGCTTGGTCGCTCGTACGTGACTCGGCCACCCGCGCCGAAGTTGACGGTGACTCTTGTCACTAGACCTTCGATGAGCGACCGCAGGGCGCACAAGATATCCGGAACGTCCGGGTTTGCGACGACGATGAAACCGATCTCGGTTTCGTACGTGTCGGTCCCGCCCTGGGAAACGCTGACCTTTTGGAACAGCTGCTCCACGCTAAACGGAGTGAGGTCCCGCTCGTCGTGTACCGACACGTTTACGTCGCCGTTTTCGACGTCGTAGAGCGCTACGAACGAGAGGTCGGTGTCAGGGTCGTGATAGATCGTGCCCTGGAGCGCGTTGTCCGCGCACGTCGCGCCGCGGTCGAACGCCGCTGCGCTCAAACGGTCCGCGAACACGTGGATCGAGATGTCCGTCGCCGGCATCGAGTCGCTCTGGCCGATCGCGGTACGAATCTGGTCGGCGCTGTTCACGGGGACGGCGCCTTCGGGGGGCTTCTCGCGCGTGAATATGAGGCCGTCTCCGGGCAGGCCGCCCCAGGCGTAGTAAAGCGGCGGCACGAGCGCGCTCAGCGCGTCGGCGAGTTGCCGGTCGTACATCGGCCTACGCGACCTCGGCGCGGTCGAGGTTGAAGTACAGCCCTTCGGTCGCTGCGTCGAAGCCTGTCGGTTTGCGTCCTTCGACGACCTGGACTGACGCGTGGCACGCTTTGCCGTACGTTTGGGCGAGGCGCTGGACGGCCGAGATGACTTCGGCCGTCGTGCTGGCTTCGAACGTCGCGCGTGCGCCGTTGTCTTCGCTCTCGCGGGTGAGGCCGATCGTCATCCTGGTCATGATGCCGCCGCCGTGCTTGCAGCGGAACGCCGGATAGAGCGCGGCCGAGAATTGCCGGGTCTTCAGAGGCAAGTGGAGTCCCCTTTCAGAGCGCGAAGGTGAAAGCGGGGTCGCCGAGGTGCGTCCCGCGTCGAAGGTTGCTGCGGATGCGTCCGACGCGCGAGGCAGGCTCTTGTGGCGTGGGGCAGCGCACGCCGCTGGTTTGAGCTGGCGTTGCGCCCGTCGGTTTGCGGACTGTCGCTTGGGAACGGGGTACGTCCGCGTGAGGCCTCAGAAGCCGCCGATGTGGAAAGTGGCTCGGCTCGGCTAAGCCTGGGCCGCGAGGTACTCCGCACGCTGGCGCTCGGCGATCACGATGTCGCGATTTAACTCATCCGCGCGCTTTTGCGCGTTTGCCAGAGAGGCGGATCCGTAGACGTCCCAGCCGCCTTGCGTGTCTTTGACCACGTACGGGCGCTTTGACGACCCGCTCGACACGACGACGTAGCGCGCATCCGGATCGCATGAGGATGCGGGTGTCTCGATCGTCGTGCTGGCCTCGATATCGAGAGGCACTTGCGATCCTTTCAGACCGTGCTGCGCGCTCGACGCCGACGTCGCGACCTCGCGCTCCAGCACGGCGATGTACTTCTGACGCTCGCGAATCTGGCGGTCGATTGCGCCGCAAACGCAGGGGCCCTCGCACGGGCGGCAGAGCGGTGCGCGCTCCAGCGCGGTGAGGTCCCGGCGGTTCTGGGCGAGTGCGCGACGCAGCTCGCGGCGTTCTTGTGCCGGGGTCACGCTGCTCGCTCCAGCGGTGCAGGCTCGCCGTAGGGCTCGATCGGGGTCCAGGAGTCGTTTTCAAACTCGATGCTGAGGTACGTCCCGTTGACGCGGATCTCGAACGACGTCGGCACGCCGGCGAGCACGCCTGGGCACGCCATCGCGTCGTCGTGGTGGCACGTGCAGATCCGGATCTCGTACGGCTTGAGCTTCAGCGTTACGCCATCGATTAGCGTCGTGCTGCTCTTGTGGCCGCGGTGCTCGAGCGCAGCTTTGAGAATGCTGCGCTTATGCGCGACGATTCCCTGAAGATAGTTGATGGTGTCCGTGATGAACCGGACTTCGAGCGCCGTATCGGCGAGCATCGCGGTCTGGTGCTGCGACTCATCGAAGTGCTCCGTGCGGGCCATCATGCCGTTACCGCAGGGGTCGCGCGCTGGGCGATCTGGCGAAGCCGTTGGCTGAGGGTCATCGGGTGTTCTCCGGCTGTCTCCCGCTGAACTCGGACAGCGGTTTCCGGCGTCGACGACGAGTTGCGCCAAGGGGCTCGAAGCCCACGTTGGAGATGACGTAGAGTTGGACTGGTCGCGTCGGTCCGCGTCGTCGTGCGCGCAGCACTCGCAGGACGACGAGCGCGCCGATCGCGGCGGCGACGATCGCAAGCACGTCATGCGAGTACATCGCCGCACCGGAAGCGGTGATTCCGCTGATGCACGCAGGCAGGGTCGCGGCCATGCCGCGCGCGGGATCCCTGGCCGTAGCGACCATGACCGTTGCGAACGTCACAACGACGACAAGGAGCGAGAAGTAAGCCACCGCGGAACCTCCAGAGGGCTGAGGTAAACGGGAGCGGCACGCGTCGGGGATGGCGCGGTCGGTCGCGCGCCGGCGCGTGGCGCCGGCGACTCTGCGCGGCCCGAGCGCGGCGCCCTGACGCCTAGTGCTGTTAGAGGGACAGATCGAACAGAGAGGTTTGCTCGGCTCCGGCGCTCTTTGCGCGCGCGATCGCGGCGCGTTCGGCTTCGTCTTCCCCCATCCCGTCGAGGATGGCGCTGATTCGGCCGAGGATCTGACCGAGTTCGTCGTCCTCGGGACGCGGGTCGTCCCACATCATTCCGGCGCAGCAGGGAAACCCGCAGGCTCCGGCCTTGCTGTGCATCTGCTTGTGGTTGCCCTCGTGACCAGGGTCTTCGGCGCAGTTGTGCAGCCGCGTCGGCATGATCCGGTCGACGTGTATGGCACCGCACGCTGTATTGGGCACCGGCTCGCCTCTCGCGATCGCCTCCTCTCTGGCGAAGACGCGGCGGCAACGGCAGCACGAGCGGCGCTCACCGTCTTTCTTCGCGTGACCGTTGCACAGGGGGCGCTTGCAATTCGGGCAGCGATGGCGTGCGGGTTTGGTGCATCCGCGCCTGCCTTCGCAGGCGATCACGCTGTCGCGCTCGATCACGTCTTCGCCGGCCGGGACGGCCATGCTACGCCGCCTTCGGCGGCTGTTTGACGCGTTTCGGCTTGGGCGGGACGGCGCGTGCGGAACTTGAGGTCCGCCGAAGGTCGAAGTAGCGCGCGTGCTCGGCGATCTCGCATTCTTTGAACAGCCGCCACAAGAGGTCGATCGCGAGCGTGGCGACCATCTTGTTCACCATCAGATCTTGTCGGCTGAGCGCCTCGATGGCGCTGCACGACGGTGTGGTGTCGTCGCCGGCGTCGTGCATTAGCTGCGGGTGCAGCTCGGTCGCGCACGGGAGCGAGTGCGCGAGGAGGCGCTTCTTCCCGCGAGGGGTGCCGAGCACGACCTGCCCGGTCGTTGCGTCGTTGCCGCAGTCGATCCAGAGTTTCCAGGGCGCAAGCCGATCCTCGAACGCGAATCGGTGAAGCTGCTTGCGCGCCTTTCCCGTGTCCACGCACGAGATGACCAGGTCCCAGCCGCGGCGCGCGTAGGCTCCCGCAAAGCGCGCGGGTATGCCTTTCCAGGCAAACGCGCAGGCCATATTCACGCGCTGAGAGAGCACCTCGCACTTGAAGCGGCCGACGTCGCTGGCATGGTATCGCTGCCGTACGATATTCGCCTCGGAGACTGTGTCGGGGTCGAATAGCGTGACGTCGAGTCCGCCGTATCCCAGCGCAACGAGCGCGTGGTGGAGGTTCACGAGCGAGGAGGTGACCTCACTACCGGTTCCGCCAACGCCGACGACCGCGACGGAGATCGGTTCGCGGGTGAGGTAGCCTTGAGTCAGTCGCCACATATCACGCTCTTGATCGTCGTGCCACGCGCCGGCTTCAGCCACGCGGGGTCGAAGCGGCTGAGCTTCGTTGCATCACCGAGCAGCTCGGCGTAGGTGCCCCGGTGCGCCCAGCGTTTGCCGGTAGTCAGGTGCGTGAACGAGGACCGGAAGAAGTTTCGCGTCCATTGCGCGGTCGTGCTGGGATCGACCGCGGCCGGTACCTTCATCGACCCCAGGCAGATCCTGCCGTCCTCGTACGTGTTCCAGTACGGGGCATCGCAAAGCGGCGTCTGGAGGTCGGGCCGCTCATCCTTCTGCAACGCGAAGACGCGCAGGCCTCGTCCGCTAGCGATGAAGACCAGGGGCGGTTGCGGGATGACCATCGCGTCGAACGCGGCTACTGCGCGATCGCGGTCGGCGTCGAAGTACATCGTCTGCGAGGTGGCCGGCTCATACCAGGCCACAGCTTCGCGCGCGGTTGCGATCACGTTCGGCGGTACGTACGAGAGCGGTGCACGATCGAGCAACTCAAGCAGCTGCTTCACCATCGAGCCGGTCGCGAATCGACCGTCGGCCAACCGGACAGCGCCTTGGGCGTCGGCACGCACGTCGTAGCGCATGGCGAGGTTGCTCTTGTCCCCGCCGCGGTAGAGCAGAATTGCCGAGTGGAGCGCGTACGTTTTCGGCGAGTCTTCCGTGAGCGATGCGTTCACTCCTCACGTCCTTTGTGAGCGTAGCAGGCTTCTTCGTAGCTGTTGACTGTGGCGATGATCGCAACTACGGCGTCCGTCGCGGCCGAGAGGCCGTCGAGCGTGCGCTTCAGGCGCCTGCACGATTGCGGGCTTGGATCGAGGATCAGGCACAGGTTCGGCGAGAAGCCGCGATCTTGTGCCGCGTACTCCCAGGTGTCGTTGAGGATCTCGGTAACGAGCGCCGTCGTCGTCGTCTCGACGATAAGGCCCGGCGTCTCGCACAGGCCGCCGAAGGATCGCTGGATCTCCGCTTCGTCGTCCGTCCGCGCGGCGCGCAGCTGCTTGCGGACCTTCTCTAGCTTCGCGATTTCGGTCAGGAGGGCTGCGGTCGTGTTCCGTAGCGGCTCGGGAGCGTTGCGCAGGCGTTCCATGATGCGCTCGTGCGACAGCGGCGCGCGCGTCCTGGTCGCGCGCACGTGGTGTCTGCCGAGCGATCGTTGGATGTAGCCTGGCGTGCGGATCTCATTCTCGCGAATGTATCGTCGGACTTCGAGCGCAGTCGGTTCGTGGCCGAGGTCGCCAGCAATCTCGGCGCGCTTCTCCTCCCACCATTCGAGGGGTTCGCCGCTGAAGAGGAGCCACTCCGCAATGTCGGCGGCCCAGCCGGGAGTGACCGCTTCGAAGGTGTAGTGCGTGGCACGGCGCAGCCGTTCGAAGATCGCTCCGCAAGCTTCGCGATCGATCGCGCGCAGCGCCATTTCGTACTCGACGGCGTCCAGCGTGGCCCAGCCGTCGGCGACTTGGATGACCGCGCACAATGGATTGCGCTTCTCGATCGCAGTTCCGCTCGGTGCGAAGGAGAACTCCGAGAGGTTCAGCGTCGCGAGGGAAGCGATGTGGAGACCAAACGGAACGTCCTCGTACTGCTCTGCCAACGCCTTGAGCGCACGCTCGATCACGGCCGCAACCGTGTCGCTTTCGTGTACGTCGACAGCGGGGAGGATGCCGTGCTCGAAGAGAGCGGCATAGGTGCTTTCACGGACCTCGCTCAGAGGCGTCCCAACGAGAAGAGTAGTGGGGACGTCGCTGAGGTCGAGGTTTCGGTGCGCGTCGAGAAACGCGCGGCCAGAGGCGAGGGTCGGGGCTACGGGAGTAGCGGGACGAACGCTGCCGGAATCTGCTCGGTTCGGTCGAGGTCGACGAGCCTGAGGGCTGCTCCGACCTGGATCGCGCCCGCGGCTTCCTTCGCGTCCAGCGTCGCGGCGCGCTCGCGCGCTGCCTGCTCGCGCAGCCATGCCGGGCTAACCCTTTTTGCCGAGACGGGTCTGCGCGGTGTAGATTTGCTCGCCATTTTCGAGTACCGGTCCTTCGACGACGGCTGTTGCGAGCTCGGGATGCACGATCGCGTGCATGCGGACGACCTCTTCGACGCTCGCTTCGGGATTGAGGTCCGCAAGGTCGTAGGTCTTGCCGTGCTCATCTTCGTAGCGCAGGGCGCGCTTCGTTTCGGTGATCGTCACTTGGTGGCACCCGCGAACAGCGTGGTCTGGTCGGTCTGCTTGAGGGTGATGGTGATCGCTTGCGGGCCGTCACCGACGAAGACCGGCTTGGTCTCCGTCACGTAGCCGAGCTTCGAGACGGTGATGACGTAGCGACCCTTCGTGACGGTGGCTTTCACGCCGGTTTTGACGGTTTGCACGTTGTCGGCGCCG
>Ga0182024_10023161_pt1 | contig 11146 bp, 8 predicted proteins | sample P32metaG_FD_120480 | JGI IMG/M metagenome (GOLD analysis project Ga0182024, IMG submission 120480) | Permafrost microbial communities from Stordalen Mire, Sweden - P3-2 metaG (Illumina Assembly) | ecosystem: Environmental > Terrestrial > Soil > Wetlands > Permafrost | place: Sweden: Stordalen... | reverse complement strand
CTGAATCCACCCAATGTCCCCGCGGAAGTAGCACTTTGGACGCACGAAACGACTGGACTCTTCCCGAGGTCAAATTCCTCTTCACCCTTCCTTTCATGGATTTGATGTTTCACGCCCAAGAGGTGCATCGTAGATTTCAGGTGCCGAACACCGTCCAGGTCAGCACCTTGCTCAGCATCAAGACGGGCGCATGCCCCGAGGACTGCGCTTACTGTCCGCAAAGCATCCGCTACGATACGGGACTCGACGCCCAAGAACTCCTGCAGCTCGACGACGTGCTCGCGCGTGCATCCGCCGCCCGGCAAGCCGGCGCGACCCGCTTCTGCATGGGTGCCGCTTACCGCTCGCCGAAGCCGAAGGATCTCCGCAAGGTCATAGCGATGATCCGCGAAGTAAAGGCGCTCGGCCTCGAAACATGCGCCACCCTCGGCATGCTCACGTCAGAACAGGCTGTCGAATTAAAGAATGCGGGCCTCGACTACTACAACCACAATCTCGACACGTCGGCGGCCTATTACGAAAAGATCATCACCACCCGCACCTACCAGGATCGCCTCGATACCCTCCAGGCGGTTCGCGAATCCGGTATGAACGTCTGTTGCGGCGGCATCATCGGGATGGGCGAATCGGCAGACGACAGGGCCGAACTGCTCCATACGCTCGCGACGCTGCCCGAACACCCGGAGAGCGTTCCCATCAATCTCCTCGTGCGCGTGCAAGGTACCCCGCTTGCAGATTCGGCTTCCGATCTCGACCCGTTCGACTTCGTGCGCACCGTCGCCGTCGCCCGGATACTCATGCCCCGTTCCCGGGTACGCCTGTCTGCCGGCCGCGCTGAGATGTCCGACGAACTCCAGGCGCTGTGTTTCCTTGCCGGCGCAAACTCGATTTTTTACGGCGAGAAGCTTCTCACCACGGGCAACCCGGACGTGGAGCACGACCGTCGGCTGTTCGACCGCCTGGCAATCCGCGCGGAACCGGCAAGTCCCTCGACGAGCCCTGCGGCCGATTTCGAGGTGGGCGCTCGCAAAGTCGATCCGCCCGTGAATCGCATCGACAGTCATTGACGCCGGTCGCCTCATGGAATCCGCTCCTGCGCTCGATCGATATCAAGCGGATCTCGACCGGCTCTCCCACCAAAGCCGTCTTCGCAGCCTCGCCGCGCGCAGCGGCATCGATTTCTCCTCCAACGACTATCTGGGACTGGCATCGTCGAAGCGCCTGGCCGCCGCGCTGACAGCGGCCATCCGATTGGGCACGCCGATCGGCGCCGGCGGATCGCGTCTGCTGCGCGGAAACACGGCGGAGCACGAAGCTCTCGAGGCCGCCGCCGCCCGCTTTTTCCACGCCGAGCGCACGCTGTTTTTCGGCAGCGGTTATCTCGCCAACTTCGCGATTTTTTCCACGCTGCCCCAGCGCGAGGATCTGGTCGTCATCGACGAGTTCGTGCATGCGAGCACGCGCGATGGTCTCCGCGCCTGCCGCGCGCCCTTCGCAGTAGCGCGCCACAACGATGCTGCGTCCTTCGAGGATGCCATCCTCGCTTACCGAGCCCGGGGCGGGTGTGGCCACCCATGGATTGCCGTGGAGAGCCTCTACAGCATGGACGGCGATCGCGCGCCTCTCGACAGCTTGGCAGCGATCGCCGACCATCACGACGCCTTCCTCGTGGTCGACGAGGCGCATGCCACCGGCGTCTTCGGCCCGGACGGCCGTGGGCTGGGCGCCGCGCTCGAGGGCCGGCACAATCTCATCGCCGTCCATACCTGCAGCAAGGCGCTCGGCAGCGCCGGCGCACTCGTCACCCTTCCCCGCGTCCTCGCAGATTTCCTGGTGAACCGCTGCCGCCCGTTCATATTCGGCACCGCACCCTCGCCGCTGATGGCCGTCGCTTCGCTCGAATCGCTCGCCATCCTGAAGGACGAGCCGGAGCGCCGCGCGCGGCTGGCGCGGCTCATCGACTACGCCGCTCGCGAATCTGAGGTCAAGCTCGGGACGCCCGGGTCCGGCTCCCAGATTCATCCCATCATCATCGGCGACGATGCCGCGACGATGTCGGCCGCCGCGGCGCTGCAAGAGCGCGGCTTCGATGTCCGCGGTATCCGGCCGCCGACCGTGCCCCAGGGCACCGCCCGACTTCGTGTCTCCATCACCCTCAACGTCGATGAGCAGGCCGTCTCCGCCCTGTTTGATGCCCTCGCCTCCGAGCTGCGAGAGGTACCGGCGCCCTACGGCAATGCGTCATGACGCTTCGCATCGTCGTGACCGGCACCGATACCCATATCGGCAAGACCGTCTTCGCCGCCGGCCTGACGCGCTTGCTCGAGGGCATCTATTGGAAGCCCGTCCAAGCGGGCCTCGACGGCGAGACGGATACCGACACCGTTCGCCGTCTCTCGGGGCTGGATCAGAGCCACTTCTTGACGGAAACCTGGCGGCTGAAACTCGCGGCCTCTCCGCATCTGGCAGCGGAGCGCGAGGAGTTGCGTATCGATCCGCAAGCGCTTGCCATCCCGTCATTGCATCGCCCGCTGATCATCGAGGGGGCGGGCGGCCTGATGGTGCCGCTCACCCGGGATGAGCTGTATATCGACGTCTTCGCCCGGTGGAAAGCACCGGTCATTCTCTGCGCACGGACCACGCTCGGCACGCTGAATCACACGCTGTTGTCGGTGGAGGCTCTCGGGCGCCGCGGCATTCCTGTCTTCGGCATCGCGCTCATCGGCGATCCGCACCCCGACAACGAACACACGCTCGCCTCCATGAGCGGCGCTCGTGTATTGGGACGCCTTCCGCTGCTTGATCCCCTGACGCCGGAATCATTGCGCGCCGCATTCGAAATTGCGTTTCCGCGGAAACTCTTTGTCTCATGACCGAGGACTCATGAACGAGCCCAGGACGCCCCGCTCGCCCGTCTGGCACCCGTTTACCCAACACGCGCTGCACCCCTCGTTCCCGAAAGCGGTTCGTGCGGATGGCGCCTGCATCTTTACCGACGACAACCGGCGCATCATCGACGCCATTTCCTCATGGTGGGTGATCACCCACGGACACCGGCATCCCCGCATCGTGGAGGCCATCAAGGCGCAAGCCGACATTTTGGATCAAGTGATCTTTGCGGAATTCACGCATGAGGCCGCGGAGCGGGTCGCCGCCAAGCTCCTCGCGCTGGTCCCGCGTGGCCTCGATCATGTATTTTTTTCGGACAGCGGCTCGACCAGCGTCGAAGTCGCGCTGAAAATGGCGATGGGGTTCTGGCGTCACGTCGGCGAGCCGCGCCGTCGCATCGTCGTGCTCGAGCATAGCTACCATGGCGACACCATCGGCACCATGTCCGTCGGCGCACGCGGTCCCTTCACGGATCCCTACGAACCTCTCCTCTTTGAAGTCGAACGCATTCCCTTCCCCGCCCCCACGAGAGAATCGGCCACGCTCGAAGCGTTCGAGGCTCTCTGCCGCACGACCAATCCGGCAGCGCTCATCGTCGAGCCCCTGGTGCTCGGTGCCGGAGGCATGCTCATGTACTCGCCAGCCGTTCTCGCCGACTTGCGGCGCATCTCATCCGACTACGGCGTGATCTTCATCGCAGACGAGGTCATGACCGGCTGGGGCCGCACCGGCACAATATCGGCGTGCGACCGCGCCGATGTGCGGCCCGACATCGCCTGCTACTCCAAGGGGCTCACCGGCGGCGCTCTGCCTCTGGCCGCCACCGTCTGCCGCCGCGACATATTCGAGGCTCACTATTCCACCGACCGCCGCCGCACTTTTTTCCACTCCAGTTCCTTCACCGCAAATCCCATTGCCTGCGCCGCCGCCGCAGCCAATCTCTGCATCTGGGAAGACGAGCCGGTTCGCGAACGCATCGCGGCGCTCGCGGAGCGCCAGGCTCGGCATTTGGAGCCCTTTCGAGACGACGGGCGCTTCGAGAATGTGCGTCAGACGGGCACCATCACTGCCATGGATTTGAAGACCGCCGACCCCGGATATCTGGCTCAAATCGGCCTTCGCCTTCACGCCTTCTTCCGCGAACGGCAGGTGCTGCTGCGACCGCTCGGCAATACGATCTATGTACTGCCGCCGTATTGCGTAAGCGAAGACGATCTATCCACTGTCTATGAGGCGATCGGGGCCGCGGCAAACGAGATCCGCTAAATCGCGCGGGACCCGTTGGCCCCGCGCGCCTAGGCCCGGATGGTCGACGGAGCTATGTCGCGTCGGAATCTACCTATGGAAAAACACACGGGGCGCTCGATCGGCGTGGGATTGGTGTGCGTGTGGTTTGCAGCCGGTGGAGCGGCGCACTTCCTGGCAACGAAGCTCGAGGCGAGCATCGTGCCCTCTTACATTCCGTGGCATCGAGCGACCGTGCTGATGACGGGTGTCTTCGAGCTGCTCGGGGCGGCAGGCGTCCTCTATCGGCCCACGCGGCGTGCGGCGGGAATCGGCTTGTTCGCGCTCACCATTCTCGTCACTCCCGCGAACATTTACATGCTCCAGCGGCACGACCTGTTCGGGGTCCCGGTATGGCTCCTGATCGCTCGCCTGCCCCTGCAGCTCGCGCTGTTGGCCTTGATATGGTGGTCTACGATCGGTAACGCCCGGCCGATGCCGGCGCAGTAATAAATAAAGGTGCCTCCGGACGCATCCGGCTCATCGCTTGGCTCGTAGACCCCAGAGCGCAACCAACTTCAGGGGATACTCCATGAGTCGACCGATCCAAGGCATCACACTTTCATTGGCGGCGGCCCTCGTGCCGCTGGTCGCCATGGCCTCCAGCCACCGTGAGGCTCCTTTCATCACTACTCGACCAAAGACCGACGGCACGGATTTCTATCTGTTCAACAGCTACGAAACGGGCCGCACGGGCTATGTGACGATGATTGCAAGCTACCAACCGTTCGAATTTCCGCAGGGAGGTCCGAACTACTACACGATGGATCCGAACGCTCTCTACGAGATCATGATCGACAATACCGGGTCGGGCAAAGAGGCGCTTACCTTCCAGTTTCGCTTCACCACGGTCGATAACGGCCTGACAGTCAAGGCGGGGACGAAAAACATTCCCGTGCCTCTCGTCAACGTGGGTCCCGTCACTGCCGCCGGATCTGCCGTTCAAAATGTCGTGGAGAGTTATACCGTGACGTTGGTGCGCGGTGATCGGCGAACCGGCACGGTTCAGGCCGTGACCGATGCATCGACCGGCAGTGCGACGTTTGCCAAGCCGCTCGATAACATCGGCGCCAAGTCAACGCCCGATTACGCCGCCTACGCTGCGAATTTCATCCGACCGATCACGATTCCGGGGTGTTCGAGCCCGGGCCGCGTGTTCGTCGGACAACGCCAAGACGGTTTCGTGGTCAACCTGGGCGAGACCTTCGACCTCGTCAACATCAAATACCCGGTCACACAGCTCGCCCCCGCGGGCACGAATGGACGCAATCTCGCTCCGAACTCCTTGGCGGGATACAACGTCACATCGATCGCGGTCGAGGTCCCGGCCTCGTGCCTGACCAGCGGCGGCGACCCGGTCATCGGCGCTTGGACGACCGCGAGCCTGCGTCAAGCATCCGTGCTCAATCCGCAACCGCAGAGCGCGAAGAGCGCCGCCAGCGTGGGCGCCGTCACCTCCCCGACAGGCGCATCCATCGAGGGCGGAGCGTGGTCACAGGTCTCGCGCTTAGGTATGCCGCTCGTCAACGAGCTGATCATCGGCCTTCCCGACAAGGACCGCTTCAACGCTTCCGCACCGTCGGACGATACGCAATTCGCAGACTACGTCACCAATCCCTCGCTGCCCGTGCTGTTGCAAACCCTGTTCGGATCGGCGGGCGTGGTGGCGCCGAACGTGTATCCGAGAACCGATCTCGAGGCGGCATTCCTGACGGGAATCAAAGGGCTCAATCAGCCCAAGATGGTGACTCCCGCAGAGGAAACCCGGCTGAACACCTCAACGCCGGTCACTCCGATCGCATCGCAAAACGACTTGGGTGTGCTCGGAGGCGATCTATCCGGCTTCCCCAACGGCCGGCGGCCCATCGACGACGTCGTCGACATCGAGCTGCGGGTGGCGATGGGGGTACTGCTCACGCCCTTCAACGGTGGAAGCACCGATCCGGACCCGGCCTCCGACGCATCGCGACAGCTGGGCTACACCGACGGCGCGGAGCCTTCCCCGGCCAATTATCTGCCGGCCTTTCCGTACTTGAACACGGCACTCGCCGGTTCACCCACGAGCGCCAATGATTGAAGGAATGATCATGAAACTCAAGACGACTCTGTGGTTCGGTTTGGGGCTCTGCGCCACGATCCTTGCCGCGTGCAGCAGCAACGATCATCCGAATGCATCGCTTCCGCCGGTCGCGATCCCACAAACGCCGCAGGCTCTGGACACGGCACAGGTGCTCACCCTGGCGCAGAAGACCTCGGAAACCGGCAGCCCTTTCGCGGTGAACGGCGGCCTCATCACGTTGTCGGACACCAGCGAGACCAGTTCGCCGATTACCGTCGACGCGGCGATGTAGACCGTGATCGCTCTCCCCACTCACACCTCGGGCGGATCGCCATCCCGCTCGGGATGGCGATGACGCGCCACTGCTTTGATGAACGCCTCGGCGTCGATGTCGCCGGAATTCGAGAGTATGAGCCCCGGATCGCGCTTCGGAGCCTTGATGCCCGCTGCCGAAATCAGGGTCCGGCCCGCACCGACCGCGAGAATGGTCTTGCCGTGCCGGAACTGATTCTGGATGAATTCGATCGTTTGCCCGTCCGCGCGGAGCGTCGAGGCGGCCGCATCGCCGTCGGGAATCACCAGTGCATCGAAGAGTACCGATGGAGAATTCTCGAGAGTCGCATCGATTTCGAGGTCCTCGCCGTTCGTCGCTTCGATCGCGCCCAATCGCACGCCGAGCAGGCGCACCACGGCTCCTTCGTCGGAGAGTTTCCGAATGAGCGCCGTGAGGCCGGCCGATGCCGTCCCCTCTGCCACCAGCACCGCTATTTTGCGCGTTGCAATTCCGCCGTCCCCGGGCAGTGCTTGCAGCGATAACGGCGGTGATTTGCTTACTTCCGGTTTGATCCGCTTGATCGCGGCGCGCGGCATCGGCTCGGGCAGATCGATGCCAAGACCCTCCGCCACGCGGCGCGCCAGGTCGTCGGAGACGTTGCGCAAAGAGGAGACCATCCGCCGGCGGATGGCCGGCACCGTCACCTTGCTGAGCTCGAAACGAAAGCCACCCACGATATGAGCTTGCTCGACGGGCGTCTGACTCTCGTAAAAAAGCGTCGCTTGGTTGTAGTGCTCCGCGAAGCGTTCCGGTTTGCCGCGCACCTTGTCGATCGGATCGTTATCCTCGGCGACGGCTTTGGGGAACGACACGAAGCCTTTCGCGCCCGCTTGGAACGGGCAGCCTCCGCCCAGAGAGTTCGGCTCGTACGCGACCCTGCCTCGCGCGATGGCCTGTCGATGAATGCCGTCGCGCTGATTGTTGTGCACCGGGGCCAGAGGCGCATTGATCGGGATCTCATGAAAGTTGGCCCCGCCGAGCCGTGAAATTTGAGTATCCACGTACGAGTGAATTCGTCCATGCAACAACGGATCGTTGCTGAAATCGATGCCCGGGACCACGTGCGCCGTGCAAAAGGCGACCTGCTCGGTCTCGGCGAAAAAATTGTCGGGATTTCGATTGAGCACCATGCGTCCAACCGGCCGTACCGGCACGAGTTCCTCCGGAATGAGCTTGGTCGCATCCAGGATGTCGAAGCTGAATTTCTCGGCGTCCGCCTCGCTGAACAACTGCACCCCGAACTCCCATTCGGGATAATGGCCGGATTCGATCGCTTCCCATAAATCGCGGCGATGAAAGTCCGAATCCGCTCCGGAAATCTTCACCGCTTCGTCCCAGACCAGCGAGTGGGTGCCGAGCCGCGGCTTCCAGTGGAACTTGCAGAAAACCGAAGCGCCCTTGGCATTCACGAACCGGAATGTGTGTACGCCGAATCCCTGCATCATCCGATAGCTGCGCGGGATCCCCCGGTCCGACATGACCCACAGGAGCACGTGCGTCGACTCGGGCATCAGGGAGGCGAAATCCCAGAAGGTATCGTGCGCCGAGGCGGCCTGCGGCATGCCGTGATGCGGCTCCGGTTTTACCGCATGAATCAGGTCCGGAAACTTCATCGCGTCCTGGATGAAGAACACCGGAATGTTGTTGCCGACCAGATCCCAGTTGCCCTCGTCGGTGTAGAACTTGACTGCAAAACCCCGCACGTCGCGCGCCGTATCAGTCGAGCCCCGCTCGCCCGCGACCGTCGAGAAACGCACGAACACCGGTGTCCGCTTGGCGCGGGCCGCAAACGGGGCGGCCCGCGTGATGTCGGTCAAGGCCTCGTAACATTCGAAATATCCGTGCGCGGCCGAACCACGAGCATGCACGATGCGTTCCGGAATGCGCTCGTGATCGAAGTGGGTGATCTTCTCGCGCAGCACGAAATCCTCTAGAAGGGTGGGGCCCCGCAGGCCCGCCTTCAGCGAATTTTGATTGTCCGAGATTTGCACGCCCTGATTGGTAGTGAGCGGCTGACCGACGGAATTGGTGCGAACCCTGCCCAGTCGGCCATCCACCGAGCTGACCTCGAGCGTCGGCGCACCCGTCTTGCCGGTATCGTTTTCCTCGCTCAAGGTGCCTGCGGCCGCCTCGGCGTTCGGCATGGAAACAGTCTGGCCGGCGATCGGCTCGATCGCATGCTTGTAGCCGAACTCATGCGGCTTCGAGACGTTCGAGGGCATTGCTGAGGCAACACGCTGATGCGCTTCAGCCGCTTCGGCCAGCGATGTTTCAGGGGGCATGTCGTGACCAGGGCCGCTCGATGTGGTGCCGGCGCCCGAGGGGCTCGCTCGCCGCTTGGCCTTGGCCTTGGCCTTGGCCGTTCTCGAATTGATTTTGGATTTGGTCGATTTTGCCATCGTGTTCTCCAACTGATCGGGAGCACCTTCGCTGCTCGAGGTGCATCGCGTGGAATAGGGAGATGTCTGCGCAATGGCCATAGGCTTGCGCCGGCGAATCATCGGATTCGTCAAATCAGGATCCCATTGCTCAAAATATTTTACGATGGAGGAAACCACGTGAAGTGGCGTAGGCTATGGCTGACGATTCCTTGCCGCGGCGCGCCCCTCGGTGATATTGAATATGGACGTTTATTTTGGAGCCCCGAGCGTTGCCCATGAAACTGAGACACGTTGGATTGATGCTCGCCGTTGGATCGCTCGCTGCAAGTGCGGCTTGGGCCGAGGCGCAGCCGGAGTCGCGCGAACGTTTTGTCTGCACCTTTGGTGCGAGTCACCGATATGTCGACATCTATCGGCTCGCCTCGCGGGGCCCGCGCGGCGGGGGATGCCGGGTCGATTATACGAGGGACGGCGTGACCAAACCTGTGTGGTCAGCAACCGGCAATTACGCCTACTGCGTCAAGAGAGCCGTAGAATTGGTCACCAAGCTCTCGAAAGGGAATTTTTCTTGTAAGCCTCAAACCGTCGACCAACCCGGAATGAGCGGATCAGCGCCCCCGGAGCCGACTCCTCCTGAGCCTACTTCTCCTTGAAGGGAGGACGGCAATTCTGTCTGTGCGGAATTTCCGACGCGGCAATGCGCGGTAGCCCACGAGGGCTGAGGTTCCCCTCCGACTGCGCGAGAGCGCGGTCTGCAGTAATCTCTCTATCGGAGGGGGAAGCCACAAAGTCTTGGGGCGACATCGAGTAGTTCTCATGGCCTGAATCGAACTTAGTGCGCCTTCCTCCGCCTTTCAAACGACCTTCCGCAAGCTGGCGAGATCGACGTTTCCGTGATTCCCCGTAAACCGGATTTGAGAAACATCGGTCGGTTGATAGATTCCGTTTATCCTGTGCTGACCGTTGTCGTACGCCGTCACCGTACCGTCTCGGTCGATCAATAGACGATGCGATGCGATTCGGGATAGCACCAGCGCGACAGCCGAAATTCCCCTCGATGAGGTATGGGAACCTTCCTACGTCCCGCGTGCGGTTCCCGGCCGGCGTACCACGCCCTGCAGCGTGACGGTCAGGATTCCCAGAAGCACCAACCCGCCGCCCCAGGCAAAGCGCGGGCTGATCGGATCATCGAGCAGAGCAGCTCCGAACAGCACACCGAACAACGGAGTCAAGAGCGACAGCAACATCAATCGGGAGGTCAGATAATGGCGCAGCAACCAAAACCAGATCAGATAGCTCGAGATCGCGATCACCAGCGTTTGGAACACCAGCACGAAGACCGTGATCTTCGTGAATTCGATTCGCGTTTGGCCGGTGGCCGCGGCAAAGGCGCCGAGCAGAATGGAAGCGGTACCTACTTGGTATAGGACCGTCTTTGCGGTCTTCGCACTGCCCACGCGGCCCCGGCGTAGCACCACGTTGCTGAGCCCCCAACTGATTCCCGCGAGCAGAGCGAGTGAATCGCCCGTCACCAGAGTCAATTCGGGCCGCCCGCCGAATCCGAGGAAAGCCACCACGATACCCGCGAATGCGACCCCAATTCCCACCCACTGAAGCCGGCTAAGCCTCTCCTCCGGCAGAAACTGCAGTCCCAGTGCCGTGAAGATCGGCGCGGTGTAGAGAAAGACGATCGAATGCGCGGCCGTTGTGTGAAGAAGCGACTGCCCGGCGAAGACGAACTCCATGGCGAACAGGAACCCCAGAAGCAGTCCGCTCCGCAATGTGCCATCCTTGAACGCGCCCCGGCCTTCGTGGATCAACACCCACATGCCGAAGAAAATCGACGCTCCCGCGAAACGGATGGCGAGCTGCATGACAGGTGCTGCATTCGCCGCAACGTCTTTGAGCGCGACTTGCTGAATTCCCCAAATCAGGCAGAGCATCAGAACCAGGGAGAAGGCGCGCAGGTCCAGCGGACGGCGAAGGGGAACCATTGGATTCATCGAGAGCGGCGCGCCGCCCTGGCGCGCGCTAGCCGACCGTTCCGGAAGCGGCGAGCCCCAGAGCTCGATGTTTTGCAAACTCGACAACCTGGCTTGCGACCACGGACAACTGTTGCTCGATCTTGGCGTCGAGGCAGGTGCCGTCCGTTTCGAAGAGCGGCGTGGATGCATTGAGTGCTGCGCCGAAGGGGGTCGG
>Ga0182024_10023160_pt1 | contig 11147 bp, 9 predicted proteins | sample P32metaG_FD_120480 | JGI IMG/M metagenome (GOLD analysis project Ga0182024, IMG submission 120480) | Permafrost microbial communities from Stordalen Mire, Sweden - P3-2 metaG (Illumina Assembly) | ecosystem: Environmental > Terrestrial > Soil > Wetlands > Permafrost | place: Sweden: Stordalen... | reverse complement strand
GGCGGTCTTCATAACATTAGACCAAAGCACCTTCTCCCGCAGACCATACCATGGTCTGATCCAGGTTGCGCTGCGCCAAAATAGGCCGCACAAAGGCTGCCTAAGCCTTGAATCTGGATATGCGTGACACGTTAGCTAATAAGCATAATAAGTCCGTGGCAAATGCGCCGTCCCACTGAGTTGATAAGCTTTTAATGCCGCTATATCCCTGCCGTCCTCTCTGGACAGCTCCGATCGCGAGGAGTCACGCCGGTCTCGTAGTTTCTAAATCTATGGAATGCGCCGCAACAGCCGCGCCGTCTCTCGTGCCGCTGCGATGCCAAACCGCAATAACTATCGCGCCCGTGCTCTCATGCCACCGCCCGAGCGCTGTGCTTTTCACCGCGCGAAGGAGATGAACTGGCACGATAGGGGAGCGCCTCTCCGACGGCCTGCTCGAGTTCCTCGAGCATCTCCGCCTCGGATTTGAGGAGCTCGTGATTATATCCCTCCGCCATGATCAATGCCGATTGATACGTCTCCTGAACGACCGTGATACGGTCATTCGCGGGAAGGGTTGCGACGAATGAGATCGTCTCTTCGACGTGGGCGACCTCGCTTCCGAGACAGCTATGACTTCTAAGGAAGCGGGTCGCATCGACGCCATTCGGGCATAGCGCCTGAACCTTCTCGATATCGGTCTCCTGCTTGAGCGCGGCGATGCGCTCCAGGCAGTACGAATAGCCGATGCAGCCGATCGGATAGTCCTCGACGCAGAGGTCATCGAAGCGCTTGCAGAGCGGCTTGATGCCCTCCGGAATGAAGTTGGCGACGAGTCGCTCGGCGGGTACACCCAGCGCCCGTAGGTCCTTGAGCGCGAGCCGGTCGTGACCGGTCTCCTCGCGCGCGCGCTCTTCAAGGTAAGCCGCGACTTCGGGCCTCCCCAGCTCCTTGAAACGGCTGGCGGCGCGGCGGAGATTTCGCGGCGTGTCGACGGACGTGTGATAGGCGCCGACGAGGGCTACGATATAGCCGACGACCGTCGGATCCGGGCGAGCCAGGCGGTGGCCAATTCCGGAAAATCCGAGATTTATGGCGCCGTCCAGCAGCCCGATTGTGCTGCCCGGCGCGCCCGCGGCCGTCATCGGCGTCGCGAACGGATCTGCCTCTTCCTTAGTGCCGCTCGGAGAATGAAACCAAACCTCACCGGAATCGCGAGCGATGAGCGAAATATTGCTCGTGACGTTGACCCACTCCGTTGCCGGCCGTGCCATTCGAAACCTCCCAATTCCGAGTGTTCGACTACGATCGTTTCCTGGAGGAAGCTAAGGGTACATCGCCTCACCCTAGGCCAGGTCGCAACAGCGCTAGATTCCGTTCGGCGTACAGCCCATCAGCAATTTGGCCGTGTCGAGGAGATTCTTGGGGGCGGCTACTATTCGGTTTTTGTTCGGCAGCACGAAGACGATTTCATCATCCGATTGCATGACGTAGTCATTATCGTGCTCTGCTTCCGTGATTACGACGGCGCGCGTCAGATCAAAGCCCGCTGCGGTGATCCTCTTTGTGGCGGCCTGCACGGCGCCTTTCGTCGGGAGCTTTGTCTTGGGATCCCGATCCAATAGCTGATCTCGGAGCGTTTTATTGCTCCATGCGTCGATGATGACTTGTGCGAGCGCGTCAGTGGGCTGGAAGGAAAACGCTGGCAGCACCAAGTGTTTTGATTCTCCCTTCTCGGGGTACGTCACCTTCTTGTGAATGGCCATGGTCAGCTCTCCCGCATGAAGCAGATCCGGCGTTTTGCCGTCCCGCACTCTTTTGTATTTTAGTCGTAAGAGTTTGTGGTGGCAAGCTAGACTAAGCAATACCAGATAGATGGATCATAAATTCATTGTGCGCACGCGGGAGACCATGCGCGTAAGCGGCGCGGGTGATGGCGGTATGTTTGGTGCCGTTGTAACTTTGATCGCCATGGGCATAGCTCGCGACGCGCTATAGTCCCAATTTCAACTGAAATCGCTGAGCTAAATCTGGGTTTCCGATGTCTGTTTGCCTCTCGGTACCTGTTTCGGCCTCTGCGATTTGGATTAGCGCCCACACTTGCTAAGGCGCAGGCCGAACTTGAAAATCGCCAAAAGACGCTGACCACGACCGTGGATGACGGGCGTAAAAGGGGCGTCGCGACCGTTCAAACCACGGCGAACGGATCGTCGGATTGGTCGGCATGTCCGATCGTTGAGTCATCCCGGAATCGTCGACCACGAGCACTGGAATTGACATATCCAAATGTCTTGGCTTTGCTTCTTCTCATACAATTGAGCTGATGCATTTCCCAGATTTCAATTGTACGAAGCGGCTTCACCGGCACACAAGGACGCCTGGTGAAGCGGGCAAGATCATCTCGCCACAACGTCCTGCCAAAAAAATATGTCTCCAGACCGCCATCCCGGCAGCTGGAGACAACAAAAACAGTAAACGAAGCGTCGGCGTTCCCGACGCCTCGTTAAACTGCACCAGTGAGGGAGTTAGGCTGCTACGCCCGGGCAAGTATCGAGGCCCGAGCAGAAAGCGAGCGTGAAGGCCCCTGCCTTCTCTTTGACGGTGCCCGCCGCGGCTTCCAGCGCCTCGTCGGATACGTCGAAGGTGAGGATCTCTTCTTCCCTCTGGTCGATGTGGGTGTCTTTCATAACCTTGGTCCTTTCGTTCGCCAGCGGCGCCGGCAATCACCAGGCAGGACGAGAAATTCGCTAAAACCCCCCCGCCACGTTGCCCATTAAATCATCGGGCGCCGATACTGTAAAGTGTATCCGGCTATTGTGACAGGCCGCTGATTTATGAGGGTAAATCGTATGATTTCGGCGTTGCGGAAGGACCGTAAATGAGCCGTTTAGGAGGCCGGCGTGTGCACCGCGGCATGGCGACTAATGGCGGTAACTATTAAGGCTAGCGCCGACGACGGCCCGAACTCGGCCGATTATAGAATGCCTTCCGCGGCGCCCGCCGCCATAGGCTGGGCGCTTTGATCGGAGAAGTCGCGGTGGATGCCTTTTATGACCGCTTGAGACTGCGCGCCGCGACCATCGACGAGCTCCTGTCCGACGCCTTTGTGGCATTGCCAGGCGCCGACGCCGATGACGGCTTGAGCGACCGGCGTGTCGCCGCCTGGCGCCGGGCGAGCGCTGCAGGCGACGAGGCGCTATTTGCCCGGCGACTCGCGCGCGACGGCTTGACCGTCGACTGGCTGCATCAGCGCTTTGCTGCCGCCCGACCAAACCCTGCCGTTCCGGCTCCGGGGTGGGTCGACGATGCCGCTTGGGTCGAGGCTGCGCTGCAGGACCGGGCAGCGAAGCCGATAACGCAGCCCCAAGGCGAACCGGTTGCGTTCGAAGAGCTATTCTTCCCGCTCGTCGCCCAAGCCGAGCAGCGGCTTTGGTCGGGGCTCGACGAAGCGACGTCCGCCAATCTGACCGAAGCCGCACGCGCCGGCCTTTCGCTCGGCCTGCTCCGCGATCTATCCGCCCTTTCCGCCCCGGCCCTCTATGAACGCTTCGCCAAAGCGCGCAGTGCCGGCGCAAGCTCCTACGAGCAATTCGTCGCCGGCATGCAATCGGGCGGGTTTCGCCGCCTGTTCGAAGACAAGCCGGTGCTGCTCCGTCTTTTGGCAACGCTGGCGCGGCAGTGGCTCGATACATCCGGTGAATTCGTGGGCCGTCTCGCCACCGATCTGCCGACGATCCGCCGCGACTTGCCGCGCGCGGGAGCCGACAGCCGCGTCGCCGCGGTCGAACGCGACCTCTCCGATCCGCACAACGGCGGCCGGTCGGTTCATATCATTCGTTTCCGCGATGGCGCGCGCATCGTCTATAAGCCGAAGGATCTCAGGCTCGACGTCGCCTGGCAGGGCCTGATTGAACGATTGAACCGCGCCGACGCGCCGATCGTGCTGAAAGCCGTTCGCTCGATCACGCGGGACGGCTATGGCTGGAGCGAATTCATCGATCACGCGGCATGCGTGGACGAAGATGGGTTCGCGCTTTTTTTCCGGCGCGCCGGCGCGTGGCTGGCGCTGTTCCACGTTTTCGCGGCTACCGACCTGCACCAAGAAAACATGATCGCCTGCGACGATCATCCGGTGCCGATCGATCTGGAAACGATCCTGCAGCCGTCCGCCGACGAGCACAAGATTGCGGACCCGGAAGGCGAGGCCTTCAACGCCGCCATGGACATCATCGCCAACTCGGTGATGACGGTCGGCTTACTGCCGGCTTACGGCCGATCAGTCGACCACAACGTCTTCGTCATAGGCGGCATGACCGCCGATTGGGGGGCCCGTACGGTCATTAAGTGGAACGCCATCAACTCCGACGCCATGCGACCGACCAAAGCGCAGGAGCCGGGCGAGACGAACACCAACCTACCACATCACGGCGGCCGCCACGCCAAATTCGCCGATCATATCGACAGTTTTGTTTCTGGCTTTGCCGATTATGCAAGTTTTCTGCAGGAACAGAACCGCAGTGCAGGCCCAACGCTTTTGTTCGACGGCTTTGCGGGCGTGCCGGTGCGCAAGGTCATCCGTCCGACGCGGTTTTATTACATGCTGCTGCAGCGCCTGAAGGACCATCGCACCATGGACGACGGTGCTGTCTGGTCGGCGCAGGCGGACTTCATCGCCAGACTTTCGGAGTGGGACAAAGATTCCGATCCGCTGTGGCCGCTGTCGCGCGCCGAGCGCGCCGCGCTCCTGACATTGAACGTGCCGCATTTTGTTGCGCCCAGCGACGGCGGCGAGATTGCCGATGCCTATGGCGCGTCAGTGCAGACCCAAGCCGTCTCCGGTTTGTCGCGGGCGCGCGAACGGTTGCAGAAATTCGATGACCGGGAGATCGCCTGGCAGATCGAAGTGATCCGCGAGAACACCAATTCGATCTTGCCGGCGGATGCGAGATCCCAGGTGATGACGAGCGAAAAGCTTGCGTTCGAGCACATCGATGCTGCGTCGGCCAAAGCGAGTTTCATCGCCGAAGCCGACCGGATCGCAGCGGAGCTCGGCCGCTACGCCATTCGCCGCGGACCGGCAGCCGCCTGGATCGGGCTCGACTGGCTCGGCGACTCCGAAGTCTTCCAGCTGGTTTGTCTCGGCCCAGATCTCTACAACGGTTCCACCGGCATCGCCGTCTTTCTCGCCGCGCATGCGGCGGCGACCGGGCATCAGCCTTCCGGCGAGTTGGCGCTAGCCGCCGTCGCGCAGCTGCGCAGGAACCTGACCAGCCTCAACGTGCCGCGGCTGGCGCGCGCGCTTGGCATCGGCGCGGCCACTGGCCTGGGTTCGATCGTCTATGCGCTCGCCGTGGTGGCGAAATGCCTCGATGATGGCGACCTGCTCGCAAACGCCGAGACGGCGGCTAGGCTCGTCACTGACGAGCTCATTGCTGCAGACAAGCAACTCGACGTCATGGGCGGCAGCGCCGGGGCGATATTGGGACTGTTACGCCTGCATCGCGATACTGGATCGAGGACGGTGCTCGGCCGCGCCATCAGGTGTGGCGAGCATCTACTGGCGCAACCCCGTATCGGCGCAGAGGGCCGCCGAAGCTGGATCGGGCAAGAGTTTCGCGCACAAGCCGTTGGGAAAAATGGTTCTGACGCCAGTCCCTTCACACGCGGGTTGAACGGCATGTCGCATGGCGCCGCCGGCTTCGCTTACGCCCTTTCATCCTTGGCGGCGGCGACCGGCCGCGAGGATTTTGCCGACGCCGCGTCGGAGTGCCTTGCGTACGAAGATTCAACCTATGACGACACGCGTCACAACTGGCCCGATCTGCGTGGCTCAAACGCGCCGACGTGGCCGTGCCAGTGGTGTCACGGCGCGCCTGGAATCGGCCTTGCGCGTCTGGGCATGCAAAGATTTGGCGGCAAAGCTGCAACGCTGGCAGCAGAGCCGATAGCGACGGATATTCGCAATGCCGCCATCGGTGTTGAGCGAGCGTCATCCGGCACGCTGGATACGCTTTGCTGCGGCGCGCTCGGCCGGATCGAATTTATTTGCGAGGCGGCGAACGCGCTCGGTCGCGGCGATCTTCGCGAACTTGCCGGCCAGCGGCTGCTGGCGGTACTGCAGCAGGCAGCCGCAACGGGAGATTACCGCTGGAACAGCGGCAAGCGGCAATTCAACCTCGGCCTGTTTCGCGGTCTGTCCGGTGTCGGTTACACGCTGCTGCGGCAGGCCATGGCGCTCGATGGCGACACGTCACTGCCGAATGTGCTGATCTGGGAATAGCGGTGCATCGCCGCATTTACTGCTGCTGCGCCGGCTTGCACAAGGCGACCAGCACCGCCTTGAACATGTCGAAGGACTGCACCTGCACCTGACATTTGGTCGACGGATCGGGCGCGACATCGATGACCTGGCCCGCATCCACCTGCTGTTGCTTGCCGTTGATGTCCAGCGTGACGTTCTCATTGCTCGGCGAGCCGACCAAGCCCACGGTCAAGCGGCCGTCGCCGAGGACGATTGCTTGATTGGGCTGCACGTTGAAGGTGTTCTGCGAGGGCATGATGGCGTTGAGCGCAGCTTGCGCCTTGTCGAGCTTGGCCTGTAGTTCGGTCGCTTGCGCGCTTTTTGCGTCAAGCTCCCGCTTTGTCTTTTGATCTTGGGCACGGAGCTCCGCGATGGCGTTATCGCGGCCGCCCAGATCGAGTGACGACAAATAACGGCCGTAGAGATGACCGCCGACCAGGATACAGATCACGGCGATAACACACGCGGCGCCGATGACGAAGCGATTATCGTCGGTCGGAACCAGCCGCCGGCGGGGAGGAGTCGAGGCTGAGCGGCTCATGTTGGTTCGGTCGCTCACGTCGCAGTCCTCCTCAGGGTTTCGGCTTTGCGGCGGTTTGGGAACCGGCGCCCGCTCCAGGCGGCAGCAGGACGCCCGAGATTCGAGAAATAATGGATTGGACGTCGGGCAGAGTGAGCGGACTGCCCGATGCCTCCTGTCCTTCGTTATTCGCAGGCGTGGTCGATGATCCGGCGGCGGTGGCTTTACCCGACGGCGGCGGCGTCGCCTCGCCAGACGATCCCGCGGGCGCCTTGTTTCCGTTAGACCCGCCGATGGCGGGCGGCGTGGCACTCGGCGCCGGCGTTGCCGGCGTCTTGCCCGGAAAAGCTGACGTGCCGGTTGGCGGCGCACCAGCCGGCGGCGCCGCCGGCACCACCGGAACGTCGTTACCGAGAATGATCGGCAATCCGTCTTTGCCGGAGCCGATGATCACGATCTTGGTGTTAGGCGACTGCGCCAATGCCAGCGTCGCCTCGATACCGCGCCAGCGCAGATACGAGTCGGATATCCCTTGGCTTACCGTTTTCTGGAACGCCGCGATGCCGTCCGCTTCGATCTGCTTGCGCTTCGATTCTTCGGCTTCGCGTTGCACCCGGAATTTATATTCATTGATCATGTAATATTGCTCGGTCTGGCGATTGATCGCCGCCACGATTTCCGGCGGCAGTTCGATCGACAGCACCAGCGTATCGAGGACCTGGATCGCGTTCTGCAGAAATTCGTTGTAATGCTTTGGGTCGGGCTGCTCCATTGCCTCCGGTTGCACCAGCTTGTTTAGATTTGCCGCAAGACTCCTTTGCGCATTGTCGCGGATTTGCTTCTGGATCGCCTCGCGCGACGTGTAGACCTCTTCCGCGGTGTACTGCGCAATGACTTCCCGCGCCTGGCTGCCGATCTCGGGCGCGATGACCGAATTGAGGTAATCCGGGCCGATGAATTTGTGCAGCACGGCGACTGAATTGTGCAGGAGCTGATAGCGCACGCTGATCTGCGCGCCGACATTGACGCCATCCTTGGAAATGGCGTTGTAGGTCTGCGTGCTGGATTGCAGCCGCAAGTCGTAGAGGAACAGCCTGTCCCAGGGCCAGATGATGTGCAGGCCTTCTTCCCGCAATTCGCGCGGATCGAGCACCGTGCCGCGGCCGACCCAGCACCAGCAATAAAGGTCGAGGCCGTTGAAGCGCTTCCACAGCACGCCGACTTTGCCGCTCGGCACCGTGATCACGATGAAGGGCCATAGCACGACGACAATGAGCAAACACATCATCACGATGACGGAGAGGCTCGGCAGGTGCCGCCAGACATGACGCCGCCACCTCCGCCGCCGCGGCGGGGTTGGCAGGTCATCAAGCGACTCTGGATAGCTCGCCATCCGATTCTCTCCAGCCGACCCTATCATCAGCCCATTGTACGTTCTTCGACAATACGGCCTTCGTCCATCCGAATCCGGCGCGCCGGCAAATGCAGCTCGTCGAGATAGCGGTCGTCGTGGGTAATGACCACGATGGTGGCGCCCGCCCGCATCATGTCCGGCAGCAGTTCGTCATAGAATTTGCGGCGAAATTCGGGGTCCTGCTCGGCGGTCCATTCGTCGAGAATCATGATCGGGCGCTTCTCCAGCATGCTGACGATCAGCGCCAGCCGCCGGCGCTGGCCGCCGGACAGGTCGAGCGTGCGGAATTCGCCGTTAGTCAGCGAGGTCTTGTCGGAGAGGCGAAACTGCGCCAGCAGGCTTTCGATGTCGCCGGGGGTGGCATCGGGCAGCCCGTAGAGCCGCTGGAACAGATGGTAATCGAAGAATATCGCTGACATCAGTCCGCGATATTCGTTGCGCGTAGCGTTGATGATCGGTCGGCCGTCGAGCAGAACTTCGCCGGAATCCGGCGGGTAGAGGCCGGACAGCACCCGTAGAAACGTCGATTTGCCCGAGCCGTTGCCGCCGGTGATGAAAATCAGCTCCCCGGCGCGCATGCTGAAATCGATCGGTCCGATCTTGAACACAGTGTCGGAGAACTTGTCGACGTAGCGGAAGGTGATGTTGTGCATCTCGATGCGCTCGAACCGCTTCGGCGCAGCAACCGCCACCCCCTCGGTGCGAATGACAGTGGCGTGCAATGCGGCCTCCAGACGCTCGATGCGGTCGGCCGCAGCATTGGCATTGAGCAGGATCGGAATCGACTGCACCAGGCCGAAGCAGGCGCCGACGATGAACAGCAGCGCCGTCGTGGTCTTGGCGATCGATGAGGCGCCGAGCGTGTCGCTCAGATTAGGTGCCACGAAGACGACGGCGCCGAGCAGGATGTACATCGAAATCTGCGACGTCACGATCATCTTGAAGGTTTCGGCCTGGGTGCGGATTTTGATGTTGGCCGCGGTCTTCGAGACCTCCAGTGCGTCGTCAAACAGATCCTCGCTGCGCGCCGCATTGAGCCTGACCTCCTTGAAGCCGTCGAGGAAATCAACCAGCCGGTCGAACAGCCGGCGCTCCCAGGCCGCCGACTCGCCCTTCTGCGCGGCGAGCCGTTTGTTCTTGTGGTGGAAGATAAAGCCAGCGCCGGTGACGATGACGAAGGTCAAGGCAAAGGCGGTGAGCGACAGATAGGCGACGTAAAGTCCGACGAAGAAGACCAGCACCGCGCCCTGCACTGTGAAGCACAGCATATTGCTGGCTTGGGTCAGCACCGCGGTATCGCTGGTCACCGCGGCAACGATGCGCGAGCGGCCGATCCGCTCCAACTCCAGAAGCTCCGAATGCCGGATCATATCCATCAGCCGCACCCGCAGCTTATGAATGATGGCCTCGATCTCCGCGGTGGCGGTGATGGTGACGAACTGCTGCGACTTGAAGAAAAGAAACAGCGCGATCAGAAAAAGCGAAGCGGCCCATAGCCCGGGTTTTTGCCCGGCGCCCGCGTCCTGAACCCCGGCATTGATGGCGGCAAGGATCGACGCGTTGCTGATGCCGCCGACGCCGGACATGAAGACCAGCTTCGGCAGCGAGCCGTGCATTTCGCGGCGAACGAGCTGGATAAAGGACATTAGCGCGCAGTCGTCCGTCTACATTCAACACGCGCCGCCGATGGCCAAAGACGGATGCGCTTGCCGACAGTTAATCTACGTTGCGGCGATGCCATTCGACTCGCCGCGATGGGCCGGTGATGAACAGCACAGGCAGCACCACCAGCGGAGTGATGAAAAGTGCGAGGAAAAACGTCCCCCAGAATCCCATGCGACGATGCGTGCCGGCGAACCCCGTGAGCAGGCAGACGGTTATGTAGGCCAGGATGGCTGCGGCCATGGGACTCGAATCCGAACTCGGTCGCGTCGCTCGATGATAATCGCGTGTGAAGAGGACCTGCTCTTCATCGGACGGCAGAAACCCGCGCGTATCACGGGGTCGTCGTCGCCGCCCCGCTGGTGCCGGCGCGCTTGGCGCGTCGGGATTCCCACATCTCCTTCTGCGCCTTGACGAACTCGCGATAGTCCGGAGGATTGAAATCGAGCAGCGTGCCGCCCGATTCAAAATGCTGGATGAACGCCTTGCCGATGGCGAAGGTAGCGCCGGCCGAGAGCACCGGCATCACGAAGCCCGCGGCCAGGATATTGACGACCGGGATCGCTTTCATGGCGCTCGCCGCGCCCATGCCGCTGGTCGCCGGGATCATCGTCCCCGCTAGCGCCGCGATCAGCGCTTTGCCGCGGTTCTCGGAAAACTGCACGTCATAGATTTGCGACAGCCGGCGCAGCATCTGAATCTGCAGACCGCCGACGGCCAGCACGTCGACCACCGGGATCGGGATCAGGCCGGCCACGCCGGACCACAGGGCGAAACGATCGACCAGCTTGTTGGCCACTTCCCCGCGTTCCGCAGTTGAGCTCGGCGCCGTCGTTGCGTCCATTGCAGGACTCTCGGAAGCACTCGAATTTTCTGCCATGGCGTATCCTTTCTCGACGTTCCCCGGGGGGGCTTGATAGGCAATCGAACCGGTTTGAACTTCTTCGTGGGCTCAATCCTGATGAGCTTTAAAAAAGGTTATCATGGTGGGGTGCCAGTGCCAAGCGCCCGAGCCCCCGGGGACCAAGGCCGGTACGGCGTTACTTTCATTGGAATGTCATGCGATTAGGCCGGCAAGGCAACCGTACGAAGGGCAGCAATTTTCGGCCGCGTTCAAATCGTAACGGCTGCAAATTGATCGAGAAACTCGCAGGGGTACCGAAATAGTACGCAAGACGAAATGCTGCCCGCGGTAATGCGGCGAACAAGCATGATATCGTTGGCGGGCGAACGCGGTACTTTAATGGCGAGCCAGCAGCACCTCTGACAAG
>Ga0182024_10023159_pt1 | contig 11147 bp, 9 predicted proteins | sample P32metaG_FD_120480 | JGI IMG/M metagenome (GOLD analysis project Ga0182024, IMG submission 120480) | Permafrost microbial communities from Stordalen Mire, Sweden - P3-2 metaG (Illumina Assembly) | ecosystem: Environmental > Terrestrial > Soil > Wetlands > Permafrost | place: Sweden: Stordalen... | reverse complement strand
CTTGACGGCTCGAAGACGACTGCTCGAAGAGGCGCTCACGTAACCGCACTTTCGGGTGCTCTGGTCATCGCCAAGGCCGGTGCGCACGTAGTCGCCATGTCCGGTTCGACTGTCACCGCGCTCTCCGGCGCACACGTGACCGCTCTTGCCGGCTCCGTTACTGTCGCCTTCAGTGGCGCTCAGGTTACAGCTTTACGCGACGCTACAGTGGTCGAGAAGGAAGGCGCGCTAGTTAACTACGCTAACTCCTAGATATAAAGTTTCGGGTAGGGAACGCCGCGGGGAAGGTAACTTCCCCTCCGCCCCGAAAAGAAAAAACAAGTTTTGGGTAGGGAACGCGGTGGGGAAGGAAACTTCCCCACAGCCCCGTTCCTTGGTGAAATTGAAAGTGCCGACGAAAACCCCTGAAGTCGAGCCGCCGGAGCGCCTCATTAATGCAAAGGCGAAAATATCTCGGTGGGCAATTTCGGCTCGTGTATTCTGAAACTACATCCGGGCAGAGCGGCGTGCAGCTTCGCCATGTCTGTCGGGCTGTATTTTCCGAAGTCCAAGTCGAGATGCTTTAACGATTTGCACTGCACGAGATATTTGACGCTGTTGGCGGTGACACCGGTTCCGGTCAGATCAAGATCGTGCAGATGCGGCAGCCGGACGAGATAAGACAGACCCTTGTCTGTGATTCGGGGATTCTCGTTTATCCACAATCGCTCCAGATTCCGCAGGGCTTGAAGATGCGACACGCCCTCGTCGCCAATTCCTGACTGAGTCAAAACGAGCAGGTGAATGCCTGTTAGCGCTTCCATTTTGCCCATCGATGCATCATTCAATCGCGTCCCAGCAAGCTCAAGACGTTCCAGACTGGAAAGTTTGCCTATGTCTGACATCGCAGCTCCGGTGATCAGCGTCCGATTGGCTGTGAAAATGAGGAGATTCTTTAGCGGCCGCAAGAACTTCATACCGGCATCCGTTGCGTCGGTATTATCCAGCTTCACTTCGATCAGCTGGGACAGTTTGCCAATGTACGACAGGGTTGTGTCGCTAAAATTGTCGAGATCGCGAGCGTCGATTGAAACAACTTCGCTGCCGAGATGTTCGAGCAACTCCGGTTTCTGCCCGCAAGCATAGTTGATTTCCAACCTGATCTTTGTGCCCGGAGGAAAGCGTATGGTACCGCGTGCAATACCAGATCTCTTGACTCGTGGATCCCACCGTGGGTCCATTTCAATTATTCGAGTCACCCCGCCGAGGGAAAAATCCGCAGGAAACTTGAGAATCACCGGAGCAGTATCATCGATTCTTCGATCTGGTGCGGCGAACGAGTTTGGCGCACCAAACCCGACTGTAATCATGATGATGGCGAGCGCCGGCAGCCCAGATTTCAACATCCGACGCGACGTATTGCAAAGCTCGGTCAACCAAAACCGCAATAGATTTAAGTCCGATAAACAGGCAGGGAACCGCTTGGTCACTGTCCAAAGTATAGCTTCAACTGCGGCCGCGAACCGGCTGAGGGGTATAAGAGCATTGGGTGTTCCCGGCAACCAGCATGCAGCCGAATCTCAAACTCACAACCAAAGCCTTTATCCTGGTGGCAGTACCGTTGCTCTTCCAGGTCCTGTTCGTGACTACGCTCGCCTGGTTATTGAAGGGCGCAGAGGAAGAAGCACTGCGGCAGTCGAATTCTCGCCAGGTAATCAGTTCTGCCGAGCAGTTGACCAAGTGCACGCAAGATTGTGCGGTCTTGATTTACATCTACAAGAGAACACGCAGCAAATCATTGCTCGATCGCTATGACGGCTCAATCGAGGAGATGCGTGAGCAGGCGAAGGAATTGCGCAAAGCTGCTGTGGCGGACGCAGCGGAGCAGGAGATGGCCGAGAAAATCGGCAATTTAACTGAGCAGGTGATTTCTTTCAGCCACGAGATGCTCGATTCAATACAACGCGGTGAAGATCTGGATCGCGGTCAGCGGCTTCAGGACGCCCGTACCAGCATTCTTGGATTCTCGTCCGACCTGCTGCGCGCCGTTCATCAACTGGGCGATTTGGAAAAACAACGCAACGATACGCAGTCTGATAAAGAGAAGCAAAAGCGGCAGGTTATCTGGTATTTGCTCATCGCCGGCGTTGCATTCAACTTCGTTCTGGTAATTTTTCTTGCTGGTTTCTTCAATGCAGGCACCTCCAAGCGGTTGCGCCTTCTGATGGACAACAGCATGCGATTGGCTAGCGGTAAGGCTCTCAACGAGCGGCTAGGCGGCAACGATGAGATTGGTCAATTAGATCGAACGTTCCACATCATGGCAAAAGCGTTGCAAGACGCCGCCAGAAAGGAACGCGCCATCATTGAGAATGCGCTCGATGTGATCTGCTCCGTTTCAGACGACCTCACGTTTCTCGCTCTAAGCCCGGCTTGTGAAGCGGTTTTTGGCTCAAGTGAAGAGGATCTGCTCGGTAGCCGGATCACGGAACTGCTGATGCAGGATCAGGCAAAGGATCTGATTGAAACGTTTGAGCACATTCGAAAAGGTGAGAGTGGACCGTTTGTTGAAACCAGGGTCGTCCGCCCGGACGGGACTCAGGCTGATGTTCGCTGGTCGGTGCATTGGTCGGAGCCGGAGCGTTCGTATTTTTGCGTTGCTCACGACATCACGGCGCAGCGGCAGATAGAGCGGTTGAAGCAAGAGTTCGTGTCGATGATCAGCCACGATCTGCGCACGCCATTAATGTCGGTGCAAGCGTCGCTGTGCCTGCTCTCCGTTGGAGCCAGCGGGCAACTTTCTGCATCAGCAGAACGCAATGTCGCCGACGCCGAACGCAACGTCAATTACATCATCGGTCTGATCAACAGTCTGCTTGATGTCGAGCGACTCGCTTCCAACAGGCTTGAGGTCAGTTGCGCCCCGATCGATCTGAAGGAAACAGCAGAAACGGCGATTCAGGCCGTGCGAGCGATTGCCGACAAGCGCAAGATCAAGCTCGCCAACGAATGCCCCGAGATAGAAATCTACGCGGATACGGGCAGGATCGTACAAGTGTTGATCAACCTGATTTCCAACGCGCTGAAGTTCTCCGATCCGGAAACGACAATCCGCATCGCCGCCGAGCAGCTGCCTGATACCGTGGAGATTCAAGTATTCGACGAGGGCCGCGGGATTCCGCAATCACATCTTGAAACCGTGTTTGGGCGCTTCCAACAAGTCGAAAAATCCGACAGCACAGAGAAAGGCGGCGCCGGTCTGGGCCTGGCGATCTGCAAAGCAATTGTCGATGCACACGGCGGCACCATCGGCGTCGAGAGCGAGCCCGGCAAAGGCAGCAAATTTTGGTTTCGCCTGCCGGTTCATGTGCCAACTCCAGCCTCTTTTTAACCGGACATTCCAATGAATGTGCCTGTCCGCTGCTCTTTGCCAACCCATGGTAAAAGGTAAACATCAAATCAACTCAAATGGGATCGATGAATCTCAAATTAACACATAAAGTACTGCTGCTTGTTACCTCACCACTATTGGTGGTGCTGATATTTCTTGCGCTCTTATTCCAGCAGTTGATTGAACTCGAGCAAGACAACGAGCTCGCTTCGAAAACGGTAGTAGTGATGTCTACCGTCGAACGCTTTGAATATCACGCGATGAGTCTCATGGCCAATTACTTTCTCTTTAGCCAGTCAAACAACGATTTGACTCTGTGGCAGAAGTTCAAAACGTCGGTGTCATGCGTAGCAGATGACCGCAATGCTGTTCGCGCGATGATCGGTGAAACTCCAGGTACGCAAGACGAGATAAAGAGTCTCGTTTCGCTAATTGATGATGTCCTGGATTCGATCGCACAAGCACGTGAGTTTGCCCAACAGGATCCGCCAACCGCAAAGAGAACAAAGGACCGAATATATAAACAGCTAACGCGGGCGACGGAGGCAGGAGAAGCCCTGATCGCAAAACAAAATGATATGCGAGAAATTTATCTTGTGCATAACACGGAGGAATCAGCTCGTCTGCGAACGTTAATTGAGATTTCAGCAGTGAGCATTTTCATCGCGGCCATTATTGCTACTGTCGTGCTTGGTGTCACCGTCAATCGGCGGCTGCAAATACTGATGACCAAAACGGCCAATATTGCACTGGGAAAGGAGCTTGAGTCAAGGATCTCCGGAGACGATGAACTATCAGCTTTGGACAATATCATCCATCGCCTGTCAATCGATCTGGCGGCGTCGCGCCGCAGCGAACGAGCGCTGATCGAAAACACTGCCGAGATACTTTGGTCACTCGACGAAAGCTGCCGGATAACGGAGGCTAACCCCGCCGTCCAAGTGGTTCTCGGGTTAGCTGTAGATGATGTCCTTAGTTCGCATATACAGACACTAGTAATTGAGCAGGATCGATCCACGACATTTCACGCGCTTGACGAATGCAAAGGCAGCGATCTCCCGCGTTCATTCGAGGCGCGCTTGCGCCGAACTGACGGGCGCATAATAGACACAGTTTGGACCGTGCGCTGGTCTAATTCGGACAAGAGTTTTTTCTGCATAGTTCACGACATTACCGAGCGCAAAGAAGCTGAACGGCTGCGGCAGCAAGTGCTAGCGATGGTCAGTCATGACTTGCGATCTCCGCTTATGTCAATCTCCGTTACGACAGATCTATTGTTGGTTGGATCGCTTGGTGTCTTGAATGAAAAAGGGCAAAGCGTGATCACTAAAGTACAAAAATCCATCGGTTCATTGATGAAGATGATCAACGACTTGTTGGAACTGGAAGGATTGTGTACCAGCGGTGTGGATTTGTACTATGAGTCAACAGAGATAACAACTTTGATGGAAGAAGCAGTTGACATGGTGGCTGCCGAAGCAGAGCGAAAAGAGATCCAACTTAGTCTCGACGGACCGCCTGGACTGATCGCTCACGTAGATCGCGAACGCCTCCGTCGGGTGCTGATCAATTTTTTGGGCAACGCGATCAAGTTTTCGCCGAGCAATTCTCAGGTCCATCTTAGTGCTGTCGCAACTGATGCCAATGGCAGCCGATTTTTGGAAGTTAAGGTAAGAGATGACGGACCAGGCATTCCAGCGGACAAAATAGAGATGGTCTTCGAAAAGTTTAAACAGGCAAATTTGGGACGCGAAGAAGAGAAAACCGGTTCCAGACTGAGACTGGCCATCTGCAAAGCGATCGTTGAAGCCCATAGAGGCACAATCGGGGTCGATACAAAGGAAGGTCGGGGTAGCACCTTCTGGTTCAAAATTCCGCTCGATTCATAGTTGATCAACGCCTTCCCGTCCTTCACTCATGGTTTACACCTGCTGGCGCATAGAGGCAGGTTCTAGACACTTTGAAGCTTGGATGCCGGGATGCGACGACGATCAGTCAGAATTTTAGGGGCCAAACTCAGAGTTTCACAAGAATTTTATGGACGTGGGCGCACACTGGCGGGAACTGTGCTTCACTGCAAAACCGCCTTTACAAAGCCCACCTGGCCATAAAAGATTTAGCAAGCTTGTTTTCGGGGATTTACCATGTCTGATAGGCCGGTACGATCAAATGATGCAACCAGGGAGCAGGTCGCACCATGCGACCGCGGCGTGTCTGCGCTGAATGCTGACCGGCAAAACTCAGTTGGAAAATCCGAGCGCGAGCGCCAATCATCTGATTTCAACAATCTTTCCGATGAGTTCGGACATAAGCTTTTCCCCTCGCCCCAGATAATAGGGAAGCACGGTGATGCCACCGCCGCAAATCCTGACGATGTCGATGGCGCCCACCGCAGGCAACGAGTTGAACTAGCGGGGCAGCGAAAAGGTTCACTGGATACAAATGCGATTGCCTCTGTCCAGCCTGCTGCTGATGCAAAAACCCCGGCAGATCTCGCCGGACGCCTCGATCAAATCAACAAGGTTGCGCAAACTGGCGAGCAACGCACCGATCGATTTTCCAATGTTCTGCAAAAGAGAGATGGTGATCATCTTCAAGAGCAGTCCATCAAGTGTCAGATAGAGGGCATTAATGAGCAAAAACAAGCATCTCTAGTGCAAAAATTTGAAAAGGAAAGAACAGATACCCTGTCGGACAAGCAAGGCGATAAGCACACAGACAAGCACAAGCACAAAGACAAGGATTCTGAGCGGGATCCCCTGGCCAAAATGATCTTTGCATTCCATGAAGAGTTGCGGCAGAACGGCGATAGAGTCTCCAAGGACTTCGCTGACTGGGCAGATTCGCGAGTACTCGCCGGTATGCTCGGCAACAAGCGGACGGCAGAAAACGGAATGGGCGACCTTGTTGAAAAGGCACGCCAGGGCAGCACTTCCGCCAGGGATTTCCTGGCAGGCACGTTGGTTTCAGGTAGTGCTCAGGATTCGTGGCTGACCGCTAAGCGAGCCGATTTCGATGGATCGCGCAGACCAGTTGCTATTCCCAACCTGGCACCAGAAATGAACCTGGAGCTAAAAAACCAAGCGGCCAAGGGACTGATTTCCCTTGCCGATAGCCAGGCGGGCTTGAGCAGGTCGGACCAGATGGCCCTTGCGATTGGCATGGGGCAGGCGTTTGAAAACAGGCTGGCTGGAAATATGACCGCCGCCAACAACGAACTCTTAACCACAACGATGCTGCATTTCGAAAAAATGCTCGCCATTGATCCGCAATCCGCGAAATCGCGGCAGGAAAGCGACAGGCAATCAAAAATGCGGCAAAACGCCATGAACGGCCTTGACGATGCGGTGAAAGCGCAAGTGCCTGGTGCCAATCGTGTCGCAGAGTTTTTCGATCAGGCTCTTGCTGGGCAGTCGGCGAAGGCGAAGACGCATTCGGCAGAACAAGCAGCAATTTCTGATGCATTGAAGAATCTGACTGATGCGACAATGCAAGCCGGCGAAACTGATGCAATTGCGAAACAGCAAACGGACGGTCAGGTCAAGCGGCAAGCCGATAAGACAATGTTCAGCGATGTGATCAATTTCGGTACAGGCGCGCTCCACGCTTTGCTGAATAATCCTGACGCTCTAAATAAGCTATGGTCCGGACGCACGAAGTCTGGCAAGCGCACCGAGTCGGAAGGTGATCCCGAACACGAAAGCGGCATCAAGAGCACCGTGCGTGGTGCCAGAAGCAGCACCGGTTGGTTGCGTGGCGCCAAGACCCAATCATCGGAAGACGGGCACACCGCTGTGCGCAGAGCAACAAGGGCCAAGTTCAAGGTTGGCGAGCGCAAGGAATTTGTCCGGCTTGATAGCGGTCGCGTTTATGATCCTGTTTTGAGCCGTTTCTTCGTGCGTTCAGGTGATACGCTCGTCGAGGACACCAAGCCAGGCACAGATTTAGAACGCAGCCAGATAGCTGATCTAAACAAAAAGCAGCAATCGGCACCGGTGGAGATAGTCAAATCTCATAATGCCACCACTAACCCCGGCCTTTGCTCGAAATGAATTGGGTTGTATTGATCTTTGCCAGAAGAAACGTTTCAGGCAGTTTAACCGTACACCTTTGTCGTGAAGCTCTAATCTGAACGGACAAACGCGGTAGATGGGTTTCACATCCCATCTACCCTGCGGTGATCGCTTCTATGTTCCTGAAAGCAGGGTGGCAATTTTTTCAATCACTTCGACAACCAACGTGCTTGACACGCGAGTTATTAATGTAGCTTTGCGCTCTGTCCAGTCTAGACTTTTGAGTTGGTCAGCCAAGACGACACCTGTAATTTTGCCTTCTGAGACAGCCACTTCAAACGGATAGCCTTTGACTTGGCTGGTGATTGGACAAACAAGCGCCAGTCTGGATGGTTGGTTGTAAAAGTCAGGTGACAGGACTAACGCTGGACGTCGTCCGGCTTGCTCACGACCGGACTGGGGATCGAATTCTAGCCAAATGATATCGCCTCGATTCGGTACGTATGACTTTCTCACCATATTTCACGTCCGGCTGGCGGACCCCATTTCATTTCAGCGTGCCTGTTGGTTGGCGTAATTTGAGCGACCAATTCTTTAAGTGTACTTTTGCGCCGGACAGGTTTGATAGTAATGACGTGTTTGTCTGATGACACCTCAACTGCCGTATCTTCTTTAATGCCGAGACTTTCTGCAATCGCTTGTGGAATGCGCACGCCCAAGCTATTACCCCATTTCTTCACTTTCGTCTGCATTGCTGGGCTCCTGTGTATACTCAGTATATACATCTTTCTGCCGGCGTCCAGCCCAACTTGCAGATCAGTTGACCACAGCAAATTTAGTGGCGTCGGTCACATCCTGTGAATACTCGCGGACAAAGCTCGTATCAGTTGGCTCGAGTGGTACTTGGGCTCCTGATCAAGCGCTCAGCCACAGCCGGTACAGCCTGATCTCATTCGATCTTGTAGCCGACGCCGTGAATGGTCTGAATTGGGCACTCGCCATCGGCGGGCGTAATTTTCTTGCGCAAGGTTTTGATATAGGTGCGCACCGAGTCTTCGGTAGCTTCCGATTCGGAGGGCCAGACTGCGCTTAGCAATGCCTTGGAACTGAAGATCTGGCCGGGGCGGCGCATGAGAAATTCGAGCAAAGCAAACTCGCGAGGCAGCAGTTGAAGTGGTTCTCCACTGAGCGTCACCTTGTGGCTCTGCGGATCGACCGAGAGCTTGCCAACCTTCAAAGTTTGCGGACGCAATGTCGACTGCCGCCGCATCAGAGCGCGAATGCGGGCGGACAATTCTTTCACGTGAAACGGCTTGGTCAGATAGTCATCGGCTCCCGCGTCCAGTCCGATCTCTTTGTTCTCAATCGAGCTTTTCCCTGTGAGAAACAGCACGGGAGCGGCTCCTCCTTTGGCGCGGAAGCTGCGGCAAATGTCCACCCCGGTCATATCCGGCAGTTCCCAATCCAGGATCAGCAGCTCGAATTGAAACCCATCAATCAACTGCAATGCATCTTTGCCGTTGTGAGCTACATCAACCGTGTTGTGCTCAAACTCGAGCCATTCCCGCACCTTTTGAGCAAGGTCGATGTCGTCTTCGATCAGGAGAATTTTCGGCATCAGTGTTTCGCTTGGATCTGGTGGACTCCAGGGGCGATGTTGTACATCGCCGGATCTGGTGAACTGGTGGACTCTCGTAGGGGCTATGCCTTGCATTGCCCGGACCTGGTGGACGCATCGCCCTGGAATATAGTAGCTCAATCCAGAGCATGTGTGACAATAGCGCGCCTAGCGCAGCTTCAGAACTTGGCGCAGCTTGGTCACGCCGAGTTTCTGAGCCAATCGGGCTTAATGTGAAACAGCGCGGCGCAGTGGGGATTGCCGCACTTCCCGATTTGGTTTTGGAGCTTCCCAAGCAGTAAGTTTTTGCCATTCCAATCTCATTCGCTCTCTTCGAGAAAAAACGCTCCGCAAACCACCATAAGTGACCAGAACTGACAAGTTCAGCTCAAGGAACGCCTTGCAAGTGAGATCGGCCCCGACGGATTCGCTTCTGTCCTGCATTCGTTAAACGGCTAGTGCGATTGCAGTAGGTGCCATGACGGCGCCAGATAGCCACAACAAACAAAAACAAAAACAGTACCATGTCAAACTCATCGTCTAACTCCACCACCTCCTCTGCCTTCGCTCAACTGCTCGCGGAACACGAAGCCAAACAGCAACTGCGCGGTAACTCGAGGTTGGTTCACGGCATATACCAGGGCAACGGGCTCGTTGACCTCGGTGAAAAATTCGACGGGGCGATTGTGCCCGCCGAACTCGACGAACTCGACCTCGTTGTCGGGCAATCCTATCCGTTCCTCAAAGTTGGCTCCGGCTGCGAAGCCGAAGACGGCGAGAAGGACGGAAAGCTGGATCAACTCTCCCACTTGAAAGGCAGGACTCTGGCGCAAGCGCAAGCAGCGCTCGATGCCGGCAAACCCTTGCAGGTCAAGATCGGGCATCTCGCTCGCAGCGGCGGTCGTAACGACTGGGCCAAGAAGTCCAAAGTGGCGGGGGTCTCCGTCAGTATCGGCGAAGGGCTCGGACGGATCAACGGCTTCATGCCGTGGTCTGCGATGGTGCCCGCCTGGTGCGACGACTCCACGCGCGAAACGGCGATACGCAGCTTCAGCGAGAAGAACCCGAGGTTCGCTGCCAAAGTTCTCTCCGTCAACGTCAGCACCGAGAAGCGCGAAACCGCTTTGCTGGTCGGGCTCCCCAATGCGATGGTGAAGGATGATCCGAAACGCCGGCCCACGGTCGCCGACATTCAGCTCAACCAAACCTATACCGGCGTCGTCTGCAACATCATGCCCTTCGGCGTGTTTGTAGACATCGGTGGAATCCAGGGGTTGGTGCACGTCTCGGAGATTCCGGGGCAAACCACCGATGGCATCAAAAGCGGTGACTTTGTGGAGGTGACGGCGATCAAGTTCGTCGGAGATAAGGCTGGCTTCAGCCTGAATCGCCCTCTGCAAACGCGCATGCTGGAAAGGCTCAACCTCGGTGACAGCATCGAAGGCACCGTCAGGAACACCGTTCGGTTCGACCGGTTCGTCAATCTCGACGAATCGCTTCGCCTCGACGCCATCCTGCGCGGCCGCGATTGCCCGCTCGCGTTCAAAGCCGAGATCGGCACCCGCATCCGCGCCCGCATCTCCACCATCGACGCCAAGGCCGGTCGCATCTCGCTGACGCAGCCGCAAGTGGTAGCGCCCGCCGCCGCTGCGGCCGTCGCCGCCTAACTGGCATCGCCGCTCACGGCAGATCAACTCGCCGCAGTCACTCCGGGTCCAATCCCCGGAGTGCACTCCGTTTCGAGTTTTTTGGTCCCGTTGCTATGATCTCATATAGTCGACTGGATTTCGGTGGCGTTGGCTCAAAGTTCCAAGTGTCCGAATCTACTGCGACACCACATCCGGTGCAGGATCACCGATGATCGGGTCTGCACATGGCCCTGTGTACGAGCCTGTCATTTCGACCGGAGTGAGCGCAGCGAACGCAGTGGAGAGACTCTGTTGACGCTGCGAAGCAGCCCCAACAGCCTTTGGGATTTATCAACTATGCATTGCTGTAACTGGGAGCTGCTGCGCAGCAGTTGGAGAGATTTCTCGTATGTTGGAGTTGACGATCCGTATGGATGGATCAAAATACTCTCGGATGCGAGGGTTGGGAGAAGAGGAACCTGAAGAGATTTCTTGAGAAATCGCAGCGGAGATTTGGT
>Ga0182024_10023158_pt1 | contig 11148 bp, 5 predicted proteins | sample P32metaG_FD_120480 | JGI IMG/M metagenome (GOLD analysis project Ga0182024, IMG submission 120480) | Permafrost microbial communities from Stordalen Mire, Sweden - P3-2 metaG (Illumina Assembly) | ecosystem: Environmental > Terrestrial > Soil > Wetlands > Permafrost | place: Sweden: Stordalen... | reverse complement strand
GTGACCGACGCCTTCAATCACGCGCCGGGGCAGTTGCTGATGAATACCGGCAGCCCACAGTTTGGACGGGCGAGCATCGGGGCTTGGGTCACCTACGGCCTGGGCAGCGAAGCCCGCGACTTGCCGGCGTTCGTCGTTCTTTCGAGCGCCGCCAAGGGGACCAGTGGTGGAAACGCGAACTGGGGAAGCGGATTCCTGCCGACGGTGTATCAGGGGGTTCCGTTTCGCTCGGGAAGCGATCCGGTCCTGTTTTTGTCGAATCCACGCGGCGTCGATCAGGCGCTGCAGCGCGAATCGCTCCAAACGATCGCCGCACTCAACGAACATCGACTGACGGACGTCGGCGATCCGGAAATCGCCACTCGGACGCGGGCCTTCGAAATGGCGGGCCGCATGCAATCGGCCGCGCCGGAATTGATGGACCTGTCACAAGAGACGGCCGACACCCTGGAGATGTATGGCGCCGAACCCGGCAAATCGTCGTTCGCCAACAATTGCCTGCTGGCCCGGCGGCTGGTCGAACGGGGTGTCCGCTATGTCCAACTCTTCCACGAGGCTTGGGATCAGCATGGAAATCTCGTGGCCGATTTGAAGAAGAACTGCGGCCATACCGACCAGGGAAGCGCCGCACTGATCAAGGATTTGAAACAGCGCGGGCTGCTCGATCAAACGCTGGTCATCTGGGGTGGCGAGTTCGGCCGCACACCCATGGTGCAGGGTGGAAACGACGGCCGCGATCATCATCCCAACGCGTTCAGCATGTGGCTGGCCGGCGGCGGCATCAAGCCGGGCATCACCGTGGGAGAAAGCGACGAACTGGGCTTCAATGTCGTCCGCGACCGGGTTCACGTGCGCGATCTTCACGCCACGCTGCTCCACTTGCTGGGGCTCGACCACGAGCGGCTGACCTACAAATTTCAGGGTCTCGACGCCAAGCTGACGGGCGTCGAGCAGGCACACCTCGTGCAGCAGTTGCTGGCATGATCCGCCACGCGGGGCGATTCGCGCGCGTGTCCGCACCGGCAGCGACGGGGGCGGGCAAAAGTCGGCGGTGCAAGCGTCGAATCGGCTGCGCGGGTGAAACCGCGAACTCGGACTCGCCAGCCCCCGAAAGAGGCCAAATCTGGCGCCTTTGTGGCCCAGCGGCGCGAATCGGCCGGGCGCCAAGGACTCGGCGATTAATTGTTCGTAAGAATGGTGACGACCCGCCTCGATAAGTATCTAATAACTCGGTACTTTCTCGGTTTCAAATCCTTTCTCCCGATGCGGCGACAAGACGGGCTGGACACGCCGGGTTGATTCCCACTCGACCTGTGTTCCGCCGGCTGCGGATCGTGGTGAGCAACGTCATGATGGATCGCCGAGTCATCCTTCGACTGCTCGCAATTTTGGCATGGGCCGGAGCGATTACCGCGCGTCCAATCTGCGCAAACCAGCCGGGCAACAAGCCGGCCGCTGCACCTCGAACCGAAGCGGCCCGATTGCTGGAGTGGGGGGACCATTATTCCCCGACTGCTCTCGATAAGGCCCGGGCATACCACGACGAGCTGCGGACGAAGCCGGACTGTGACGCCCAGATTCAATACGCGCTTGCGCTGGTGCTCATCCGGCAACACGGCTACCAGGAAGCGGTCGAGCGACTCGAGGCGATGCTCGTCCGCGAGCCCGAGGGCGTGCATCTTTGGCGCGCCAAGATTTGGAGCGAGATGGCGATGCACAAGGAACGTGAAGCGCTCGCCGAGATACGCTCGTTGGCAGACGTGCTGGCGGGGCAACGTGTCACGGCGCTAACGGACGCCGAAGCCGAAGCCCGGCGCGCAACGGTCGAGTTCTTGGCGCGCGTCTTCGGCTTCCTGGAGGTTCCCCGGACCAACGCGTCCCCCGCTGACGAGATCCGCGCCGCCAAGCTCTACCTGCTGGCCAGGTTGGGAGATGATCGGGCCAGTTTCAACCAGCAGGAAGAGCTTGTTGCCGAAAGATTTGCCAAGGATCGCGCCGCGTTGGAAAACTTGCGCGCGAGGCGCCTGGCCGCGGGAAAGACCAAACAAGTGGCACTGAAACAGCAAAAGAAGATCATCGACGAGACCGAAACCAACGTCGACTACGATACCGAAAAGGTGAAGTCCAACACCATCGCCGAGGTCGACCGTCACAATCAATCGGCCGAATCGCTGCAAAAGTATCTGGTGGCCTGTCAGTTCCGACTGGATGCCGTACACAAGGCGATCCTCACCAATCAGGATTTGCTAGCCCAGCAGGCTTTGGCCAGCGAACAATCCGCCCAAGGGGTTACCACGGGACGGAATAGCCTTGTGATGATGGCGCGGAATTCCAACCAGATTCAGAATCTGCTGTTCAGGCTGGCCGCGGAAGAAGTCGCGCTCATCCAACAAATCACCCAGTTGAACGAGCAATTGCAAACCACCGTAGCGCAACGCAATTTGCTGCTGGACACTGGGGAAAGGACCACCGCCGAGCTGAAATCACAAGCCGCCACGCTGAAGCGCGACGAGAAACGGATCGAGCGGGCGGAACAGGCCGAGGCCAAGAAGATCGCCGCCGAGCAACACAAAACTCTGCTGACAAAGCAAACGTCGTTTGCCGCGTTCGAGCCTTTCCCCTTCGAAACGGAGAAACAACGCGTCCTCGGCACGGCGGACCCTTAATCGCCCAACGCCCCCGTTGCTTGCTAAAAGCGTCCAACGTGTAAACCAATCCGGAACGTCTTCATTTCTGACAGAGGCATCGCCATGTTTCGCAAACATCATCGGGCAAGTTTCGTGACGCTGATCTGGGCGGTCGCGGCCTGCGGCCCTCAAGCGCTGGCTGCCACGGGAACCGATTCCAAAGCGTCTCCGTCCACCGCTCCCTCGGCCGCCCAAAGCGTGCAGGGGGCCATTGCGGCCGAGGCCCGCGCCGATCGCGCCGAGCGAAGCCGGCTGGTCGAACAGGCCTTGCGCACCGCTCCCGACTTCGCGCCGGCCCGCTGGCAGGCGGGGCAAGTACGCTACGACAATCAATGGATGACGGTCGATGCCGCTATCGAAAAAGGGGCGCAGGACGAGTTGCTCCTGCAATACCAAAAACTGCGGTCGCTGTATGGCAACAGTCCGGAGGGGCAGTTGACGCTGGCGCGGTGGTGTCAAAAGCATCATCTGACCGACGAAACCGTCGCGCACGCCTTGCGGTTGTTCGCGCTGAGGCCGAACGATCCGGAAGTGCTGAAAATGCTCGACCTATCCTGGCACAAAGGGCAGCTTGTGACTTCGGCCGAAATGGCCCTGGGCAAGGAGCAGGACGAAAAAGCCAAGCAGGCGATGGCGCATTGGCGGCCGTTAATCGCGGCCATTCGTAGCAAGATCGATAGCAAAGTCCCCGGCGAGCATGAGGCGGGGCTGGAAGAGCTGCGAGCCATTCAGGACCCGACGGCGATCGAGTGTTTGCTCGCCACTTTCAAGAATCGGCCCAATTTGTTGTGCGAGGCGATCCACGCGATCGGCCAGATGCCCGGCCAGGAAGCGACTGACGCCTTGTTGCAACAGGCCCTCCTGACGAAAAACGAGACGGTCGGTCTGGCGGCCTGCGAGCAGCTCAAAGGCCGCTCGGTGTACGGCTATGTGCCGAAGTTGCTGGCCGCGCTGTCGACTCCGTTGCAAACCAAGTTCGAAGTCGTTCGCGACGCCGAGGGAATTCGTTTCCGAAAAACGGTGCAGCGTGAAGGGCAGGACGCCACGGTTGGCGAATCGGTCGACACCGAAGTCGGTCTGCTGACGCCCAATCCCAATATGGGGAACATCATCGGGCAAGCCTACGCGGAAGCCGTCCTCGACTCCCAAATGACGGCCAAAGCAACCGAAAAACTCAATCGCAAATTGCTGGAGTTCAACAACGCGATCTACCGGGTTCTCCATCACACGGTCGGCGAAGTGGCAGGTTACGATCCCGAGTCGTGGTGGAAATGGTGGTACAGCTACAACGTGATGACCGCCGACAAAAAACCGGCCTACGTCGACAAGTATTACAATCCAGTGGCCGTCCCCTACGTAGCGTACACACCTTCCGAGATCCCCAATTACGCTGTCGCCACGAACCCTCTGACCCCACCGGCGCCGCCACCGCCACCGCCGGCCCCTCCGGCGGGTAGGCACTGGGACACTACGCTCGAGGCCTGCTTTGCGCGCGGGACCAAGGTTTGGACCGCTTGCGGGCCGATGCCGATCGAGAGCGTGCAAGTCGGCGACCGCGTCTTGTCGCAAGATCCGCTGTCGGGTGAGTTGACCTTGAAGCCCGTCCTCGAAATTACTCTGGGGCATCAACCCTTCCTGGCCGTTGACGCCGAGGGTGAAGAACTCGTGGCCACGCCCGGACACGTCTTTTGGGTGTCAGGCGCCGGTTGGCGAATGGCGAAAGATCTGAAAGCGGGTGATCGGCTGCACACGGTTTCCGGTTGGTCGGAGATCCATGGCGTCAAGCCAGTCGATGCCGGCGAGACGCATAATCTGGTGGTGGCCGATTTCAACACGTTCTTCGTGGGCGACGCGCGCGTCCTGACTCACGACATCACCGTGCCGCAAATGGTCACCGGCGGCGTTCCCGGAGAACTTGCCGCTCACTAGCGGCAACTGCCGCGCCGACTGCCGGTAAGGCAAACCATAGTCACCGCAAAAGCCCACGAAGTGAATAGGCAACTGTCAACGCGCAAACAAACCCGAAACGGTTCTTTTCTCACAGAGGCATCGGGCCATGGTTCGCACACATCTTCCGGCGAGTTTCGTTCTGTTATTCTCCGCAGCCCTGACCTGCGGCACCCAGGCGCTGGCCGCCACGGCCACCGCCGATTCCGCGAAGCCCTCGGCCACCGTTTCCCTGGCCGCGCAATGCATCCAAGGTGCGATCACGGCCGAGACCCGAGCCGATCTCGCCCGGCATGACCGGCTGATCGAGCAAGCCTTGCGCGTGGCCCCCAGCTTTGCACCGGCTCGCTGGCAGTCGGGCCAAGTGCGCTATGCAGATCAATGGATGACCATCGATTCCGCGCTCGAAAAGGGTGCCCAAGACGATTTGCTCCAGCGCTACCGCAAACTTCGCTCGGAGTCCAGCAACTTGCCTGGGGGACAATTGAAGCTGGCGCGCTGGTGTCAGCAGAATCATTTGACGGAGGAGACCAGGGCGCATGCCTTGCAGGTGCTCGCCGAACGATCCGAAGATCCCAAAGTGTTGAAAATGCTCGACTTCACCTGGTACAAAGGCGAGTTGATCACCACGGCGGAACTGGCAAAGCGGAAGGAGCGGGACGAACACGCCAAGCAGGCGATGCGGCATTGGCGGCCCCTGCTGGTGGCGATTCGCGACAAGATCGAAAGCCAGTCGGCCGGCGAAAACGAAGAAGGCCTCGGAGAACTGAGGGCCATTCACGATCCGGCATCGATCGAGGCGCTGGTCGCCGTGTTCAAGGATCGACCCGCTTTGCTATGTGAAGCGGTCCGCGTGATCGGGCAGTTTCCGAGCCAAGAGGCGACCGACGCGCTGCTCGAGCAAGCCGTCCTTTCGAAGAACAACGGTGTCCGCCTGGCGGCGTGCCACGAACTCAAAGCCCGATCGATGTACGGCTATGTGCCTAAGTTGATGGCCTCACTTTCGACGCCGATTGAAACGAAATTCGACGTGTTTCGGGACCGCCAAGGGGTTCATTTCCGCGAAACCATCCAACGCGAGGGGGCGAGCGCCAAGATTGCCAAAACGGTCGATACGAACGTCACGCTTCTCGTGCCCAACCCCAACCTGGGCAGCATCATTCTTGCGACCTACGCTGAAGTCGCGTCCGACATGAGCAGGACTGCCAAAAAAGCAACAAGATACAATCGGAAGGTCCTCGAACGAAACGATTCGATCTATCCGGTACTCGAAAACACGGTCGGCAGCGTGGCCCCCAACGATCCCGAGGCCTGGTGGAACTGGTGGCGCGACTATACCGTGACGACCACCTCTGAAAAACCGGTCCGCGTCGCTACCTATTACCAATACGTAGACGTACCCTATGTCCCGGTCCCGATGCGGCAGCAGCCTTTCGCCCGACACAATTCCTGCTTCGCCTCGGGGACAATCGTTTGGACGTTGGACGGGCCGATGCCCATCGAGAAGGTTCAAATCGGCGACCGCGTTCTGTCGCAAAGCCCGCGGTCGGGCGAGCTCACCTTCAAAGCGGTCCTGGATATCACCCTCGGCAATCAAGAATTCCTTGCGGTAGAAACGACCGCAGGGCAACGACTCGTCGCGACCCGCGGACACCTTTTTTGGGTTTCTGGCGCTGGCTGGCGCATGACGAAGCAGCTCCAAGCGGGCGATCGGCTGCACACGGTTTCGGGGTGGTCGGAAATTAAGAGCCTCGAACCGGTCGATGCCGGCGAGACGCATAACCTCGTGGTCGCCGATTTCAACACCTATTTCGTGGGGGACGACCGTGTCCTCACCCACGATGTCACCATGCCGCAGATGGTCACAGGCGGCGTTCCTGGCGAGCTCGCCGCTCGTTGAAGAAAATATCGGATGGACTGCCGGTGGCCAAGCTGACGGGCGTCGAGCCGGCGCACGTCGTCCAGCAGTTGCTGGCGTCATTAGTGCCCTGGCCAAAGGACTCGATCGGGCTGCTGGCATGCGGGCCGGGACAAGGCACATTTCCCGTCCAAACCGGGCAAATGCCCCCACTCGGCGGCCATAGCGGCGGAGCGCCAAGTGCTTCCGAATGAATTGTTCGCAAGAAAATAGATGACAATCCGACTCGATGATTATCTAATGACGGAGTACTTTGTCATTTCAGAATATCCTTCTCGGGCGGGCGGCGATAAGACGGGTGGCCACTGGGGGGACGATCTCCCCGAGCGGTTTTATCCGTGAACCTTTCGTCGTGGGGAGCGACGTCATGATGGATTGCCGAGGCATCGGTTGTGTTCTCGGGGTCTTGGCGTGGGCAGCAGCCATCGCCACGACGTCGCTCTCGGCAAGCGAGCCGGCTGCCAAGCCCGCGGTTGCCGCTCAAGATCCCGCGGCACGACTGCTGGACTTGGGCGATCGCTATTCCCCGGGCGCTCTGGCCAAGGCCCGTGCCTATTACGACGGACTGCGCGCTAAATCGAGTAATGACGCGCGTGTCCGATATGCATTCGCGATCGTGCTGATCCGGCAACACTGCGAGCAGGAAGCCGCCGAGTTGCTCGGCGCGACCATCGCCCAACAGCCCGATGCGCTCCATTTGTGGCGAGCCAAGATTTGGGCCGAGATGGCGATGCACAAGGAGCGCGAAGCGTTGGCCGACATGCGCGCGGTAACCCGCATCCTGTCCACGCGGAATCCGCACGATTTGCCCGCCGCTGATGCCGAAGACTGGCGCGGCACGTCCGCGTTCTTGGGAAGAGTGTTCGGTTTCTTGGACGTTCCCCGGCCCGACGCCCTGCCGACCGACGATCTGCGCCGTGCCAAGCAACGCCTGTTGGCCGTGTTGGGAGATGATCGGGACGATTTCAATCAGAACGAGGAGCTTGTTGCTGAAAGATTCGCCAAGGATCGGGCCGCGCTAGAAATCGTGCGCGCGAAGCGCCTGGCCGCGGGAAAAACCAAACAAGTGGCACTGGAACAACAAAAGAAGATCATCGACGAAACCGAAACTAGCGTCGACTATAACAAGGAGAAGGTGAAAACGAACACGAAAACTGAGGTCGACCGCCTTAACCAGGCGGCCGAAATGGTAAACAAGAATATCCTGACATGCCAGTTCCGGCTGAACGGCCTGCGAGAAGCGATCCAAGTCAACCAGGCAAAACTGGAGATCCAGACCCAGAAGATTGCGTCGTGGCCAAAAACGAACATAAGCGATCCAATCATTAATGCCTCCCACGTGCCAGACCTGGTTACGCAGAATCAACTCATCGAGCTGCTGACGCGGCTTACGGCGGAGCAAGCCCTGCTCACCAGGCAAGTCAATCAGTTGACCGAGGAATTGCGAACGACCATCGAAAAGCGCGATGGGTTGCTCGAACTGGGTGACAAGAGCACCGCGGATTTGAAAACGCAAGCCGCTTCGCTTAAGCGCGATGAGAAAAAGCTCGAGCGGGCTCAGCAGGCCGAAGCCAAAAAGATCGCCGCCCAGCGCCAAAAGACTCTGCTCACGAAACAAACGCCGTTCGCCACGCTGGAACCCTTTCCTTATGGCACGGAGAAACAACGCGTCCTCGGCACGGCGGAACCATAATCGCCCAATGCCACCGTTTTTGGTCAATGCTGAAAGCGTCAACGCGTAAACAAAACCGGAACATCTTCATTTCTGACAGAGGCATTGCCATGGTTCGCGAACATCTTCGTTCGATTTTCGTTTGCTTCCTGGCCGCGGCCGGGACTTGCGGCTCTCAGGCGCTGGCAGCGACGGCAGGCGATTCCGAAAAGTCCCCCGCCAGCGCGCCGCCGGTCGCCCAATGCGTGCAGGGGGCGATCGCGGCCGAGATCCGGGCCGACCGTGGCGAGCGGGACCGGCTGATCGAGCAAGCTTTGCGCGTGGCCCCCGATTTTGCGCCGGCTCGTTGGCAGGCGGGACAAGTCCGCTACGGCGATCAATGGTTGACGATCGACGCCGCTCTTGAAAAAGGTGCCCAGGACGAATTGCTGGCACAGTACCGCAAACTGCGTTCGGTCTATGGCAGCAGTCCCGATGGCCAGATGGCGCTGGCACGCTGGTGTCAAAAACATCATTTGGTCGCCGAGACCGCAGCCCACGCCTCGCAACTACTCGCCTCGCGCCCCAACGACCCTGAAGTGTTGAAAATGCTCGACCTCACCTGGCACAAAGGCCAGTTGATCACCGTGACGGAACTTGCGCAGCGCAAGGAACAAGATGAAAAGGCCAAGCAGGCGATGCAGCATTGGCGCCCCTTGGTCGGAGCGATTCGCAACAAAATCGAGAGCAAATCCACTGGCGAGCACGAGCAGGGTATGCAAGAGCTGCAAGCCATCCACGATCCGGCGGCGATCGAGGCTTTGGTCGTTGTCTTCAAGAGTCGGCCCAGTCTGCTGTGCGAAGCGATCCGCATGATCGGCCAGATATCCGGGCAAGAAGCAACCGACGCGCTCTTGCAGCAGGCCATCCTCTCGAAGAACGACGAGGTGATCCTGGCTGCGTGCGACCAGCTCAAAAACCGTTCGGTGTATGGCTACGTGCCAAAACTGATGGCCGCGCTTTCGACGCCGGTGCAAACCAAGTTCGAAGTGGTTCACGACACCGATGGGGTTCATTTCCGCGAAACCGTCGAGCGCGGGGGGGAGGACGCCACGGTCGCCAAGACCGTTGACACGGAAGTTGGTTTCCTCGTACCCAACCCCAACCTCGGCAATATCATCGGCCAAACCTATGCCGAAACGTTCCTCGACAACCAAATGACGGCCAAGGCGACGGCGAAACGGAATCGCAAATTGCTGGAGTTCAATGACTCAATCTATCGGGTGCTCGACAACACTGTCGGCAAGGTGGCAGCCCACGAGCCCGAGGCATGGTGGGATTGGTGGCACAACTATAACGTGATGAGCATCGGAAAAAAACCGGTCTACGTCGACAACTATTACAACCCAGTCGACGTTGCCTACGTGCCGTACATGCCTGCCGACATTCCCGACATTGCCGTTAGTATTCCCCTTGATAGTACTGCTACCGTTCCGGCCTTCGTCGGTCCTCCTCGGCCTCGGTGCGACGGCTGCTTTGCCCGCGGAACGAAGGTTTGGACCTCGAGCGGCCAGATGCCCATCGAGAACGTTCAAATCGGAGACCGCGTCCTGTCGCAAAGCCCGCTGTCGGGCGAGCTCGCCTTCAAGCCGGTCATCGACATCACCCTCGGTCATCAACCGTTCATCGAATTGACGACCACCGACAAGGAAACGATCGTCCCGACCGGCGGGCATACTTTTTGGGTCTCAGGCGTCGGCTGGCGCCTGGCGAGAGAACTCAAAATGGGTGATCGGCTGCACACGGTTTCCGGTTGGTCGGAGATCGAAAGCATCAAGCCGGTCGAGGCTGGCGAGACGCATAACCTGGTGGTTGCGGATTTCGACACCTATTTTGTTGGCGATAGCCGCGTTCTCGTCCACGACATCACCATCCCGCAGATGGTCACCGGCGGCGTTCCGGGAGAACTGGCCGCTCGGTAGCAAAAAAGGAACCTTGCGGACCATCGGTCGACGAATCCGTGGGGACCGAGTCAGCCGGCGCGTGGTGCGAAACATTATCGACGCTCCCGGCCGACCTCACCATTACTCTTTCTCTGACAGAGGGCTAGCCATGCACCGCAACAGGCCGCTGAAAAATGGGACTGGCTCCGAGCCACATCGCGCGAATCCCGGGAGAAACGGCAGCAGCGAGGTGCCTGTCCCAATTTTTCAACGCGCTTCTAACCGTCGTCGAGCAAGTTTGGTTGTCTCGCTGTTTGCAATCCTGAGTTGCGGCGCTGAGGCATCGGCCGCCACGGCGACAGCCGATTCCACCAAATCCGCGGCCATCGGGCTCCCTGCCGCTCAATGCGTGCGGGGAGCCATTGCGGCCGAGATCCGCGCCGATCGCGCGGAGCATGACCGTTTGGTCGAGCAGGCCCTGCGAGTGGCCCCCGATTTTGCGCCAGCTCGTTGGCAGGCGGGACAAGTCCGCTACGGCGATCAATGGTTGACGATCGACGTCGCTCTTGAAAAAAGTGCCCAGGACGAATCGCTGGTACAGTACCGAAAAATGCGTTCGGTGTATGGCAACAGTCCCGATGGCCAGATGGCGCTGGCACGCTGGTGTCAAAAACATCATTTGGTCGCCGAGACCGCGGCCCACGCCTCGCAGTTGCTCGCCTCGCGCCCCAACGACCCTGAAGTGTTGAAAATGCTCGACCTCGCCTGGCACAAAGGCCAGTTGATCACCGTGACGGACCTTGCACAACGCAAGGAGCAGGACGAAAAATCCAAAGAAGCGATGCGCCGTTGGCGACCCCTGCTGGGGGCGATTCGTGGCAAGATCGAGAGCAAATCCGCTGGCGAGCACGAGCAGGGTATGCAAGAGCTGCAAGCCATCCACGATCCGGCGGCGATCGAGGCTTTGGTCGTTGTCTTCAAGAGTCGGCCCAGTCTGCTGTG
>Ga0182024_10023157_pt1 | contig 11148 bp, 10 predicted proteins | sample P32metaG_FD_120480 | JGI IMG/M metagenome (GOLD analysis project Ga0182024, IMG submission 120480) | Permafrost microbial communities from Stordalen Mire, Sweden - P3-2 metaG (Illumina Assembly) | ecosystem: Environmental > Terrestrial > Soil > Wetlands > Permafrost | place: Sweden: Stordalen... | reverse complement strand
TCCCAAACATGAAAAAACCGCCGCCGTGGGTCTCGAACGGCAGGGGTTCGACGTCTACGTTCCGCTGCACCGCGTTCGGCGCCGCTGGTCCGATCGCATTAAAGAAGTGGACGAGGTTTTATTCTCGCCCTACATCTTTTGCCGGTTCTCTCGCGAGCAGCGTATGCGCGTGCTCAACTCCGCGAGCGTCGCCGCCATTGTCGGATTTGGCAAGACGGATGTCCCGGTGTCGGACGCCGAGATTGCAGCGATTCGGACGCTGCTCGCTTCAGGACGCCCCTTGATGCCATGGCCCTACCTCCGAATCGGTCAGCACGTCGCGATTGAGCACGGTCCACTGGCAGGGATGCGTGGAGTGGTGCTCCGTGATGACAAATCATGGCGTGTTGCCGTCAGCGTCGAAGCGCTGGGCCGGTCGATCGCGGTGGAACTCGACCGGGATATGATACATGGCCGTCAATAAACCACGTAACCGCATCCTGATCTTCCGGCTGAGCGAAGACGAGTACGAGACTTTGCAATCGGCGTCTTCGGGATCCCGAAGCCTATCGGAATTCGCGCGCGCGAAATTGATGAATTCGCTCAGCTCGAATCCCATCGATACGCAGCTTACTGAGTTGAAGACCACCGTCGCCCGCATCGCGGAATTATTGGAGAAAGATTGATGCGATTTATCAGCATGATAGCGCTATTTCCGATACTTTCCCTGGCGCAGGTGCGGCCGAACCTGATGGAGGAATCCGGCAAAGCGAACCTGCCTTCTCAGCAACTTGGAGTAGATGATCTGGTGGCGGTTTCGGTGTACGACGCGCCGGAGCTGACGCGGTCGGTTCGCGTCGAAGTGGATGGAACCATTCATCTTCCGTTGTTGAAACAGGGGATTGCGGCGGCCGGCATCTTTCCGGGCGAGCTCGAGGCCGGTGTCGCTAAAGCATTGATTGAGGAGCAGATACTAGTCGATCCGGTGGTCAAAATCACGGTGGTCGAATATCACAGCCGGCCCATCGTGGTGATGGGCGCTGTGAAGAAACCGGCGACTTTTCAAGCGGTTGGCGTAGTGACGCTGCTCGACGCGCTGGCGCACGCGGAGGGGCTTTCGAGCGAGGCGGGCACGGAAATCGTGCTCACTCGCGGCGATAAAGTTGATCGAATTGCGGTAAAAACACTAATAAAAGACGGTGATTCCACGGTGAATTTCACACTTCACGGCGGAGAGGAAATTCGCGTGCCCGAAGCCGGTAAGATCTTTGTTTTAGGCAACGTACGCAAGCCGGGCGGGTTCGTGATCCACGATACCGGCGATGAGACGGTTTTGAAGATGGTCGCGCTCTCCGAAGGTCTGTTGCCGTATGCATCGAAGCTCGCGTATGTGTACCGGCGCGATGGGACCGGCACAAAGCAGGAAATTCCGATCGAGCTCGACAAGATCATGCTGCGAAAATCGCCTGACGTTGCGCTTCAGATCGATGATGTGTTCTACATTCCCGACAACAAGAGCAAGCGAACGACGATGACGGTGATCGATCGCATCACGCAGTTCGGCGCGTCGACCGCGTCCGGCGTTTTGATCTGGCATTGAAGAAGTGCCCGGTGGCCAGTGGCCAGTGGCCAGTAAGACAAGGAAGCTAGTGAAGAAGTACGATTCCAATTTACCGGCGGTGCAGGAGACGTACCGCATCGCTGCACAACCTGCGCCGGCGATCGACGCCGAATACGAGCCGCAGCCGGCGCACCTTCCGCTCGCGCATTACCTCTGGATTCTGCGCCGTCATGGATGGAAGATCGGCGCGTTCATCGTGGGCACGGTGCTCGCGACGCTGGTGGTTTCACTGCGCCTGACGCCGATCTATGAATCGACCACCACCATCGATATCGATCGCCAGATGCCGACCGGCGTGCTCGGCCAGGAAGCGTTGCAGAACGCGACCAACGACGCCGACCAGTTTCTGGCCACGCAGGTAAAGCTGATCCAATCGGATTCGGTGGTGCGGCCGGTGGTGGACAAATACAAGCTGCGCGAAGTGGAGAAGGATGCGCTCGAGGAGGCCATCGACAAATCGGCGACGAGTCTCGAAGCGCCGGTGGTGTTGAAGAACTTGAAGGTCACGCGGCCGCCGAACACGTATCTGCTGCTGATCAGCTACCGGTCGCCCAATCGACAGCTTGCGGCCGATGTCGCGAACGAAATCGCGCTGTCATACCTGGCGCACACTTACAAGATTCGATATAAAGCGACGGCCAGTCTCAGCGATTTCATGGAGCGGCAGCTGGAAGAGCTGAAAGCGCAGATGGAGAAATCGAGCTCGGCGTTGAACCAGTTCGAGCGCGAGCTGAACGTGATCAACCCGGAAGAGAAGACCAGCATTCTCTCGGCGCGCTTGCTGCAACTGAACGAGGAGTACACCAAAGCGCAGGCCGATCGAGTCAAAAAAGAAGCCGCCTACGGCTCGATCAAGGATGGGACGCTGGCCGCCGCGCAGGTATCAACGCAAGGCGAGGCGCTCAAAAAGCTCACCGAAAATCTGAACGAGGCGCAGGAGCATTTCGCCGAAGCAAAGACTCATTACGGCATCAACCATCCCGAATACAAAAAGGCGCAGACCAAGGTGGAGGAACTGGAATCGCAGATCGAGGCGACCAAGCGCAGCATCGGCCAGCGCATCGAGATCGAATATCGCGAGGCGGTGAATCGCGAGGGGATGCTGGAAACGGCGGTGAAGGACACCAAGAGCGAGTTCGACCGGCTCAACGAGCGATCCTTCGAATACCAGAGCCTGAAGCGCGAGGCCGACAGCGACAAAAAGCTGTACGAAGAGCTGGTGCGCAAGATCAAAGAAGCCGGGATCAACGCGAGTTTCCAGAACAGCTCGATTCGAGTGGCCGATACGGCGCGGCCGGGATTGAAGCCGGTGTTTCCGAAAACGTGGCTGAACCTGGTGCTGGCGTTTCTGTTCGCGACGCTGTTCGGAGTGGGCGCGGCGGTGCTGAGCGACGTGCTCGACAACACCATTCGCGATCCCGACCAGGTGGCGCGGCTGCTGAACTGCGACGTGATCGGATCGCTGCCGGCGGTAAAGGATTGGAGGCGGCGGCTGAGCCCGATACAATCGACCGCGGTTGGCGCGATTGTCACTGGATTGCATGTGAACGGCGGGAACGGAGCGAATGGGCACGCGTCACATGGGACGGCGAGGCTGATTCACGCCGACGATCACGAGCAGGTCTTATCGAACTACGAAGAGGCGATCCGAACGCTGCGCAATTCGATCCTGCTGACGGATTTCGATCGCCAATTAAAAAGCGTGCTGCTGACGAGCGCGTCGCCATCGGAGGGCAAATCGACGGTGGCCGCACACCTCGCGGCGACGCACGCGAGCCAACATAAGCGGACGCTGCTGATCGACGGCGATCTGCGGCGCCCGAGCGTTCATCGCCTGTATCAGGTGCCCAATAGCGTGGGCCTCGCCAACGTGCTGCTGGAACAGATTTCGTGGCGCGACGCGGTGATTCGGATGGACGCGCCGAAGGGGCTGGATATTCTGCCGGCGGGGCCGTCGACGCGGCGCGCGTCCGACCTGATGGGGATGGGATTGGCGCAGTTGATAGAAGAAGCGACGCGCGAATACGACCTGGTGGTGCTGGACGCTCCGCCGCTGCTGGGTTTCGCGGAACCTTTGCAGATGGCGACGGCGGTGGACGGAGTGATTGTGGTGGCTCGCGCGGGGGATACAAGCAGGAAGGCGTTGAGCTCGGTGATTGGGACGCTGGCGCGGCTGCGGGCGAATTTGGTGGGGGTGGTGTTGAATGAAGTGCATCGGCAGGTAAGCGCCGGGTATTACTACTACTATGGGCACTACAACAAGTATTATGAGCGGTCGAAAAAGTGATGATTGCAGAACGCATCTTTAGCGCTGCGGACAATCGTGATCCAGACTCGATAGCATCGCGGTTTCGCGCAAAGCGATTCCGACGCTTTGCTGAAATGCTGCGAGGCGCGAGAGAGCCTGTGCGCATTCTCGACATTGGCGGGACACCAGCGTTCTGGTTGAGGCATCGCGTCGGGTTGCCCGCGAGAAGTGAGATCACGCTTCTGAATCGTGCCTTTGAGGATCGCCCGCACTTAGAAGACATGCGCTACGTGGTGGGTGACGCGCGCAAGCTGGACATGTTCGGCGATTTGGAATTCGATATGTGCTTTTCCAACTCAGTGATCGAGCATGTTGGCGACGCTGACGATCAGATGCGTATGGCGAGCGAGATTCGCCGCGTTGCTCGTGGCTATTTCGTGCAGACGCCGAATAAATATTTTCCGATGGAGCCTCACTTCCTGGTTCCGGGCTGGCAGTTCGCTCCGCTATCGCTGCGGGCGTGGCTGCTCCAGCGGCGGGATTGGGGTTGGATGAAAAGGGTTAAAGATCGGGAGTTGGCCTGGAAGACCGTGCGATCGATTCGTCTATTGAGCGCTCGCGACCTCCATGTGCTTTTTCGAGATGCGACGATCTATCGCGAGAAGATTGGTCCGCTAACAAAGTCTGTCACAGCTTGGCGCGTGATTGCGTACGATCAGACCGATAGGGCCACTGCGGCAAGTATCGCGCCCGTAAATCCGAGCAGATTCTCGTCGAACGATGCTTCAGCCGGTTGAAAGCTGCGGTCCGCAAGGAAGCCCGGTCAAGCCTAAGGCTTGGCCGTTGCGGGCTTCGGTGCTTTTGATCGTCCTCGGAACGGTACATTACGTGGCCGGGGATGACCTCCACAGTGACAGCTCCGGTCCACAGGCGCTCATCGAGACCTCCTCGACCGTGCTCGCGGCATGCATCGCCATCGGAGCAGCCTGTTTTTACCGGGCGAGACCGAAGATTCGCGCTCCCTACCTGTTCCTCGTCGGAACACTGGTGCTGGCTGTCGCCTTCGCGGGCCGGAGCTGGGATCCCGCGATGAGCTTGGTGCGGGGAATGCTCCTGCTCCTTATATCGATATCGACCGTTGCGCTTCTCAGTACGTACGGGCTGAGGCCGCTGATCCGAAACCTGCTGAACGGGTATCTGATCGTAATTTTGTTCGGCTTGGTTGCCAGTCTATTCGCGCCGGACAACTTCCCCCTGATGCTGCACGATCCCGGGCAGGAGGCGCTCCGAGCCCGGCTACACATCTTCAAAGTTCATCCGATCGCGCTGGCAGACGATTGCGTGATCTGCCTAATCGCCAGCGTCATCCTAGCGGGACCGTGGGTCCGAGTGTGCCGGGCAGTGCTCCTTGCCTGCCTTCTGTTGACTGTCGCTCGGGCGCCTATCATCCTCGGGCTTACGCTTTACGCCTTAGCGCAAGCATTCACCGCGGGGAATGTCCTTAGGGGCATGAAGCGAGTCGGTGTCGTCGCCGTCGTAGTCCTCGCATCCGCGACGATCATTGCAGCAACGGCAATGGCCGCCGGCTGGACCGACTCGGAGGAACTGGGTGCCATGGCAGTCCGCCTCGTCGACGCAACCCGCGACGACCAAACGCTGACGGGCCGAACGCCGCTTTGGGCCACATTCATCTCGGACCTATCTCTCGAAAACTTCTACGGGTACGGCATCGCTGGCGCCCGCTATTACCTCCGAACCTTGAACACATGGGCCAGTCATTCGCATAACTCGCTGCTCGAAAGTATCTACGTGTCGGGATATCTCGGGCTTCTCGCAATGCTGATCGCCGTGTTCGGAGCGCTCATGTCCGCGTTTCTAAATTGGAGGAGCTTCACGGCACGCGTGCTGGCACTGGCTGGATTCTATATCGCCAGCGCCGGAATGATGGAGCCGTCGTGGTACGACGCCAGTTCCATGATCCTGCTTGCCATCCTTTGCAGTTGTCCGTGGCAGGCCCTCGAGAGGACACCGATCGTTTCGTTGCGCCGTTCTTCCACTCCGCAATTTTCTCCAGCGAGACTTCAATCGGCCAACTGACCCATGCGAGTCGCATTGTTAGCGAACTACATCGCGCCCTACCGGTTGCCGCTGTACGAAGAGATTCACCACAGGCTCGCCGAATTTAAGATTCTTCTTTCGACTCGAATGGAGTCGGGCCGTCATTGGGAACCAAATTGGGGCGATCTGCCGGTGCTCCTCCAGAGGAACATCTCATTCGCGGGCGAATGGAAACATCCGAATCATTTCTCTGAACCGCTCACCATTCAGTTCCCGTATGACACTGTTCCCCAACTCTTGCAGTATCGGCCGGATGTAGTCATTTCTTACGAAATGGGTATGCGCTCGCTACAGGCTGCTCTATACAGGTCGCTCGTTCGAAAGACGCAGCTGATCATTTGGGCAACGATCTCTGACGTGACGGAGCAAGGTCGCGGGCACTTGCGGCACTGGCTAAGATCGGCATTGCTGCGGAGAGCAGATGCTGTGTTCGTGAGTGGTGAGAGCGGTGCTCGCTATATCCGTCGATTCGGCGTCAAACCTCAAAAGCTGTACGTCATTCCGTTCACGACGGGGTTGGACCCGTTCCTTGCGATACCGCTCGCCCGCGAGACTGGCGTGAGAAGTCGCCTCATTTACTCGGGCGCGCTAACCGAGAGGAAGGGGTTACTTCCCTTCCTCACTCAGTTGACAAATTGGGCGCTCCGCAATCCGCATCGGAAAGTCGAGTTTCATTTGATTGGCGATGGCCCCCTGAGGTCTCAGATCTCCGATTTCCGAGTCCCGAAGAACCTCGAAGTTCGGGTTCTAGGGCAAGTCGCGTACGATCAGCTCCCCAACGTCTATGCAAATGGGGGCATCCTAGCGTTCCCCACCCTGGCAGACGACTGGGGGCTCGTGGTCACTGAGGCGATGGCTAGTGGTTTGCCGGTGTTTGGGAGTGTCTATAGTCAGGCCGTTGAGGAACTGGTGGTTGATGGCGAAGGGGGCTGGACTTTCCGGCCTGACCATCCGGAGGAACTGCGGCTCAAGTTAGATCGCGCGCTGGGCTCTCCTGCTGACGCGTTGCACAGAATGGGCGCGGTCGCACGCGCCGCCGTCCGGGATATTACTCCGGCCACGGTTGCGGATAGCATTATGCGCGCCGTCGAGAACGTACGAGTAAAGCGGCCGGCGAAATCATGACGAACCGACGAGGGCTCTACAGCTTTGCTCATTTGGGTGGTATCGACTGCGGCACCTTTCGGGTAATCGGAGTGGGCCTCGCCAATTGCCTATTTCCATGGGCGAGATGTGTTGTCGCGTCGCGAAAATTCGGGCTTTCACGCCTAGCTTCAACGTGGCCCCAAATCTGTCATCGACAGTGGCTGCGGTGGGACCGAGACAAGCGATTCTACGTCGGCCTTTTCGATGAGCGCAGGCATGCGTTAGGGGGCTTTGGAAAAATCAAGGTGCTCTCAAGCGCTAAACGAATCCCGGAGCAGGAATTCCTCTCTGATCCTTCCGGCTTTAGGGCGGGCCTTGTTGTCTTTTCCGGGATGGGTGGGTTTTTCTCGGAGTTCGTGAACGAATATGACTACATCCGAACTGTGCTCGTGCGCTCGGCGTTACCGAAGCACACAGTTGGCCTTCATAGTTCGATCGCGAACTCAATTTCCGTGCATGTGCGATTAGGGGATTTCCTTGACGAAGGTTCGCATCCGGCAACGCAGCCAAACGTGCGGCAATCCATAGCTTGGTATGTTCACACGATTCGGGAATTGCAAACCGTCGTGGGCGAGGTCCGTGTCAACCTATTCTCGGATGGCCATGACTCGGAGCTTCGTCCGCTGCTGGACCTCCCGAACGTAAGGCGCCTGTTCTATGGAAGCAGCTTGGCGGACCTCTTCGCCCTAAGTGCGGCCAAGGTCCTTGTGGCCTCGGCTTCGACGTTCAGCATGTGGGCTGCCTATCTAGGGCGAATGCCCGTCATCTGGCCACCGCATGGACGGGTACAAAGGCTACACCCGGATCACTGGCCGTTCGAGCCGGAGGTCGGATTTGAGGGGCTACCGCAGGAAGTTGTTTCTTTGATCCGGCGGCAATTCGACGGTGCACGCGAGACCGCAGCCGCTTTTCCATCATGACCACCGCTATGGAGCAGAGAGCCCGCCTAGTTGTCAGATGCGCACGTGTTTTCGGGCTCGATCCAAGGTGCGTGTTTGAAAATCTAGGAGCGCTGCCCGCGTTCGCGCGAGGCCTGCTTCAGTTCAAGCGGCAGAATACCTTGGCGACCTTCCGGCCGAAGCTACGGCACATGTATCCGATCCTGAATGAGAGAAACCAACCAGCTGGGGCGATCGGACATTACTTCTGTCAGGATCTGTGGGCCGCCCGGAAGATCTTCGAACGTCGCCCCGAGAGGCATCTCGATATCGGATCGCGGATCGACGGTTTTGTCGCTCACCTTCTCGTGTTCATGCCCGTCACATTCGTTGACCTTCGGCCTCTGGAACAGCCGATCGATGGGCTCTCCTTCATTCACGACGACGCGACAACGCTCGGGCGCTTTTCGGATGAAAGTGTCGAGTCAATTTCTTCGCTTCACGCCGCTGAGCATTTCGGGCTTGGGCGCTATGGCGACGCAGTTGATTCAACGGCCTGCTTTAGGTTCATGCGATCCCTCGGAAGGGTACTCAAGCCAGGGGGACGACTCTACTTCTCGGTTCCCGTTGGACGCGAGCGAGTCGAATTCAATGCGCATCGCGTGTTCGAGATTCGCACGATCCTGAACACGTTCTCCGTCCTTCGGCTTGTTTCGTTCTCCCTCGTCGGAGACAACGGACGCCTCGAGGAAGATATCGATCCCGATCACGCGCCGTCCAGCGACTTTGCCTGTGGCCTATTCGAGTTTACGAAACCAATCTAGCGATCCCCGGACCAGCCGCCACATCCTCGGCGTCCGCGTGGATGCGACCACCTATCGGGACGCCACGCGACAGATTCTCGAATGGGCTCGCGCCGGCGAATCGGCTTATGTGTGCTGCGCCTCGGTCAACAACATCATGGAGGCCCACGATTCGCCCGAATTTGGTGACGTCATGAATGGGGCCGACCTGGTCACCTCGGACGGGATGCCGCTGGTGTGGCTGCTGCGCCTGCTCGGCGTGCGGGAGGCGACGCGCGTGTATGGTCCCGATCTCACGCCCGCCGTGCTCGCCGCGGCTGCCGATTCGCGGGTTCCGGTGGGTTTTTACGGTGGAAGCCCGGCCGTGCTCGCGGAGCTGGTGCGTCGCGTCACGGCGCGCTTTCCCGCGCTGAACATCGCTTACGCGGAATCGCCGCCGTTCCGCCCCGCGACGCGCGAGGAAGACGAGCGCACCACGCAAGCCATCGCCGATTCGGGCGCGCGCATCGTTTTCATCGGCCTCAATACACCCAAGCAGGATCGCTGGATGCATGCGCATCGGGGGCGGGTTCCGGCGGTGATGCTCGGGGTTGGCGCGGCGTTCGATTTTCTCGCGGGATCGAAGCCGCAAGCTCCGCGATGGATGCAGCGCAGCGGTCTTGAATGGATATTTCGGCTGGCGACCGAGCCTCGCCGGCTGTGGCGGCGGTACCTGCGGCACAATCCGCGCTTCGCGCTGCTCGCGTTCAGCGAGCTGCTTCGCACCCGGTTCACATGAGCACCGCCGCGCAGCCCGCGCTCGCCGTCCGCGAATTTCAGGCCACCCGATGGGCCGCGTGGGCGATCTTCGCGGCCGACGTGGTCGCGCTCGAGGCGGCGTTCCTGCTGGGGCTGACGGTGCGACGGATGTCGGGCGCGTGGTTCACGGCGAATATCGGGCCCAGTCAATATTTCGCCGTCGCGGTCGCGATCCTGGTGCTGCCGATCATCCACTATCAGATCGGCCTTTACCCGGGTTACCTGATCGGCCCGGTCGAACGATTGCGGCGGCGGACGCTGGCGACGCTCGCGGTATTCGGAGGGTTGGTCGCATGGGACAACCTGGTGGAGCGCGGCGTGGTGTCGCGCGGCGTGCTGTTGGCGACGCTGGTGTTCGCGCTGGTGCTGCCGCCGGTGGCCGAGACAGCGGCTCGCATGGCGATGGTTCGCTGGAATCGGTGGGGGATTCCGGTGGTGATGCTCGGGTCGGCGGGGACGGGGCGCATGGTGGCTCGCACGCTGCGGCAAGAGCCGCATCTGGGCCTGGTGCCGATCGCGTTTCTGGATAATCGGCCGGAGCAGTGGAACACGATGGTCGAAGGCGTTCCGGTGGTGGGTCCGCTGGGGCTCGCCGAGGAGTTCGAGCGGCGCGCGGAGGCGGTCATCATCGCGCTGAAGGACGTTGGAAAAGAAGATTTCAACGCGCTGCTTCAGGAACTGAATTTTCCGCGAGTGATCGTGATCCCGGATCTGGCCGGAGTGGCGAGCCTGTGGATCACCGCTCGCGACCTGGGCGGCTGCCTCGGCCTCGAAATCAAGAAGAACCTGCTGATCCGGCGCAATACCGCGTTGAAGCGCTGCATGGACAAGGCGATCGCGCTGCCGCTGTTCCTCGCGGCGCTGCCGGTCATGGCGATCGCCGCGATGTGGATCAAGCTGACCAGTCGAGGACCGGTCTTCTATCGCCAGTGGCGCGAGGGTTTCGATGGGCGGCGTATTGCAGTGTGGAAACTACGCACGATGTTTTCCGATGCCGATCGGCTTCTGGGGCGATGGTTTGAGGGCCACCCCGAGGATCGTTTGTATTGGGAGCGCCATTTCAAACTGCGCCGCGATCCGCGCGTGCTGCCGGGCATCGGACGTTTTTTGCGGCGGACCAGTCTCGATGAATTGCCGCAGCTCTGGAGCATCCTCAAAGGGGAAATGAGTCTAGTCGGCCCGCGCCCATTTCCCTACTATCACCTGGATCAATTCGCGACCGAGTTTCGCGCGCTTCGTACGCGAGTGCGTCCCGGCCTCACCGGGCTATGGCAGGTATCAGCGCGGGGCGACGGCGATGTGCTGGTGCAGCAGACGCTCGACACCTATTACATCCGTAACTGGTCGCCGTGGCTGGATGTGTACATCCTGGCGCGAACAGTCGCCGCCGTGCTGCTCGCCCGCGGAGCGTATTGACGGGCGGGTGCCGCGCGACCGCGAGTGCGGGTAAAGCTCGTGAAACGAAGAGAGACGATTGGTCGGGCCGGCGGGATTCGAACCCGCGACCTCTTGCACCCCAAGCAAGCGCGCTAGCCAGGCTGCGCCACGGCCCGATTG
>Ga0182024_10023156_pt1 | contig 11148 bp, 10 predicted proteins | sample P32metaG_FD_120480 | JGI IMG/M metagenome (GOLD analysis project Ga0182024, IMG submission 120480) | Permafrost microbial communities from Stordalen Mire, Sweden - P3-2 metaG (Illumina Assembly) | ecosystem: Environmental > Terrestrial > Soil > Wetlands > Permafrost | place: Sweden: Stordalen... | reverse complement strand
CGAGGCTCTCGAAGCCGCCCCAGGAATAGCCCATGCCGAACAAGGTCAGCGCGTTGAGGAATGCATGGACGGCCACCTGCGGGGCCGGCCGCAGCACGATGCTGAACAAGCCGCAGGCGCCGGAATAGTCGCGCCGCCAGAGCGCATGGCCGGGGTGGCTTTCGAGCGCAGGATGCAGTACGCGGGCGACCTCGGGCCGGTCGGCAAGCCAGCGCGCCACCTTGAGGCCCGACGCGTAGTGCTGGGCGAGCCGCACTCCCATGGTGCGCAGCCCGCGCAGGCCCAGATACATGTCGTCAGGGCCGACGCACAGTCCCATCGCATCGACGGTCTCGTGCAGGCGCGGCCAGGTCGCCTTGTTGGCCGAAACGGCGCCGAGCATCACATCGGAATGGCCCCCGATATATTTGGTGCCGGATTGGATCGAGAGATCGACGCCTTTCTCGAGGGCGCGAAAATAGAGCGGGCTCGCCCAGGTATTGTCCATCAGCACGACGGCGCCTTTGGCGTGGGCGGCAGCCGCGATCGCGGGCACGTCCTGCACCTCGAACGAGAGCGAGCCCGGCGATTCCACGAATATGGCGCGGGTGTCGGGCTCGATCAGCGCAGCGATGCCGCCGCCGATGAGCGGATCGTAATAGCTCGTCCTGGCGCCATGGCGCGCGAGCACACTGTCGCAGAATTTGCGCGTCGGCAGATAGACGCTGTCGGTCACCAGCACGTGGTCGCCAGCGTCGAGGACGGACAGGAGAGCGAGCGAAGCCGCGGCAAGGCCCGAGGGCAACAGCGCGACGCCGGCGCAATCGGCGCCCTCGAGCGCGGCCAGCGCATCGGCCAGCGCCTCCGAGGTGGGCGTGCCGCGCCGGCCATACTGGTAGCGGCCACGCTGGGCGAGCAGGTCCTCGGCCGTGGGATAAAGAACGGTGGAGGCGTGATAAACCGGCGGATTGACGAAGCCGTGATACGCGGACGGATCGCGGCCTGCGTTCACGAGGCGCGTGGCGGCCTTGACGGGCGGGCGGGACGGCTTGCCGGTGGGGTTGCTGGTCATGATTTCCGTAATTGTGCTGATTCCATGCTTGCGATCCGGCGATCCTGGCACAAGACGGGCCGCGGTTCTGCCCACCGATTGTGCAGGTTCCCGATTTCGGGTTCAGGCCGGGCGCCTGCCGCAAGCGTCAATTTGTAGGTGCCGTGAGCCAACCTCAGGCGTCATGCGGCAACCCCTTGACCGCCGTGCGTTATCGTCATCAGATGGCAGCCCGACCGCGGGCGGCGCCGGGTGGCTGCGGCGGACCGGCGCGCAATTTGCCGAATGTGCCGATCACTGGAATGCGGACGGTTGCGGCTGTCGGATGAGATCAAGTCCGCGCGACTCAAAGCAACGGATCATCAACGCTGCAAGGGGGCGGTAGCATGAAACGCGCAGTCAGGATATTCGGGACGACGATCCTCGGCGCCGCTTTGGCGCTTGGCCTGTCGGTGGCGGCAAGCTCCGCCCAGACGCTCAAGAAGGTGCAGGACCGCGGCTCGCTGCTGTGCGGCGTGAGCCAGGGCCTGCCGGGCTTCTCCAACCCGGACGACAAGGGCAGTTGGACCGGCTTCGACGTCGATGTGTGCCGCGCCGTCGCGGCGGCGATCTTCAACGATGCCGCCAAGGTCAAGTACCTGCCGCTCTCGGCCAAGGACCGCTTCATCGCGCTGCAGTCGGGCGAGATCGACATGCTGGCGCGCAACTCGACCTGGACCTCCTCGCGCGATTCGTCGCAGGGAATCACCTTCACGGCCGTCAATTATTATGACGGCCAGGGCTTCATGGTGCGCAAGTCGCTGAAGGTCAATTCCGCCCTCGAGCTCAACGGCGCGTCCGTCTGCGTGCAGACCGGAACCACGACCGAGCTCAATCTGGCCGACTATTTCCGTGCCAACAGCATGAAATACGAGGTCATCGCCTTCGTGACGGCGGACGAGACCGTGAAGGCCTACGAGACCGGCCGCTGCGACGCCTTCTCCACCGACGTCTCGCAGCTCTATGCCGAGAAGCTCAAGCTCAGCAATCCCGCCGATCACGTGATCCTGCCCGAGATCATCTCCAAGGAGCCGCTGGCGCCGGCGGTGCAGCGCGGCGACGACCAGTGGCTCACCTTGGTGAAATGGGTGCAGTTCGCCATGCTCGATGCTGAGGAGCTGGGCGTGTCGTCGAAGACGGTAGACGAAGCCATGAAGTCGCCGCAGCCGGAGATCAAGCGGCTGCTCGGGACCGAGGGCGCCTACGGCGAGCAGCTCGGCCTGACCAAGGATTGGGTGGTGCGCATCGTCAAGCAAGTCGGCAATTACGGCGAGGTGTACGAGCGCAATCTGGGAACCGGCTCGAAGCTCGGCATCAGCCGCGGCCTCAACCGACTGTGGACCAAGGGCGGCATTCAATATGCGCCGCCGGTCCGCTGACGGTCCGGCCGAGGCACCGCCGCCCGCTGCTGCCGTCATCTACAACCCGAGATTCCGCAGCGCCCTCTACCAACTGGCGCTGGTGCTGGCTTTGGCCTGGCTCGGCTACCAGTTCGCGCTCAATGCCGCGGCCAATCTCGGCGCGCGCAACATCGCAAGCGGGCTCGGCTTCTTTCACAACACCGCGGGCTTCGGCATCAACCTCACGCTCATTCCCTATGACGAGACCGCCACTTATGGCCGCGCCTTCCTGGTCGGGCTTCTCAACACGCTCCTGGTCTCCGGGACCGGGATCGTGCTCGCAACCTTGCTCGGCTTCGCGGTCGGGATCGGGCGGCTGTCCTCAAACTGGCTGGTGGCGCGCATTGCCGGCGGCTATGTCGAGGTCGTTCGCAACCTGCCGCTCCTGTTCCAGATTCTGTTCTGGTACCTGGCCGTGCTCGGCACGCTGCCGGGACCGCGCCAGAGCCTGTCGGTCTTCGGCACGATCTTCGTCAACAATCGCGGCCTGGTGGTGCCGGCGTTCCGGTTCGGCGAGGGGTTTGCCTATGTGATGGCGGCGTTCGCTCTCGGCGTGCTGGCGACGATTGTGCTCGGCCTGTGGGCCAGACGGCGGCGCGAGCGCACCGGACGCGGGATGCCGATCCTGTGGAAGGCGGCGGCGCTCGTCGTCGGCCTGCCGCTGGCGGCGTTCTTGGCCTCAGGCCTGCCGGTCGAGGTGGATCTGCCGCGCCTGCAAGGCTTCAACTTCATCGGCGGCACGCGGGTCATTCCGGAATTCGTGGCGCTGCTGGTGGCGCTGTCGACCTATACGGCCGCCTTCATCGCCGAAATCGTGCGGGCCGGCATCCTGGCGGTCCCGCGCGGGCAGAGCGAGGCCGGGCTCGCGCTCGGATTGCGGCGCGGGCAGCTGTTGCGGCTCGTCCTGATCCCGCAGGCACTGCGGATCATCGTGCCGCCGCTGACCAATCAATATCTCAACCTGACGAAGAATTCCTCGCTGGCGGTCGCGATCGGCTATCCCGACCTGTTCGCGGTCTTTGCCGGCACCACGCTCAATCAAACCAGCCAGGCCATCGAGATCATCGCCATCACCATGGCGGTGTATCTTTCGCTGTCGCTCGCCACCAGCGTGCTGATGAACTGGTACAATTCGCGCGTACGACTGGTCGAGCGGTAAGGCCGCGATGAGCAGCATCCCATCAGCGGGCTTCGTGCGCGGCGCGATGATCGTCCCGGCCGCGCCGCCCGCCGTGCAGGCGAGCGTGCGCGGCTGGATCCGCGGGCATCTGTTCAACAGCATCGGCAACGCGATCTTGACGGTGCTGGGGATTATCGCCCTGGCGGCGCTGGCGTGGCCGACTTTCAGGTTCCTTCTCATCGACGCGGTCTGGCGCGGCGCCGACCGTAGCGCCTGTCTGTCCGAGACGGCCGGCCGCGAGGTCGGCGCCTGCTGGCCGTTCATTGCCGCCAAATTCGATCAGCTCATGTACGGATTCTATCCGGCTTCCCAGCGCTGGAGGGTCGACCTGGTCTATGCCTGCGGCGCGCTGCTGCTGGCGCCGCTCCTGGTCCCGCGCGTCCCCTACAAGACCTTGAATGCGGTCTTCTTCTTCGGCGTCTTCCCGCTGCTGGCTGGCGTCCTCCTGGTCGGCGGCGTGCTCGGATTGACCGAGGTGGAGACGAGGCTGTGGGGCGGGCTACTGGTGACGCTGGTCATCTCCTATGCGGGCATCGTCGGATCGCTGCCGCTCGGCATCCTGCTGGCGCTCGGACGCCGCTCCGAGCTGCCGGTGGTGCGCGGCCTGAGCGTCGTCTTCATCGAGTTCTGGCGCGGCGTGCCGCTGATCACGGTGCTGTTTTTCGCGACCTATATGCTGCCGCTGTTCCTGCCCGGCAATTGGAAGATCGACGGGCTGTTGCGCGTGCTGATCGGGGTCATCCTGTTCTCGGGCGCCTATCTGGCGGAGGTGGTGCGCGCCGGCCTGCAGGCGATCCCGCGCGGACAGTTCGAGGCGGCGCGGGCGCTCGGCCTCGGCTACTGGCGGATGATGGGCCTCGTCATCCTGCCGCAGGCGCTGCGGCTGGTCATTCCAGGGCTCGTCAACTCGTTCATCGCCCTGTTCAAGGACACCACGCTGGTGCTGATCGTGGCGATCTTCGACCTGCTCGGGCAGCTGCGCGCCGCCTTCGCCGACCCCAATTGGGCAACGCCGGTGACCCTGTTCACCGGCTTTGCCTTCGCCGGGATGATCTATTTCGTGGTCTCGTTCGCGATGTCGCGCTATGCCATGTTCACGGAGCAGCGGCTGAACGCGCGCTGAGCGCAATCACCGGGTCGAATCATGGTCGATGATGCTCAGCAGCCATCGCACGCAGCGCCTGATGCCGGCGCGGATATCCGCACCACGCGCAACGAGGTCGCGATCGACATCATCGGCCTCAACAAGTGGTACGGCGCCTTCCATGCGCTGCGCGACGTCAGCCTGCAGGTCATGCGGGGCGAGCGCATCGTGATCTGCGGTCCTTCCGGGGGCGGCAAGTCGACACTGCTGCGCTGCATCAATCGCCTGGAGAACTGGCAGCAGGGCCGCCTGATCGTCGACGGCGTGGAGCTGACCGACGACCTCAAGAAGATCGACGAGATCCGCCGCGAGGTCGGCATGGTGTTCCAGCACTTCAACCTGTTCCCGCACCTGACCGTGCTGGAGAACTGCATGCTGGCGCCGGTATGGGTGCGCCGCCAGCCCCGCAAGGAGGCCGAGGCGATCGCCCGCCACAATCTCGCGCGCGTGCGCATCCCCGAGCAGGCCGACAAGTATCCGGCGCAGCTCTCCGGCGGTCAGCAACAGCGGGTCGCCATCGCCCGCGCGCTGTGCATGCAGCCCAAGATCATGCTGTTCGACGAGCCGACCTCGGCGCTCGATCCCGAGATGGTGCGCGAGGTGCTCGATACGATGGTGGCGCTCGCCTTGGACGGCATGACCATGCTGGTGGTGAGCCACGAGATGGGCTTCGCGCGCCAGGCCGCCACCCGCATGATCCTCATGGACGCCGGCCAGATCATCGAGATCAACCAGCCCGAGGCGTTCTTCTCAAACCCGCAGCACGAACGCACCAAGCTGTTCCTGCGCCAGATTTTGCATTGAGGACCCGAGGGAACACTTCAGCTCGTGGCGCGCGGCAGCTGGCACGAGTGCCCAGCATGGCCCGGCGGTTGACAACGTAGCTTCCGGTAGCTACCTCAGGGAAATGCGCGCGGTTGGCCTCAAGATGCTCAAGAACAAGCTCAGCGAATACATTCGCGTGGTCGCTGGCGGGGAGACTGTGCTGGTCACCGACCGCGATCGGGTGGTAGCCGAAATTTGTCCGCCCCGTCCAAGCCGCAGCCAATGGCCCGCTGACGCGATGCTGGCCGACGCGGTTCGGGATGGCTGGCTTACTCCGCCTGCGCTGGTCGGCGAGGGGCCCCCGCCGCGCAAGCCGATCATGAGCCTGAGCGAGCTCATGAGCGACCTGCGCGGCGATCGAGAAGACCGGTGATCTATCTCGACACTTCGGTCGCCTTGGCGCACCTCCTGTCCGAAGATCATGTGCCGCCCGAGTCGATCTGGCGCGAAACGCTGGTCGCAAGTCGTTTGCTGGAATACGAAGTGTGGAATCGCATCCACGCCCGCGGCCTGGGTCGGTCGCATGGGGAGGAAGCGCGCATTTTGATCGGTCGGATCGCACTCATCGAGCTCGCGCCGCCGGTGCTGGCGCGCGCCCTCGAACCGTTTCCGATTCCGGTGCGCACGCTTGATGGTCTTCACCTGGCCTCGATCGAATTCCTGCGTGCCCGGCGTCAGACCGTGGAGCTGGCAAGCTATGATGAACGCCTGCTGGCGGGGGCCCGCGCCCTTCGGATTCCGCTCTGTGCGCTCTGACCAGAATCATTTCAATGATCCGCGCCCGTCCGCAGCATGAGCTGGATGGAAGGCCGCCGGTTGCAAGGTCAGATCTTGGGTTTGGGCTCGATTGGCAGATCCGGCCGCGATCCCCATTCGGCCCAGGAGCCGTCGTAGAGGGCCTGCGGCGACTTGCCGAGCGCATCGAGCGCGAGCCACAGCACGGCCGCCGAAACGCCCGAGCCGCAGCTGGTGATGATCGGCTTTTCGAGATCGACGCCGCCGGCGGCGAGCGCCTGCTTGATGCGGTCGGGTGGGGCGAGCGCTCCGTGCTCGATCAAGGCCGTATAGGGAACGTTCAACGCGCCCGGCATGTGGCCGCTGCGCAGGCCCGGACGCGGCTCGGGGGCTTCGCCGCGAAACCGGTCGGCCGGCCGGACATCGACGACCTGGACGGCATTGCCGGAGAGCGCCGCCTGCACCTGCGCGAGGCCGGCGACCGCGGCCGCCGACTTGCGGGCCCGGAACTCGCGCGGGGCGCGGGTGACCGCTCCGGACTCCAGCGGCCGGCCCTCCGCCTTCCACCGCGGCAGGCCGCCCTCGAGGATGAAGACATTTTGCGCGCCGAACACGCCGAAGGTCCACCACACCCGCGGCGCGGCAAACAGGCCGACGCCGTCATAAACCACGATCGTGTCCTGATCGGAGATGCCGAGCGCTCCGACCGCGCGGCCGAACTGGTCGGCATCGGGAAGCATATGGGGGAGGGGGTTGGCATGATCGGCGATCGCGTCGACATCGAAGCGCACCGCGCCGGCGATGTGGCCGGCCAGATACTCGGCCGCCGCGTCGCGCTTCATGGCGGGCAGATAGTAGGAGCCGTCGACCACCACGAGATCGGGTGCGCCGAGGCGTGCGGCCAGCCAATCGGTGGTGACCAGCCGGCTCGCGGAGGATTCGGCCGGAGCGCTAGACATAGGGCACCTTGCGGGTTGACTGCCGCTCCAGCCAGTGCGGCACCGGCAGGCCTTTCTGGCGCAGGAAATCCGGATTGAACAGCTTTGACTGATAGCGCGTGCCGTAGTCGGCCAGGATGGTGACGATGGTATGCCCGGGCCCGAGCTCGCGCGCGAGGCGGATCGCGCCCGCCACATTGATTCCGCTCGACCCGCCGAGGCACAGGCCCTCGTGCAAAAGCAGATCGAAGATCAGCGGCACCGCCTCCTCGTCGGGAATCAAATACGCCTTGTCGGCCTTGATCGTTTCGATGATCGGGGTGACGCGGCCCAGCCCGATGCCTTCCGTGATGGAGCCGCCTTCCGACACCTTGGCCTGTCCGTGGGCGAACAGGTTGTACATGGCGGCGCCCTTGGGGTCGGCCGCGCCGATCACGATGCCCGGATTTCGCTCCTGCAGATAGGCGGATGCGCCGGCGAGCGTGCCGCCGGTGCCGATGGCGCAGATGAATCCGTCCACCTTGCCGCCCGTCTGGTCCCAGATCTCCGGCCCGGTCGAGACGTAGTGCGCCTTGCGGTTGTCGAGATTGTTCCATTGGTCGGCGAAGACGACGCCGTTGGGCTCGCTCTGCCTCAGCTCCTGCGCCATGCGGGCGCCGATATGCTGGTAATTGTTGGGATCGCTGTAAGGCACGGCCGGCACCTCGACCAGCTCGGCGCCGCACAGCCGCAGCATGTCCTTCTTTTCCTGGCTCTGGGTCTGCGGGATCACGATCAGCGTGCGATAGCCGCGGGCATTGGCGACCAGGGCCAGCCCGATGCCGGTATTGCCGGCGGTGGCCTCGACCACCAGCCCGCCGGGCTTGATGTCGCCGCGCTTTTCGGCCTCCAGGATGATTTGCAGCGCCGGGCGGTCCTTGACCGACTGGCCCGGATTCATGAACTCCGCCTTGCCCAGGATGGTGCAGCCGGTCGCTTCGGAAGCGCGCTTGAGCCTGATCAGAGGCGTGTTGCCGATGGCTTCGAGGATTCCATTACGGGTTTGCATGAGCGGTGACTTTCATCGGCGGCCTTCAATTGGCAGCCTTCATTAGGCAGGCTTCATCGGGCAAGCTGTCCGGGCGGCCTTTTTGGGCGGCTCTCATTGCAGCAGCTCCGCCGCCTTGCTGGCGATCGCCGCCGGTGTCGCATAAACCTGTTGCACGAGCTTCTGGATATCCTCGCCCGCGACCGGCGTGACCTCGAGGCCGGCCTTGTCGGCCTCGGCCAGGAAGTCCTTGTCCTGCATCGTCTGCAAGAAGGCCTGGCGCAGCACCTCGCCCCGCTCGCTCGGCGTCCCGGGCGGCGCCAGGAACGGCCAGGCCATGACCAGCCGCGCGAAGACGAGCTTCAGAATGGCCCTCTCCTCGTCGGTCCTGGCGAGGTCGACGATGAGCGGAACGGCCGGAAGGTCGCGGTGCTTGCTCAGTCCCATCTGATAGAGAATGTTGATCTCGTTGCGGTCGACCCAGGATTGATGCAGGCCCTTTACGCTGGTCCAGGACCAGCCGCAACGACCTTGTACCTCGCCGCGCTCCATCGCCAGATCGACGTCGTTGCCGCCCGGATAGCCGGTGACGATCTTGAATTTGGTGCCGAGCACCGCATTGGCGATCTTGGGGAACTGGTAGGTATCCGTGCTCGGCCCGGTCGCTCCGACCACCAACTCGCGCGCCCGCGCATCCGCGAAGGTCGCGATGCCGCTGGTGCGCCAGGCCACGCAGACGCTGACCTCGTTGTTGGTGCTGCCGATCCAGTTGAATTTCGTGGCGTCGAACTGGGCGCCCTTGTTGCCGAGCAGCGGCTCGAACGGGGTGCCCCGGTTGATCGTCCCGAAGCTCGTCCCGTCCTTTGGCGCCGCATTGTAGAGATAGTTCGCGAGCCGCATGCTGCCCGCGCCTTCCATGTTCTTGGGCACGATCGCCGGGTTGCCGGGAATGTATTTGCCCATGGTGCGGGCGAGCATCCGGGCATAGGCATCGTAGGCGCCCCCGACGCTGAGCCCGATATCGAGCTCGATGGTCTTGCCGCGGTAGAAATCGGCCGGAGCTTGCGCGCAGGCGGGCGATGCGCCCAGCAGCAGCGCCACCGCTGACCATCCGATGAATTGCAATGCCGGCACGCTACCTCCCCACCGTGCTGTGGCCCCTGTAGCCCTGATGCTCTGCGACGGGCCGTTCGTGATCCGGGAACGCCGCTCCCGCATTGCGCTCCGCTCCATGCGGGCTGCGCAAGGGATCATTGGCGATCTCAATGCCCGCTCGTCAATACGGGCGCAATGCGGCGCCACACGCCACTGTCGTGAACGCAGACCCAAGATATCGTGTCAAATCCGCGAGGATCCGTCAGGACTTTCGAAACCATCGGAGGGCACATGGCCTCATTCTGTGATGGTATTCACTTATTTTTTCCGCCTCTTGCCCTAGTGATCGCACCAGAGCCGCTTGGCAAGGGTTTCGGGCGGCGTTGGTGGACACCTCGATGAATCTTGACGCCAACACCCTGTTCATGATCGCGATCTACGTCGAAGCATTGCTGGGACTGTTGCTTCTGTTTGCGTGGATCCAGAACACGCAGATTCGCGCGGTGGCGTGGTGGGGATGCGCGCATCTGATGCGCTCGGCCTCGATTGCGCTGTTCGGGATGTATGGTGCGGTCCCCGATCTCATCTCGATCGATCTCGCCAATGCCATCCTGTTCCTCTCCTTCGGCGTCACCTGGACGGGCGCGCGGATCTTCGACAATCGGCCTGTGTTGCCGGTCTATCTTCTCGCCGGTCCGCTGCTTTGGTTCTTCGTCAGCCATTTTCCGGCCTTCTCGGTCAATCTCGACCTGCGCGTGCTGCTCTCTTGCGGCATCATCGCGGGCTACACCTGGATGACCGCCTACGAGTTCTGGCGCGGGCGCAGCGAACCCCTGGTATCGCGCTGGCCGGCGATCTTCATGCTGTTCGCGCACGGCTCGCTGTTTCTGCTGCGCACGCCGCTCGCCGGCATGCTGCCCTGGCTGCCGACCGGAAAGGTGGTGCAGAGCGTATGGCTCATCGTGATGACGTTCGAGGCGCTGCTGTTCACCATCTCGATCGCCTTCATCCTGCTGGCGATGGCCAAGGAGCGTTCCGAGTACCGCCTGCGCACCGCCGCCATGGTGGATTCGCTCACCGGTATCGCCAACCGTCGCGCGTTCCTGCAGGACGGCGCCGAATTGACCAAGCGGCATGCCGCCAATCCGTGTCCGGCCGCCGTTCTGCTGATCGACCTCGATCACTTCAAGTCGATCAACGACCGGTTCGGTCATGCGGTCGGCGACCGCGTGCTGCAGATCTTCGCCCGCACCGCGCAGGCGAACATCAAGTCGCCCGATCTCATCGGGCGGTTGGGCGGCGAGGAATTCGCGGTCGTGCTCTATGACGTGGGCCAGGAGCGGGCGGTGGCGCGGGCCGAGCTCATCCGCACGGCTTTTGCAGAGGTCGCCGAGGAAGTCGACGGCTATCCGGTCGCCGCAACCTTGAGCATCGGCATGGTCTTCACCAGAAGTGCGGCGCTGGACCTGGCCGACTTGCTGACCCAGGCCGACGAGGCGCTCTACGATGCCAAGGAGCACGGCCGCAATCGGGTCGAGATCGCCTCGCACGATCTCATCCAGAAGCGCCGCGAGTCGCTGCCCGAGCGCATGGCCGCGAGCGCCACGGCCAGGTCCGCGGCCTAGCGGCACGGCTTCCCCCGCCGCCAGCCGAAGCCGGAGATATCAGGCTTCGGCCACCATACGTGCCGACGGAGAGAAGAGCGCGCCGCGCGCGGGCACGTCCGTGCCCCATG
>Ga0182024_10023155_pt1 | contig 11148 bp, 8 predicted proteins | sample P32metaG_FD_120480 | JGI IMG/M metagenome (GOLD analysis project Ga0182024, IMG submission 120480) | Permafrost microbial communities from Stordalen Mire, Sweden - P3-2 metaG (Illumina Assembly) | ecosystem: Environmental > Terrestrial > Soil > Wetlands > Permafrost | place: Sweden: Stordalen... | reverse complement strand
TGCGTCTCATCGCGATGGGCGAGCACCCTGGGTTCGATGAACCGCCCGACATAAAGAAAAAGATCGCTGAACTCGTCGAGCCGGACGAGCGCCCGCACCCGCTCTTCCCGGTCGTCGGTCATGATCACCACCTCGCCCTGCTGGGCGCGGTGCAACGCCTCCTTGCTGACGTCTTCGAAGCCGAGCGCAAACATGAGGCCCGTCCGCGCCAGCATCGTCCCGCTGCGATCGAGGACCGCGGCTTCGGTCAGTCCGCGCACCGCCGCCTGGGCCGTCAACACCGGCGCGAGAAATTGCGGGTTCAGCCGCAGCGAGGAGGCGGAGCGATCGAGCTCGGCGGCCATCGACAGCGCATCGGCGCGGATTGCCTGCTGGTGCTCCTTGACGTAGGCATCGGCCACCGCGACCGATTCGGAGATCGCGGTACGCACCTTGTCGCTGAACCAGTTTTCAATGCCGGAGCCGAAGAACAGGTATGAAAACACCGCAACAACGATCGTCGGCATTACCGCAATCAAGCAGAACACCCCAACCAGCCGGACCTGCAGCCGCGATCCGGCAAGCCCGCGCCGGCGCTCCGTCCACACCTCGACCAGCCGCTTCGCGACCACCGCCGCCAGCGCCAGCAACAGCACGAGATCGAGATTGAGCAGCGTCAGCACGGCGCTCGGGCGGTGCGCGAATGGCGACGCGTCGGTCAGCGCCAGATAGGTCGCGATCCCCGACGCCAGCGCCGCGACCGCGAGCGCGATCGCGACCTTGCGCCACAGGCCAATGCCGCCGGTCCAAGTATGGACCCGTCGCGCCAGGTTCATCCACTCATCCTAACCGAAGTCCCCGCCGGACGATGCTCCGACCGCGCCTACCCCACCGCCTCCGTCGCCAAGCCTGTTCCGCCGGACGGCGGACCAGGGACTGCAGCAACGGGTGCGGCGCCGGCCTATTTTAGGCCGCGGACGACGGGGATGTCCAATTCGCGGATCTTCTTGCGCAGCGTATTGCGGTTGAGACCGAGCAGGTGGGCGGCTTTGATCTGGTTGCCGCGGGTCGCCCCGAGCGTCGCCACGATCAGCGGACGCTCGATCTCGCGCAATACGCGGTCGTAGAGCCCGGAGGCCGGCGGGGTGCCCCGGTGCGCCGTGAAATAATCGGTGATGTGGCGTTCGACCGCGGCCGCGAGCCCCTCCCCGCCTGCCGCTTCGGCGGTCGGCACCGCCGCTGGCGGCACCTCTGCCAGCTCGGTGTCGATGACATCGAGGCCGATGACTTCCTGCGAATAGAGCGCGGCAAGCCGGCGCACCATGTTTTCCAGTTCGCGCACATTGCCCGGCCAGCGATAGCGCCGCAGCCGCTCCATCGCCTCCTCGTCGATGGTCTTCAGCGGCAAGCCCTCGCGCGCGGCGGATGAGGTGAAATGGCGCACGAGGGCCGGAATATCGGCGCTGCGCTCGCGCAGCGGCGGCAGCCGGATCGGCGCGACGTTGAGCCGGTAGAACAGATCCTCGCGGAAGAGGCCCTGGCGAATCAGCTGGGGCAGGTCGCGATGGGTGGCGGCGATGATCCGGACATCCACCCGGATCGGCACCCGGCCGCCGACAGCGTTGTATTCGCCCTCCTGCAGCACCCGCAGGAGGCGCGTCTGCGCCTCGGCCGGCATGTCGCCGATCTCATCGAGAAACAGCGTGCCGCCTTTGGCCTGCTCGAACCGCCCCATGCTGCGCGAGGTAGCGCCGGTAAAGGCGCCTCTCTCGTGGCCGAACAGCTCGCTCTCGATCAGCTCGCGCGGTATCGCGGCCATGTTGATCGCGACGAAGGCCCCCGAGCGCCGCTTGCCGAAATCGTGCAATGCGCGGGCGACCAGCTCCTTGCCGGTACCGCTCTCGCCGGTGATCATGACGGTCAGATCGGTGCCCATCAGCCGGGCGATCGCCCGATAGATTTCCTGCATCGCCGGCGATCGGCCGATCAGCGGCAGCTGTTCGTCGGGCTCGTCGGGATTGGGCGCCGGCGCGCTCTGCGGGGCACTGAGCGCGCGCTCGACCAGGCTCACCAGCTCGCGCAGATCGAAGGGTTTGGGCAGATACTCGAAGGCGCCGCGCTCGGTAGCCTTCACCGCGGTTAAGAGCGTGCTCTGCGCGCTCATGACGATGACGCGCAATTCGGGGCGCAGCTTTTTGATCCGCGGGATCAGGTCGAGGCCGTTCTCGTCGGGCATGATCACATCGGTGATGACGAGATCGCCCTCGCCGTCGGCGACCCAGCGCCACAGCGTCGCCGCGTTGCCGGTCATCCGCACATCGTGCCCGAGCCGGGCGAGCGCCTGGTTCAGCACCATGCGGATCGCGCGGTCGTCGTCGGCCACCAGAATTGTCGCGCCCATCAGCCGCTGCCGTTTTGCGCAACCCCCGTCGGCGTAACGCCCCCTGCCGTAACAACCGGCAGAAACACCCGGAACACCGTGCGCCGGGGTTGGCTGTCAAACTCGATGACGCCGCCGTGGTCGCCAATCACCTTGGCGACAAGTGCAAGACCAAGGCCAGTTCCGTTGCGCTTGGTGGTGACGAACGGATCGAACAGGTGCGGCTTCAAATCATCGGGGATGCCGCTCCCGTTATCGGCCACCGAAACCATCAGCGGCAGATGGCGGCGGCCGTCGCCGCCGGGCGCGGCGAGGCGCAGCCCGTGGCGATACCCGGTGGTCAGCACGATCTCGCCGCCGGCGCTTGGTGCCGCCTCGGCCGCGTTCTTGACGAGGTTGAGAAATACCTGAAGCAAGAGGTCGCGGTCGCCATGTACCGGCGGCAACGAGGGATCGTAATCCTCATTGACCCGGACATGCCGGGCGAAACCCGATTGCGCGATCTTGCGCACGCGGTCGAGCACCTCGTGGATGTTCACTTCAGCGCGGTTGATCGGCGCGTGGCCGGCAAAAGCCTCCATGCGGTCGACCAGGGCGACGATGCGGTCGGTCTCGTCGCAGATCAGCTGGGTCAGCTCGCGCCCGGCCGCATCGGCATCCTGCTCCAGAAGCTGCGCCGCGCCGCGAATACCCGACAAGGGGTTTTTCACCTCATGCGCCAGCATCGCGGCCATCGCGGTGACCGAACGGGCCGCGTTGCGGTGGGTCAGCTGGCGGTCCATCTTGTCGGCCATCGAGCGCTCGTGCAGCGTCAGCACCAAAAGCTCGGTCCCCTCGCCGGCCGGAGCGCCCTCGATCGTCACCGACCGGGCGGCAAGACGCGGGCCCTCGAGTAAGAGATCGTATTCGGAGATCGACCCACCGCTGCGCCACACCGCGTCGGCGAGCGCGAAGAGCGGGCTGTGCGGCGCGATGAATTGGGCGAGCGAATGGCCGATCAGCGCCGCAGCGCTAACCCCGAAAAACTGCTCGGTCGCCGGATTGACGAAGCGCACCGTTCCGCCGCGGTCGAGCGCGATCAGCGGATTTGGCAGGGCGGCGAGCAGTGCCGCCGTGTCGGGAATTGCGGCCGGACGCGCCGCGGCGGCAGAGCGGCCGCGGCGTAATGAACTAAGCATCAGGCGGCCATTGCTCCCACCCTGGCCTCCCCCGCAAGCGCGGGAGGGTAATTGTGGGAGCTGTCTTCGATCAGCTTCTCGTAGAAGGCGCGCACCAACGCCTTGACCTGCCGTACGTCTTCGGTCCGGTTGACTGCGGCGCGGAACTCCGCCGATCCCGGCAGCCCCTTCGAATACCAGCCGAGATGCTTGCGCGCGATCCGCAGGCCGATTTCGATCCCGTAGTGGCTCAGCATGGCGTCGTAATGGCCGCGGACGACATCGAATTGCGCGGCAAGCGGCGGGTCGGGAACCTGGCGCCGGGTGCGCAGCCATTCGATGATCTGCCCGATCAGCCACGGCCGGCCATAAGCGCCGCGGCCGACCATCACGCCATCGGCGCCCGACGCCGCGAGCGCCCGGTCGACATCGTCGAGGCTGGTGATGTCGCCATTGGCGATAACCGGGATCGAGACCGCCGCCTTGACCTCGCGGATAAACCGCCAATCGGCGCTCCCGGCATAGAGCTGGCAGCGCGTGCGGCCGTGCACGGTGATCATCTTGATGCCGCAGGCTTCGGCGATCCGCGCGAGGTGGGGGGCGTTGCGATTGCGATCGTCCCAGCCGGTGCGCATCTTGAGGGTGACCGGCAGATCGACCGCCCGGACCGTCGCTTCGAGGATGCGCGCAGCATGCAGCTCGTCACGCATCAGCGCCGACCCGGCATGGCCGTTGACGATCTTTTTGACCGGGCAGCCGAAATTGATGTCGATGAGGCAGGCTCCGCGATCGGCGTTGAGCTTGGCGGCCTCGGCCATGATTCGCGGCTCGCAGCCGGCGAGCTGGACCGCCATCGGCTGCTCTTCAGGGCAGCTCTGCGCCATGGTCAAGGATTGCCGCGTCGCGCGGATCGCCGCCTGGCTCGCGATCATCTCCGAGACAACCAGCGCGGCGCCGTGCTCTTTGACGACACGGCGGAACGGCAGATCGGTCACCCCCGACATCGGCGCCAGGATGACCGGGTCTGCGAGCGCGACAGTACCGAGGCAAATGCTCACGATTTACTCAATTCACCAAAATGCCTAAGTTTTAGGCAAAACATACTAACGCAACCGTTGTTGCACTGCAACATCATGCCGGCGCCGGGCTGCCGGGTTTTTGCCTGCCTTTCCGGCACCATAACATGTCATCCCGGCGAAAGCGGGGAGCAATCCTTCAATCCCTTCGGGCACCGGAAAAATGGGTGTCGGCTTGCGCCGGGACGACGATTTAGAGTGACTGCCACCCTGCAAAGCTGCGAATACGCTCTCCATGATCGCGACCTATGCCCTGATCGTTGCCGCCGGCCGCGGCACAAGGTTGGGTGGCGCGCTGCCCAAGCAATATCTCCCGCTCGGCGGCGCCAGGGTGCTGCGCCATGCCGTGGCGGCGTTTGCGACGCATCCCGGGATTGCCGGCGTGCAGGTCGTGATCCGTGCCGAGGACAGCGGTATTTTCGCCGAAGCCGTCTCCGGTCTTGCGGTATTGCCGCCGGTGCCGGGCGGGGCGGAGCGGCAGGATTCGGTGCGGCTCGGGCTTGAGGCGCTCGTCCCGCATGATCCGGCGCGTGTCCTTATTCACGACGGCGCCCGGCCATTTCCCGACCCGGCGCTGATCGACCGCGTTCTCGAGGCGCTCGACCGGGCGCCGGCCGCGATCCCCGCCCTGCCGCTCGGCGATACCATCAAGCGGGTCGCCGATGGCGTGATCCGGGACACGATCGACCGTGCACAATTGTGCCGGGCGCAGACCCCGCAAGGCTTTCATTTCAAGGCCATCCTCGCGGCGCACCGAGCCGCTTGCGGGCAGGTGCTGACCGACGATTCGGCGGTCGCCGAGGCCGCCGGGATGATGCCCATCGTGGTTGCCGGGAGCGAGGACAATTTCAAGGTGACCACCGCGCAAGACCTCGCCTCGGCCGAGCGGCTGCTCTGGGCGCGAACCGGCGATATCAGGGTCGGCCATGGTTTCGACGTCCACCCCTTCGGTCCCGGCGACCAGATCGTGGTCTGCGGGGTTCCGGTCCCCCATGATGCCGGGCTCGTCGGCCATTCCGATGCCGATGTCGGGTTGCACGCGCTGACCGACGCGCTTTTGGGCGCGATCGGCGCCGGCGATATCGGGATGCATTTTCCGCCTTCCGATCCGCGCTGGCGGGGCGCCGCGTCGGACCGGTTCCTCGCCCACGCCGCCGCGCTGGTGCGGGAAAAAGGTGGCGATATCGCCGCCGTCGACGTCACGATCATCTGTGAGCGCCCGAAGATCGCGCCGCACCGCGGCCGCATGATCGAGCGCGTCGCCGCCATTCTCGGGATTTCCTCCACGCGGGTCAGCGTCAAGGCAACGACGACCGAGCGCCTCGGCTTCACCGGCCGAGGCGAAGGCATCGCCGCGCAAGCCGTCGCGACCGTGCGCCTCCCGCTGTAACGCGACCCTCAGGAGAAAGATGAACCACGGAAAAGGAAGCAGAATTGTCATCCCGGCGAAGGCCGGGATCCACTCGTCATCCATTGGCAGCATAGGTCCCGGCTATCGCCGGGATGACATCACAACAATTATGCCTTCTCCGTGACCTTCGTGTCTCCGTGGTAGACTTAACTTATGGGAGCCGGCCTCCTTACATGATCGAGCGTCTCGGCCTGCCGCTCGGGCACCCGGCGGCGCTGATCGCGACTGCCGGTGGCATCGGCCTCTTGCCGCTCATGCCGGGAACCTGGGGGTCGCTGGCCGCCCTCCCCTGCGCCTGGGCGATCAGCGCTCTGGCCGGCCAGCCCGGGCTCGCCGCCGCCGCCATCCTCGTCTTCGCCCTTGGGATCTGGGCGTCAGAAGCGGTGGCGCGCGCGAGCGGCGCCAAGGATCCCGGCTTTATCGTCGTCGACGAGGTGGCGGCGCAATTCCTCGTGCTGGCTACAGCGCCCTTCGATTGGCGCACCTATGCGGCGGCCTTCCTGTTGTTCCGGGTTTTCGATATTGCGAAGCCATGGCCGGTGCGCGCGATCGAGCGCCGGGTCGCGGGCGGCCTCGGCATCATGCTCGACGATGTCGCGGCGGCGCTCTACGCTATCCTCCTCCTGCTGATCGGCGAAGGAGTGTTCGGTGTTCGACCTTGAAACCCTCGCGATCGCCGAAGAGGTTTTGGCCCGGTGCCGGGCGCGCAACTGGCACGTCGCGACAGCCGAATCCTGCACCGGCGGGCTCGTCGCGGCGGCGCTGACCGCGATCGCCGGATCCTCCGACGTCGTTGAGCGCAGCTTCGTCGCCTATTCGAACGAAGCCAAGATGGAGCTGCTTGGCGTGACGGCCGACACGATCGCGGCGCACGGCGCGGTCAGCGCCCAGACCGCCGCCGCCATGGCCCGCGGCGCCGTCGCCCACGCCCCGGTCGATCTCGCGGTGTCGATCACCGGGATCACCGGCCCGGGCGGCGGCACCCCGCAAAAGCCGGTCGGCCTCGTTTACCTGGGCGTCGCGCGCGAAGACGGCGCGGCCCGCGTCGAACGCCGCATTTTCCCCGGCGGCCGCACCGAGATCCGCAACGCCGCGCTGCTGCTCGCCCTCGAGCTGCTGCAGGACGAGGCGCGCCCGGGCTGAGCCTCGCGTCGCAGCACCGGCAACGTTGCCAGCGCGGCTCGTGATGGTTAAGATCGGTTAACGCCAAGTGCGACGATGAACTTGGGATGCCGGCTGCAATCGACCCTCAAGAGATCCTGCGGCTCTATGGAGCCCTGAAGGAACGGGTCCTCGCGAAGGACTCGGAAGGTACGATTCAAATATATGACGAGCTGCTTCGCCTAGGGCAGCCGTTGTCCGAAATCATGGCCCACGGGGCGCGTGTCCTGGAAGGTCCGCCGACCAGCGCGCCGGATCTTGCCGGCGAGGCTGTCGCCGGAGGGGCGGACGCCACGCTCCTCGACGAGCCGGCGCCGCAGCGCCTCCCCGGCAGGATCGGCGAGCCCTCCGGCGGGGCTATTGCCCCCGATGCCCTTGGCGAGGCTTTCGCCGGAGAGACCGACGCCGCCGCCCTCGACGAACCGGCGCCGGGGAGCATCGCCGGTAGCACCGGCGAGCCTCCGGATGGGACGATTACCCTCGATGCCCTTGGCGAGGCTTTCGCCGGAGAGACCGACGCCGCCGCCCTCGACGAGCCGGCGCCGGTCCAGCTCCCCGAGCCATCGATGGGGACTATCGCCGGTAGTGTCGGCGAGCGTTCCGCCGGGGCGATTGCCCCCGACGCTGCTGGCGAGGCTTTCGCCGCAGAGACCGACGACGCCGCCCTCGACGAGCCACCCCCGGACAGCGCCCGGCCCGAGCCATCGCCGGAGAGCGTCGGCGAGCCTCCTGACCGCGCGATTGCCCCCGATGCCTTTGGCGAGGCGCCGCCGATTGCCGGCGACATCGGAAACCGGCCTCCGTTACCCGACTTGGCGAATGTCATGCCGGGCGCGCCGCTGGAAGCGCCCCCCGTCGCAATGGCGCGGCCGTCGTCGATCGCCCGTCTTGGTCTCGCCGCCGGCGCCATCGCGGTGCTGGCAGGTATCGGCGTTTTGCTGATGCATCCGGCCGCACAGAAAGTGGCGTCTGGCGGCCTCGCCAGCGAGGCTTCGGAAAGCGTTCGCGCCGAACCCTCGGCAACCGCAAAGGCCGTACCGCAGGCAACAGGCGCGGCGGTGAGCGCTACGGCAAACGGAGGGGCGTCGTCGACCGAACCGGGCCCGGCGCCGGCGGCCGCGTCAACCGTCCCGGCACCGCCCTCCGCCGAGCCTGTGCCGAGGGCGCCGCCGGTGCCCGAGGCACCGGCGCGAGAAGCGGTTGCCGCCGTCGTGCCGCCGGCCCCGGCCGCTGCACCGGCCGAGCCTGCACCAGCCGCTCTGCCGACGCCAGCCTCGCCGACCCCGTCAGCTGCGGCGGCCGTTGCCGCGCCAGCCGCGAAGACATCGCCAAATCCGCCGCGCCTGGCCACTGTAGACACCGCGGCGCTGCGTGCGCGGGGCGACAGCCTTCTCGGGGTTGGCGACATCGCGTCGGCCCGGCTCTTTTACGAACGCGCCAGCAATGCCGGGGACGGGCGCGCAGCGCTGCGGCTGGGTGCGACCTACGATCCGGGTTTTCTCGATCAGGTCCATCTGCCCAATCTGCAAGGGGACGTCGCGAAGGCTTTGTTGTGGTACCGTCGGGCGCGCGATCTCGGCGACAGCGAAGCCGAGCGCTGGATCCAAGCCCTCGAGACCAAACCGGGACGGTGATGACGGTGATGACGGTGAAGCGCGCGATCGCCGCGGCGGGGAGCCTCGCCTTGCTCCAGATCGGTGCCGGGCCGGCTGGGTCCGCCCCCTTGAGCGAGACCAACGTCAACAGAGGCGTGGTCGAACTCGAAACCATGGGCGCGAATGGCGCATCGGCGCGCATCGGCGAGGACCTCGCCAATGTCATCGACGACGGCGCGACGCGGCGGGTCATCCCGATCCTCGGCAAGGGATCGCTGCAGAACATCATCGACCTGAAGGCGTTGCGCGGCATCGACCTCGCGATCATGCAGGCCGATGTCCTCGATTACGCGCGACAGCAAAACCTGTTCGGGGGGATCGATCGCTCGTTCACCTACGTGACCAAGCTCTACAATGAGGAGCTTCACCTGGTGGCGCGCGCCAATATCAAGACCGTTGCCGATCTGGCTAACCAAACGGTCAATGTCGATGTGCCGGGAGCGGGGAGCGGGATCACCACGCGCCGGCTGTTCGAACTGCTCCAGATCTCGGCCAATTTGACCAACGACGACCAGGGCGTAGCAATCGAGAAGTTGCGCAAGGGCGAGATCGCCGCCGTCGCCTTCGTCGCGGGGAAGCCCGCACCGCTGTTCCAAGGGCTCGACGGCAAGGACGGCCTGCACCTTCTCTCGATCCCGCTCAACCCGGCGATCGCCGCAGCCTTTGTCCCGGCTCAGCTGACCGCACAGGATTATCCCGGCCTCGTGCCGCCCGACCAGCCCGTCGACACGGTCGCGGTCGGCACCGTGCTGGCCGCCGCCAATTTCCCGGCGCTCTCCGAGCGCTACCGCAACCTGGCCAATTTCGTCGACGCTTTCTTCACCCGGTTTCAGTCGCTGACCGAGCCGGGGCATCATCCGAAGTGGCGCGAGGTCAATCTGGCGGCGGAATTACCCGGCTGGATCCGCTTCGCGCCGGCCGAGCAGTGGCTGCAGCGCAACGCGCCGGTCGCGACAGTAAACTCGGAAGACCTGAAAACGATCTTCGCGCGTTTCGTCCAGGAGCGGCAGCAGGCGACCGGCGGCCAGGCGATGTCTCAGCAAGAAAAGGACGAGCTGTTCAGCCAGTTTCAAAAATGGCAAAGCGGCCAGGCCCGGTAGACAGCCCTGTCGCGATAAATGGAGCATCCCATCTTCTCGTTGCCGCGCCGGCTGATCGCAATTGCCTTTGCCGGGCTTCTCGCCGGTATCGCGAGCGCCGCCGCCGAGCCCGCCCCGAAGCACGGCGGCACGCTCGAATTCGCCGTCCTCGTCGAGCCGATCGACTACGATTGCCACGCCAACATCTCATTTGCCGTCCTGCACCCGGTCGCGCCGCATTACTCGACCTTGCTCAAGTTCGATCCGCCCAACTACCCGCAGGTGGTCGGCGATCTGGCCGAATCGTGGACTGTGTCGCCCGATCGCCGGACCTATACCTTCAAGCTGCGGCCCAATGTATTGTTTCACGACGGCTCGAAGCTGACCGCGGCCGACGTCAAGGCGAGCTACGAGCGCATCGTCCACCCGCCGCCGGGCGTCGTCTCGGCGCGGCGGGTCGATTACGCCGCGATCTCGGGCATCGACACCCCCGATCAGCGGACGATCGTGTTCCACCTGGATTGGCCCGAGGCGGCGATGCTGGCGAATTTTGCTTCGCCCTGGAACTGCATCTACAGCGCCGCCAAGCTCGCCGAGGATCCGCAATACCCCAAGACGCACGTCATGGGGACGGGGCCCTTCGTCTTCGTCGAACACGCCAAGGGGCAGTATTGGCGCGGCCGCCGTTGGGACAAGTATTTCCAGCCGGGGAAGCCTTACCTCGACGGCTTCCAGGCGGATTTCATGACCGGCCCGGCAGTGATGGCGGCCTACAAGAGCGGCAAGATCCAGGCCGAATTCCGGGGCGTGACACCCCCGCAGCGGGACGAGCTGGTGGCGGCGCTGGGCGACAAGATCCAGGTCAGCGAGAGCCCGTGGCTATCCACGCTTCTCGCTGTCTTCAACACCAAAAAGCCGCCCTTTGACGATCCCCGGGTGCGCCGCGCGCTGTCCCTCGCGATCGACCGCTGGGGGGCGGCGGAAAAGCTGCAAAGCACGACGTTCTTCAAATATGTCGGCGGGGTGATGCGGCCGGGCTCGAGCATGGCGACGCCGGAAGCCGAGCTGGTCAAGCTCCCCGGTTTCGGTCACGACATCGCCGTCGCTCGCGCCGAGGCAAAGCGGCTTCTCGCCGAAGCTGGGGTGCACGACCTCAAGCTGACGCTGCTCGTGCGCGACATACCGATGCCGCATTACGCCGGCGCCGACCTCCTCGCCGCAAGCTGGCGCGAGATCGGTGTCGAGACGAC
>Ga0182024_10023154_pt1 | contig 11148 bp, 10 predicted proteins | sample P32metaG_FD_120480 | JGI IMG/M metagenome (GOLD analysis project Ga0182024, IMG submission 120480) | Permafrost microbial communities from Stordalen Mire, Sweden - P3-2 metaG (Illumina Assembly) | ecosystem: Environmental > Terrestrial > Soil > Wetlands > Permafrost | place: Sweden: Stordalen... | reverse complement strand
TCGTGCCGCTGAACCCTATGGATGTCACCGATGAGGTGCAGCTGGCCCGGATCGCGATGGCGGCCGGCGACGGTGAGCTCGCGGCCTCCGCGGTGGCGACTGCCCGGGAGCGTCTTCGGCTGAACCCGGGCGTAGCCTCGATCGCAGGCACCGCTGCTCACGAAACGGCTGGTCAGGGCTGACCGAGTGCGAGCTCGAAGTCGCGAGGCAGGTCGCCAGAGGGCTGACGAACCGGCAGGTCGCCGAGCGGCTGTTCCTGTCCCAGCATACTGTCAGCAACCACCTCCGGCACGCCTTCGCCAAGCTCGACGTCACCTCACGCGTCGAGCTCGCGCGCCTCGCCGCCATACACGACAACACGGTCGGATGAGCCGGTCACACGCCCACATGGCAGCCCGCCCAGTTACCAGCGCACGACCAGGCGATAGCGGCCGGACAGCCTCGGAGCCGCACCGGATCCCCGGGCGCAGGGAAGCCGGACGATGCCGACTCACCAGCGCCCGGCCCGGCCGTCCGTCCGGCTCGAGGCGAAGCTCTACGCCGAGTGTCTGGGCGCAGGTGACAACGGGCGGTCCTGCAGGACCAGGCCTGCTCAAGATGTGCCGGCAGAACCCAGGGCAGCCAAACAGGCCGGTGCCACCGAGCAGGCCAGCGGCGTGCCCATGACTTCCAGGACACCAACTACCACCGAAAGATCACCAGGAACTGCTGCCCCCGCTCAAATTGAGACTGGCCACGCGATGGCCCGGAGGTACAGATGTGACATAGGCCACACCAGCTGGTGAGGTTCCAGGGGCTCATAAGTTCCCGGTGAAGGGGTAGCGATGACCGCACTCGATGCAACCGCTGATGGATCAGCCGAATCCGGCGCACACACCGAAGAAGCCCCCGCAGCCCAGGCGGCCGCAGTTGGACCGCTGGCCGGCGACCCTGCCGCGCTGGGTCTCCCCTGCTTCATCATGGGCGCGGTAGCGCTCGGCCTAGCGCTGGTAGGCGTCGTGCCCCAAGCCGAGCTCGGTGCGCCCCTGGCCATCATTCTCGGGGCTACCTCCATGGGCCTGATCATTACGACGATCTGGTCTGCCGCCATCGGCCAGACCGCGGTGGCGGCCATCTTCGGTATCTTCGCCGCCTTCTGGCTGAGCTATTTCATACTCGTGACCGGGCTGATCCGCGGCTGGTTCGGAATCGCTGCGGCCGACGTGGTCTCCACCGTGAAGCTGTTCCTGATTACCTGGCTGATCACCGTACTGATGCTGACCCTGGCGACGCTCCGGCTGCCGGTGGCCTTCACCGCGGTGTTCGTCCTCGTCGCCCTCACCGTGCTACTCGTACTTCTGGCCTACGAGCAGACGCCCACATCGTCCGGTCTGCTGAAGACAGCCGGATACGTCCTGCTGGCCGCCGCAGCCGGGGGTATATACCTGTTCTTCAACTCGCTCTCGCTAGCCACCGGCGGCAACGCTCTCCCGCTCGGCAGGCCAACCCTGAAGGGCTGACCGGCCGGCTGAAGACGGCCTCGTAGTCCGGGTCTGGCGCCGGGCATCGGAACCTGGCAACACCGGCCGCCGTACGATGGCCAGGTGGAACCGGGCCGGTCCGAACCGTCAGGCGATCACAAGTTCGGTGCCCCTTCCCGGCGTACCTACCTTGCGCAGGAGCGAACACTGCTGGCGTGGTGGCGTACCGGACTCGCCGCCACCGCCGTGGCTCTGGCCGTCGGCAGGCTCCTGCCAGCGGTAGCCAAGGGACCGAAGGCGCCGTTCTTGTGGTTGGGCACGGGCTTCGGGATCCTTGCGCTAGCGCTGATCGTATTGGGCACGTTGCGCCAGCGCGCGGTCACTCGCGCGCTCGTTGAGGGCAGCTTCGCTACCCTGCACCAGGTAGTGGTAGTCGGCGTGGCAGCACTCATGGCCGCACTAACCTTGGCCACGACCGTGACGCTGTTCCTGGGCACGTAACCATCTCCAGCGGCTGGGGCAACCGCAGGTCCCGGCTACATTGGCGCACTGAGCTGGCAGGCGCCGAAGCCTTACCCCGCGCGCAGCCGGGTGATTTCCCAATTCGGCTGAATCTAACGGTCACCTTGTGCTCCGCTGTATCTATCGGGCCTGGTTTGTCCGGTTGTTTGGCTCGTGGGGGTTCAGGATGGCTGAGGAGAGAAGGAACATGCCGACGCGTCCGTCGGTGCTTGGCGGCAAGCTACGACCTGCCCGCACGGAGCCGGGTGCAGGGCTGCCGGGCGATGGTCCTTCGCGCAGTAGCCCCTCAGCCGGTAGCCCCTCAGCCGGTAGCCCCTCGGGAACGGCGCCCCCGAGCGCACGACAGCCCGGCGATGGGCGGGCGACGCGGGACAGCGCCGCAGTGCCAGATCCAGTCTCTGCTGCCAGCTCATGGAACGCTTTCGCGCCAGCGCCCCGCCTAGTCGATGGCGCGGAACCCGCCCAGTTGCCTACCGCACCTCGCGGACCGGCGCCGCTGCCCAGGCGAGTGCCGAGCCGCACCGCCGGGCCACGAGCCGTGGCTCCGCCAGGGACCCGGAGGATCGTTCAGCCCGTGCGCCTGCCGAGGGCCGCTCCGGACCCGGAGGGAAAGAGCCGCGGCGCTTTCGAGCCGGCCCGCAGGCCCACGGACGTTTCTGATCCCGGAACGCGGGACCGCCGCGCTGCGCCCATAGGCGTTTCAGACCCGGGAACGCGGGACCGCCGCGCTGCGCCCATAGGCGTTTCAGACCCCGGAACGCGGGACCGCCGCGCAGCGCCCATAGGCGGTTCAGGCCCGGGCACGCGGGACCGCCGCGCATCTGAGCCGGCCGCCCTGCGCAAGACCAGTCCCCAACCGGCCGTGCCGGGCGATGGTGCCGCCGAGCCAGCGCGCAAGCCCACGTTCAGCCCCGGCCCAGCAATGCCGAGACACGGTGCTGCCGAGCCAGCGCACATTCCCACGGTCAGTCCCGGCCCAGTGGTGCCGAGACACGGTGCCGCTGAGCCAGCGCGCATGCCCATAGTGATTTCCAACCCGGCCGCGGCGGACTGCGGTGCCTTTGAGCCCGCACTGAAGGTCAGGACACCGGACGAGGCCTCCCCCTTTCCCCCCCGCCGGGGGACGCCCGAACTCGCCGCGAAGGCCCTCCCCCCTCGGGGGGAGGGCTCATTCCTTCCTCCCGTATCGCCGGGCGCACCCCAGTCCCCGGCCAAGGCCGAGCCATCGTGGGCGGCAGTACTGGCGACCACCGCGCGGCTCTGGGTACAACGGCGGGCCCGCGGGTCGGATGCGACCAGGCGACGCAGGCGGCTTCCAGTCCTGATCGCAGTGGTCCTGGTCCTGGCTGTCATCGGCACGCTGGTAATTGCCCTGGCCAGGCACGGCCGGGCTGGTTCGCACCCTCGCGCCGCGGGCGATCCCGGCGCCGCCGCAGTCGCCACTGCTGCCGCCCTTCGATCTCAGACGGCCGGATGGGTCGCCAGCCAGGTCGCTCGCGATGAGATCATCTCCTGCGATCCGGTGATGTGCGCTGCGCTGCACTCGCGCGGTTTTCCCGCGGCCAACCTGCTGCAGATCATGCCCGGCAGGCCTGATCCACTCGGTGCCGAACTCGTCGTGGCAACGGCAGCCGTGCGGCAGCAGTTCGGAGCCCGCCTCGCGACGGTTTATGCGCCCGAGGTAATCGCGAGTTTCGGTACCGGACAATCCAGGATCGAGATCCGCATGATCCCGGCGGAAGGGGCGGCTGCCTTCCGCAGCCGACTCAGCTCGGACGAGCGTGCGGCCAGGAAACAGGAAGCGCAGATCCTGGGTAACAGGAAGATCAGGGTGTCACCGGAGGCCGGCGCAGCGCTCAAAGGCGGCTATGTCGATGAGCGGATACTCGCCACTCTCGCGATACTTGCGCAGGAGCATCCCCTGCATGTCATCGCGTTCGGCGACGCCAATCCCGGCGCAGACCCAGGGGTTCCGCTCCGGTCGGTCGACCTCGCCGGAACGGACCGCGCGGCCGGACTTAGCCCCGCCGCCTACCAGCACTGGCTGCTCAGCTTCCTGCACGCCCAGCGGGCTGAGTACCTTGCCACGTCCATCACGGCCGAGCGGGCCGCCAATGGCCGCACTGTCGTGGATGTCGAGTTCGCCGCCCCCAGCGCGTAGCCGCGCCTGCCTACCCTGTGCGCTGTCACACCGCGACGAGCAGCAAGCGGCTAGCCACCGCCACCGAAACGGCCAGGTTGTCGAGGAAAAGCCCGCGCGCGAACGGAGCATCGCGCAACTGCCACAGCAGCAGGGAATTGCCCCAGGCGAGGTCGCGGGCGGCGTTGATGGTCCAGCCGCAGACAAGGTCTTCGACCGCCCGCAGATGGCGATCGATGGCAAGCTCCGGCCCGGTCTCGAACGACTGCCGGACGGACTGCTCAGCGGCGTCCAGCAGCGCGTCTACCTTCTGGTAGTCGGCGAGATGCGTACCCGCCGTCGGCACGGTCGCCAGATCCGCGCAGGCGGCCACCACGGCCAGCGGCAGGTCGTGGTTGATATGGGCGTTCATGCCGGCCAGGGCGAACTGGATCGGCTCGATTCCGGTGTCGCCGCGGCGGTCGAAGAGAGGGCGCCAGGCCAGCGGCACCGCCGAGTTGCTGCCCGCTGCATCGACGGCGTCGAAATAGAGATTGGCAAATGCCACGTCGAGCCTGGTCATGAAGACGGGATCGGCAAAGCTTCCCCGGCCGAGTTCGTTGTCCACCCCCCGGGTCACCTCGAGGTACATGCGATTGAAGCAGGCCAGGCCATCACGCGCAGGAGTGGCGGTATCGATGGCCTGCATGCGTGCCATCGCCTCGGCGACCGATGTGACCGGCGCTTGCGGCACGGGCGGAGCGGCGGACATTGCGTCACTATATGGCCACCGGCCCGCTGGCGATCAAGCGTCTGGCCTGCTGGGGATGGGCGCCGCCCGGCGCGCAGCGCACGGCAGGCGGCACAATGTACGCATGACGGCCTACATCCTGGCGGATATCGACGTGACAGACCCGGCTCGCTACGAGGACTACAAGGTCCTCGCGGCGACATCGGTAGAGCAGTACGGCGGCCGCTACGCCGTGCGCGGCGGCACGGTGGAAGTACTCGAGGGGACGTGGCCGACAAGGCGGTTCGTGGTACTTGAGTTCCCCGACGGCACCGCCGCCCGCCGTTGGTATACCTCGCCGGAATACAGCGCGGCAATCGCGATCCGGCAGGAATGCGCAGATGCGAAACTGGTGCTCGTCGAGCAGTAACCGGCACCGTACCGGCACCGAGCGCTACCGGCAGGACACGCTCTGCGCCGCCGTTGACGAGCGCCATCGCGCTGGATTATGCCGAGTGATCGTGGTCATTTATTCTCAGTCACTCGCGCTCAGGCACCCAAAGTCCGGCTTCGCAGGAAAGGAGATTACGTGACGGCCAGCCCCGGCGCTTCGGCGCTGCGCCCCGCGGAGACGCTGCGCACCGCAGAGACGCTGCGCGTCCCCGCAGGGCCGGCCGTCAAGGGCACTCCGGTCGGGCAGCAGCCAGCCTGGCACGAGGATCCCGAGACGCTGCTGCTGATCGAGGATGACGCCGGGGACGCCGTCCTGGTCGAGGAACTGCTCGCCGACAGCGGCATGCGGGCGACGCTGACGGTGGCACGCACGCTGGCCGAGGCGAAGGCCCGGCTGCACAGCGGCGGACTCCCCGGCTGCATTCTGCTCGACCTGCACCTCCCCGACGCCCGGGGAATGGATCTGGTCACGCAGGTACTGGCCGCCGCGCCGGGCGCGCCGGTCGTCGTGCTGACCGGGCTCGCCGAGGAGAGCGCGGGACTCGCCGCTGTCACGGCCGGCGCCCAGGATTACCTGGTCAAGGGACAATCCGCGCCTAACGTCTTCAGCCGGGCGATCCGCTATGCCGCCCAGCGCAAGCATGTGGAGCGAGCATCGGCCGCCTTGCAGCTCAGCGCGCTCCGGGCAGAGGAGAACGCGCGGCTTGAGCGGGGCCTGCTGCCTACCCCGCTGGTGCGCACCGGCGAGTTCGAGGTGACGGCCCGGTACCGGCCCGGGCGGGCGCAGGCCCTGCTCGGCGGCGACTTCTACGACGTGGTCGAGACATCCGACCGGGCGGTACACGCGGTCGTCGGCGACGTCTCCGGGCACGGCGCGGCGGCCGCGGCCATCGGCGTCTGCTTACGAGTCGCCTGGCGATCCCTGATCCTGGCCGGCCTGACCGCGCCGCCGATGATCGAGCTGATCGAGCAGATGCTGGTCGCCGAGCGGGAGGGCGAGAACGTGTTCGCCACGCTGACGCATCTCACGTTCGCGCCGGACCGCCGCCGGGTGCGGATCCTGCGGGCCGGGCACCCCGGGCTGATGCTCCGCACGGCCGGCCGCGTCGATCTCATCGAGGGCACCGGCGGCCCGGCACTGGGCCTCGTCCCCGGCGGCGCCTGGCCCGAGGAGGAGATGCCGCTGCCGCCCGGCGCCAGTCTGGTGCTGTTCACCGACGGGCTGTTCGAGGGACGTATCGGCCCGGGCAGCCGGCGGCTCGGCGAGGAGGGGCTGGTGGCCATGGCCCGCGATCTGACCGCGCTGCCCGCCGCCGCGTTTGTGGACGCGCTTATCGAGCAGACTGAGGCAGCAGCCAGTGATTACGGCGGCCTCGACGATGATGTGGCCGTCATCCACCTGGGATGGAGGTCCGGCGCATGACCGATGCAGTCCCCCGGCCGCCGGCCAAGGGACCGCGCTTCCCGGCGCTGACCGTGCAGGGCTGGTTCGGCGTCGTGTTCGCCGTGCTCACCGTCCTGGTCGTGGCCGGCGCCGTCGTCATCGCGCAGCTGCTCGCGGAGAGCCGCTCGGAATCGGCCCAGCTCGACGCCGGCATCCTGCCCGCCCAGGCGCAGGCGTACCGGCTGCAGGGCGCCCTGATCGACCAGGAGACCGGGGTCCGCGGCTTCGGCATCACCGGCCAGCCCAGCTTCCTGAAGCCATATACCGCGGGCGTCGCCACCGAGACCAGCGCCGCGGCCAGGCTGCGGACGCTGATCGGCGGCAGCCCGCTGCTGGCGGCCGACCTGCGCAACATCGAGCAGGCGGCAAACACGTGGCGCCGTGACTTCGCCATGCCGATGATCACCCTGGCCAGCCGGGGGCCACTGGACGGCAAGGACATCGGGCTGCTGGACCAGAGCAAGCAGTCCTTCGACCACCTGCGGGTCCTGTTCACCGCCCAGAACTCCCACCTCGCGGACGCCGCCGCGAGCGACAGCGCCAGCCTGGGCAGCATTCGCAGCGTCAATGACTGGAGCTTCATTACCATCCTGGTCGTCTTCCTGCTCGCGTCAGCGGCGCTGGCGCTCGTGCTGCACAACGCGGTCGTCCGGCCGCTGGGCCGGCTGGGGGCGGCCGCCCGGCATGTGGTGCGCGGCAACTTCGGCCGCCGCATCGAGGCGACCGGCCCCAGGGACCTGCGGGCCGTGGCCGCCGACGTCGAGGCGATGCGCCGTGAGCTCGCCGGGGCGCTGGAAGGCGCCCGCGCCGCCCAGGAAACGTCGGCCCGGCAGGCCGAGGATCTCGATGCCCAGGCTGCCGACCTGCTGCGCTCCAACGCCGATCTCGAGCAGTTCGCCTATGTGGCCTCCCATGACCTGCAGGAGCCGCTGCGCAAGGTGGCCTCGTTCTGCCAGCTCCTGGAGAAGCGCTACGGCGACCAGCTGGACGAGCGCGGCCGCCAGTACATCGAATTTGCCGTCGACGGCGCGAAGCGGCTGCAGGTCCTGATCAACGACCTGCTGACCTTCTCCCGGGTCGGCCGGTCCGATGACCTGGGCGTCCGAGTGCCGCTGGACCGGGTGCTGGACACCGCGATCGCCGACCTCGCCGTCGTGGTCGAGGACTCTGGCGCGGTCATCGAACGCCCCGCGCACCTGCCCGAGGTGATGGGCGACCCGACCCTGCTGGCGATGCTGTGGCAGAACCTCGTCGGCAACGGCATCAAGTTCCGGATTCCCGGCCGTGACCCGGTCGTGCGGATCACCGCGGACGCGGAGCCAGCCGGGATGTGGCAGTTCTGCGTCGCCGACAATGGCATCGGGATCGCGCCGGAGTTCGCCGAGAAGGTGTTCGTGATCTTCCAGCGGCTGCATAACCGCGACTCCTACGCCGGTACCGGGATCGGCCTCGCCCTCTGCAAGAGGATCGTCGAGCGGCACGGCGGCGAGATCAGCCTCGACACCGCCTACGCTGACGGGGCGCGCGTCTGCTTCACGCTGCCCGAGGCCGTCGAGCCGGCCGAACCTGGCCAGTTCGCGGAACCGGGCATGTCAGCGGAGCCGGACCAGCCAGCAGGACCGGACATGTCCGCGGAACCGGCCAGGCCGGCGGAACCGGGTCAGCCGGCCGCGGCCGACCGGCCGGCCGCGCTTGCGGAGCATGCCGCGTCAGCGGAGCACGTCAGCACCAGCGCCGAAGGGATGCCCGGATGATCGTCCAGCCCATTGAGGTCCTGCTTGTCGAGGACGACCCCGGCGACGAGCTGATGACCCGCGAGGCCTTCGAGGACAACAAGATCGGCAACCGGCTCCATGTCGCGCGCGACGGGGAGGAGGCACTCGACTTCCTTTACCGCCGGGGCGCGCACGCCGAGGCTCCCCGGGTCGACCTGGTGCTGCTCGACCTGAACCTGCCGAAGTACGACGGCCGCCAGGTCCTGGAGCGGATCAGGGCCGATCCCGATCTCACCCACCTGCCGGTGGTCGTGCTGACCACGTCCTCGTCCGAGGAGGACATCCTGCGCAGCTACAAGCTGCACGCCAACGCCTACGTGACCAAGCCCGTCGACGTCAACCAGTTCATCGCCGCGGTCCGGCAGATCGACGACTTCTTCCTGTCGGTCGTCCGCCTGCCGCACCAGTGGATGCCGCCCGGGTAAGGGCTGGCAGCTCAGCCGCCGGGGGCCACCAGGCCCGTGTCGAAGGCGTAGACGATGGCCGATGCCCGGTCGCGGAGGCCGAGCTTGTCCAGGACATGGCCGAGATGGGCCTTGACCGTCACCTGGCTGATGTACAGCTGGGCGGCGATCTCGCCGTTACTCAGTCCCCGGCCGACTAGCCGCAGCACCTCGACCTCCCTGGCGGTGAGCGACTGGTCGGGACGTCGGCTGGCCGGCGTCAGCTGCGCCGGGTAGGCGTCGAGCACCCGGGCGGTGACGGCCAGGTCGAGGAACGACCCGCCCTCCGCGACGGGCTCTGCCCGGTGCACGGGCAGTCCGCTGGGTCAAGCAGGTGCCCAGGCGCCGTTTCCCCTTCATCGTCTACGGCATCCGGAGCATGCTCAGCGCCGCCAGGCCATTCCGCTGCCCGAAGTGCGGAGTCGAGGCGGCCGGAGTACGGCATCGCCCGCTGGCAGCTGAGTCCCGCGTTTCCTGCTTACGGGTTAGGTTTTTGCCGGTAGCTACCGGCAAAAACCTAACCGCTGAATGAGGTGCCAGAAAATGCTGCACAGCAGAGGCCAGTGTGGCCTGTGGGAGGTCTATTTCGCGCCGGACTGGGCGGCTCCGCAGAACCCACACTGGCCACTGCGGCGGGGCTTCGATGCCAGGTCCGGCGGGCCGTCAGAGCACGGCGCGGCGCTGCCCGGCGGCGGCCCTGGCAAAGGCGTCAGCTACCGCGCCGCGGCCGGCCGGCGGCGCGGTGCCGGGGCCTGCTGCCGCCGCATTACCGTCGGCTGTCGCGGCACCGCCGGCTGTCGCGGCACCGCCGGCTGTCGCGGCACCGTCGGCTGTCGCGGCACCGTCGGCTGGCACCGCAGCGCTGTCAACGTGCAGCACGTGCACGCCGGCCGGCAGCGCGCCATTGCCGGCGGCCAGCCCGCCGCTGCCGGCCGGCTGCCCGCCGTGCTCGGCGGGCAGCGCGAGAGATAGCCGGGTGAATTCGGCGGCAAGACGGTGCCAGCGGCGTGCCCTGCGGAGCATGGCGTGATCGCCATCGCGCATCTCGATCGTCGCCACCTGCCCGCCGGACCGGGCGCGCTCCGCGTAGGCCCAGGTCTCCTCCGGATTGCAAGTGCGGTCGTCGCTGCCGTGCACGAGCAGAATCCGGCGGCCGGCCAACTGGCTGACTGGCTCCCCCGGCGGCAGCCAGGGCGCCAGGCCGGCCACCGCCGACACCATCGGATGCCCGGCGACGCGCAATGCCGCGCGCGCCCCCATCGAGTGACCGACCAGCACCACGGGTATGCGCCCGAAGTCGCGGGAGATCTTGTCGAGCAACCCGGTCAGATCGCGGATCGGCGATGCCGCCGCGCCGTTCCAGCCGCGGAGCTGGAACCTCGGCCGGTCGACCAGGACCTGGCCGCCGCGCAGCGCATGCCGGATGGCTCGCGCGACGGGCACCATCCGCAGCACGCTGAGCTGCACCGGCGAGGTCGGTTCCGGGCCGATGGAACGGCCACCGTGCAGCACCACCACGACCCCGGTAGTGGTGCCCAGGCCGCCGATGGCGCGCAGGAGCCTCTGACGGCTCATCAGATACTGCCCCCTGTACAAACCGGATGCGGAACGGAAAACCCGTCGCCCGATCTCGGCGACCAGGCAATCATCATCTCAGGGCGCGCGGGGAGCGCCGAGAGAAGGGATGCTGAGTGGAGCTGCGCGAGTACGCACGGTACGACGGCGTCGGGCTCCGCGAGCTGATCACGACCGGCCAGGTCACCGCGGCGGAGGTCGAGGCGGTCGCCAGGAAAGCACTCGACGCGGCGAACACCGAGGTGAACGGCCTGGCGCTGCCGCTCTTCTCGCCCGCTCTCGACCAGGCCGGCGACGGGCCGCTCGCCGGGGTCCCGTTCCTGATCAAGGACAGCGGGCCGCTGGCCCGAGGCGTGCCGTTTCCTTGGCAGCCGGAGCCTGGGCCCCGGCGTCGTCGCGCGGCACGACGCCGACCTGATGACCAGGTTCCGGGCCGCGGGCCTGGTCACCCTGGGCCTGACGACCGTGCCGGAGATGGTCATCAGCTTCGCCACCGAGTCGGTCAGGTACGGGCCAACCCGGAACCCGTGGGACCTGCGGCGCGGCGTGGGCGGGTCCAGCGGCGGCGCCGCTGCCCTGGTCGCAGCCGGCGCGGTGCCGATCGCGCATGCCAATGACGGGGCCGGC
>Ga0182024_10023153_pt1 | contig 11148 bp, 9 predicted proteins | sample P32metaG_FD_120480 | JGI IMG/M metagenome (GOLD analysis project Ga0182024, IMG submission 120480) | Permafrost microbial communities from Stordalen Mire, Sweden - P3-2 metaG (Illumina Assembly) | ecosystem: Environmental > Terrestrial > Soil > Wetlands > Permafrost | place: Sweden: Stordalen... | reverse complement strand
TTGGCCCGCGCCGTCCTCGCCGCTGATCGTGGCCAGATAGCGGCCGTCCGCGCCGTAGCGGCGCAGGAGGCTCGCACCGTAGCCGTCGGCGACCCAGATGTCGCCGCTGCCGCCGAAGCGGACCTCGTCGACGGCGACAGCCGTCGGGCGGTATCCGGTGGTTTCGTAGGCGGCGATCGCCGGCGTCGCGAGCTTCATCAGGGTGTTGCCCTCGAGATCGATCTTGAGCACCTGGCCGCTGTCTGCCAGCCTGCGGATGTCGAGGTCCCGCGCGCCGCCGTAGAGCCGGGTGGCGGTGTCGGCTATCCAGACGTGTTCGGCCGCGTCGTCCTCAACGAGCGCGAGATCATGCAGGTCGCTCGCGTCGGCAACCGTCGCCGTGGCGCTGATGTCTCCGTTGCGCCCCCGCAAGACGAGCGCAGCATCGCCGGTGGCGCCCGTCATGATGAGACCGGCGCGGGTGAGCGCGATACCCGTGTGCGCCATCACCAGCGTAGACGTGGGCGGGTCGACCCATTCCTGCGACCATTCGAAGGAGACGCCGGCGGCGCCGTCGCGGGTGGTCATGCTGGCCTCTGAGGCGAATGCATCCGCCCGGGATCCTATCCCAAATCATATGCGGCTGGCTTGTCCGGCCTCAGTGGCGGCGGGCTGGCGCCCCAAAGCGGCAGTCAGAGGCGGCCCGCGCACGCGGGTGTGACAAGATCCGGGCCTCACTGTCTGATCAGAAAAGAGTAACGATATGTGTTCACCCGATCGTCGCAAGATTGAGCCGCCTCAGTGGATCGTCGACCTCGAGGCAGCGCGCCCGTTCGGCGCGGGCGACCGGCGTGGCACCGCGAATCTCGTCGACGGCGCCGCGCGTGCGCGTGCCGCCGCCCTGATCCACACCGGAGAGACGCTGAGCATCGCCCGACCGTTGCGCGGTCACGACATCGACACGACCGCCGAGCGCCCAGGGTTCTTCCACGAAACCTGGTACGTCCCGATGGATGACGGGATGGGCTGGGGCCTGGACCACGTCGTGTTCAATGCGCACGGCCTGCTCAACACTCACGTCGACGGGTTGAACCACGTGGCGGTCAACGACACCTTCTACGGCGGTCGTCCCGTCGACGGCGCGGAGCAGGGTTCGGTTGACGTGTTGACCCGCTCGGGCCTGTTGACGCGAGCTGTCTATGTGGACATTCCGCAGTTTCGCGGAGCCGATTGGGCCGACCGGCCGGTGACCGGTGAGGACATCGACGGAGCGCTGGCCGCCGCGGGGGTCGAGTTCCTCAGGGGCGACGCCCTCTGTCTCGACATGGGGCGGGATCGCTTCGAAGCTGCCCGCGGGTATCAGCTGGGGCATCCTGAAAGCGATACCGACGCCGGCGGCGGGCTGGGTTCGGACGGTGCTCGGTGGGTGGCCGAGCACGGCGTCTCGATGCTCGTGTGGGACATGCTCGACTCCCGCGAAGCGAAGGCCAGCTTCAGCACCGCCCACGTCCTCACCTGGGCGATCGGGCTTCTGCTCGTCGACAACTGCGACTTTGCCACCCTGCGCGCGCGACTGGGGGGCGGCACGCAGGTGGCGGGGGCGATCATCGTCGCTCCGCCCGTAGTCGAAGGGGCGAACGGCACGAATGTCAACCCGCTGATTCTTCGCTGAGCCGTCGCGCCAGTCGACTGGGTGCCCAGCCAGCGATCAGATATGTTTTACTGTAGCCATATCGGTCTGCGCGATGGAATGACCTCGATCTGAACGGAAGGACACAGCTGTGACGCTCCAGACTCCACCGTCTCCCAGTCCGGGAGGAGCGCTCGACGACTGCTTCGCAGCTCCTGACTTCTTCTCGAATATCCACGAGTACTACCGGCGGCTTCGCGAGGAGGATCCGGTTCACTGGAGCGAGGCACTCGAAACGTGGTTTCTCACGGCCTACGCCGACGTCGACGCCGTGCATCGTGACGCGCGCTTCTCGAGTGTCGGCCGCGTCATCGCGCTGCTCGATCGCCTGCCGGCGGAGACACGCGAGCAACTGACGCTGCTCTACCAGCACTATTCACCGACGGGCGGCAACCTGATCCACCTCGACCGTCCTGAGCACACGCGTATCCGCAAGCTCTTCAGCAAGCCGTTCGGGAAGCGCGAGATGGAACCGATGCGCCCGCGGATCCAATCGATCGTCGACGGACTGCTCGAGGCTGTCGAGGGCAACAGCGAGATCGACCTGATCCACGATTTCGCGTTCCCCCTCCCGATCGCGGTGATCTGCGACATGCTGGGAATCTCAATTGGCGTCGATCGCGACCAGTTCATTGCCTGGTGTCACGACATCTCAGACATCGTCGGTGCGAACCACACGACCGAGACGGCGCTGAGCAAACAGACCAGCCTCTCCAACCTGCGCGCGTACATCGAAGGGCTGGTGGCCGAACGCCGGGAGACGCCGAGGGACGACTTCTACACGATGCTCCTCGGCGACCAGGACGGCGACCGGCTGACCGACGAGGAGATCATCTCCTCGTCGGTGACCCTGATCAACGGGTCGCATGAGACGACGACCAATCTGATCGGAAACGCCATCCTGGCGCTACAGCGCTTTCCCGAGCAGGACGAGAAGCTCCGCGGGAACCCGGGACTGATCGAGAATGCCGTCGAGGAGTTCCTGCGATTCGACAGTCCCCTGAATCACACGACGCGGGTGGCGTTGGAGGACATCGAGATTGGTGGCCGCACGATTCGCGCCGGCCAGGTCGTCGGCATGTCGCTCGTGGCCGCCAACCGCGATCCGGCGCAGTTCCCCCAGCCGGACGAACTCGATGTGGAGCGCCGCGACAACCGGCACATCGCCTTCGCCGTGGGTCCCCATTTCTGTCTGGGCGCTCCCCTCGCCCGTATGGAGGCGCAGATCGCGCTGCGCACACTAATGGAACACTTTCCCGCAGGCTTCACGCTGCTCGCCGAGCCGAATTGGCGCCAGAACCGCGTCCAGCACGGGTTGACCGAGCTGATGCTCGCGATCAATCGTTGAGGCCGGTCCAGGAGGCTTGGCGTGGGCCTTGAGGGGCTGGCCGCCGTCGTCACCGGTGGCGGCGGCGGAATCGGCCGGGCAGTCGCCGATCAGTTGTTGCGCGCCGGCGCCCGCGTGGCGATCGTCGCTCGCGGGCGAGAGCGCCTGCTCAACGCACAGGCATCGCTTGCACCGATCGGCGAGGTCATTGCCTGCCCCTGCGATGTCACCGACGCAGAGGCGGTCGCTCGGCTCATGGCCGATGTCCGCGAAGCGTTTGGCCAGATCGACATCCTCGTGTGCTCGCACGGCGTGATCACCGCCGGCTTTGACTTCCTTGACTTCCCCGTAGCACGCTGGCGCGAGACGATCGACATCAACCTCGTGGGCACGTTCATCTGTGGACAGGCGGCAGCGCGCGTGATGAGCTCCCTGGGGCGCCGCGGGCGGATCATCAACATCTCCTCGATCACCGCGTTCGGGTCGGTGCCGCGCCTGTCGGCCTACAACACGAGCAAGGGCGCGGTTGAGGCTCTCACTCGTTCGATGGCCGTCGATCTGGCCGTCCACAGGATCACGGTGAACGCAATAGCCCCGGGGCGCGTGCGCACCGCGATGGTCGAGACGCTGCCCTCGAGCTCGCCGACGATCAATCCGATCGGCCGTGCCGCGGAGCCCGAAGAGATCGCCCGCGCCGTCGTCTGGCTCGCCGATCCCGCCACCTCGTTCGTCACCGGGTCGACCCTGGTCATGGACGGCGGCCGCCGCGCGCTGCTGTGAGCGCCGTGGCTCGGCGACTCTACGGCCGGCGGTCCGCCAGCGGATCGCGAGCGATGAGCGGACGGACCTAGTTGATTTCAGGCGGCAGGTCGCTGACGCCCGGCTCAGGCTCGACGCCGAGCACGTTGACCAGGAAGGCCATCAGGTGATATTCGCCGACAACGACCGGAAGCTCGATCAGCTGACGATCGTCGTAGCCTCCGGCCAGCTCGCGCCAGGTGGGCTCGGTGATGGCGGCATCGGCGTGGAGCTCATCGGCCGCGCGCAGCAGCGCGAGATCAGCGGGCTCCCAGCCCTGATCCTCAACGCCGGCGGGGATGCGTGCCATCTCCGCCGCGGTGAGCCCTGCTGCCGGACCATGGTGACTGACATGCTGACCCCAGATATAGGCCGAGCGACAGTTCAGCGCCGTCCTGAGGATGAGCAGTTCGCGGTCACGTTCGGGAAGCGCGCCGTGCAGCAACAGCGCCCGCTGCAACGAGTCCCACTGGGCGAGGAGCTCAGGATGGCGCGCGAGCGTGGCGAAGATCTTGGGCACGGCCGCATCCTCGGCCAAGCCCCAGCCGGCCAGAAGGCTGCGTACCTGGGGATCCTCGCCGGCCTCGGGCAGGGGCGCGATGCGCGGACGGAGCGCGGTGTTCTCGCTCCGTGGTGCCGGCCGCTCGATTGACATCTTCATGATGATCGTATAGGATCGTCGTTAGCAGCGTCTTGGTGTGAGAGGCAGAAAGCGCCTCCGCCTCGCTGGCGAATCCGGTCCCTGCGGGCCCTGTTCACACCTGACCGAGGAGATCTAGCCGCATGTCCACCGCCCAGGGAAGCTCGGTTCTCGAGGACGGCGCGCGGCTCGAGCAGCTCGCGACTGAGCTCCTATTTGGCGAGGGGCCGGCGTGGGATCCCCAGCGCGGATGTCTCTTCTTCACCGACATCGCCGGCGACACGATCTACAGCTGGAGCAGGGCGAGCGGAGTGGTTGCGTTTCGCACGCCGAGCAATAAGGCCAACGGCTTGGCGATCGACCGGATCGGGCAACTGATTATCTGCGAGCACGTCACCAGCCGCCTCACGCGCCTCGGCCAGGACGGAGCGTTGACGACGCTCGCGTCGCATTACGAGCGACGCGAGCTGAACAGCCCCAACGACGTCGTCGTCAGTCGCGATGGGTCGATCTGGTTCACCGATCCGCGCGGAGGCCGCGAGGAGTTCGTCGGTCTCCCGCGCCCGAGCGAGCTCGACTTCTGCGGCGTCTTTCGCCTGCGCCCCGATGGCGAGCTCCAGCTGGTTGTCGCCGACTTCGAACTGCCGAACGGACTGTGCTTCACGCCGGACGAGAGCTACATCTACATCAACGACACGATCCGCGCCCACATCCGTCGCCTGCGAGTTGACGACGGCACGGTGCTGGAAGACGTCGTGTTCGCCGAGATCCCGGGGTGTGCGTGGCCCCTCCCCGGCGTGCCCGACGGGATGAAGGTCCTGGGCGATGGCCGGCTGTTGGCCACCGGACCCCACGGCGTGTGGGTGATCGACGCGCACGGCGAGCACGTCGACACGATCGAGACGCCGGACACCGCCACCAACCTCGCCTTCGGCGAGGCGGACCTCCGAACCCTGTTCATCACGACCCTGACCGGCCTCTACCGTGTGAGGCTGAACGTCGCCGGTGCCGAGCCGGTGTGGGGGTAGCCAAGTATGCCGTTGCGGTGGCGCTGCGAAGCCGCCAAATCTCTAGACCCGACAGGAGGATTGAGTGGCTGACAATCGAGGCGTCGCTTATGTCGAGCCGGGCAAGGTGGAGGTCCATGACATCGACTTCCCAGCGCTTGAGCTGCGAGACGGTCCCGGCGTGCATCCGGCCAACGTGGGGCGCAAGCTTCCCCACGGAGTGATCCTTCGCGTGATCTCGACCAACATCTGCGGTTCCGACCAGCACATGGTCCGCGGCCGCACGACCGCGCCGGCAGGGTTGATCCTTGGTCACGAGATCACCGGCGAGGTGATCGAGGCGGGTCCCGGCGTCGAATTCATCAAGGTCGGCGACGTGGTCTCGGTACCGTTCAACATCGCCTGCGGGCGCTGCCGAAGCTGCAAGGAGGGTCACACCGGCGTGTGCCTGACGACGAACCCGGAGCGACCCGGAGCGGCGTATGGCTACGTCGACATGGGGGGGTGGGTTGGCGGGCAGGCCGAGTACGTCACGGTCCCCTATGCGGATTGGAACCTCCTGAAGTTCCCCGACCGCGAACAGGCGATGGAGAAGATCCTCGACCTGACGATGCTCTCGGATATCTTCCCGACCGGATATCACGGTTGCGTCAGCGCGGGCGTGGGCCCGGGTAGCACGGTGTACATCGCGGGCGCCGGGCCGGTGGGCCTTGCCGCCGCCGCATCGGCGCAGCTCCTTGGCGCGGCCGTGGTGATCGTGGGCGACCTCAACGAAGACCGACTCGCCCAAGCGCGCTCGTTCGGCTGTGAGACGGTCGACGTGTCGAAGGGGGAACCGGCGGATCAGATCGAGCAGCTGCTCGGCGAGCCCGTGGTCGATGCCGCGGTGGATGCCGTGGGCTTCGAGGCTCGCGGTCACGGCGGCGATTCGGGTCACGAGGCACCAGCGACGGTGCTGAACTCGCTGATGGAGATCACCCGCGCGGCGGGACGGCTCGGAATTCCCGGCCTCTACGTGACCGGCGACCCGGGTGCCGTCGACGCCGCCGCGAAGCAGGGCTCACTTTCGATCCGCATCGGACTCGGTTGGGCGAAGTCGCATTCGCTCACGACGGGGCAGTGCCCAGTGATGCGCTATCACCGCCCCCTCATGCAGGCGATCCTCGGCGACCGTGTGCAGATCGCGAAGGCGGTCGGCGCGACGGTGATCAGCCTGGACGATGCTCCGAACGGATACACGGACTTCGACTCGGGCGCGGCGCGCAAGTACGTGATCGACCCGCACGGACTGGTTCGCGGCTGAGACGCGGCATATGAGGGACGCCCGCTCCCGGGTGCCGTATAGCGCGGCGGCCCGGGAACGTCCGCGCGAGCGGTCGGCGGATCCTACGGGGCGCACCCCTGCTCGACCCAGTCACGCAGCAGCTGGATGCGTTCCGGATCCCAGGGCTCGTCGCACGGCATCGAGAGATCCTCGATCCGCTCGAGGATCCCCGCGGCCTCCTCCTTGACTTCCTCGTAGGACCACAGGTCAGCCCAGAACTCCATCGCCGCTCGGTCCTGCTCACGAAACAGCGGCTTGATGTCACGCTCGAAGCTAGGCATCTCCGGTATCGCTCCCTCTCGGCGTCACGCCGGGTCGAAGGTGAATCGGACGCTCTTGGGTCCGCGGAAGGCGATGCTGTCGATGGCCGCGGGCTGCTCGACAAGACGCATGTTCTTCAGCCGCGAGAGCAGGATGTCGAAACTGAGCCGACCGATCTGGCGGGCGAGCGGCGCACCGACACACGTGTGGCGACCGTTACCGAACGCAAGGTGGTGCTTGGCGGCATTGGGCCGCTCGATCCAGAAGCGATCCGGGTCTTCGAACCGCGCCTCGTCGCGGCTGCCTGATGCCCAGATGATCAGCACGTTGGCGCCCTTGGGAATCGGCACGCCACCGAGCTCGGTGTCCTGCGTGCAGCGTCGAAGCACCCATTGCGCCGGGCACTCGAGTCGCAGCGATTCCTCGATCAGCGGCTTGAGCAGAGTGCGATCGTCGACGACGCGCTGGCACTGCTCGGGGTGCTGGAGCAGCAGCATCATCGTGCTCGCAAGCATGTGCGTCGTCGTCACGTTGCCGGCGGTCAGCAGGGAGATCGCGCTTTCCTGCACGAGATAGGGGATGTCCGCCTGGCCGTCGCGTTCCATCTGCGACTGGATGAACTCGGTCAGATGATCGTCGCGCGGCGTCTCCACGCGCGAGCGGATCTGCTCCTCGACATATGCCATTGCCCTCACCGCGTTCTCCTCCTCGATGCGCACGCCCTCCTCATCGAGGTAGCGCGCACCGAGTCCCTCGCTCTCGCCGAAGGGGCGGAAGATCGGGATATCCTCGCGCGGTAGCCCGATGATGTCGCAGATGAGGTGCAGCGGAAGCAGGTCCGCGAACTCGGAGCGAAACTCGCATTCACCGCGGCCGATGAACTCGTCGATCAGCGCGTTGGCGATCGCGTTGATCATCGGCTCGTAGGTCGCCTGACGTTCGAGCGAGAACATCGGGTAGAGAAGCTTGCGCTTGCGGTTGTGCTCCGGCGGGTCGGTGAAGAACACGTTGGACGGGGTGTTCTTGGCGTCGTCACCCGAGCCGCGGCCCAACACTCGGTCGCCGTCCTCGCCGAGCTCGGCGTTGGAGAACAGGTCTGAGTTCTTGGCGACGAACACGATGTCCTCGTGGCGAGAGACGATGTACTCGTTACGGTCGGGATGCTTGTACACCGGCGCCTCCGCCCGCATCGCGCCGAAATGCGGGAACGGGCACTTGGCCACCTCGAAGGAGGGGAACGCGAACTCGCCGACGTGCGGTGCGAGCGCCGTCGGCGCGGCGGATGGCGCGGTCATTTCCTCAGTCATTGCGACTCCTCACGTGCGAATTGTGGTGTCTGCTCGGTCATGCGCCACTGCCGACCACTCGGCGCGCGCCCGTACGGCGACCGGTCTCGATGCGCCCGTCGAGCGTTTCGAGCCTCAGCGTCAGCAGGTCGGCTTCTTGAATTTTCTCAGCCGCGCCCACGAGCTCGCCGAGGTCGTCCTGGACGGTCACATACCGGCCGCTGAGCGCGTCGGCATAGCCGCTGGCAAGGTGGACGACGACTCGCCCGGGCCGATCTGCGGGGAGCGGGTCGCGCTCGATATCGAATTGGAATCCGCGATTGGACATCCATTTCTCGACACTCGGATCGGCGCTGGCCTCGCTCATGCGCGTTCGCACGGGCCCGGGTGCCAGCGCGAACACCTTGATCCCATGCGGTTTGAGCTCGCCGGCAAGACCCTCAGTCAGGCGAAGCTGAGCGGTCTTCGCGCAGTCGTAGCTCGAGGTATACAAAAGGCCCCACACCGCGTTCATGCTCGACACGTTCACGATCCGACCGGATCGCCGCGGCACCATGCGCCGGAGCGCGGCGCGCGCGCAGTTGAAGGTCCCGAACAGCGTGACGTCGATGTCGACCCTCCAGAGCTCTGGGCTGGTCTCCCACATCGGTCCGATTGCGGCGAGCGTGGCGGCGTTGTTCACAAGCAGCGTCACCGAGCCGAGTGCAGCTTCGACGTCGGCGACCAGGACTTCCACGGCTGCGGGGTCGACGATGTCGCAGGTGATGGCGATGGCCTCGCCGCCGGCGTCGGTGATGAGCTTCACCGTGTCGTCGATCTCGTTGGTCGAGCGGGCGGTCACCGCGACCTTTGCGCCGGCCGCTGATAGCTCCTGCGCGATCGCGCGGCCGATTCCACGCCCCCCGCCGGTGACGAGGGCTACCTGGCCGGCGAGCATCTGCGGCTCGATCGGTGGCATACCGTTCATCGCCGTGCGATCGCCTTGCGAAGCACTGCTGGGGCGTCGGATCGCTCGACGCACGCGAGATAAAAGCGATGGATCATTGAGGCAGATCCTATACGTTCACCGGGCGACACTGTCAAACCAAGCGCCTTTGTTCAGCAAATTCTATATGATCATCGTCTATGGCCCAACCGGGGCATGAAGGTCACGTGACCGCGGTGTCGGAGCGACAGGCGGACCCGCCGATGACGGCGGGAGCCGGTTCACAGCTGCTGCGAGTGGAGGGTTTGAGCAAGGCGTTCGGTGCCACGCAGGCCCTTCGTGACGCATCGTTCACGCTGCGCGCCGGAGAGATCCATGCTCTCGTCGGCGAGAACGGCTCGGGCAAAAGCACCCTCGTGAAGATCCTCAGCGGCGTCCACACGCCGGACGCCGGCGCGCTCGAACTGAGAGACGAACCGGTCGCGTTCTCCAGTTCGCCGCGGGCCGCCCTGCGAACCGGAATCGCGACGGTGTTCCAGGAGATCCTCGTGGCCGAGGCCCGCTCGGTCCTCGACAACCTCTGGCTGGGGACCGACGGCCTCGTTCGGCGAAACGTCTCGACAAGGGACAAGCGGCGGCAGGGGCGAGAGATATTGGACGAGCTGCTCGGCTACCGGCTCGATCTCGGCAAGCCCGCTGAAGAGCTGGCGCTGAGTGAGCGCCAGGGGTGCTGCATTGCTCGAGCTGTACTGCGCCGCCCGCGCGTGTTGATCCTCGACGAGGCGACCTCGGCGCTCGACATCGCCGTACGCGACCGCGTGTTCCTCAGGCTGAGGGCGCTGGCGGAAGAGGGGGTCGGCGTTGTTTTCATCACCCACCGGATGGACGAGCTCAGCCAGATCGTCGACCGGCTGACCGTCATGCGCTCGGGCGAGACGGTGGCGACGCTGGCCCGCGGCGACTGGGACACCAGGACGCTGGTGCGTCTCATGACGGGCGCCGAGGCGTTGACCGAAGGCGTCCATCGCGACGCCGAGGCCGCGCGGGCGAGCCGCGGTCCGGTCGTCCTCAGCGCTTCTGGCGTACGCCTTCGCGCCGACGGCCAATCCTTCGACGTCGAAGTCCACGCCGGCGAGATCATCGGCCTCGCGGGACTCGAGGGGCATGGTCAGGAACAGTTCCTCGAGGCGCTACGGGGCTCACGGGCAGTCGAGGCGACCGTGGTGCGCCACGAGGATGGTCGCGACCAGCCCATCCGATCGACCTCCGAGGCCGCCAAGCGCGGCGTCGTCTACGTTCCCCGCGAGCGGCGTCACGCGATCTTCGACTGGATGTCGATCCGCGAGAACTTTGCGATGCCGACGATGCGGCGCGACACGCGACTGGGCTGGTTGCGCCGCCAGGCAACGCGACAGCGTTTCTCCGAATACGCCAAGCGGGTCAATCTTGTGTTCGGCCACGAGGACGACCGCATCACGACGCTCAGCGGCGGTAACCAGCAGAAGGTGGTGATCGCGCGCTGGCTCGCCGCACATCCGCGAGTGCTCGTGCTCAACGATCCGACCCGCGGCATCGACATCGGCGCCAAGCGGGATCTCTACCGGCTGCTCAACGACTTGGCCACGGACGGCTTGGCGGTCGTGATGCTCTCCACGGAGATCGACGAGCACGTCGAGCTCATGGACCGAGTGCTCGTGTTCCGCGAGCACGAGCTCAAGGCCGAGATCGAGCAGAAGGATCTGAACCGCCAATCGCTGGTGTCGGAGTTCTTCGACGCGGGCGACGGTGAAGGGTCGGTGACGAGCGCGGCGCCGGAGAGCTGGGCGAGCGGACCCAAACACGCGGGTGCTTCGCGATGGGCGCTGAAGCTCATCAACCGCTACACGTTCGGGATCGCTTTCGCGCTGAGCG
>Ga0182024_10023152_pt1 | contig 11148 bp, 8 predicted proteins | sample P32metaG_FD_120480 | JGI IMG/M metagenome (GOLD analysis project Ga0182024, IMG submission 120480) | Permafrost microbial communities from Stordalen Mire, Sweden - P3-2 metaG (Illumina Assembly) | ecosystem: Environmental > Terrestrial > Soil > Wetlands > Permafrost | place: Sweden: Stordalen... | reverse complement strand
CTGTACCGACGCATGCATCGACGCCTCGCGATAACGCCCGGAAGCATCGCTCCCCGCTTCGACTCGCGCTTATAGCAAAAGGAAACGAACGAGCAATGAAACAGGCGGGGCCGCGCCATCACGTCGCAAGGGGCCCCACGGCGAGACGCCGCCGGGCGGAAACGTCGCGGACTCGCGACTGTCCTGGCGCGCCGGCGAGCCTTAGGAAGAAGCGTTCATCTCCCGTTTGACGCTTTCGAAAAGATAAGCACCCAGGGCCCACAACATGCTTCCCAGGCCGCGCCCCGACGTTGTCGCCAACACCGCCGCCTATGAGACGACACCACTCATAAAGCCGTCGGGCTTTCGCGAATACGACGCGCGCTGGCTGCTCGGGGAAGAGATCAGCCTGCTCGGAATCGAGGCGGTGGGCCTTGGTCTTGGTACGTATTTCGGCGAACGGGGCGAGCGGCGCGTCGTCGTCGGCCACGACTTTCGCTCCTACTCTCTGTCGGTGAAGCAGGCCCTGGTCCTTGGCCTGGTAACCGCCGGCTGCGAGGTTCTCGACATCGGCCTCTGCGTTACGCCCACGGCCTACTTCGCTCAGTTCGATCTGGCGGCCCCCTGCGTCGCCATGGTCACCGCCAGCCACAACGAGAACGGCTGGACGGGAGTAAAAATGGGCGCCGAAGCGCCCTTCACCTTTGGACCTGATGAGATCGGGCGGCTCAAGGAAATAGTGTTTTGCGCCGCCTTCAAGGCGCGTCCCGGCGGCTCTGTCGTCAAGGTCGAGGGGATCGGCGAGCGTTACATCGCCGATGTCGCCTCCAGGTGCGCCCTGCGCCGGCCGTTAAAGCTCGTGTGCGCCTGCGGCAACGGTACGGCGGGAGCTTTCGCGCCCGAGGCTCTGCGTCGCATGGGGGCGAAGGTCATTGAACTCGACTGCGAACTGGACTGGACCTTCCCGCGCTACAATCCCAACCCCGAGGACGAAGCGATGCTGGCGGCGATGCGGACGGCGGTGGTCGAGCACGACGCCGACCTCGCGCTCGGGTTCGACGGCGACGGCGACCGTTGCGGCGTGGTTGACGACACTGGCGAGGCGATCTTCGCCGACAAGATCGGTCTGATGCTAGCCCGCGATCTGGCGCCGTCAAATCCGGGCGCCAAGCTGGTGGTTGACGTGAAATCCACCGGCCTCTACGCCACCGATCCGGTGCTGGCCAAGTACGGGATCTCGACGATCTATTGGAAGACCGGACACTCCTACATCAAGCGCGAGACCGCCGAGGTGGGGGCCTTGGCCGGCTTCGAGAAATCCGGCCACTTCTTCTTCAGTCCGCCCTTCGGCCGCGGTTACGACTGTGGTCTGACGGCCGCGGCGGCGATTCTTTCGATGCTCGACCGGAACCCCGGGGTCCGCCTGAGCCAACTCGAGGACGCCTTGCCGGTGGCCTACTCCTCGCTGACGATGAGTCCGCACTGCGGCGACGAGGTCAAATACGACGTCGTTGAGAGGGTGACGGCGCAGTATCGGAGCCTAGCCGCCCGTGGGGGCCGGATCCTTGGTCGAGCGATAGCGGAGATCATCACCGTCAACGGCGTCCGCGTGGCGCTCGAGGACGGTTCATGGCTGCTGGTGCGCGCCTCCTCAAACAAGCCCGAACTGGTGGTGGTGGTGGAAAGCATGCGGGGGGCCGACGACATGCGGGCCCTCTTCCGCGACGAGGTCAAGCCGAGGCTCGGCCAGATGCCCGAGGTCGGCGGCTACAACCAGGAAGTGTGAGATCTGGCGGGCGCTCCACGGCCGTCAAGCCGCGGCCGAATGGTCGCCGATGACGTCACGCAACGCCGCGCGCCAATGGGACGCCGGCTCGCCGAGATCTTCCCAGGCAGCCGTGCAGTCCAGAAGGCTGAACGACGGGCGCACGGCCGGCGTGGGATATTCAGAGGTCGTGATCGGTGTCACGCTCACCCTCTCCCGCAAGAGGCCGGCGAGGTTCGCCTCTTCGGCGATCGCCACGGCGAAGTCATACCAGGAGGCCGCCCCGGCGTTGGTATAGTGCCGCAGCCCAGAGGCTTCACGTCGCGCCAATCCCCAGAGGGCTCGCGCAAGGCAGGACGCGGAGGTTGGGGCCCCAATCTGATCGGCCACGACGCGGACTTCTCTTCCCTGACTCATCAGACGCAGCATGGTGTTGAGGAAGTTGCGGCCACCGGAGGCATAGACCCAGGCGGTTCGGACAATCAGAGCGCCAGGGCTGGCCGCGAGCACGGCGCTCTCGCCGGCGAGCTTTGATGCGCCGTAGACCCCCAAAGGATGGGTTTCGTCATCGGGGCTGTAGGGATGGCCCTGGTGACCGTCAAAGACAAAGTCCGTGGAGACGTGGACCATCCGCGATCCCGCGCGCGCGGCGGCGGCGGCGAGATATCCCGCCCCATCCCGGTTGACCCGCCAGGCCGCGTCGGGTTCGCTCTCGGCCCGATCGACGGCGGTATAGGCAGCGGCGTTGAGGATGAGTTCGGGCCGCAACGACGAGACGGCTCGGTCCACCGCCTCCTGATCGCCGATGTCGAGCTGAGAACGGGAAAGGGCTTTCACCGACCAGTCCGGCGGCGCCGACTTTTCCAGCTCCATCGCGAGCTGGCCTCCGGCGCCCGTAATCAAGGCCTTCACAGGCTCGCCAGCGCCGCCGCCAGCGTGGGCGCCGCCGCGTCTCTCGCCGAAAGCTGGGGGCCGCCGACCCTCTCGAGTGGCCAGGCGATGCCGATCGCCGGATCATCCCAGCAGACAGCCCGTTCATCGCCTTGAACGTAATAGTCGGTGCATTTGTAGAGGAAATCGGCCCGCTCGGTCAGGGTCAGGAACCCGTGCGCCATGCCCGGGGGGGCCCACAGCATGAGATGGTTCTCGGCGCTCAGCTCGATTCCGAACCAGGCCGCGAAGGTGGGAGAGTCGGCCCTGATGTCGACGACGACATCGAAGACAGCGCCGCCGGCGACCCGCACGAGCTTTCCCTGGGCGCGGGGCGCCTGGAAGTGCAGTCCGCGCAAAACGCCCAAGGCGGAATGGCTGTGGTTGTCCTGGACGAACGGTCCCGGGATTCCCGTCTCGGCGAAGGCGTCGGCGCGCCAGGCCTCCATGAAAAAACCCCGCTCGTCGCCGAACACCTTGGGCTCGATCACCAGCACCCCTTCGATGTGAGTGGCGCTGATCTTCACGGCCACGGCCTTGGGACAAAAGTGCTCGGTGGGGAAGCCCGAACCCCACGTCGGGGTCCACCTCGTGTCAAATCGCCGAAGGGGCCTTGGTTCCCTATTTGTTCTTGCTGCATAAGCGACTCCATCTATTAGATGTACCCCACGATGCCCGAGCCTTCCCGCTACATCCGCGTGCGCGGCGCGCGCGAGCACAACCTCAAGAATGTCAGCGTCGATATACCGCGCGACGAGCTTGTGGTGCTCACGGGCCTCTCCGGTTCGGGCAAGAGCAGCCTGGCCTTCGACACCATCTACGCCGAGGGCCAGCGACGCTACGTCGAGAGCCTTTCAGCCTACGCCCGGCAGTTCCTCGAGCTCATGGGAAAGCCCGATGTCGATCTGATCGAAGGCCTGTCACCGGCGATCTCGATCGAGCAGAAGACCACCAGCCGCAATCCGCGCTCCACGGTCGGCACGGTCACCGAGATCCATGACTACATGCGCCTTTTGTGGGCGCGCGTCGGCGTCCCCTATTCTCCCGCCACTGGCCTGCCGATCGTCAGCCAGACCGTCAGCCAGATGGTCGACAAGCTCGCCGAACTGCCCGAAGGCGAGCGCATCTATCTGCTCGCGCCGGTGGTTCGCGATCGCAAGGGCGAGCACCGTAAGGAGATCGCCGACTGGCAGAAGGCGGGATTCCAGAGGCTGAAGATCGACGGCCAGTACTTCCCGATCGAGGAGGCGCCGCACCTCGAAAAGACGTTCAAACATGACATCGACGTCGTCGTCGACCGCCTGGTCACCCGCGCGGGACAGGAGGCCCGCTACGCCGACAGTCTCGAGACGGCCCTTCGCCTGGCCGATGGCGTCGCTGTCGCCGAATGGGCGGACGATGGGGCGGCCGAGCCTCGGCGGCTGATCTTCTCCGAACGTTTTGCCTGCCCGGTGTCGGGGTTCTCGATCGCCGAGATCGAGCCGCGGCTGTTCTCGTTCAACAATCCGGCCGGCGCCTGCCCGGCCTGCGATGGCCTGGGCATGAAGCTGGCCTTCGACCCCGATCTGATCGTGCCCGACAAGGATCGCACCCTGCACCGCGGCGCGATCTCGCCGTGGTCGAAGGGCCCCTCCCCGCTCTACACCCAGACGCTTCAGGCCCTGGCGCGCCACTATGGCTTCTCGATGGACGAACCCTGGTGGAAACTGGCGGAGGAGGCCAGAAAGGTCGTCCTGCATGGCTCGGAGGGCGAAAAAATACGCTTCGTCTACGATGACAATGCCCGCAAGTACGAGGTCAGCAAGAGCTTCGAAGGCGTGCTGCCGAACCTCGAGCGGCGCTGGCGGGAAACCGATTCCAGCTGGGTGCGCGAGGAACTCGGTCGCTACCAGTCAGAGACCCCCTGCGAGGTGTGCGGGGGCGCGCGGCTGAAGCCGGAGGCCCTGGCGGTGAAGATCGACGGCGCCAGCATCGCCGAGATCTCCGCCCTCGCCATCCGTCCCGCCCGCGACTGGTTCGCCTCGCTGGATGGGCGCCTGACCGAAAAGCAGATGGAGATCGCCCGCCGGATCCTCAAGGAAATCAATGATCGACTGAGGTTCCTGGTCGATGTCGGCCTCGAGTACCTCAATCTCTCCCGCGGCTCGGGTACGCTCTCCGGTGGCGAGAGCCAGCGGATCCGCCTCGCCAGCCAGATCGGATCGGGTCTTACCGGCGTCCTCTACGTCCTGGACGAACCCTCCATCGGTCTTCATCAGCGGGATAACGCCAGGCTGCTCACTTCCCTCAAGGGCCTTCGCGACCTTGGCAATTCGGTCCTGGTGGTCGAGCACGACGAAGAAGCGATCCTGGCCGCCGACTACGTAATCGACATGGGGCCGGCCGCTGGCGTCCACGGCGGGGAAGTGGTCGCCGAAGGCGCTCCCGCCGACATCATGGCCAGTCCCGCCAGCCTTACCGGCCAGTACCTGACCGGAGAGCGGGAGATCGAGACGCCCAAGACGCGTCGGCCTTTCGCGGCCGCGCACACGGTGCGGGTGACGGGCGCCACCGGCAACAACCTCAAGTCGGTCACCGTCGAGATCCCGGTCGGCGCCTTCACCTGCATCACCGGAGTTTCCGGCGGCGGTAAGTCGACCTTCACGGTCGAGACTCTCTACAAGGCCGCCGCCCGGCGGCTGAACAATGCCTCCGACGCCCCCGCCCCCTACGAGCGCATCGAGGGCCTCGAGAATTTCGACAAGGTCATCGACATCGACCAGAGCCCGATCGGCCGCACGCCGCGCTCCAATCCGGCCACCTACACCGGTGCCTTCACCGCCATCCGCGACTGGTTCGCCGCCTTGCCCGAAGCCAAGGCGCGCGGATACGGGCCCGGGCGCTTCAGCTTCAACGTCAAGGGCGGCCGCTGCGAGGCCTGCCAGGGCGATGGCCTGATCAAGATCGAAATGCACTTTCTGCCCGATGTCTACGTCACCTGCGATGTCTGTCGCGGCAAGCGCTACAACCGCGAGACTCTCGAAATCCACTTCCGCGGCAAGAGCATAGCCGACATTCTGGACATGACGGTCGAGGAGGCGGCGCAGATGTTCAGGGCGGTGCCGACGATCCGCGACAAGATGGAGACGCTCAAGCGCGTGGGCCTGGGCTACATCAAGGTCGGTCAGCAGGCGACGACCCTCTCGGGGGGCGAGGCGCAGCGCGTCAAGCTCTCCAAGGAGCTCTCGCGGCGCGCAACCGGCCGGACCCTCTACATCCTCGACGAGCCGACCACCGGCCTGCACTTCGAAGATGTCCGCAAGCTATTGGAAGTACTGCACGAACTGGTCGAGCACGGCAACACGGTGGTGGTCATCGAGCACAATCTCGATGTCGTCAAAACCGCCGACTGGATCATCGACTTTGGACCAGAGGGCGGCGACGGCGGCGGCGAGATCGTCGCCGTGGGATCGCCCGAGCAGGTAGCGGCCAGCCCGGACTCCTTCACCGGCCGCTATCTCGCCGCCATCCTCGACCGCCGTCGCGCTCCTCCGGCCGTCCCCGCCCGCCGACGCGTTCGCGTCGAAGCGTGATCAGGCTCGCTCGGCAAGCTCGCCACGCGGTCGGCCTTTCGCCCCCTCAGGCGTTGCGGCATAGGCAGTGTGGCGCACTGGTGAGTGGGGACCGGGATGGCCAGCGAAACCGATCACGCGAGCGGGCGGCGGCAATCGCCTGACGCCCTTTCGGGCGAACGGCCGGCCGAGAAAGACAAGCCCCGGAAGAAGGGACTGCTCGAGCGCCCCGTCCTGCTGATCTGCTTCGCCCTGGCTTTCATCCTCGTCGCCGGCGCCGCGCTTCTGTGGTGGCTGCACGCGCGTCACTTCGAATCCACCGACGACGCCTTCATCGACGCCCATGTCGTCCGCCTCGCCCCGCAGATCGCCGGCCGGGTGACCCAGGTCCTCGTCAGCGACAACCAGCTGGTGCGCGCCGGCGAGCCGATGGTGGCCCTCGATTCCGCCGATATCGCCACCCGCGTCGCCCAGGCCCAGGCTCAGAAGGCGCAGGCGCAGGCGCAGGTCGACAATGCCGTGGCCCAGATCCAGGTCAACCAGGCCGCCTACCAGCAATCCCTGGCCGACGTCGCCGCCGCCCGCGCCCCCGCCGCCAACGCCGCGGCCGATCTCGCCCGCTACCGCAACCTCGCGGCCCTCAATCCCGCCGCCGTCGCCCAGCAGCAGCTCGATCAAGCCCAGGCCCTGGCGTCCCAGACCGCCGCCCAGCTGCAGTCCGCGGTGCGCGCCAGCCGCACCAGGGCCGAGCAGGTGACCGCCAGCCGCACGCAGGTCGCCGCCGGACGCGAGCAGGTGCGCGCCAGCGAGGCGCAGCTCAATGACGCGTCGATCAACCTCGGCTACGCCCAAATCGTCGCGCCGGTCGACGGCAGCGTCGCCCAGAAGACGGTTGCGGTGGGCGACTACGTCCAGCCGGGAACCGAACTCCTGGCCATCGTGCCGCTTCGCGTGTGGATCACCGCCAATTTCAAGGAGACGCAGCTGCCGCTCATGCGCGTGGGCCAGAGCGTCGATGTCAGGGTCGACGCCTGCGCCGCCAAACACATCACCGGCCGCGTCCAGTCGTTCCAGCGCGGCGCCGGCCAGGCCTTCGCCATCCTGCCGCCGCAGAACGCCACCGGCAACTACGTCAAGGTCGTTCAGCGCGTGCCGGTGAAGATCCTCCTCGACAACCCGCCCCGCGACTGCCCGCTGGGTCCGGGCATGTCGGTCGAGCCGACCGTCAGGGTGCGCTGAAAATGGCCGGCGCGGCCGCGCGCGGCGGCGGCGGCGATGACGGCTGGACGCCGGCGCGCTCGGTCGCCGGCGAGCGCAATCCATGGTCGATCGTGGCGGTGATCTCCATCGCCACCTTCATGACCGTGCTCGATTCCTCGATCGTCAACGTCGCCCTCGATCACATCGCCGGCGACCTTTCGGCCAGCTACGACGAAGCGACCTGGGTGACCACGACCTTCCTCATCGCCACCGCCATCGTCATTCCCATATCCGGATGGCTGGCCAACGTGGTCGGGCGCAAGCGCTACTACATGATTTCGGTAGCGCTCTTCACGCTGTCGTCCCTCGCCTGCGGACTCGCGCCCAACCTCCATCTCCTGATCCTCGCCCGCGTCGTTCAGGGCATCGGCGGCGGCGGTCTGGCGGCGGTCGAGCAGTCGATGCTGGTGGACACCTTCGCCCCCCGGCAGCGGGGCATGGCCTTCGCCGCCTACGCCATGGTGATCATCGTCGGGCCGATCGTCGGGCCAATCCTGGGCGGCTGGATCACCGACAACGCCTCCTGGCGGTGGTGTTTCCTGATCAACGTGCCGGTCGGCGCCCTCTCACTGTTCCTGGTCAACCTGTTCGTCGACGAGCCCGAAGCCCTCAAACGCGACAGAAAGGCGTTGCTGGCGGGTGGTCTGAAGATCGATGTGGTCGGATTCCTGCTCGTCGCCATCTTCTTCGCCGGTCTGGAACTGACGCTCGACCGGGGAGAGCGGGACAACTGGTTCGCCAGTTCCTTCATCACCACGACCGCGGTCCTTTCGGCCCTGTCGCTGATCCTGTTCGTTCCCTGGGAACTGACCCGCGAAGCCCCGATCGTGCCGATCACGATGTTCGCGCGGCGCAACTTCGGGATTGCGAGTATCTTCCTGGTGCTCACCGGCATGATCCTCTTCGGCACCACCCTGTTCATCCCACAACTGCTGCAGACGGTGATGGGTTATAGCGCAACCGACGCCGGCCGAGCCCTGACCCTGGGCGGCGTGGCTACGATCTTCGTCGTTCCCCTCGTCGGCCTGCTGTCCACCCGCCTCGATGCGCGCTTCATGATCGGCGTGGCGCTCCTGGTCCAGGCGCTGGCCCTGCTCTACATGAGCCACCTGGATACCGACATGACGTTCGGCGACGCCGCCTTGGCCCGGATGATCCAGTCGGTCGGGCTGCCGTTCCTGTTCGTGCCGCTGCAGACCGTAGCCTACTTGGGGCTCGCGCCCAACGAGAGCAATCAGGCCTCGGCGATGATGAACGTCGCCCGCAATCTCGGTGGAACCATCGGCATCGCCTCGGTGCAGATCATCCTCGCTCAGCGCCAACAGTTCCACCAGGCCCGCCTGGTCGAGGGGCTCAATCCGCTCAACCCCACCTACACCGCCGGCGTGAACAACCTGTCGCACGCTCTCATCGGTCAGGGGCAGAGCGCAGCCAACGCCACGGGCGTGGCCGTGGCCAGCCTCTACGGGATCGTTCAGCGGCAGGCGGCCATGCTCTCGTTCATCGATGTCTTCCACGTCCTGATGATCGTGGTTCTTATGACCCTTCCCCTGCTCCTGTTCATGCAGAGGCCCAAGGGCGTCGCCGCCCAGGGACACCCAGGATGATCGGCCTCCGGCGGGCGATCCTTGCCGCCGCCAGCGTCGCGGCCCTGGCCGCCTGCACGGTCGGGCCGAATTATCGCCCGCCAGCCATCACCACGCCGCCCAGCTACGCCGAGGCGGAGTCCACCGCCCGCACCAATGTCAGCGGGGCCGATGCCGATCTCTCGGCCTGGTGGACGCAGTTCAACGATCCCCTCCTCGTCAGCCTGATCGAGCGAGGGCTGGCGGATAGCCCGACCCTTGCCTCGGCGCAATCCAAGGTACGCGAGGCGCGGCTGCGGGAAATCGTCGCCGGGGCGGCCGAATATCCCAAGGTCAGCGCCGCGGCCAACGCCGTGCGCCTGGCGCCCCCCAGCAATATTCAGTTGCCGATCCCCTCGCCCCTGAACCTCTACTCGGTCGGGTTCGACGCCTCTTGGGAAGTCGATCTCTTCGGGGGGACGCGGCGAAGCGTCGAGGCGGCCAGGGCCGATACGCAAGGCAGCCTGTGGACCCTTCGCGACGGCGAGGTGCAGCTCGCCGCCGAGGTCGCCAACGCCTACCTGACCTTGAGGCAGGTCCAGGCGCGGATCGTCATCGGCCACGCCGAACTCGCCCGCCAGCGGGGCCTTTTCACCATCATCGGGCAGCGCCGGCGGACCGGCTTTGTCACCAACCTCGATGTCAACCAGCAGTCGACGGCGGTCGAGACCGCCGCCGCCCAGCTTCCCCAGCTCGCGGCCCAGGCCAGCGCCCAGATCCATGCCCTGGCGGTCCTCATCGGCCAGCCGCCGGAGGCCCTCGCCAAGGAGCTGAGCGCCGGTCCGGCGACCATCCCGCCGCCGCCGCCCGACTTGCCGGTGGGCCTGCCCTCGCAGCTGCTGCTCCGCCGTCCCGACATCCGCGCCGCCGAGCGCCGCCTGGCCGCCGCCAACGCCCAGATCGGAGTCAAGACCGCCGACCTCTATCCCAAGGTCGATCTGATCGGCCTGGCGAGCCTCGCCAGCTCATCGGTGGGAAATCTCTTCTCGACCAGGAATTTCAGCTCGGTGCTGCTGGCGCTCGGCAGCGAGACGCTGTTCGACGCCGGCCGCACCCGGGCCCAGATCAGCGAGGCCAGGGAGGAGCGCACCCAGGCGCTGCTGGCTTGGCGCAACACCGTCCTTGGCGCGCTGCGCGATGTGGAGGACGCCCTGGCTCGTTACCGCTCCGAGGAGGAGCGGCGCGGCCACCTGGTCCAGAGCGTGAACGCCGCCAGGTCGACCCTGGCGATCGCGGAGGATCAGTACAGGACCGGCTTCGTAACCTTCATCAATGTCCTGGCGGCGCAGAACGCCCTCCTGAATGCCGAGGATCAGCTGACTCAGTCCGAGGCGCTGGTGGCGAGCGACCTGGTCGCCGTCTACAAGGCCCTGGGCGGCGGCTGGTCGACCGCGCCGCCTCCCCCGCGAAAGGATGAAGGCCCATGAAGCTCTACGGCGCGCCGATGCCGGCCCCCAATCCCCGCCGCGTGCGGATGTTCCTGGCCGAGAAGGGCGTCGAACTTACCGAAACGCCCCTCGACCTGATAAAGCGCGAACACAAGTCGCCCGAGCATCGGGCGCGCAACTCGCTGGGACAGGTCCCGACCCTCGAGCTCGACGACGGCACGATGATCTCCGAGACCGTCGCCATCTGCCGCTACTTCGAGGAGACCAATCCCCAGCCGCCGCTGTTCGGCCGGACGGCCAAGGAAAAGGCGCTGGTCGACATGTGGGTCAGGCGCATGGAGTTCATTTTGATGACGCCGGTCGGCAACTACTGGCGTCACGCCCATCCGCGCACCGCCGCCCTCATCACCCAATACAAAGACTTCGGGGCCTCGAACGTCGAGGCTTGGGCCGGCGCCCAGCGGTGGCTGGACCGCGAGCTCGCCGCCGCCGGCCCTTTTGTCGCCGGCGAGGGCTACACCATAGCCGACATCTGCGCCCTCTCCACGGTCGATTTCGCCGCCTGGATCGGTCTGCCGCTCGATCCGGCGCTGACCAGTCTCGCCGCCTGGCATGAGCGCGTCTCGGCCCGGCCGAGCGCCGCGGCCTAG
>Ga0182024_10023151_pt1 | contig 11149 bp, 12 predicted proteins | sample P32metaG_FD_120480 | JGI IMG/M metagenome (GOLD analysis project Ga0182024, IMG submission 120480) | Permafrost microbial communities from Stordalen Mire, Sweden - P3-2 metaG (Illumina Assembly) | ecosystem: Environmental > Terrestrial > Soil > Wetlands > Permafrost | place: Sweden: Stordalen... | reverse complement strand
TGATGGAGAAGTGCACGTACTGCGTGCAGCGCATTAATGCGGCAAAGATCCGCACCGAAGTAGAGGACCGGACGATAACGGATGGCGAGATTGTTACCGCGTGCCAGCAGGCGTGCCCGGCGGAGGCGATCGTATTTGGAAACATTAACGATCCCAACAGCCGCGTGTCTAAGCTCAAGGCGCAGACAAGGAACTACGGTTTGCTGGTGGATTTGAACACGCGCCCGCGAACCACTTATTTGGCTCGCGTGCGAAATCCTAATCCGGAGATTCGCGGATAGTAAAGATGGCGACGCAACCTATTTACGGAGTCATTGCCGAGTTTGAAACGCCGGAGCAAGTGTTGCAGGCGGCTTTGCGAACTCATGCGGCGGGATATCGCAGCATCGATGCCTACTCGCCAATTCCCGTGGAGGGATTGGCGGAGGCGATCGGCTTCGAGTGGACCAGCCTGCCAATGGTGGTCTTCACGGGCGGCTTTCTGGGTGGATGCGGCGGTTTTTTCATGTGCTGGTATGCGAACGTTATCAGTTTCCCTTTGAATGTGGGCGGGAAGCCCTTAAACAGCTGGCCAGCCTGGATTCCGATTACGTATGAGCTGACCATTTTGGGTGCAGCTCTGGCGGCCGTGTTTGGGATGCTGATCATGAACGGGTTTCCGAGGCCCTACCATCCTGTGTTTAACGTTCCGCGATTTGCTCTTGCCTCGACGGACCGTTTCTTTTTGTGCATAAAGGCAAAAGACAAGAAATTCGACCTGGCGCAAACGAAAGCATTTCTAGAAGAAATGAAGCCGTATGGAGTGTTCGAAGTTGAAGCGTGAATTGGACAGGAAAGCAATGGATAAGCGCCACCATTGGTCGCCGAAAGCGCGTCTAGCTGGATTGGCGGTGATGCTTCTTTCGCTTGCGGGCTGCCGGCTGGACATGCACATCCAGCCGAAATATTTGCCTTATGAGCCCACTGACTTTTTTTCGGACGGTCGCTCAGAGCGCCAGCCAGTAGAAGGAACCGTTGCGCGCGGGCAGTTGCGGCTGGATGAATTGTTTTATACGGGCAAGGAAAATGGCGTGGAGGCCGACGAGTTTCCCTTCCCGATCACGCGAGCGGACCTGGAACGAGGGCAGGAGCGTTACAACATCTACTGCACGCCCTGCCACGATTATGTGGGAAACGCGAACGGATTCATCGTGCGACGCGGCTTTCCTTTGCCTGCTTCGTACCACATTCAAAGATTGCGGGAAGCGCCCGCCGGTCATTTTTACGGCGTGATTACGAACGGCTTCGGGGCCATGTATAGCTATGCGGATCGACTCGATCCCGCGGATCGGTGGCGGATCGTGGCCTACATCCGGGTGCTCCAGGCCAGTCGCAACGCGCATTTGAGCGATGTTCCCGAGGCGGAGCGCCAAACACTTCAAAATACACTCGGTCCAGGCGCAGCGCAGGCGCCATCGGAGTCGCCAACACCTCGATGAATTCGTCAGACACAGCACGCCCCCTACTTGACCGGCTTCAGCGAAACGGGCTGATCTGCGGGGTTATCGGAATAGTTGTTATAGCTATTCTCGGGATGCGCGACACGCAGCAATTCTTCCGGTCCTATTTATTCGCTTTCGAATTTTGGCTTTCCATTCCGCTGGGTTCTGTCGCCATAGTGATGCTTCATCACCTGACGGGTGGCTGGTGGGGCTTGCCGATTCGCCGCATTCTCGAAGCCGGCTCGCGGACGATTCGCATTATGGCAGTGCTGTTTATTCCGGTGCTGCTGGGCATCTCGAAATTGTATATCTGGGCGAATGCCGACGAGGTGCAAGCGGATAAGGTTCTGCAGGATAAGCAATGGTGGTTGAACACGCACGGGTTCATCGTGCGCAGCGTGATTTACTTCGGTGTTTGGCTTCTGCTTTCCGGCTTGCTGAGCAAATGGTCTCGAGAGCAGGACCAGACGGGCGACCCCGGGCTTTCCAACCGGATGGTGACACTCAGCGCGCCTGGTTTGGTGTTGTGGGCTTTTGCAGTAAGCGGGGCCGCGATTGATTGGGTGATGTCGCTTGAGCCTCACTGGTATTCGACCATTTACGGGCTCCTGTTCGTGGTGATCTCCGCCCTGGCAGCTTTGTCTTTCAGTCTTTTCATTTTGCGAATGCTTTCCGATTACCCACCAATCAAGGATTCCGTGGCGCCGAGCAGGTTTAACGATTTGGGGAATATCCTATTGGCATTCGTAATGCTGTGGGCATATCTATCCTTCAGCCAGTTGATCATCATCTGGGGCGGAAATTTGAAGGAAGAAATTCCCTGGTATCAGCAACGCGCGTTTGGAGGATGGGCGCCGGTTGGCGTCGCGCTGATCGCGCTGCATTTTTTTGTGCCCTGGCTGCTGCTGTTACAACGCGGTGTGAAGCGGCGCTTGCGCACTTTGTCGCTCGTTGCCGGGTGGATTGTTGCCCTGACGCTCGTCGATATGTATTGGATAGTGGTCCCATCGTGGGACAAGGTTTCGCCGCATGTGCATCTGACCGACATTTTTGCCGTGATTGGAATTGGCGGGTTGTGGGTCGCGGCTTTTTCGTGGCAGCTCAAAAAGTTGCCCTTGCTGCCGTTGCACGATCCGCGGTTTGAAGGAGTGCTCCAGCATGAGCATGGAGACTAAGCATCCGCCGGCACAAGGCCACGGTTCCGCGGCGGGCGCGGGTTACGAGCAGCGCGACGCGAACATCCTGGATCTTCTGAAGTTTGGTTTCTGGATGGCGGTAGTGATTGCGCTGACGCTCGTTTCGATGAAATGGACCTTCAATTTTTGGGAGCGGACTCAGACGGTAAGTTCTCCGGCGACGCCATTTGTGCGCCCGCGCGAGCTTCCGCCCAGCCCGCGATTGCAAGTCGAGCCGCACTTCGAGCTGAAGCAATACTGTGAGGAACAGCAGCGCGAAGTGAATTCATACGGCTGGATCGACCCGCGCCTAAAAGTTGTGCGGATTCCGATCAGTCAGGCGATCGATCTGGTGTTGAAGAACGGGCTGCCAGTAAGGGCCGCGGGCCCGACCGGAGCTGCGGCTGTACAGGTGCCTCCGCCAACGTCGGCGGGAGGAGACGATTTGCAGGGGCCTTGCGCCTATCTGGCTCCCGCGCCGGTGGATGCAGGCGGCGCTGGAGCGCAAGAGAAGTAAGCGATGACCGTGATGGCCACACACATCGGAATCTTTCCAAGGCGTCGAATAGATGCGGCGAGGGCGTGTATTGCGCTCGCGGTGGCAATTCTCGCTTTGCTGGCAGCGGCTCCAAGGGCGGCGGCGCAGTTCGTGGATCCGCTACAGAACATTGGCCAACGCCCAGAACTCTTAAAGGACGTCGGCATCGATCAGAAGCTGAATGACGAGATTCCGCTCGATTTGACTTTTAGGGATGAGCGCGGGAAGACGGTTGAACTGGCGCAGTATTTTGGCAGCAAGCCCGTAATTTTAACTTTGGTCTATTACAACTGCCCGATGCTGTGCACCCAGGTGCTAAATGGGCTGGACCGAACGCTCAAGCAAATCCCGATGGATATCGGCAAAGATTATAACGTGGTGACGGTGAGCATCGATCCGGCCGAGCGGCCGGTTCTCGCAGAAGCGAAGCAGGCGATGTATGTGGGCATGTATGGACGCCCAGGCGCTGCCGATGGCTGGCATTTTCTTACGGGCGACGAAAAAGAAATTAAGCAACTCGCTCAAGCAGTCGGGTTTCGGTATGCCTATGATTCGGAGTCGAAGCAGTTCGCGCACGCGAGCGCAATCATGATGCTGACTCCTGAAGGCCGAATGGCCCGTTACTTTTATGGAATTCAGTACCCGGAGCGTGACGTTCGCCTGGGATTGGTGGAATCGTCGCAAGGGAGGATCAGCTCCCCGATCGACCAGGTGCTGCTGTTCTGCTATCACTACGATCCGCACACGGGCAAATACGGATTTTTGATTACTCGGGTGCTTCAACTGGCAGGTCTTGTGACGATGCTGGTGGGAGGCGTCTGCCTTTATTTCTTGTTTCGGGGTGAACATTACACGCTTCCTGGCCGCCGAGCGTGACGGCCTTGCGCATTAATTGCAAAGCGTTAAAAGGAACTTGACGGAACGGTGATGATGGGTCTCTTTCAATTCGGATTGACTGGAACCAAGGCTGCGGCTTCTTCGCTGGCGCTCATGATACCCATGCAGCCGCCCGCCGCCTCGACGATTGCTGGTGAGATCGACCAACTTTATTACCTGCTCACGGGCATTACGCTGTTTTTCACCGTCCTGATATTTTCGATCATTTTTTATTTCATGGTGAAATACCGGCGGCGGTCGAAAGACGAGAAACCGCCTGACGTGCATTCACCGCTAGTGCTTGAGTTGGCCTGGACCGTGATTCCTTCGCTGATCTGCGTGGTGATTTTTGTGTGGTCTTCGATTCTCTACATTCGGAGCACCCATCCTCCCGCTGCCGCGACGGAAATTTTTGTGGTCGGCAAACAATGGATGTGGCATCTGCAGCATCCCGAGGGGCCCAGAGAGATCAACGAATTGCACATCCCTGTCGGTGTTCCGGTGAAATTGACGATGACCTCGCAGGATGTGATTCACGGTTTCTATGTGCCGGCGTTTCGCCTGAAGAAGGATGTGCTTCCCGGCAGGTACACCTCTCTTTGGTTTGAAGCGAGTGAGGCGGGAACGTATCATTTGTTCTGCACGGAATTCTGCGGAACGAACCATGCTGAAATGATAGGCTGGGTTTACGTAATGTCGCCTGAAGACTATGCGGTTTGGCTCTCTGGCGGAGAAAAGAGCGAGCCCATGGCGCAGCAGGGCGAGCAGATTTTCAATCACTATACGTGCGGCTACTGCCACGTTGCGGATGGCACTGGACGGGGTCCTTCGCTAGTCGGAGTGTTTGGAAAGCCGGAAAAGTTGAGCTCCGGTGAATCGAAAGTAGTGGACGAGGATCTTATCCGCCAAGCCCTCCTTCAACCCAACTCTGTTCCGGTGGCGGGCTACGCTCCGATTATGCCGACATTTCAGGGCCAGTTGACCGAGGAGCAAATATTGCAGCTGATTGCTTATGTGAAGTCGCTCGGCGTGCAAGAAAGGGCTAGCGCAAGATGAGCACCGCCATCGCGGATATCCACGAGAGTCCCGCGGAATCTTCCGTAAATTATTTGAATGCCAGCCATGGAATCAAATCCTGGCTTTTGACGCTGGATCATAAGCGCATTGGGTTGTTGTATCTCGGCACCATCACCACGATGTTTCTCATTGGCGGGGTTGCGGCGGTTTTGATGCGCCTGAACCTGATTGAACCGCAAGGCGCGCTGGTGGAGCCGGATACGTACAACAAGCTGTTTTCCATCCACGGAATCATCATGGTTTTCTTCTTTCTTGTTCCGTCTATCCCAGCGACGCTGGGAAATTTTTTAATTCCGCTCATGATCGGCGCGCGCGATGTGGCGTTTCCGAGGCTCAACCTGATGAGCTGGTACATATTTGTCACCGGGTGTTTTTTCGCGTTGTACGCGGTGGCCGCAGGCGGCGTCGATACAGGCTGGACGTTTTACCCGCCGTTTAGCAGTTCGTATTCCCACACCCACGTGGTAGCAATGGCCCTGGGAATTTTCATTGCCGGCTTTTCGTCTATCCTCACCGGCCTGAATTTCATCGTCACCATTCACAAAATGCGCGCTCCGGGGATGACGTGGTTCCGGCTGCCGCTCTTTATTTGGGCGATGTACGCTACCAGCCTGATTTTCGTTTTGGGAACGCCGGTGATTGCGGTGACGATTCTATTGCTCGCGGCGGAAAGGTTGCTGCACGTCGGCATTTTCGATCCGGCAATCGGAGGCGACCCTCTCCTCTTTCAGCATCTCTTCTGGTTCTATTCGCATCCGGCCGTTTACATCATGATTCTGCCTGGGATGGGGATAATCAGCGAGCTGATCACCGCATTTTCGCGGAAGAAGATATTTGGATACAGCTTCGTGGCCTTTTCGAGCTTGGCGATTGCGATCATTAGCTTCGTCGTGTGGGGCCACCACATGTTCGTGACGGGGCAATCCGTTTATGCGGGGCTGGTTTTTTCGGTGCTGAGCTTTGTGGTTGCGATTCCGTCCGCGGTAAAGGTGTTTAACTGGACGGCGACGCTCTACAAGGGGTCGATTTCCTACGAAGCGCCCATGCTCTACGCTTTGGGCTTTATCGGTCTTTTCACGCTGGGCGGATTGACGGGATTGTTTCTGGCTTCTCTCGCGACTGACGTTCACCTGAACGGAACGTATTTTATTGTCGCGCATTTCCACTACATCATGGTCGGCGGCGCGATCATGGCGTATATGGGCGGACTGCACTACTGGTGGCCTAAGATTACGGGGCGAATGTATCCGGATCTGTGGGCCCGTTTTGCGGCCCTGGTGATTTTCGTTGGGTTCAATCTCACGTTCTTCCCGCAGTTTGTTCTGGGCTATTTGGGAATGCCGCGACGCTATGGCGTCTACCCGGAGGAGTTCCAGGTGTTGAACGTGCTTTCCTCGGCGGGAGCTTCGATTCTGGCGATTGGATACGTGATCCCATTAGTCTATTTCTTTTGGTCATGGAATTACGGGCCGCCAGCCGGACCCAATCCGTGGGGTGCGACTGGCCTGGAGTGGACAACGGCTTCTCCGCCTCCGACCGAAAATTTTGAGCATAGCGTGATCGTTACGGAAGACGCATATAACTACCCGACTGCGGATGTGACCAGTGAGTGAAACAGCGGTAAACGAAATCGCCCATCATCCAAACCCGACTGGTTTCGCGCATCAGTTCGAGGATATCGACCAGCAGCACGAGGCTGGCCGACTCGGAATGTGGATATTCCTGGCCACGGAAGTCTTATTTTTTGGCGGAATGTTCACCTCCTACACGATTTATCGGGCGCTTCACCTTCCCTCGTTCGTAATAGGCAGTCACATGCTCGAGGTTCAGTTCGGCGCCACCAACACCGTCGTGTTAATCTGCAGCAGCTTGACGATGGCTTTGGCGATTCGCTCCGCCCAAGTGGGGAAAAGCAAGTCGGCGATCATTTTTTATCTGGTTCTCACGATGATTCTGGGCGCCCTATTTCTGGGGCTCAAACTGCGCTTTGAGTGGTACCACGATTACGTGGAGCACATTGTGCCGGGTTTCGGCTTCGTATACCGGCCGGAGTGGGGCTCGGCCGCGCCCGGAGTGCAAATGTTCATGTGCTTTTATTTCCTTATGACCGGGCTCCACGCGATTCACATGGTGGTTGGACTCGGAATCCTTGGGGTGCTGGTGGGCATGGCCGCGCGCGGTCGATTCACGTCCCAGTATTATGTGCCGCTCGAGATAAGCGGACTTTACTGGCACTTTGTAGACATTGTCTGGATATTTTTGTTTCCTCTTCTGTATCTCATTGGCGGGCGCTACTCCGCGGGAGGTTAAGCGATGGCTGAGCATGGCGCGCACGGGGCGCATACTGAATTCACCGAACATATTGTTCCGTTGAAGGTCTACGTCGGGGTGTTCCTGGCGCTGTTGGTTGGTACCGCTCTCACGACGGGGGTCGCTTATATTGATCTTGGCCGGTGGAATACGGTGGCCGCGCTCGCCATTGCTGTCGTCAAGATGCTGTTGGTAGTCCTGTTCTTCATGCACGTGAAGTACAATCCCGGCCTCACAAGAGTCATAATTATTGGAGCCTTTTTTTGGCTTGGCATTATGATCTGTTTCTCGATGGCCGACGAACTGACCCGCAGTTGGGAATACAATCCGGCTTCGTGGACAGGCACGATTCTTCCGTACGTCTCGCGGTTCTTGTTCTAAGCCGGCATCACCTCTTCTGAAGATTTCTTCGAGGTTTCTTTCGCGCCAAGGCGCGCGGATCCCGTTATTCGGCCGCCCGAAAAGCGATAACAGCGTTTAATCCCCCAAAAGCGAAAGAATTGGAGAGGGCTGCCCGAACTCGTGCTGGCCGAGGTTCATTTGGAATGTAATCGAGATCGCATTCAGGATCTCTTTCATTGTAATTCGCGGTGGGTGGCAGGATGCCATGGTGCAAGGCCAAGACCGTCGCCACAGCCTCGAGAGCGCCAGCGGCGCCTAGCGCATGCCCATGCAGAGACTTTGTGGAACTGATAGCCAGCTTGGCTGCGTGTGCGCCAAATACCTCGTGGATCGCTCGGGTTTCGGTGGGATCGTTTCCAGGCGTTCCTGTGCCGTGGGCGTTGATGTAGCCTACTTCTTCGGGCTTTAGGTTTGCGTCGCGTAGCGCAGCCCGCATTGCGCGGGATGGCCCATCTACAGTGGGTTGAGTGAGATGGTGGGCGTCCGCAGTCATGCCGGAGCCGCAAATTTCGGCGTAGATGCGCGCCCCTCGAGCCTTAGCGGCGTCGAGCGGCTCCAAAATCAGCATTGCTCCGCCCTCGCCCAAGATCATTCCCCGTCGATCCTTGCTGAAAGGGCGGCAAGTATCTGGAGCGATCACCCGCATCGCTTCCCAAGCCTTTAGCAAGCCGATGGTAAAGGGCGCTTCGCTGCCTCCTGCTACGGCGATTTCCGCCACTCCGCTGCGTACTAATTGAAATGCCTGACCGATTGCGTGATTGGCCGACGAGCACGCGGTAGAAACCGTATAGGTGGGGCCGCTGAGCTTCAGATCCATGGCAATCTGGCTGGCCCCGGCGTTCACCATGGTTTTAGGAATCGTCAGAGGGTGCACTCGTCCTCGTCCGGCGACATAGAGGTCTTCGAAGCCGACTTCGAGGGTACCTTGCCCTCCGACGGCCGAACCGCAGATGATCGCTGTATTTTCACGCAGCTGCTGCGTCAGTTCCATGGCAGAGTCCCGCAACGCCTCCCTTGCAGCAACGACGGAAAACTGCGCAAAGCGGTCCATATACGCATCTTTGCCGCCTTCAAAGTGCCGCAGCGGATCATAGCCTCGCACTTGAGCGCCGTTCTGGAACCGCACGCTGGAACGATCCACGCCCTCAATAGGACCGATTGCTGAGCGGCCTTCCTTTAGAGAAGCCCACGTTTCGGCTACATTCAAGCCGAGCGGCGAGATGATGCCTAACCCGGTGACGACGACGCGACGAGCGGTCACAGAGGGACACTGCCCGAATGCGCTACATCGGGAATCAAGGTCTGGTCTGAATACTCATAACCTGACCACCGGAGGTTTTGCGCGCCCGGTGTCGCATCTTGCAGGATTGGCGGAATCTGTAGGGTCATGAGGTCGGAAGAGCTTCAGTGGGCTGGGGTGGCGGACCCGAGTGAAGCGTCAGGCGGTGTCGCCGCCAAGATCTTCTTGATCCCAGAGACAACGTCACTGACGGTTCGAAGGGAGCGCACATCATCGTCCGGGATAGAAATTTTAAACGCGTTTTCCAGTTCGAACAGAAGCGTAAACACGTCCAAGGAATCTATGCCGAGTTCCTGCAGATTTGTCTCCAGGGTGATTTTCTCCGCAGGAATCCGTTTTACTGACGCAAGCGTTGCGATTACCTTCTCCGCGACAACATCAGACATAAAGACCACCCCTTGCGTAAACGGTATGTTTCGAAATCCGGTTCACGAACGCTCCTGTTACGAGATTTAGGACATCTCAGCCCGCTCTCCCAACTACTTTACGGCCACATCTTAACGGCGCTCAAGATTTCGTCTGCCATGATATCAAGCTCGAAGCCACAAGGCACCCCAATACGGACCTGATACGGATATGTCGCTCGGCTCGTGCGAAAGCGATTCCCTGCGTGCGGCTCTATTTCGGCGTACAGGTGCCCCACCTGTCCCAAGTATGTACCGTCGTCCAGTAGTTCTCCTCATGCGCCAACCCTGAGAATCTCTGTGACGTTTTAAAACAGAGGGCAAACAACAAATTATGCGGGACGGTCGATTATTTTTAGTTTGTCGCCGGTTAAGCTTGCTCGGTGGAATACTCTTGGTGGTCGTTAGCGCAGGGTGTGTCAGTCCCGCTCGCAATGCGCTGAACTCGATACAGCCCGACGCTATGCTTTCTGTGAGCAGCTCGAGCCTGAGTTTCGGCAATGTCGCGGTTGGAAATTCAACAGCCCAACTCGTCAGCCTCACGAATACGGGCACTGCCGATCTATCGATCTCGAACGTCTCGACGTCGGGCACCACCTTCAGCACAAGCGCCGGTTCGCATATAATTCTCACTCCGAATCAATCGCTCACAGTTTCCGTGAATTTTGCGCCCGCCTCGCCCGGGAATGTTACGGGAAGCCTCGTTGTCTCGAGCAATGCTCGAAACTCCATGCTGCAAATTTCCTTGGCTGGAACAGGAATGACAGGGACTGCGCACTCTGTAGTGATCTCTTGGAATCCCAGCACTTCCGATGTGATTGGCTATTTTGTGTACCGCAGCTCCGTCTCTGGCGGGCCCTACACGAAGTTAAGTTCGTCGGTTGATCCCGTGCCGACCTTCATGGACACGAATTTAACCAGCGGCTCTTACTTCTACGTGGTTACTTCCGTGAGCGCAAATAACGCTGAGAGCGGTTTTTCGAACGAAGTGGAAGTCGTAGTTCCTTAGAGACATCCTTAATTCGCGAGCGCACCCACTTCGGCGGATGTTTCTGAAGCGAATTGCGCATCGTGCGAACGTCATCAAAAGTATGCCGCTACGCCCGTAATGCGTTCTCCGATGATCAACTTGTGAATTTCATGGGTGCCTTCGTAGGTGAAGACGGATTCAAGGTTCGCCATGTGGCGCATCACGCAGTAGTCCTCCACGATGCCGTTCGCGCCCAGAATCTCCCGGGCGGTTCGAGCGGATTCCCGAGCCATTGACACGTTATTCATTTTTGCCATGGAGATGTGCGATGGATGAACGCGGTCGTCGTCTTTAAGGCGTCCCACCTGAAGCATTAAGAATTGCGCTTTGGTGATTTCCGTAATGATCCAGACCAATTTTTCCTGCACCAGTTGGTGCGAGGCGATGGGGCGATTTCTAAATTGTTTGCGCTGCTTTGCATAGGTGAGGGCCGCATCGTAACAGGCCATGGCGGCGCCGATGGCTCCCCACCCAATTCCGTAACGAGCCTGATTCAAGCAAGAAAGCGGTCCTTTCAGGCCGTCGACTCCCGGCAAGACATTCTCCTGAGGTATTT
>Ga0182024_10023150_pt1 | contig 11149 bp, 10 predicted proteins | sample P32metaG_FD_120480 | JGI IMG/M metagenome (GOLD analysis project Ga0182024, IMG submission 120480) | Permafrost microbial communities from Stordalen Mire, Sweden - P3-2 metaG (Illumina Assembly) | ecosystem: Environmental > Terrestrial > Soil > Wetlands > Permafrost | place: Sweden: Stordalen... | reverse complement strand
GGGCGGTGGCGGTGGCGGTGGCAGGGCTGGTGGAGGCGGCATGAGTCCGGGCGGTGCAAGTGCGCCCCGGACTTCGCCGATCAGTCCTACTGCGGCGACGGCTGACCCGAATGCCCAACTGACGGGTAAGCCGACGAGCGATGCTACTGCCACGGCTGGCAACACGACGGTTCAGCAGTCCGATGGAACGACGGTCAAGACGATTGTGGCCCGGCCCACAGGGATTGCCGGGGTGTTTGTTGCGAGCGATGCTGCTGCGCCGAACTCCGGCACGATCTTCGCCAAGGGCAAGAATCTGCATCTTGACGATGGGACCATGTTCACGCTGGGTGTAGCCCCGGCGGCGGCTCAGTAAGGCGAAGATTTTCCTCGTTGTACCCCAACGGAATCCTGCAGGCGAGACCTTTCTATGCGGAAAGGCCTCGCCAACGATTGTCCGCCGCATTACATCATCAGGATGAGAAATCCTTAGTTGGACTGCTTGAGCGGTTTGCGGGCGAAGTGGTAGAGGGAGAAGGCTAACGCGGCGAACATGAGGACGGCGGTACCGTTGCTGTGCAGATAGGGAATCTCTGGGAACTGGATGGGGACGTGGTTGCCGCTCAGGGATTCGTAGGCTTTGATGGCTACTCCGATGAGGCCTACGATGCCGCCTGCGGCTATGAGTCCTGAGGCGTAGAGCGCGCCGGGGCTGATTTCGCTTTCGTCGACATCGTGGCCGGCTTTCTTGAGCGCGGCGTCGACGAGGAAGCGCATGATGCCGCCGACGAAGATGGCGAGCGTGGTGCCGATGGACAGGTACGCTCCGACGGCGAAGGACAGCGATCGGATTCCCAGCAATTCAACGGCGATGACCAGGAAGACGCCCATCAGGACGAGTCCCCAGGGGAGCTTTTGGGTGAGGATGCCGTTGATGACGGTGGCCATGAGGCGGGCCTGCGGGGCTGCGGCTTTTTCGCTGCCGATGCCCTGAATCCACTGGACTTCGATCTTGCCGGAGGTGGGTGAATAGAGATATTTGCCGTCTGCGAGTTCGGAAGAGCCGAGGGCGTTGAGGACGATGTATTCGCCGGGCGTATGGGTGGTGGAGTTTTTACTGGCGTCGACAACCGGGATGCTGTTGGGGAGTTTGGCGTCTTTCTGAACGTTGACACCGGAGTGCGGGGCGTTGATGTCCCAGGTTTGCGGGGCGGAGCGGAACTCCTGGAAGGCGGTATTCATCGCTGAGAGGGTGAATCCGATGATGACGGTGGAGACGCAGACGCCGATCATGAGCGCAATCTGTTGCAGGCGCGGGGTGGCTCCAATGAGGTAGCCGGTCTTGAGGTCCTGGCTGGTGTCACCGGAGTTGGAGGCGGCGATGCAGACGGCTCCGCCGACGGTGATGGCGAGGGCTCCGTAGGCGGGCGCGGTCCAGCCCTTGACAAGGAATATGGCGGAAGTGGCCATGAGGGTGGCGATGGTCATGCCGGAGACCGGGCTGGCAGAACTGCCAATCAGGCCGACGATGCGGGAGCTGACGGTGACGAAGAGGAAGCCGAAGACCACGACCAACAGCGAGGCGGCGAGGTTGGCGAGCGGGCCGGCGTAGGTTCCGGGGACGGGCTTGAACTGCAGGAAGAGGAACATGATGGCGACCAGGGCGATGGATCCGCCGATGACTATGCTCATGGGCAGGTCGTCTTCGGTGCGAATGGGCCTGGCTTTGGATGCGCTGCTGCCACGCATTTTTGCGAAGCCGCTGGTAAGCGCGCCGACGATGGTGGGGATGGTCTTGACCAAGGTGATGAGTCCGGCGGCGGCGACGGCGCCTGCGCCCATGGGGCGGATGTAGGTGATCCAGAGGTCGCTGGGGGTCATGGCGCTGATGAGCTTGGTGCCGGGGTAGATGGGTTGGGTGAGTCCGGAGCCGAAGAAGTGGATCAGCGGCATGAGGACGAGCCAGGAGAAGACGCCACCGGCGAAGATGATGCCGGAGACTTTGGGACCGATGATGTAGCCGACGCCGAGGTATTCCGGGGTGGCGTCGCACTTGATGGCCGCGCCTTTGAGGATGTGCTGCTGGCCCAGGTCGGGTGCGTAGCTGGGCGAGTCAGGCCAGGCGGCGAAGAGATTGCTGTTCTGGAAGAGGGTGTAGAGGCCGCCGAGTCCGAGGCCGAGAAAGACGCGGCTGGCGAACGATCCTCCGCGGTCGCCGGCTATGAGAACATCGGCGCAGGCGGTGCCTTCGGGGTAGGCGAGGGTGCCGTGCTCTTCGACGATAAGCTGGCGGCGAAGAGGAATCATGAAGAGCACGCCAAGCCATCCGCCGACCAGGGCGAGGAGGAAGATGCGGGAGTATTCGAGATCAAAACCCAAAAAGATGAGCGCGGGCAGGGTGAAGATGACGCCTGAGGCTATCGACTGCCCAGCGTTGCCGGTGGTCTGGACTATGTTGTTTTCGAGGATGGAGGACTTGCCGAAGACTCGCAGGATGCTGATGGAGAGGACCGAGATGGGAATGGAGGCGGCCACGGTGAGACCCGCGCGGAGGCCGACGTATACGGTGACGGCTCCGAAGATGATGCCGAAGAAGCAGCCGAGGAGAATGGCGCGCAGGGTGAATTCCGGGCGGCGATCTGAGGGCGAGACGTAGGGTTGGAATTCGGGCAAGGCAGGTGCCTCCACTGTGCGATGTACAGCGACTATACGGTATTGGGTGCGCGGTTAGACAAGACAGAACTGTGGAGGATCGGCGTCTGCATTCGCGGCCGGCTTGTCTGCTGCAAGTGTTGAGCCAACGGATTTGCGGTCGTGGCTGAGGAGTGGCGGGTTGGACGCCCGGGGATACCTCGGTGGTTCGCTCGGAATTTTAGAGGTTCCGGGGGAGGGGTCCGGTCCGGTATTCTTGAAGTGATAAGCAAAAACCTGTTTATCACTACTTTGTATTGGAGAACATTCATGGCAGAGACGATCAAGAAGGCGAAAGCACCCAGCAAACCGAAGAAGGCCGTGGCGGAAAAGCTCGTTGCGGAAAAGCCGGTAGCCAAGAAGGCGGAAGCTCCAACTGGTATAGCGGTGGTCAAGCCGGTTTCGCAGGAGGAAGTGGCAGCGCTCGCGCACCGCTTCTGGTCTGAGCGCGGCTATCGGCACGGTCAGCATGTCGACGATTGGTTCCGTGCCGAGCAGGAGCTTCGCGGCAAGGCTTCGTAAGCAGTTGGCGGAAGAAGGCCGTACGCTGGAACGGGTAAGCCGGTTCGACGGGTAACCGCGCGGTTATTTTTGCCAGTAGGCGATGATGCGCGTGTCGTCTTCGTACGGCGTCCGCTCAGGGTTGTCGGAGGACCATACCGACACCGCGCGATGTGTCCAGTTCTGGTAGGCATCGAGCTCGTACTCGTAGTAGGCGGCGTAGAGCAGGCGGCCATCGGCATCGCGCCATTCGGCGCTGGTCGGATTGCGCTTTCCCGGGCTCATGTACTCGTAGTGGACCATCGTGCGTTCGCAGGACCGGTTTTTGGCGCAGTGATAGTTTTCTGCGTTGCCGTTGTCGTGGTTTTCGACGAAACTGTCTCCGAATTCGCGTGATGAGTCTGACTGTTCCCAGAAGGAGACGACCTGACCGCGGACGCGTGTCCAGGTGAGCTTTACGCTTCCTGAATCGTCATAGGTGGTGAAGTGTTCTTCGTCTGTCCTGGGGTCGTAGGTTTGGCGCCAACTCAGTCGATCTTCTTTGCCCCAAACGGATCGCTCGGTCGGGATGCCATCCTTGGTGGTAGTGGTTCGATTGAGAGAGGCCTGCTTTCCTGCGCCATCAAGACTCAGCCAGCTACTCATATGCCCGTACTGGTCATAGTCGATGAGTTGCTGCGCGGAGACTTTGGCGTTGATATAATCGGTTTCGCTGGTTCTTCCGAAGGGCCCAACAATCTGGTGACGAACAATTTCGCCGGTATGAGCGTTGAAGTCACGACGATCGATGACATGCCCGTTGGCGTCGCGCTCCAACAGGCTGATTTCACCTTGAAAATCTCCGTCTACGGTCTGACCTGACTTGATTTTGGTTCCATCGGGGTCGTAATCGCATTCCCAGCAGAAGATGGGCATAGCCAGGGTCGATCCGTCGGGCTGACTCCATTTCACCGGGAAATGGGTCGAGGCGGTGGAAACGGATTTGATGGGGCCGGCGAATCCATCCATCTCCGCATCCGATTTTGGCTGCTGGGCCAATGTTACGGAGGCGATCAGAACGATGGAGAGCGAAAGGGCGCGTCGCAAGAGGGGCATGAGGGCTTCTCCACAACAGGAGCGTATCGGATAGACGATGTGGGACGCGGTTCGCGACTGGGGTGAAGCAAATTTTCAGGGATAGCCCGAGGGAGGGAATTCCTGGAAAGCTTTTGTGATGGCAAGGTGAAAATTGTTCGTGGGCTGGTACCGCCTGCGCGAAAGAATAGCTTTCTGGGTTGAGGTCTGGGTATACTGTTGCCACGGCGGCGTGGACCAGCCTGCCGGGATTGAGGTGCGACTTCAGTAGCGACCCTCGTTCGGATTATCGGGATGTATCGCGAGGTATCTCCGGTCAGATTTCCGGTAGAGGAGCTTCGTTTTTGCGCGCGGCGATGTCTGCGCCCAGGCATTTCCTGAACGGAAGTCTCCTGAGCGGTTTGGGTCATGCACTGAGTTGCTCTTTCTTTCCTACTGCTTGTTCTCTTTGCGGCTCTCTTCTGCCGCGACTCTCTGAAGCGCCAATCTGCGAAGCCTGCTGGAGTGAGGTTCCTCCACAGCGTGAGAGTTGCTGCGCCCGCTGCGGCGAGGATTTGTTTGAGCCTGTCTCAAATTCTGCGGCTCAGGCGAGTTACTGTCGGGCTTGCAGGATGGCTCCTCCGGCCTTTGTGCGGGCGGTGAGCGCTGGCGTCTATGAGGGATCGATGCGCGGGGCGATTCATGCGCTGAAGTATGAGCGGATTGCTCCGGTGGCTGCGGAGCTGGGCAAGAGGCTGGCTGGGGCGATCGCACAGATGGCTGAGGATGCTCCGCAGGAAATGCTGGTCGTGCCGGTGCCGTTGCACCGGGGGCGGATGACACAGAGGGGGTTCAATCAGGCGCGTACGGTGGCTGCGGAGGCGTTGAAATCACTGCGAAAGACGCACGCAGGATGGAGGCTTGAGCTCTCCAGCAGGGTGCTGATGCGGCAACGATCCACGGAGAGTCAAGCGGGGTTGACTCCCCGCCAGCGCCGCCAGAATCTGCGCGGCGCTTTTTTTGTTTCTGACCCTGAACTGGTAAATGGACGGCACATTTTGCTGGTGGATGACATTTATACGACCGGCGCGACGACGCGGGCTTGCAGCAGGACGTTGATGGAAGCGGGAGCGGCCTCTGTGCGCGTAGCGACAGTGGCGCGCGCCCAGCGGCGAGTGCCGTTGGGGCGAAGGGACGAGCGAAAGTTCATTCGGCTTTCGCTGCCGGAGCATGGTCGGAACGAACCAGACTCAACCGGAACGATTCACTGAGCATGAGTAACAGGTACGAGAGGTCAAGGACGAAAGGTCTGGCAGGACAGGAAACGCAATACAGGGAACCGGAGCATACTTTACCGAGGGGAAGCGATGTCGCTTGGAAAAGCCATGATTCATGCCCGCAAGCAGAAGTCACTCGCCAAAGCAGCGGCCCATGTCGCCAACGGTGATGCGCAGACCTGGACGCAATCGAGCCAGGTGATGCAGATGCCGGTATTGGTGCTGAATGCCTCGTACGAGCCGATCAACATTTGCGGCGCGCGCCGGGCGCTGGTGCTGGTGCTGAAGGGCGTCGCCAAGACCGAGGAAGAACACGGGCTGATGCTGCATGCGCAGCGCAGCCGCATGGCGATGCCGTCAGTAATCCGTCTGCTGGAGTATCGCCGTATCCCTCATCAGACGCGGGCGCTGTCGCGCAAGAACATTCTGCTGCGGGATCGCAATACCTGCCAGTATTGCAGCGTCGTGCTGCCTTCGGGCGAGCTTACGCTGGACCATGTGATTCCGCGGTCGCGGGGTGGAAACTCTACGTGGGAGAATCTTGTGGCCTGCTGCCACTCATGCAATCGCCGCAAGGGCAACCGGATGCTACACGAACTGGACGACATGAAGCTGCTGAAGGAGCCGCGGTGCTTCAGTTTGCATACGAGCCGGCAGATCATGCGCATGTTGGGCCGCGGAGACGACCGGTGGCGGAAGTATCTCTTTTATTAGTAGCCTGTTCCGCTGGAGGGTGACGTTGCTGGTGGAGCTGTTATCAATGTTGCCAGCGCCGTTCCAATGGGTGAGCCGAGGCCGGTGGTTGGGTCCCAGCCGGGGCCGGCTGAATACGCTCCGTTGTTGCCCTCTGTAATGTCGTTGAAGCCGTTGTCAGGTTCTGGCAGAGCGTATATGGCGGGGTTGATGAAGCCGAGCCGGGTGTTGAGCTTCTGGTTAAGCAGGGCGATCAGACCTGCCCACAGAGGAGCGACCGCGCTGGTGCCGCCGATAACTCCCGTCTGGCCGTCCACCAGAATGTTGTAACCGGTGTTGGGATCTGCGTCTCCGGCGACATCGGGTACACCGCGGCCTGTCTGACCTGTGATCGCCGCCTGATAGGTGGGCTGAGCGAAGGTGGTGCTGTATCCACCTCCCGACGCGCCTCCATCCGTGCCGTCGTTCCAAACGGTTTCGCTGGTGATCACTCCGTTGGAGGAGACCAGCGAGGTGCCCCCGCAGCCCAGCACATGGGGGCTTGAAGCGGGAAAGTCAGCCTGATTCGAGCCGTCGGTTGACCCGTCGCTCGAGCCGTTATCGCCGGAAGCGACGGTGATGGTTACGCCGAGGGCTGCGGCTTCCTGCGCTACCTGATCCATGGACTGCATGGATTGGGCAGTCCAACTGGATTCGGGGTTACCCCAACTGATGGATACAACCGAGGGATTGTTATTGGTGTCGTGGACGGCGGTGCTCATCGCATCCTGAAATCCCTGCGAAGTGTTGGGCGCGAAGTAAACCACGATATGCGCGCCGGGCGCGACGGCTCCTGCGACCTCGATGTCGAGCATGACTTCTCCGTCGGCGCTGTCAGGCGTGGTGGGGCTGTTAGTGCCGTGATCGACGGAGACGCTGGTCACCGTGGGTGCGGTGAGGTTGAGCGATTGAAAATAGTTGGTGATGTCCGTGGGCTGGTAACCGCCGCCCAGCTCAATAATTCCGATGGTTTGTCCTGCGCCGTTTACGTCCTGTGGAAAGCTGTAAAGTTGCGCTACCTGCACGGGTGTGTAGGAGATGTCGGCCGCTGCGGCGTCTGATGCTCCGGTCAGTTTTCGAAGGCGAAAGTGGGGATCGGCCTGCGGGCGATTGTCCAGTCCGAAGACACCCTCGATCACGTCGGCGAGATCGGTCGTGACGTGAATCGCTCCGGTTCTTCCGCGGTATCGGGCGCGGGGATGCTCGTAGTCGTTCAGGGTGACGGAGAAGGCTTTTTCGAGGTTGGCCACGGTGCCTTGCAGCTTGACTGTGCGCCGCGCGACTTCGTCGTCCTGGGGGATGACTTCAAGATTGTTTGCCCGCGCGAAGGCGTGCACGCGCTCGACATGTTCGGGCTCTGCGCCGTAGGCGGCAGCGAATTCGTCGTGGCTCAGGATTCTGCCTTGCAGATCAGGCAGACGCAGTTGACGGCGCTGCTTGAGCACGACGGAGACCTCGACAAGCTGGTTTGGGTCGGTTGGCCCGATCATGCGCGATCCTGGCATCGGAGCGCGTTGACTGCCGGGTAGAGCTATCTTGTTCGGTTCCGTCATCTCTCAGCCTCTCTTCAACTTGGAAGTCAACTTGGTCAATGGAGATGCTTGCACAGCAATTATCCATTCTCCTGCGCCTGATGTTTCAAATCGGTGAGCGTCCGGCTTTTTTTGCTGCTACTTGCGCTTGCCGGCGCGATAGCGCCTGATCAGCGCGTTGGTGGAGCTGTCGTGTTTGAGCGAGGGCTCCTCTGCGCTTTCGAGTTCGGGGATGATGCGCTGCGCGAGGACCTTGCCGAGTTCCACGCCCCACTGGTCGAAGGAGTCGATCTGCCAGATCACACCCTGCACGAAGACGCTGTGTTCGTAGAGGGCTACGAGTTTGCCGAGGACGGCGGGTGTCATCTTGTCGATGAGGATAGTGGTGGATGGGCGGTTGCCTTCGAAGGTCTTGTGCGGCAACAGCCACTCGGCGACACCCTCAGCCTTCAGTTCATCGGCGGTCTTGCCGAAGGCCAGGGCTTCAGCCTGCGCGAAGACGTTGGAGATGAGATAGTCGTGATGCTTGCCGAGTGGATTGAGTGACTTGCAGAAGCCGATGAAGTCGCACGGAATCAGTTTTGTTCCCTGATGGATGAGCTGATAGAAGGAGTGCTGTCCATTGGTTCCAGGCTCGCCCCAGAAGATGGGGCCGGTCTGATAGTTGACCACCTTGCCATCGAGGGTGACATGCTTGCCGTTGCTCTCCATGGTGAGCTGTTGCAGGTAGGCAGGGAAGCGCTTGAGGTATTGGTCGTACGGCAGAACGGCGACGGTCTGCGCGTCGAAGAAGTTGTTGTACCAGACGGCGAGCATGCCCATGAGCACGGGCAGGTTCTTCTCGAATGGCGCGGTGCGGAAGTGCTCGTCCATCTCGTGAAAGCCAGCGAGCATGGCGCGGAAGTTATCCGGACCGAGCGCGACCATGTTGGAGAGGCCGATGGCGGAATCCATCGAGTACCGGCCGCCAACCCAATCCCAGAAGCCGAACATATTTGCGGTATCGATGCCGAACTTGGAGACGGCTTCGGCGTTGGTCGAGACTGCGACGAAGTGTCGCGCGATGGCTGCGTGCTCCTTCAACTTTGCCAGAGACCATACGCGCGCGGTGTGCGCGTTGGTCATGGTTTCGAGCGTGGTGAAGGTCTTGGAGGAAATGATGAAGAGGGTCTCTTCGGGGTCGAGGTCGCGCGTGGCTTCGGCGAAGTCTGTGCCGTCGACGTTGGAGACGAAGCGGAAGGTGAGGTCGCGCTGTGTGTAATGGCGCAGCGCTTCATAGGCCATGACCGGACCGAGGTCTGAGCCTCCGATGCCGATGTTGACGATGTTGCGGATGGGCTTGCCGGTGTAGCCGAGCCACTTGCCGCTGCGTATGCTATCGGCGAAGGCGGCCATCTTGTCGAGGACTTCGTGGACCTCTGGCACGACATCGACGCCGTCGACTTTGATCGACTCGGATTTTGATGCGCGGAGGGCGGTGTGCAGCACGGCGCGGTTTTCGGTGATGTTGATCTTGTCGCCGCGGAACATGGCATCCCGGCGCGCGGTGAGGCCGGACTCTTCAGCGAGCTGCCAGAAGAGGCCGAGTGTTTCATTGGTGATGCGGTGCTTGGAGTAGTCGAGGAAGATGCCGGCGGCTTCGGCGTTCATGCGCTCGCCACGCGACGGGTCGTCTGCAAAGAGCTGGCGAAGATGAACTGTGCTCAGGCTTGCCGCGTGGGTTTCGAGGGACTGCCATGCGGGTAACTGCTTTAGGGGAGTTATGCTGGTGGTCATCTTCTTCTCCTGCGAGTGTTGTCCTGCTCTTGGATGCCGGGGCAAAACACGCTCCCCATCGCCGGATTATACTCTGTGCTTTGCTGGCCCAAGTTGAACATGCTGCAGGCTTATGCATGTGTGGTGCTGGATTAACGCGGGCCGTGTCGGGGTGTATGAGATTTTGCTTAATTGCGGGTCTCAGCTCCCTGGACAATGTCTGAATAAATAGCATAAATTGACAAAATCTGTTATTAGCTTCAAGATCAAAAAAAGCAGGAGGAGCTACCCGATGAATGTTTCTCTGACCCCTGAATTGGACAAATTTGTGTCAGGCAAGGTTGAGTCTGGCCGGTACGCCTCGGCCAGCGAAGTGGTGCGAGAGGCTCTGCGGCTACTGGAAGAGTATGACCGTGCTCGGGAAGGGGAGCTTGCCACGTTTAACCGGGAGCTTGGCGCGAGACTGAACTCGCTCGATCGTGGCGAATCGGTTGATCCCGCAGTGGCGCGGCTGCGGCTGGAGGAAAAGTCGCGGGAACGAAGAAGGCTTGGCGCATGAGCCGATACGTTCTGGGGACCGGGGCGGAACTGGATCTCGAAGATATTTGGGAGTACATCGCGCAGGACAACGTGCACGCCGCCGACGGATGGATCGGGAAACTGTTTGACGCGTTCGACACGATTGCGCGAATCCCCGGAATCGGGCATGCGCGGAAGGATCTGCGGCGCAACCCGGCTTAGGAGCAGAATTGCCCCCTGATTCCGGGCAAAAATGAATAACAAGGAGTAGTACCGATGAAAGGTTTGACGGTAATGGTGACGTTGACCGGACTTTGTTTTCTCGCCCAACCTTGCTATGCACAGGGTAATACTTTCTGCGAAGGATTCCTCAGAAGTGGTGACAGGACAGACCTGGTACTGTGCATCCAGCACCTCGACAGGGAAGCTGGGATCGTAGAGCAGGAAAGGGATTACGAATTGGCGGGCATAGCAATGTCCAATGCGGACCTCACTAAATCCGTCAAAGACCTCCATGCCTCCATTCATGACATCGAACAAAGAACAGGGAGAACGAACCCATACGAAGTGCCGGACATCAGACTACTGACGGATGATTTGCGAGACCGTGTCAAAGATTTGGAAAAACAAGTAGACGCTCAGGGAACGCTTTTGGTCGCACAGAGCCAACAGATCGAAGACTTACGGAAACAGCTCGACGCGATGCGCGCCGAGCTTGTGACGGAGCCGCGCGTCCACGTCCAGACCAAGGCCCCGCACCCGGCAGCCCCCCCGAAAGCCCACCAACCCACCGTACAACCCGCCCATCCATCGCAGCCGAACAACAACGTCAAGAAAGCCACGCCGCCACAATAGCCGGGCAGTCAATTACGTCTCACCCGGCCCTCTTCTGGCCGGTCGGTGCCTACCTGCTTCTCTTTCGGGTAAAGGAGTGGGGGTGGAGATTGTGGCCGTCACTCGGGGGCGCGCGATATACCGGCGCTCCTTGCCCGGCGCGAAAGTTGAACAGCAGATTCCCTGCGGGAATGACAGACAGAAAAGCAAGAACAACGCGGAAAGAACGGCCCGCGTGAAGTTAGATTCACGCGGGCCGCTGACGGGTGCATCGGG
>Ga0182024_10023149_pt1 | contig 11149 bp, 7 predicted proteins | sample P32metaG_FD_120480 | JGI IMG/M metagenome (GOLD analysis project Ga0182024, IMG submission 120480) | Permafrost microbial communities from Stordalen Mire, Sweden - P3-2 metaG (Illumina Assembly) | ecosystem: Environmental > Terrestrial > Soil > Wetlands > Permafrost | place: Sweden: Stordalen... | reverse complement strand
TTGAGCTCGATCCTCTCCAGCCATGGAACTACATCGCGAGGGGCTTTGCGGCATACCGCTCCGGGCGGCTCGCGCAGGCGGAAGCCAACTATAGAACTGCGTTGAATCTGGCCCCGGCATCCGGAAAATTCCATTGTCTTCTTGGGACTGTGTTAATCGCCCGGGGCCAGCGCGAATCAGCGCTCGCGGAGATGGAAAAGGAGCCCACCCCCCGATTCCACCAGGTCGGGATGGCACTAGCCCTGGAGATGCTGGGACAGCGCAACGAGTCGGACAAGGAACTTAGGGCTGCGGAGCAGAAGTTCGGCGACGAAATGGGCTATTCGATCGCCATGGTGTACGCCGCGCGCCGCGACCCCGATCGGGCTTTCGCCTGGCTTGATCGAGCGTTCCACGCGTACGGCGATGGAATGACGTGGATCAAGGGGGACCCACTTCTGGGCAGTTTGGTCGGCGATCCCCGATACAAGGCGTTACTGCAAAAAATGAGGCTACCGGAGTAGGTTCGGCGGACTGATCTGCCAAAATAGGTTCCTACTTTCGAAGGAACTCTTGAGTAAAGATGGCAGTTTCACCATCACAATCCACGATTCTCGAGGCTCATCGCCTCATGCAAGCGGGCCGCCTTCAAGAGGCCCTCGTATTAGCAGAACCCGTGGTCGATAAAATGCTCATCTGCGATCCCGCGCAGGGAATGCTCGCGACGATCTTCCTGCGACTCGGGCGGCGTGCGGATGCTGAGCTCAGCATCGAAAAGGCTCTGCAGTGTGAGCAGGGGCCCGCAGACGCTTACGATGCTCTGGCGCATGTCTGTATGCTTCTGGGCAGGCACGAACGCTCCAATGCGCTCTATCGGCGGGCCGTCGAGTTGGCGCCCAACGATGCGCGACATTGGTACAACCTGGCATCTAGCGAACGCAGTCTGGGGCGTCTTCTCGAGGCCGAGAACGCATGCGATCGCGCCATAGAACTAGACCCAAGTCACTATCGCACTTATCTATTGCGCTCAGAGCTGCGCGTTCAAGCGCCGGACAGCAATCACATTGCCGAGCTCCATGAAGTTCTGCTACGTCCGGGGCTCGACGAGCGCGCGCGCGTACCGCTCGGGTACGCTCTCGCCAAGGAGCTGGATGATCTCGCTCGCTACGACGAGGCCTTCCACTGGTTCCAGGAAGCCGCCAGCATCCGCAGACGACACCTGGCCTATGATGTTGGCGTCGACGAGCGCAAGCTCGAACGCATTCGCGAGGTCTATCCGCCCGAACTTGTGCGCCAAGCCAACGGCGATGAGGACTCGAGTCGCCACATTTTCATCATCGGACTCCCCCGATCGGGCACGACGCTTTTGGAACACATCCTCATGCGGCTCGCTCACGTCCGTTCGAACGGCGAAACCGACAACTTCTTGAGAGCACTGCTCGCAGCGTCGCCTTCGGGTCCGCAAGACGTATTTAGCCGCGCAGCCGCCGCGGATTCCCGCGCGCTCGCGGCGCACTATGCGAAGTTGGCGGATGAGAATGTCCCGGGCGCACGAATGATCGAAAAGCTACCGCTGAACTACCTGTATCTCGGAGCGATTCATCGAGCGTTGCCACGAGCGAAGCTTCTCCTGGTCAGGCGTTCAGCGCTCGACAGCTGTTTTGCAATGTACAGAACCCTATTCGGCGCGGCCTATCCATTTACTTATGACTTCGCCGATCTCGCGCGATACTACGCCGCGTATGAGCAACTGATGAACCACTGGCGCGGGAGCCTCGGCGACGCGCTCATCGAAGTTGAATATGAGGACCTCGTGAGGAATCCTCAGGACGTGGGAGCACGGGTCGCGCGGCACTGCAATCTACTTTGGGATCCCCATGCCATCGAGATCGACAAGGGCGCGGCCGTTTCGTTGACCGCGAGCGCCGCACAGATCCGGCGCCCCATCTATGGTTCATCCTCGGGCCGCTGGCGGCACTATCGAAAACATCTTGAGCCGTTGATCAGCGCCCTGCGGCGTCATCAGGTCGCGCTTCCGGAGGATGCCTAGAAATAGACCTGCGCACTCGGCGCCTACCGCTGGAGCGCTGGCACGCTGCTCAGGCGGGAAAGAGCTCCTGGTATTCGTCCCACAGCGCCTCGAATCGGGGCAGGAGCATTTCCGCAAGCCCAATGAGCGCTGGTGTCTGCCCGGGGAGGGCCTCTTTCATGCTCTCGGCGAACTCCTCGGGCGTGACGTGGTAGAAGGGATCGAGGTCGGTTTCCAGACATTCCGTCACGAGTCGCAGCGCCGCGATCGTCTGGAATGAATGGACTTCGGTGAGCCGCTGCCGCATCTCTGCGGAGGTCAGCGATCCGTAGTAGTGCGTAAGCGCCATGACACAGGTGGGCTCGTCGGCTTCCGCCCACATCAGCATCTCACCGAGATCGAAGAGCGGATGCCCGAAGCCGCCGCCATCCCAGTCGATCAGCGTGATCTCGCCGCCCGGGCTCACGATCATGTTGACGAACGCCATGTCGTTGTGGGTGAACGTTGGCAGGAATGCGCCGATGCCGCGTTCCAGTCGATCGGTAATTTGCCGGTACCGTGGCAGCCGGTCCGCCCACGGTGACGGCGTCCAGTCCGTCGCGGCCTTCCCGGTCGCCATCGCATCCATGTACCGCCGCACGGTGTCGAAGGGCCACCAGTAGCTGATCGTCTCTCTGACTGCATACCTGCCTCCGTGAATCACCTTCATGCGATCGATAATGCGACGCATGATCGCCGGGTCCTGCATCTGCTCGAGCTGCATGCCGCTGCCTTCGACAAAGTCGGTGACCGACAGGTTGGGCTCTGCGTAGATCAACCGCGGACCCAGCCCGAGCTCGGAGGCCGCGAGAGTGCACTGGATGACGGATGTCTGCCGCGTCCGGTACTGGTCGAAGCCGACGCGGATCGCGAATTTCGGCTTCCCGTTCACATAGGCAAAGTAGGTGCGGTTGGTGAGACCGCCGAATTTCTGGCGGATCTCGACCGGTTCGTCCCAGATGGAGAGTGCGGCGATGTAGTCTCGCACCTGGGCTGGAGTCCATTGCCGGCGCACGCGCGAGAGCTCACTGATGATCGGTGCCTCATTCCGCATGTCAGGTTTCCCCGTGCTGGTTCGACTCATCAAACGACTGCAATGAGCCACGGATCCCCGCGGGCGGTGATCCTGGCCCCAGCACCGCTCGATGGCAGCGTAGCTGCATCGCGCGGTAAGATCGAATGACGAGATTGTAGGGCAACATCGGGTTCGCCGGACATCCGGCGCGGCTGGATGACCGGTCGCATATGGGATGACACGTGAGCCGAGGGTCCCTAAAAGAGGAGTATGCATGACGGCAGCTTTGCCTGAGCGCGCCCGGGTGGTCATCATCGGCGGCGGCATCATCGGTGCCTCGACGCTCTACCATCTGGCGAGGGAGGGCGTGCGGGATTGCGTGCTTCTTGAGCGCGATCGCTTCGCGAGCGGGACGACCTGGCACGCAGCGGGTCTCACGACACGCATCCGCGACTCCCGCGGCCAGTCCCGCCTCGTGCAGTACACCTGCGACCTGTTCCAATCGCTCGAGGCCGAGACCGGACAGGCAACGGGCTACCGCGAGAACGGCGCCATTTACATCGCGACGAATCCGATCCGCCATGAGCTCCTCAAACGTCAGGCATCGGCGTCCAAGCTCATGGGGGTACGTGTCGACGCTCTGACCGACGGGGAAGTCAAGGAACGCTGGCCTCTCCTGCATGTGGGCGACGTGCTCGGCGGCGTGTTCATCCACGGCAACGGACAGGTCAATCCGCTCGATGCCACGATGGCCCTGATCAAGGGGGCCCGGCAGTGCGGGGGAAGCGCGTTCGAGCACACGCCTGTTGAGGACGTGCTGATCCACGATGGCCGTACCATGGGTGTGCGCACATCCCGAGGCGACATTGCCTGCGATCGCGTGCTCCTCGCCGGAGGCCTCTGGAGCCACAAGATCGCGAAGCGTCTCGGGGTCGCAGTGCCGCTGCACGCCGCCGAGCACTACTACATCGTGACGGAGCCGATGCCCTCGCTCGCCCGCACGACCCCGGTGCTCGGAAATCCCGACGAACGTGCCTACTACAAGGAGGATGCCGGCAAGCTCCTTGTCGGATTCTTCGAGGCGGTCGCCAGGCCCTGGCCCCCGAAAGGGGAGGAGATTCCGAAGGAGTTCTCGTTTGCCGAACTGCCGGGGGATCTGGAGCACATCGAGCCGCAGCTGGACCTGGCATTCCGCCGCGTACCGGCGCTCAAGGATGTCGGAATCAAGCTCTTCTTCTGTGGCCCCGAGAGCTTCACGAGCGACAGCCGACCCCTCATGGGTCCGACGGCCGAGGTCCGCGGACTCTACGTTGCGGCCGGCTTCAATTCCTACGGCATCCTGTCCTCGGGCGGCGCCGGCAAGGCGATGGCGGCGTGGATGATGGATGGGCTGCCGCCGCTTGCGATGACATCGATGCATGCGCAACGCGTGATGCCATTCCAGGCCAATACCCGCTACATCGAGGACCGGGTGGTCGAGGCGCTGGGTTTCAACATGACGCTGCACTGGCCTGGGCACCAGCTCAAAACCGCGCGCAACATCCGCCACTCTCCCGTGCATGATTGTCTGATGGCCGCAGGTGCGGTGATGGGAGAGCGGGCCGGCTGGGAGATCCCGCTCTACTACGATACCCCGGGCGCGACGCTGCCGAAGACGCCGAGCCTCAAATACCAGGAGTGGTTTCCGCGACTCGCCGCCGAGTGTGTGGCGGCCCGCGACCGCGCGGCGCTCGTCGACCAGTCGTGCTACGGAAAGCTCCTCGTCAGCGGCCCAAATGCGGCCGAGGCCCTGAACTGGGTGTCGGCCAACGAAATGGACGTGCCCGTGGGTCGCTCCCAATACACGCACTGGCTCAATGTCCGTGGCGGCATCGAAGCCGACGTGGTCGTGATCCGCCAGTCATCGCACGAGTTCCTGGTCATCACCGGACCCGGTGGGCAGGTGCGCGATCGCTGTTGGTTCGAGGCGAACATCCGTCCGGACCTGAATGTCCAGATCCACGATGTGACCGCGCTTTACGGCATGTTCTCGGTGAATGGGCCCACCTCGCGCGAAATTCTGCAGGCCATCACCGATGCGGACCTCTCCAATAAAGCACTTCCGTTCGGGCACGCTCAACTAATGGACATCGGCTATGGTCGAGCCTGGGTGCTGCGCCGGTCCTACTTCGGAGAACTCGGTTACGAGGTCTACCCGACGAGTGATCTATGTCGCCATGTCTACTCTGCGCTGATCGAGCAGGGCAATGCCCGCGGTCTTGTAAACGCCGGGTTCTTCGCATTGCTGCATTCGCGGCTCGAGAAAGGATTCGTCCACTTCGGGGCTGACATCAGCGAGGATGACACGCCGCTCGAGGCCGGACTTAAGTTCGCGGTCGCATTCGACAAGCCGGGCGGCTTCCTAGGGCGGGACGCGCTCGTTCGCCAGCGCGATGCCGGAGTGCTCGAGTCACGCATTGTGAAATTGGGCGTGCGCGAGGCGAGCCAAAGCGCAGGTCCCTATCTCTACCGAAACGAGCCGGTCTTAAAGAGCGGCGAGGCCGTGGGCTATGTGACCTCCGGGGCCTGGGGATTCCGGCTCAATCGCTCGCTCGGCATGGCGTCTGTCTCGCACGAAGGTGGCGTCACGTCCGAGTGGTTGGCGGAGGGCGATTTTGAAGTCGAGGTTGCGGGCGTTCGGCACGCGGTCGATCTGCAGTTTGCAGGGTTCTACGATCCCAAAGACGAGCGTCTGCGCAAGTAGAGTTCCGCGCTCGGACCCGACCCTCAGACGGCGAGGCCTGCTGCCTTCACCTCTGAAGCCACGCGATCGATGGCGCGACCCAAGCGCTCGACGATCTCGTCCGCATCCGCCTGGGTCGCAATGAGCGGCGGGGCGAGGGCTGCGATGGTGCGGTCATGACCCCCGCGCACGAGGAGACCCTCCTCGAAGCAGGCCTTGCTGAGGAGGCTACTGACCTTGCCGTGTTGCGCAAAGGGCTTGCGCACCGCGCGATCGGCGTCGAGCTCGATGCCGATGAGTAATCCCTTGCCGCGGATTTCGCCCACGAGCGGGTGGCCCAGAAGCCGCTCGCGCAGGCGATCCATGAGATGCGTTCCCACCCGCGCCGCGTTACCAGGCAGATCCTCACGCTCCAGGATGTCGAGATTCGCGTTCGCAATTGCGGCACCGACCGGATGGCCCGACCAGGTGAAGCCGTGCGCGAACATGGCGTGCGGGCTCTTGTCCGCGTAGAGCACGTCCGCCACGCGGGCGGAGAGCAGGCACGCCGACATCGGGAAGTAGCCGCTCGTCAGGCCCTTCGCGATCGACACGAGATCGGGCTTCAAATCCAGGGACGGGCTCGCAAACCAGGCGCCGGTCCGGCCGAATCCGGTGATGACTTCGTCGGCGATCATGAGGATGTCGTAACGGTCGAGAACGCGCTTGACCTCCCGGAAGTAGCCGGGCGGCGGCACCAGAACTCCGCCCGTTCCGGTGATCGGCTCCGCAATAAAAGCGGCGATGGTGTGCGGGCCTTCGGTCTCTATGAGTCGCGTCAGGTTGTCGAGGAGGTACTGCGTGAACTCTTCGGGTGTCGCGATGTTCCTCGGGCGACGGTGATAATCGGTCGAGAGCGTATGCAGGATCCCCGGGATCGGCAGATCGAAGGTCTCGTGCATCATCGGAAGCCCACTCAGGCTGCCGGCGGCAACGGTTGAGCCGTGGTAGCTGCCCAGACGCGCGATAATTTTCTTTTTCTGCGGGCGGCCGAGAAGATTGTTGTAGCGGCGCACGACCTTGATCTGGGTATCGTTGGCCTCGGAGCCACTCGAGCAAAACATCGCGCGGACCATGCCGCCCGGGGCGAGCTTGAGAACGCGCTCGGCAAGGCGGATGAGCGGCTCGTTGCTGAAGACTCCGAAGCTGTGGAAGTAGGGCAGCTTCGCCATCTGCGTGGCGGCGACGTCGGCGATGGCCTGGCGACCGTAGCCGACGTTCATGCACCATAAACCGCCGCCGGCGTCGAGAAACCGCCGGCCGCGGTTGTCGATCACCTCAAGCCCATTTGCACTTTTGATGACGACGACGTCATTCGTCGCCTGCGCGTGCAGCGTCGAGAATCCGTGCATGACGTCGGCGCGGTCGAGCTTCTCGGCGTCGGCTACGGAAGAAATGTTCGTTGATGTGTTCACGGCGACGAGTTCCTGGACGTCCATCCCGGACGGCTGGCTCCGCTGCAGATCGTCAGTCAGGCCAATATTGTCCGACAATCTGGAAGGTCAAATGTGTAGGTCGTCGCAGCAATGATAGCTGCGCGACCCGGAGCACGCCAGTCCTGCGGCCGAATCCCATCGAGGCATCGACCATTGCTCCCGATGCGCCCGCGGGTGCGCCAAAAGCGACTCAGTCTTCCGTCCTTGGGAACGCCTCGTCCGGCATTTCGAGCAGCCCCTTGAGGACACGCCGGTCGTGTGCCGCAGAGGCTTTTTCGGCTGCGGCAGGGTCGCCGGCCAGGACCGCCCGGGCAATGGCGGCGAAGTCGTCCACGTCGGAGCTGCGCCCGTCGGAGCTGCGATACGACTGGGTCTGCAGGCGCAGCAGATGGATGCGCATGGTCGGAAACAGCGACGGCAGCTGGCTGTTGCCCGTGATTGCGATCAGGAGGTCGTAGAACTGCTGCCGCTGCTGCGGCATGCCGGCAAGGTCGTACGCCCGATCGCGATACGGCTTCAAGGCGCGCTCGAGCGGAACGAGCTCGCGGCCGCCGTCGCTATTCTTCACCGCCTTTGCGGCGAGCTGCGAGGTCAGCATGTCGATGCCCTCGATCGCGATCATGAGGTCGACCGCTTCGGCGCGGCTCAGTGTGCGTACACAGGCGCCGCGGTGCATGATGCGCGACAGAATCCCGAGCGCGTCGAGCCTGCGGAACGCCTCGCGGACCGGACCACGGCTCACGCGCAGCGCGCGCGTGAGGTCGGCCTCGACGAGGCGTTGGCCGGGTACGTAGCGCCCGGCGAGAATGCCGGCGGTGATGTGATTGACCACGCGATCGGTAGACGATACGTCGTCGCTCGGGCCGGCGCCGCTCGACGCTGCGGCCGGGGCGGTTACGCGACGGGTCGAGCGATTGGTCGCCCGAGAGTTACCTGCAGGCATCGGTGCACTCCACAGCGGGATCCGCGCACGCACTTCGAAAGGCGGTGAGCCGGGAACCTTCTGCGGGTGAGTCTACAGGACTCGATGCGCCGGTTGCACCGTGCGGACGCGCCCGGTGCGGCTCACGCGCCGACAGTTCTCAGCGCTCAAGGCGCTCGAATCTTATGGGCATTATTGTCCTACAAAAACGTCGGCAATGTGATTGACACTCCCGCCGAAGAGGGGTTAGCGTTTGCCGCTACCGGCGCCGCCGGACAGAAGGATGCCCCCCTGAGCGCCCAGCCCGAGGCCAGTTCCGCCCTCGACGTTCGCCTCCTGATCGATGGGTCGTGGGTTCCCGGCCGCGAGGGTCGAAGCCTGCCCATCATCGACCCTTCGAACGGCCGAGCCGTCGGGCGGGTCGCCGTCGCCGGCGCTTTCGAACTTGCGCTCGCGGTCGAAGCGGCCACCCGCGGATTCGCGGCATGGCGGGCGGTTGCGCCGTTTGATCGCGCCCGGGTGCTGCGCGAGGCCGCCGCGTCGCTGCGCTCGCGTGCTGGGGTGTTGGCGATCATTCTCACCGGGGAGGAGGGCAAGCCTCTCGCGCAGGCGCGCCACGAGATCTTAAGCGCCGCCAACACGATCGAGTGGTTCGCCGAAGAGGGGAAGCGCTGTTTCGGTCAGCTGATCCCCGGTCGTACCGCATCCACGCAGGTGCTCACTCGTCTCGAGCCCGTCGGTGTCGTCGCGGGTTTCACGCCGTGGAATTTCCCCATCTCGCAGTCGGTCAAAAAGGTAGCTGGTGCGCTTGCGGCGGGCTGTTCGATCATCCTGAAGGGACCGGAGGAGGCTCCGGCGGCCTGCGCGGAACTCGTGCGCTGCTTCGCGGACTCGGGGCTCCCCCCGGGGACGATTGGGCTTCTGTACGGCGAACCGCCGCAGATCTCACGCTACTTGGTCGCCCATCCCGCGGTGCGCCACGTCACGCTCACGGGGTCTGTCGCCGTCGGCAAGACGGTCGCAGCGCTCGCGGGGCAGCACATGAAGTCGCTGACGCTCGAGCTCGGCGGCCATGCACCCGCAATCGTATGCGCCGACGCGGACCTTGGCCTTGCGGCGGTGGAGCTCTCGCGCATGAAGTTCATGAACGCGGGGCAAGTGTGTCTCGCGCCGACCCGGTTCCTCATCGCGCGGCCCGTGTACCGCGAATTCATCGACCGCTTCGTCGCGATCGCACGGCAGCTGCGGGTGGATGCCGGCCACAAGCCCAACGTCGACATGGGTCCGCTCGCGAACAGTCGCCGCCCTGAACTCATGCAGGCGCTGGTCGACGATGCAGTCAAGCTTGGCGCCGTCATCGAGTGCGGCGGCAAGCGCCTCGAACGCCCTGGGTACTTCTACGCACCCACCGTGCTGTCGGATGTGCCACTCGAGGCCCGTGCAATGAACGAAGAACCCTTCGGACCACTCGCGCTGTTTCGGCCTTTTGACTCTCTCGACGAAGCGATCGCAGAGGCGAACCGGCTGCCCTACGGGCTCGCCTCCTATCTCTTCACTCGCTCGATTGCGAACGAGGCCGCGCTCTCCGAGCAAATCGAGGCCGGCATGGTTGCCGTGAACCGCAGTTTCTCATCGAACATTGAAGCGCCGTTCGGCGGCGTCAAGGACTCCGGGTACGGCACGGAGGGCGGGACTTTTGCGATCCGGAATTTTCTGCGCGAGAAGATGGTGGCACGGTTTGTCGGATAGGGCGCGGCCGTCGACGAAAGACGGGTACGGGAGAGCGGAATGAGTGAAGGCAGGACCACACCTCGCGCGCGCGATATTACCGCAAGCGTGGAGAAGTTCGTCCGCGGGACCATCGTGCCGTACGAGCGCGACCCGCGCTGGACCTCTCACGGTCCCGACGCGCACATGGTGGACGAAATGCGTCGGCTCGCGCGCGCCGCGGGTCTCCTGACCCCGCACATTTCCGCCGACGGGGATCATCTGTCACACCGCGACACCATGATCATCCTGCGGGCGGCCGGCCTCTCGCCGCTTGGCCCGATCGCCGTCAACGCAGCGGCCCCTGACGAGGCCAACATGTTCCTGCTCTGGAAGGCCGCGACAGCGGAACAGAAGGCTCTCTACCTGCAGCCATTGCGCGCCGGCACTGTCCGGTCGGTGTTCATGATGAGCGAGCCAGCCGAGGACGATGGCGCCGGCTCCGATCCCTCGATGCTCAAGACGACGGCGGAGCCGGATGGCGATCACTGGGTCATCAATGGCCGCAAGTGCTTCACCTCCGGGCTCCTCGGTGCAAAGTTCGGCATCCTGATGGCGAAGACGCAGGATGCTGCGACGATGTTCCTCATCGAACTTCCGAACCCCGGCATCCGCGTCGAGCGAGTGCCCGAGACGCTCGACTCGACGCTGCCGGGCTCGCATCCGACCTCCCGCATCGAGAACCTGCGTGTACACCAAAGCGCCGTGCTGGGCGAGGTCGGACAGGGGTTCAAGTACGCGCAGGTGCGGCTCGCATCGGGGCGGCTCACGCACTGTGCGCGCTGGCTCGGGGCATGTGTCCGCGCACAGGAGATCGCCTCGCAATACGCGGTCAAGCGCCAGGCTTTCGGCAAGCCGCTGATCGACCATGAAGGCGTTGGCTTCAAGCTGGCGGAGAATCAGATCGCCCTCAAGCAGTGCGAGCTTCTCATCGACTGGTGCGCCGAGGCGCTCGATGGCGGCGCCTCCGGGACCACCGAGTCGTCAATGACAAAAGTCGCGGTGTCCGAGGCACTCTTCAGGATCGCGGACAACTGCGTGCAGGTGATGGGTGGGACCGGCATCACGCGCGACACCATCATCGAGCAGGTCTTCCGCGAGCTGCGGGCGTTTCGCATCTATGACGGCCCCACCGAGGTGCACCTCTGGTCGCTCGCAAAGCGGATCAAGAAGGAGACGCTTGGGCGCCTCAACTCGTAAC
>Ga0182024_10023148_pt1 | contig 11149 bp, 8 predicted proteins | sample P32metaG_FD_120480 | JGI IMG/M metagenome (GOLD analysis project Ga0182024, IMG submission 120480) | Permafrost microbial communities from Stordalen Mire, Sweden - P3-2 metaG (Illumina Assembly) | ecosystem: Environmental > Terrestrial > Soil > Wetlands > Permafrost | place: Sweden: Stordalen... | reverse complement strand
TTCAATTTGAGAATCTGCGATTCGAAGCCGTACCAGAGCGCCGCGGCCACCAGCGTGCTCACAAGCAAGCGCATGGCCACGACGGCGAGGTTGCCCGCCATCCCGTAGCCGTGACGGTCCATCGCCGCGTCGAAGGATCCGATGAAGATGAAAACCGAGATGTGCATCATATAAAGGCCGTAGCTGATGCGGCCGTAGAAGGCCAGTGGCCCGGAACGGAGCACCGCGTTGATGGGGCCGCGCCCGCCGGTGGACGCGATAAGCGCCAGCACCATTCCGGCAAAACCCACGGCCAGCGCGGAATCAAGATACGCGGTGCCGCCGGCGATGGTGCCCGCCGCCAGAAATCCCAGCACGAAGCCGCTGAGCCCCATCCAGAGCCACGCGCGCCGGCTGAGCGGCAGAGTGTGCAACGCGATCGCCAGAAGGCTGCCCCACGCAATGCCGTCGAGGTGGATGAGCGTGTTGGTCGGCGTCATCCAATGCAGGTTGGCGTGGCGCACGAGCGGCGAGGCAACCAGCGTTCCGGCCAGCACGGCCGCGAGCATCCAAGGCCGGCGCAGCACGCGCACCAGCGGCGCCCACACAAAGTAGTACTGCTCCTCGATGGCCAGCGCCCAGGTAGGTTGAATTGCCGGCGGTAGCGCCAGATGAAACAGGTTCTGCACGCAAAAAATGTAAGCCAGCCACGGCGCGGTTTTGATCGCCTCCCAAACGCTGGGACCGATGAACCACGGCGCGTTGAGATAAACAACGATCAGCAGCAGGAGATAGACGGGCCAGATCCTCAGCGCGCGGCGCGCATGAAAGTTGTGAAAGTAGCGCGGCTGGTCGCGCGTGGTGAGCAGGATCGACGTGATGAGGAAACCGCTGAGAGTGAAAAAAAGAATGACGCCGGCCCAGCCCCAGAGCGAGGCGTAGTGAATCCACGTGCCCTGGAGCCGCGGATTGCAGTGATAAAGGACGACCGCGAGAATCGCCAGGCCGCGCAGCCCGTCAAGTTCGGGCAGATATTTGGGAAGCCAGGTTGGGCGTTGGATGGGCAAGGAAATCAGTCCGGGGCTATCCGGCCGCCAACTGCCGCGCCCGCTCCGTCGCCCGCATCACGGCTTTGATAAGCGTCACGCGCAGGCCGCCTTCTTCCAGCTCCAGAATGCCGTCGATGGTGCATCCCGCGGGAGTAGTCACGGCGTCCTTGAGCAGCGCCGGATGATAGCCGGTCTCAAGCACCATCTTCGCTGCGCCGTAGGCGGTTTGCGCGGCCAGTTGCGTGGCGATGTCGCGCGGCAGACCCACCTTCACGCCCGCCTCGGCCAGCGCTTCAATAATGATGTAGAGATACGCCGGCCCCGAGCCGGAAAGCCCAGTCACAGCGTCCATGTGCTTCTCGTCCACCAGCACGGTACGGCCGACCATCTCGAATATGCGCTGGGCCAGCGCCATCTGTTCGTCTTTGACAAAGCGCCCGCGGCAAAGCGCAGCCGCTCCCGCGCCCAGCGCGGAAGGCGTGTTGGGCATGGCGCGCACCACGGCAATCTCCATGCCAGCCGCCTCTTCAATGGCGTGCGTCTTGACCGACGCGGCAAACGAAACCAGCAATTTGGCCGGCGTAAGCGCGGGCTTGATCTCCGCAATCAGATCCGGAACCTGGAAAGGTTTTACGCCGATCAGGATCAGGTCGGCCTTGCGCGCGGCCTCCGCGTTGTTCGTGCTCACGTCCACGCCCCATTGCGTGCTCAGCGCCAGCGCCCGCTCGGCGTGGCCCACGGTGGCGTGAATCTTGTCGGCGGCAAACAGGTTCTCTTTCAAGAAAGCTTGCAGCAGAATGCCGCCCATCTTGCCTGCGCCCAGCACGGCCACGCAGACCTTCGGCAACTGCGCCGGAGTCTCCGGCGCCTCAACGGCGATCTCAGCCATTTTTTCTCTTTTCCCCGACATAAGTTCTCGACATGAATCACGACATGAATTTTGACACGAGTTCTCGACATCGATTCTGGTGCAGCTTCAAGAATACGCGTCCACCACGGCTTGTGACAGGCTCGTAGTGGGTCAGTTTGAAGCCGTCTTGAAAGGGCACGACCTCAGTCGTGCCACAAATGCCGGTTAGTGAGCCTGAGCTTTAGCCCCCGAGGGATGGTTTTTTCAAACTGAGACATTTCTTGCGGTCCGACGCAGGCAGAAAGGCGCGGCCATCGCCCGACCAGCGCCCCTCCCAAACCGTCGTTGCCAAGGGCTTATCTGCTCAGCAGCGCCTCGTTGGCCAGGAAATCCTTCAAAGCCGCTTCCATATTGTCGTCGCGCTGAGCGGCCGGCCACGCGATATCCCAGAACAGGTACGCGCCGGGCAGCGTGAGGTATTTCTGGCCGCCGACGATCGCAGCGATCGAAGTAACCACCCAGGCATCGTTCTCGTTCACGAGCAACGAGGCGTCCGCGCTGTCGGGCTTCGGGCTGCGCAGATCTGCGACGTGCTGGCCGACGTGGAACAGCGCCATCACCATCGAGGCTCCCTGCAAGCGATCCGGGTTGAGAACGCAGTTGTATAGAACGCCGTCAGGAGAATCCTTTGCGCCCGGGCTATCGGGCGTAACTTCGTTGCCCACTCCGTGGATCACACTCACACCGTTCTGCTCCTTCGGCTTGGGAAATTGCGCAACGGCCTTCTGGGTCTGGTCGGCCGCCTGGCCCGCCGCCACGTGCGAAGCCAGCTTGATCGCCGAGGCAATGGGGTCGTCGATTTGGGGACCGCTCCCGGCAGGCGGGGTCATCGCAGAATCACCCTTGGTAACGGCGTCGGTTTTGGAATAGTCGGTCTCTTTCGGCGTCACGTCCGACACCGATTCGAGCACCAGCCGCGCGGGATACGCGTTCATGTTGCCGAATCCGCCAAAGCCCACGATCTTGCCGGAAGCGTCACGCTTGATCGACGCATCGGCCACGGTATCCAGTCGTCCCACCAGCGTCGCCGTCACTTCGTAGCGCGCGCACCCCAGGCACATGTCCAGGCCCTTCTGGTGCGGCTGCGAAAGCAGCGAGTCGAACTGCTTGAAGTCCTTGCTCTTGTCGAGCGTCACCGGCGTGCGCGTGGCAGTCTTCAAACTGCCGGCAAAGTTGTGCGCCGGTTGCGCAGTCACAATCGCCACCGGCCCTGACTTGGCCTTCGAACCTTGTGGGTAAGAAAGCCAGATCCCGTTCACCTGGTATCCGCAGTTAGGGTCGGCCGCATCCTTGATCGCGAATTCGTCGAACCCGGCCACCACCGTGCCCTTGATGCGAACCATCTTGCCATCGAACGACGCCGGATTCTTCACTACGTCGCACACGTTCACATCCACCGGACCCGCACCCGGACCAGCGGCCTGCGCATGCAAACCGCACTCAAATGCCAAAAGCAGGCCCATCAAAACAATCAAACGCTTCATAAAACCCTTTCCAGCCTCCGCTTCAGCCGCATCGGCAGCACGCATCGGCTGCAATAGACAGGCAGCGCCAGCCGCCCTGGATAGGAACCGGAAAGAATATCATGCAGGGAGCGGTCTAATCTCCGTCGAGGGTCACCGCGCCCTTAGTCCCTTCGTCCCTCCGTCCCTCAGTCCCTGGCCCCGCCTCCTCTTCACCTTCATCCACCGGTTCGCAATCGCCCACAAATTCGCCCGTGCCCTGCTTCCTCCACCCATCGCCCACCCACACATCACCCAGTTCCGGCTGTTTCCACTCCGGCTCTGAGCACAGCAACTCCACCTGGCGAGACCCCATGCTCCTCTTATTTTTCTTCTTCTCTTGCGGCTTGCGCTCTTTCTTGCCCTCGGCCAAGCTCACCAGCAGCCGTGTGCTGTCCACCTTGCCCGCCTTCGCTTTATCCAGCAGCAGATCCGCCAGCCCCTCGCTCGCGCGCCCCAGCCGCCGGTCCGCCGCCCTCTGCAATCGCTTCAGTCCGTTCCCCCGTTCTCTCTTTTCCGGTTCTTTCTTTTCCGGCTCCGCTGCCGCGACCGCCGGCCCCTCTGTCTTTTCCACTTCCTGTTCCTTGACCGCTTCCCCTGCCCCGGAGCCCGCAACGGATTCCTTGTTCTTCTTCTCCAACCCGGGCGCAACCCTCCTCGCCCTCTTGCTCCCCGCCTTCTCCGCTTCCACCACTCCCAGCCGTATCTCCGCCATCTCGCCGCCTTTCCCGGCCACCCTCCCGCCCCGAAACCTCCGCCGTAGAGCAGCCCGCAAAAAAATTGGGAAGCTTTCGCCTCCCGCGCCATCTCAGGCCCGAGTCCCTTAGTCCCTTAGTCCCTCAGTTCCTCAGTCCCTCAGTCCCCCGTCCCTGTCTTTCTGATCCCTGTTCCCTGCACTGAACACTTTCCTCCACAGCCTCTCTTCCGCCAGGTACTCCAGCGTCTTGCCGTTGATCGGCACCACGCCGTACACCACCTTGCACCCCATCGCCTCCGCCATCCGCCCCAGCGACCGCAGAGTAATCGTCCTCTCCACCTCTCTCCTCTCAAAACTGGCCGCCCCCGACCGCCCGACCCCGCAATTTTGCGCGATCTCCGCCATCGGAATCTGCAGCGCCTGCCGCACCGCGCGCAGAAGCCCGTTTGTCGGGCCCGGTTTCTTCCCCGCTCTCCTGAAGTGCCTCATCTCCTCGTCCAGCCTCTTCCTTAATAGCTTCCGGTCCCTTTCAAACATTTCCCTAACCTCTCTCTCAAGCTCTAATCCCACCTTAGCGAAAAGTGCGGTAATTATCTGCAAAGCGCGGCCGGGAAAGTCGTTTTCAGCAGCCATTTTTCACTTTCTTGTACGCTTCTGAGCTGTCGCCCCTGCAAAAAAATGTCCGCTTACATACGGACATTTTCGGCAATACAAATTTTCCCGCTCAGAACGTCGTGCTATAAGCGGTCAGGAAATTTCCGTTCTGTCGGCTTATGAAGGATCACCTTGCAAAAAATATGTCCGGTCATTACCGGTCATTTGGCGCGCGAGACCGTGGAACGGTTTTCTGATCCCTGATCGCGGATCTCTGCCGTTGTAGTCTCCCAACCACCTCGCCGCCCGCTTTGGTACTTAGGTCACAGACACGTGACTTTTGGATAGGGGCGCATGCCGCGGACGGGATTAGAATCGGGTCCACCATGAGTGCGACATTCCCTGACGCCATTTCTGTCGAGCGCGTCGTCGACGGAAAATTCCCCCTTCTCCAGGAGTTGGGCGGGACGGAGTGGAGCTCTGCCTATATAACCCAGCTTGATGATGGTCGGGCACAACAAGCCGCCATAAAAATTTTCAAATTCGAATCCTTGGACAGGGGCACCACCATCGCTCGATGGGAAGCAGCCGAGACCGTCTCCCATCCTCACCTCATGCCGCTTTTTTGTGCCGGGCGCTGTGAACTTGACGGGGAAGATCTGCTCTATGTCGTAACGGAGTATGCCGATGAAACCCTTTCTCAGATTCTTCCCGAGCGTTCTCTCTCGCCCGAGGAAGCTCGGGAAATGCTCGGCCCCGTTTTGGATGCCCTCTCCTATCTTCACGAGCGCGGTCTCACGCACGGTCATCTCAGGCCAACCAACATCATGGTGATCGATGACCAGGTGAAGCTCTCGCCAGACTTCGGCTGGTGCTCCCGCATTCGTAACATCTACGATCCGCCGGAAGCCGGCGCCGGAAATGTGGCTCCCGCAGCCGATATCTGGTCGCTCGGCATCCTTCTCGTCGAAGCCCTCACACAGCAACTACCCGTCTGGGACAGATCGCAAGGCGGTGAACCGGAAATACCGGCCAACCTTCCCGAGCCCTTCTTCACGATTTGCCGGGAATGCCTGCGCACCGATCCAGAGCGCCGCTGCACCCTCGCCGGCATCAAAGCGCACCTCAATCCTTCCCCAGCTGTGGAACCTGTTGCGGAACCTGACGCGCTTCCCGCCGAAGCCGTCGCCGAAGCCAACGCCGAAGCCAATTTTGACCGCCCCGCGAAGCCGTCCTATCGATTCCGCGCCACGATTTTTGCGGGCGCGGTCCTCGTCCTGTGGCTCATAGTTGCCGCTTTCAAATTCGGCTGGAACTTGACCCCGGCCACTCCTGAGCCCGCGCCTCAACCTCCGGTCACGGTGTCCGCCGCGTCGCCAGCAACCCGTGCGGCCGTTGCTCCTGCAGCATCTGCCGCGCCCACTGCGTCGCCGGCGCCAACCCCAGCGGCCGAACCCTCCACACGCGGCGTCGTCAAAGGATCGGTTACGTACCAGGCTTTGCCCGACATTCCAGGAAAGATCCTTGGCGCCGTTCAAGGCCATTTCAACGTACAAATTCGCGTCGAGGTCGATCGGGCGGGCAATGTCTCGCAGGCTTCCATTGAATCCCAGGGCCCAAGCCGCTACTTCGCCAACCAGGCGCTGCACGCAGCGCAGAGCTGGAAATTCACGCCCGCAAAGGTTGACGGGCGCGCTGTCCCGAGCACCTGGCTCCTGCAGTTTCAGTTTGGCCGGCCGCAGAGCGCGGTCACTCAATCCGAAAAAGCCCCATAGGTCCGATCCGGGGGTCCGTGTTTGAGGAATACGCATTCACGTTGTAGAGCGTGCGAGCGAAAGGCTATGGCATTGCCGACGCCAGACGGCTGCTGAAAATCTGATAAAAAATCTGATAAAGTGGAGGCGGGAATTTAGCTGTTTCTGGGAGGCGATATGACCCGCAACCCACTTCTGCTGCTGGGCGCGCTGGCCCTGGCATGCTTGGGACCGTCTGTGCCGATTGCGGCTGCGGCGCCGCCATTGGGCCCGCCGGACCCGCTTCCCTCGCAGGCGCAGCTGCTCCAGACGCAGCAGGCCCAGACGCAGTCTTCTCAGGCACTGGTCGGCACCTGGTCTGCGACGGTGAACTGGAACCTGCCGGGCGGGATCATGATCACCACCAGCTTCACGGCCAACGGTCGCATCCAGTCGACGACCCAGAATAACCAGGGAATGAGTTTCATGCTCACGGGTGTCTACCAGTTCAACGCCAGCGCTATTCCCGGCCGGAGCTGGACTGTCTTCTCGGTGTTCCTGCCAACTGGCGAGCAATCGGCGAATAACCTCTCAAGTCAGAAAGTATGAAGAAAGATCCCGCCAGTACCGATGCCCTGACGATGCTCTGACCTGCTCTTCCGGCGAGTGGTGCTCAGGGTGATCCTCATGCCGGTTCCGGAACTCCCCAGCAGTCCGCTTCTTATTTCTCTACATCGATCTTCGGATACTTCCGCTTGACGGCCGCCGATACGGTTGCGTGTTCCGGCTTTTCGCTGGAGCGGGCCAGCGCATCCCGCGCGTGCGCAGCGTCTTCAATCGGGTAGCGCCTCGTCTTGGGAAAGACAAAATCCCCTTTGGGCAGTTCCTTCCGCTTCTCATTCGTAAGCTTTGCCATCGTGACTTCTACCGCCTTTCCTGTTCCAGGCCTTGCTCTGCGGCCAAGCCTTGCTCTGCGGTAGGATGGCCCCGGTCAACGCCCAGGTTGCACGAGGCCCAGGTTGCACGAGGCCCAGGTTGCAAAAGGCCTCGATGGCTGCCAGAAAGGGCAAGTGAATTTAATTGTGGGACTGTTTTAGTTGCGTTTATTTAATTGCGCCAGCGCGAATATCCCCATCCGCCGCCGCCGAGCAGAAAAAGTACCACTAGGACAATCAGGATTGTTTCCATGTTGTAACCTCACTCCGAGGAGGAAGCGAACTCGCCCTTGTAACGACGGTCCCACTTCTTCACTACATACGATCCTAAGAGTGGCCCAGACGGTTGTCTGATCACATTGGAACACCGTGCGCCGGGGCGTTCCAGCCTCGCGTCTGAAACCTGCAATCGCTGTCTTCTTCCGCATAGACAGTAATCCAACCCGAGCGCGGGAATTTGTCTCCGACATGCTCGAACTCCGCAGCAGCGAAGAAATCCTACTTGTCAGTACCCGCCATCCCTGGAGGCTTGACCGGCACAACGGAGAATGTCGTTCCATGAAGCGGTCCATTATTGCTACCGCTCCTGCTGCGGTGCGTCGCTCCGGGCCTGGAACGAACGCGCCCCGGCGATGGCTTTGTATCAGGGCACGACTTCAGTCGCGCCGTAAACGCCTCAAAAGGATTGCGGGCTTAAGCCCCGGAGGAACGCTACTCCGATGCGCTTTTCTCGCACCATTTTCCAATTCGCCTGAACGGACCAGGCGGGCCACAGCCTCCCATCAGCGCAAAGAGAAGCAAGATTGCCCAAAGTAGCCCGTAACCCAGAGCAACTCCGCGCTTGGGAAACTTGCGCCATGCTGACGTTTTAGGACTATTCCTGAGATTAGCGTGTAACGGAGCGAAGCAGCACTTTCGACGAGATGCAATTCTGGGTATACAATTCGGCCAACCAGCCGATATCCAAATCACCACCGGAATTCCCGTCCAGGAGAATTGAGGGCGACTATGAAGAGACACGCAGCGCTCCTGCCGCTAGCTATTTTCATCACTTTCGCAGCCGTACAGGCAAGTGCCTCTAGGTCGGCTCCAATTTTGTTGGACACGAAGACTCCCGAGCCTGCAGCCCAGCCACAGTCACTCAAGGCCACTCCGAATGCCGTATCCGTCATGGGTTCCGCCAATCCGAGCCACCTGTTCAAGGTGAGCGACGAGAAGGGCTTGCTGTTGACATGTATCGCGCCGGAGATTGATACCAACACCGACTCCGATGTGTTCAAGAGTTGCGCCTTGGCTCCTGGCCGGACTTTGGACGATGTAATGCACACCTTTGTCCAGGGAATTCACTATGAGCAGAGTGAGCATCAGAAGGAGCGCGAAGCGTGGCAGAAAGACCTCGAAGAGAAGACAGCCCAGAAGCCCCCACAGAAACAGTGACGAGGCCCCAACAGAGGAAAATGACAGGGTTCTCGCGTTTCGATACGTCGCGACCAATCAATTCTCAGCAAAGCGGCCAGGATCGATAATGGTAACGGCGCGCTGACCCGGTCCCTCGCTCTTGGGGACCGGGGAGATTCCGGACCTCAATTGGCAGGAAGAAGCCCACGGTCTAGCAGGATCGGTACCCGCAAACGCCGCAGGGTCCGAGAGCGCGGCCGTGCCCACCCGGCCGGCGATTCGGCTCCCAGCCCCTCAGCCCCTCAGGCCCTTAGTCCCTCAGTCCCTCAGTCCCTTAGTCCCTTAGTCCCTGGTTCCTGTCTTTCTGATCCCTCCGGTCCTTTTCAAACATTTCAGCATCCCACCTTAGCGAAAAGTGCGGTAATTATATGCAAAAAGCGGCCCTGGAAGCCCAATTTAGACGCCATTTTTCACTTTTTCGTACGCTTCTAAGCTGTCGTTTCGCAAAAAATATGTCCGCCTACACGCGGACATTTCCAGCGACACCGATCTTTGCACTCAGAATGTCGTGCTATAAGCGGTCAAGAAATTCTCGTTTTGTCGGCTTATGAAGGATCATCCTGCAAAAAATTGAGTCCGGCTATAAGTGGACAATTCTCGCGCTGATTTTTCCGCAAATTTGTCCGGTTATAGCCGGCCATTTGGCGCCAGAGGGCGCGAAACGGTTTTTCTGATCCCTGATCCCTATTACTTGCTTTGCGCGATCCATGTGTCGATGCGCTGCTCAAGTACGTCGAGGGGCAGTGCGCCTGCATCCAGCACCTGGTCGTGGAAGGCGCGGATGTCGAATTTGGGGCCCAGGGCTTTTTGCGCGCGGTCTCGGAGCTCGAGAATCTTCAACTGGCCGATCTTGTAGGCCAGTGCCTGGCTGGGCCATGCAATGTAGCGATCCACTTCGGCCTGCACGCTGGTTTCGTCCACATTGGAGTGGTCGTGGAAGTACTGCACCATCTGGTCGCGGGTCCAGCCTTCGGAGTGGACGCCGGTATCGACGACGAGGCGGATGGCGCGCCAGATGTCGGCCTCAAGGCGGCCGTAATCGGAGTAGGGGTCCTGGTAAAAGCCCACATCCTTGCCGAGGCGCTCGGCGTAGAGTCCCCAGCCCTCGGTGTAGGCCGTGTAGCGGCCATACTTGCGGAACTCCGGCAACCCCGTGAGCTCGTGCGCGATGGAAATTTGCAGGTGATGGCCGGGAATGCCCTCGTGATAAGCGATGGATTCTACGCCATACAAATTGCGGCCGGTGGCGTTATAGGTGTCGATGAATAGCCGCCCCGGCCGGCTGCCGTCTGCCGTGCCCGGCTGGTAGTACGCGGGCGCTGAGGTCTTGGCCGCATAATCGGGCACTGGGACCACTTCAAACGGCGCCTTGGGAAGCGTGCCGAAGAGCTGAGGCAACTTGGCCTGCATGGGCTTGAGGTAGCCGCGATAGGCATCAAGCAGGGCATCAGCCGAAGCGGGGTGCAGCTTGGGATTGCTCTTCAGGCTTTCGCGGAAGCTCTTCAGGTCCTGGAAGCCGAGCTTCTGCGCGATGGCCAGCATTTCGGCTTCGTCCTTCTTCACTTCGTCCAGGCCGATCTGGTGAATCTGGTCCGCGGTCAGGTCTGTGGTTGTGGTCTGTTTGATCAGAAACTGGTAGTACTTTTTTCCGTCGGGGAGGGAATCGATGCCGGGCTTGGCGCGGCCTGCAGGAATGTAGGCAACCTCAAGGAAACGCGCCAAGTGCAGGTAGGCGGGAAGATCCTCCCTGGCGATTGCATCGAGCATTGCGGTCTTGATGCGCTCCTGCTCGGCTGCGGGAATGGTTGCCGGAAATGATTTGAGGGGCAGGGCGAGCGGCGAGTCTTCGGGCTTCTGGTTCGCGAGCTGCTTTACCTCGTCGAGCGCCTTTTCGAGCAGGTACTTGGGCGGCACGCGCCTATCGTCCATGCCGATCGACATGTTTTCAGTGACCTGCGCGAAGGCCGCGGGCAGCGCATGCAGCCGCGCGATCCAGTCGTCGTAATCTTTCACGGTGACAAAGCTCAACTCGGCGGCCAGTTGCGGATAGTCGCTGTAGATGCCGTCCATCTGGTTCACCGGCATCTCCCACTCCTTGAACTCCGCGCCCTCCTCGTCGAGTTCGAATTGGCGGATGAGCAGTTCCTGGCTGGTCTTCTCCTGGTCAGTGAAGCCGGTGGGGTCGATGGCCGCCAGGCGCAGCAGGAACTTCTGCTCCCGCGCCAGCGCGTCATTCACCGCCTGCACGGAGTTGTCGCTGGTCTGGTCGTTGTAGCGCTTATCGCCGATCTC
>Ga0182024_10023147_pt1 | contig 11150 bp, 8 predicted proteins | sample P32metaG_FD_120480 | JGI IMG/M metagenome (GOLD analysis project Ga0182024, IMG submission 120480) | Permafrost microbial communities from Stordalen Mire, Sweden - P3-2 metaG (Illumina Assembly) | ecosystem: Environmental > Terrestrial > Soil > Wetlands > Permafrost | place: Sweden: Stordalen... | reverse complement strand
TTCGACGAAAATCTGGTTTCCGCGATGATAGGCGCGGATGGTGATGCGCCCCGTTTCCGATTTACCAAGCTGGCGCCGCGCGGCTGCGTCCTCAATACCGTGGGCGACCGCATTGCGAACAAGGTGGGTAAGCGGATCGGAAATTTGCTGAATGATATTGTTGTCGAGCTCCGTCTCGGCGCCTTCGAGCACAAGCTCGATCGGCTTGCCTGCGGCTTTGGAGGCATCGCGCACAGTACGGGAAAGCCTGGTATACAGATTCCCGATCGGGACCATGCGGGCGGCGGTGATTTCATCCTGGAGATGATGGGCGAGCTTGGTGAATTCGTCGATATCGGAATCCACACGCCCCATGAACGTTTCCAGCTGTGCCAGGACTTCGTTGACGTCGGCCGAAATTTCCGTGAGCGAACGCGAGAGGATATTGAAATCGTCATAGCGGTCCATTTCGAGTTCGCTGAATTCCAGGAGATCGCTGGACATAACAGGCGCGATAGGCTCGAACCGCGCTCGAAACGTATCCATCTGCGGAGGCTGGCTTCCGGGAACAAGCCTAGAACTGATACGATTGAATTCGTGTTTCTCCTGAAACTCGGACACTTTCCCCGCTAAGCGCCCCTTCGAAAAATTGAGCACGTCAACGAGCTTCGACAATTCACCGAGCCGCCCGAGCATGCGGGTCCGGTTGATCACCAACTCGCCGACCGCGTTCATCATGCGATCGAGCCGGTCAAGCGAGATGCGCACGGACTTTGTCTGCGGCAAAGGCGCCGGCAGCGCCACGGGAGAATCTTGTGGCCCCGGAGCCGATGTCTCCGCAGAAGCATTTGGATTTTCGTGCGGCGCGTCTTGCGTCTGCTCCGCGGACTCGCCCGGAGTGGATGCAGCGATGCGCGAGAGCAACGGATTAACGGCGGCGGCCATCTCTTCGTCGCTCGCCCACAGGCGGTGCAGGAACTTTTTGAGGATATCGACCGACTGCAAACAAATGTCGACGATCTGGGCGCTGGGCTGCAAGCCGCCATCGCGCATCCGGCCGATCAAATCCTCCACCCGGTGCGCTACCGCCGATAAGCGATGGAGCCCAACCTGGGCAGCCGAACCCTTGATGGTGTGCATCGAGCGGAACAGACGATTGATGTCTTCGGGATTCGGATGCGCTTCCAAAACCAGCAGGCACTCGGTGACGGTTTGTAAATGCTCCTCGGCCTCGGGAACGAAGAATTCGAGCACCTCGGCCGGAACGCCGGCATCTTCCGGGAGCTGTTCCGCAAATGGAGAGACCTCAAATGGCTCGGGAGCAGGCTCGTGCTGCTGATGCTGATTAGAGCCCGCCTGAGAGGGCTGCGCTTCTTCGGAGACACTGGAATTGGGAGCCACCGGAAAGGCAAACGCGTAGCGCTGCTTGAAGGCGGCGATGTCGTCGACGGTTTCAATACCATTCGAGCTGATTTGGAGAAGGTCGAATTCGAGCACGGAGATGGCATCCGCAATAAACTCCGCGAGGGGCCGCTGCATATCGGGGCCCAAGGCCGCGTTCATCGCGTAATGAAAAATATGCGCCATCTTCGCCGCGACTTCCGAAAAGTGCGGATAGCCATAGCTGCCCGAGGTGCCCGCGAGCGTGTGAGAGGAAATGTATAATTTTTCGAGATCTTCCGGATTTGCCTGAGGTTCCTGTAAAAGATTCGAATATTCCCGCAGATATTGCAGGTGCTCGGAGGATTCTTGCAGGAACAATTCAACCGCTTGCTGGTTCGGCGGGTTCATAAGGTCTCCGCCGCGGCAGCGCCCCGCCGTGTTTCCTTCGATGCGGGCTTGCGATAAATCCGGCAATCTCCCTGAACCATAGGCTCAAAGTCCAACGAGACATCGGAAAGAGTTTCGGCATGGCCGAGCAGAAAATATCCCCCAGGCTCAAGAGCTTCATGGAAAAGCTGCAACGCGGCAAGACGGCGCGCCGGAGAAAAATACATGAGCACATTCATGCAGAAAATGCAGTCGACCTTGCCGACATAGGGCGCTTCGGCGAGATTCATCTGTGCAAAGGAAACCAGCCGCTTTATGCGCGGCTTCACGTGAAATCCCTGCTTGGTTTTCTCAAAGTACGAATCAAGGAGAGAAGGGGTTACATTCAGCAGGCTGCGTTCGGAGTAAGCAGCGCGTTGCGCGAGGCGAAGCGCCTTTCGGCTAATGTCCGTAGCAAGGATCTCGATATCCCAGGCGTCGGCCAATTTCAGCGCTTCGCATAAAGTGATCGCAATGGAATAGGGTTCTTCCCCTGTGGAGCAACCCGCACTCCAGATACGCAGCTTTCGCGGATTCTGCCAAAGCTTGCGCTGGTGCACGGAAGGCAGCACTGTTTTCTCGAGCGCTTCAAACACAGCGGGATAGCGGAAAAACGAAGTCTCCTGCGTCAGCAGCCGTTCGAGCAACTCTTCATATTCAACGCCGGAAGATTGAATGCGACGGAAAAGGTCGGCTCCCGTGCCCAAGCCTTTTTCTTCGAGGAATTCCCGGACGCGCCCCGAAAAAAAGCGCTCGCGGGAAGGCTCAAATAGAATCGCTGAACGCTGCTCGATCAATGCGCGGATATCGTCGAGTTCCGATTGAGCCAGCGCCGCAGTTGTGGCCGTGGATGGTTTCATCTCATGTCTAAACGCGGCTGGCTGGCGCCTTTAGAGACCTGGCGCATGACCAGCACGAAGTTTTAACGAACCCCCACTGGTACTGGCGACTCAATTTCCTCCGTAGCCTTCACGGGGCGAGCCGACTGCGAACGGAACTGCGCCAAAGCTTCGTTGAGCTGTTCCGACAGGCGAACCATGTTGCCGACGGTAGAGGCAGTTTGGCGCGCGCCCTGCGTGGTCTCGCGGGTAATGTTGGAGATGATCTGCATCGCGTTGGCTACGCCTTCTGTTCCGCGCACCTGCTGTTTTGAGGCGAGCGAAATTTCCTGGACAAGCTCTGCGGACTGGCGGACCACGGTGGAAATTGCTTCGAGCGCCTTGCCGGCCTGGTCGGCGAGACCCGTACCGACCTCCACTTCGCGAGTGCCTTCCTCCATCACGACGACGGCTTCGTTTGTCTCCGCCTGTATGGCCTTAATTAGCGCGGCAATATCCTTTGTGGCGCTGCGGGAGTGTTCCGCGAGCTTGCGGACTTCATCGGCAACGACGGCGAAACCGCGGCCCGCATCACCGGCGCGGGCGGCCTCGATGGCCGCATTGAGCGCGAGCAAATTGGTCTGTTCGGTGATGTCGTTAATGACGTTGATGATCTCGGAAATCTCGAGCGAGCGATCGCCGAGAGATTTGATCTTCTTTGCCGTCGCTTGCACCGACGCGCGGATGCGCTGCATCCCTTCGAGCGTGTCGCGCACGGAGCGGTTGCCTTGTTCGGCGGCGTCGAGAGCGCGGCGGGCCGCTTCGGCGCTGGCCTCGGCGTTGTTCGAAACCTGCTTCATGGAGACCGTCAGCTGTTCGACGGCCGATGAAGTGTTGGTAATTTCCTGATCCTGTTGCGTAGCACCCTCGGTCATATCGTCGGCGGCATCGAGGATTTGATTGGCGCTGGTGCTCACGTCAATCGCGGCTTTTCGGACGCGCTCAAGAACTTTCGTGAAGTTGTCGAGCATGAAGTTCACGGAGTCAACGACGTTACCCAATGCGTCGTTTGTGACCTTTCCGCGAATGGTGAGATCGCCGCGCGCCACCTGGTTGATGGTGTTGAGCAGGTCGGTGATGCCGCGCTGAAGCGAATCCTGCGCCTGCTGATTCGACATTGCGTGGGCCACTTTGGCCGCGCTGCGATTGCAATTTTCGGCGATGAAGGCGAACTCGTCGGAACCCGCAATTTCAACTCGGGCGCGCGCATCGCCACTGGCCAGGCGCTCCGAAAACTTGGCAAGCTCTCCAGCAGGCTTTAGAACGCGTTTGCTGAGCACGAGCGCCAAAGGAACGAGTGCCGCGAGCACCAGTCCGACGGCTCCCAGGAGCGCTTCATTTGCGCCTGGAGTGGATACAGCGCGCAGAAGCGACTGCCCACCGGCATCCCTGCCGGCCGAGTAGGCGAGCATGAGAACGCCAAAGAAGGCAACGGCCGTCCAGACGATGAGCAGGCCGAGAGTAGAACTCAAACGAGATTTCATCACTTCCTCCCCAAACTTGCGAACGCTCTGAACCGGAGCCGACGCGCGTTTTCGCGCGATTCGAATTCTTAATTTCGCCGACGCTAATGCGTGGGCGGTTGAAACGGGCCTTAAATTACAGGTAGCTGAAACACATCCATGAGCCGCTTCAGATCGACAACCAGAGCCAGCCGGTCGTCATGGCGAAGCATGCCGCGGCAATGAGGAACGTCACTAGGCGATTGGCCCAGGAGCTGTTCCTCGATGGCGGAATATGTTCCGATCACTTCGTCCGCAACGATTCCTACGCGCAAGTCGTCGCCATCCGCGCCATTCTTCAGCACAGCAACGACGACGTGCTTCGGAAGCAGGCCGGGACGCCGCACTTCCGTGAAGGCAATGTCGATAAGCGGCACAATCGTTCCGCGCAAATTGAAAATGCCCATCAGGAAAAGGGGCGACAAAGGGACCTGGGTTACGGCCGGCCAGTCCACCACTTCGTCTACCTCCAAAACGGACAAGCAGAAGCGCTCGCGGCCGGCGCGGAACACGCAATATTGCCGGTCGGACCGGCGATTTTCACTTGGCGAGTCGAAATCCGCGAACTCGGCGCCTCCCGGCTCTAAAAGCGAGACCGCGCGCTCTGGCTGATCACCTTTCACGTAAACCTCTCCTACGTGAGCCTCGCGCACGTGAATCGTCTCTCATGTGATTCCGGCTCACGCGAACCTCTTAACGGTGTTGATCAATTCTTCTGGAGTAAACGGCTTGGCAATATGGCCGTTGGCTCCTTGCTGTTCTCCCCAGTAGCGATCGCTAGGAGCAGCTTTTGACGTAACGAGAATCACGGGAATTTTCGAGTAACACTCTTGATTTTTGAGGTCGCGGCAAACCTGAAAGCCATTCCGTTTGGGCATAACCACGTCCAACAAAATCAGATTCGGCCGCTCTTGCTCGATGCTTTCTTCGGTCTTGGTAGGGTCTGAGATCGCGACGGAGTGAAATCCCCCTTGCTGGAGCACCGATTGAAGGAGGCGAATCTCCGCTTGCGAATCATCCACCACGAGTATCTTTTTGACCACAGCACCGCTCCCCGGGACGAACCTTGGTAAGAGTGCAACTGTGAAGCCACCTTGGTTTCGCCATTTCGTTGCACGCGTAATGGTTAACAGCCATGTGTGCTGGGACTTACACAGCATCCTTTTTTAGAATGGCCTCTCCTGAGATCAGGGGACGCTAGCTACCGTCTCAATGCGAGACTCCTTCTCATTGATACGCATTTCGCAGGCGAGAGAAGAGAAGCGCTGCATGATTTCGTTGAGACGCAACGCCATCGATTGAATGGTCTGAATCTGCTCGCGGCTGGCGTTGACGTCTTCTGCGGCGGCGAGCAGCAGATCGGCGTTTCCGAGAACCGAGGTGAGCGCATTATTGATGCTCGGCCTCATATCCAGCATGTAGCGTCCGAGTGTGGCGTGATTCTGAGACTCAAGAGCAAGACGCTCGGCGCGATGCGCGCGCGCTAGTGCATCCATCCGCCGCAGAATCTCAGCAGCGAGAAGGATCAGGGCGTTGGCCCATCCATCCTGGCGGATCACGACGAGCAAATAGGGATGGATGCCTTGAAGAGTTGCAACGTCCTCTTCTTTTTCGGCGAGGCATATCACCGGCTTGGCGGGCTGCAACGAAAGGGCCGCGAGAATGGCCGGCAGATAGGAATCGCGCACGCAGCCCATCATTAAAAGGTCATAACTGCCGAGGGCGGCCGGGCTCCAAATGTCGCTGCTCAACAGCGTGATCTCGGGAACGTGGTGCTCGGTTTGCCAGCGCGCGACGACGACGCGCCCAAATTCGGTGTCGTCCGACACAATCAGGACGCTCGGGAGCTTTGCCTGCGTTTCAGAGCTTGCACGGCGGGTCACGGCTGGAGTGTCTCGGCTTCTTCGACGAAAGAGAGCAGCCGCTTGCTGCTAATTCCAAGATTTACGGCTGCTTCGGTGTTCTTGATGCGCTTGGCATGCTCTACGCGGCCCTGGAAATAGGAGAGTTCAGCCTTTGCAAGTTCGAGAGCTGAAGCGAGCGCGTTTTCTTCTCCGGAATGCTTGCGCTGATCCATGGCAACGGCCAAGAGAGCACGCGACACGACAGCCCGTCGCAAATCCTCGGACTCCTGGCTACCCTCGCTAACAAAAGCGCTGACTTCCCAGGAAGAGAGCAGAACTTTCGTATCGAGGAGCGTGACAGTGGTCATCGATCGACCGCGGGACGGCGGTGCGGCAATCAACTGCTCCCAAATTGCTTCGAGGCATTTGTCCGCTTCGGCCGCACCCGTGGGAGCTACCGGAGAATCGGACCGCTTCTGCTTAGCCCGTTGGACAAAAGGCGAAGACACGGGTTTGGATGGAACGCCATTCCCGCTTTCCGAAGCGGGCGCAGGAGAGGGCGTCTCTGAATTCGAGGGCGCCGGTGCTTCCGGCGTTTGCCGCTCTGGCGCCGCGTCGCGGGGAGAGTTTTCGCTCACATCCGACTGCGCGAGAGGGCGGAATTTCGCAAGCGCCTCTTCGAGGTCGGCGCGCAATGCCAATAACTGCTCAAACGAACGCGTTACGGCGCTTTCGGTATAGTCCTTTTGGAACGGCTGGCGCCAATGGGAGAAAAAATGCCGCAGCTGATTGGTGGTTTCCGCGGCGGAAAGCCCTGCCCGCCGGCAATCCACCGTGCGAACGCCCTTCGATTCAAGTTCCTGGATGTGCTCGCGCATGGCGCTGAGATCCGTGTGGAGCAACCGGATAAAGGCTCTGCGAAGCAGAAAGTTGAACCGGCAGAAGGCGACGAGAGCTGCCGGGTCATAGAACATGCATCCGGCGGTGTCCTTGAGGAGGCGCCCTTGTTCAAGGAGGCCGTTCTCCATGATGTCGCGAAGGCTCTGACAATGTTCCAGGCTCTCAAGAATTTTGTCGAGAGGTTCACACCACTCCAGAGCGGTGGAATCCGCTGCCACCAGAACCGGCTGGAGCACCTTGGCTACGTCGTCGAGGGAAATCGTTTGACGATAGAGATCTTCAGGCGCGCAAAGGGCAAAGTATTGAACGAGCAGCCAATCGACCTTATCGCGATCGACAGTCGTCTTATCAGGTTTTCGCAATTGGCGCTGAATAAACGCTCTCAGGCTCTCTTCACTCGCGTTCAAGATCTCGGGACGGACCTGGCGAAGCTGATACGCGAGCAAATTTTCATCGATCTTGCCGAGCCAAATTAAGTCGGAGTCGAAGATGGCCCGTGTAGGACGCGCCGGGGGCAATTCGCCAGCGGGATGCGGAGTAGGAGCTAAGTTCAACTCCGTCGCAAGGGCGGCATACAGCGGATAAGCAAGCCTTACCTGAGCCCAGAGAGCCGCAAGTTCCGCCGAAGACATTCCCGCGGTGCTACGAGTCTCCGTGCGCTCAGGAGTCAGAACAGAAGTTGTAGTTTCCAGGGTCACGGTTTAACAATCCAATTCTTCACATCGGTTACGAATCGCGCCGCTACTGCCTTGCGCCCCGCGTGATAGCGCACGGCGACCACGGTCGCTTGAACGTCGAGTGATCCATCGGAATTGATCAGACGCAAGGCGTCTTCGAACTCGAGCGGCAGATTCGAACCGAACACGACTTCATGCGCGGTCGCGAATTCGATCACAGCCTGTTCCTGAAGCTGCTCGCGCCCGCTGCTCATGGTGACGACGCGAACCCCGATTCGCACAGGCGAAACATCGGAAAACAGCTCAGCGAGTTTTTGAACGCAAGTCTCTTCTTCTAGAATTGAGACAACGCCGGAGTTCTGCGGCACGTATTTCCTTTCAGGATGCCGTCAGCCAGCCTTGGCCGCGAGTTGAGCCGCTACCAAGCTGATACTGAGCAGCGTTCTTCAACGCGAGATGTGCACGAGCACGGCCAAAATAGCAGCGGCTATCGGCGAGCTAAGTGGCGGTTTCTAATGGAGTTGAGATTTCGAGGCAGCCCGGAGTCTGTCTCAGGCTGAAACAAGCACGTCTCACGTGCCAGGCAGGTGCAGCGCGCCAACAAGGACGAACGCGGCAGCTTTCGTAAGGGCAGTTAGTGCGATGCCTGGGCCATCTGCTTGCCCTCGGACGGGCGCAGAGGAATGTTATAACGCTTCAGTTTTCGATATAGAGTGGCCCGACTGATACCGAGCATCTTCCCAGCAAGAGCCTTATCGCCCCCGGCTTGTTCAAAGACACGCTCGATGGTAATTCGCTCGAGATCGGCAAGCGCGGTAGTGGAAAGTGCCCGATTGTCTGCCTCGATCAAACTGACGGGCTGTTCGCCGCGAACCGCCGGGGGAAGGTCCTCGGGACCAATGATCTGGTCATCACCCAACGTGACCGCCCTGGCGATGTAATTTTCCAACTCGCGTACGTTCCCCGGCCAATCGTACTGGAGAAGACTCTTGATGGCCTCCGGCATCACCTGAATACCCTGGCCCGGGGCATACCGGTCCAGGAAATAATGGACCAGTTGAGGAATATCGGAGCGATGCTCGCGCAAACTCGGCAGACGAAGCGCGACGACGTTTAACCGGAAATAGAGATCCTTGCGAAAAGTTCCCGCCATATACGCGGCTTCCAGATCGCGATTGGTTGCGGCGACTACTCTGACATTTACCGATATCTTGTGATTACTTCCGACAGGGCGGACCTCTCGTTCCTGCAAAACACGCAGGAGCTTCGCCTGCATTTCCAAGGGAAGTTCGCCGATTTCATCCAGAAATATAGTGCCGCCATTTGCGGCATAGAAAAGGCCAGCCTTCGCCTTTATAGCTCCGGTAAAAGCGCCCTTATCATGGCCGAAGAGCTCGCTTTCCATCAACGTGGGTACGAGCGAACCGCAGTCGACGGCAACAAAAGGCATTTGAGCCAACGGACCGCGAAAATGAATCGCGCGGGCGACCAGTTCCTTGCCCGTTCCGCTCTCGCCGGTGATCAAAACGGGCGTGCGGCTGTCTTTCAAACGGGAAACCATTCGCAGGACTTCTTGAATTTTGGCAGACGTGCCCACGATTCCATCTAGCTGGGTTTCGGTGTCGATGCGCTCGCGGAGATAGTTGTTCTCCCGAACGAGCTGAACCTTCTCCGCCATTCTTTGCAGGAGCTGGCGCAGCATTTCCACACGGAAGGGCTTCTCAATATAGTCGTAGGCTCCCTTGCGCATGGTGTCTACGGCGGATTCGATGGAACCATGGCCGGTCATGATGGCAACTTCGGTGCGCGGCGCGATCTCTTTGATCTTTCGAAGCAGATCCGATCCGGAAAGACTCGGGAGCTTCAAGTCGGTGACGACAATATCGGGAGGGGCGGTCTCAAACAGTTCCGCAGCGGCTTCCGCGGTTTCTGCTTCCAGACAGACCAAGCCGAGGCCCTGGCCCACAGTGACGCAAAGGCGGCGGATGCTTTGTTCGTCGTCAACAATCAGAAAACGAAGGCGTAAATCGTCAGTCATAAACTCCCGGTCATTTTTGAAGTAACCAGCTCGACGGATCCTGAGACAGCAGGAAAGCGTACGGTGAAAGCACAGCCGTGATCGTTGGTGTTGTTACGCGCGGCGATTTCCCCCTGGTGAGCCCGCACGATTCCATAGCAGATGCTCAATCCAAGCCCCGTTCCCTTGCCAACTTCCTTGGTGGTAAAGAACGGATCGAAAATACGATCGAGATCGAAGATTCCAGTTCCATTGTCGCGAAATACGACTTCCACATGCCCGTTGCCGGACGACGTGACAATCTCAATCCGACCCGGATAGCCGGTTTCCTGGACGGCATCGTAGGCATTATTGAGAATGTTCAGGAAAACTTGCTGCAGTTGGTGGCTATCGGCGATTACGAGCGGCAAGTCCTCCTCATAGCGCTCGATTAATTCGATTTCACGGCTTGAAAAGTCGTAGCTTCGAAGCTGGACGGTCTGCCGCACAATTGAATTCACTTGCACAGGCGCGTGCTGCGCGGGCATTTGGCGAGCAAAGCTGAGAAGGTTCTGGACAATCACGCGGGTGCGCTGCGCCTCTTGCAAAATCACCTGTAATTCTTCTTTGGCCTCCGGCGGGATCTCAGGATTTTCGAGCAGCAGGTCGGTGAATCCTACAATTGCGGCCAGGGGATTATTCACTTCATGGGCCACTCCGGAGACTAGTTTGCCGAGCGCGGCCATTTTTTCCGTATGGACAAGCTTGGCTTGAAGATCGGCTGCGTCTGTAATATCCGCCATGGCGACGACTACGCTGTTTATGGCGCCATGTTCATCCCGCATGGGGCTTAACTTGACCGAAAATCGGCCGATCGTTCGCGTTCCCTTTGTGAGGAGCACCTCCAATTCCGCGGAAGCTCCCCCCAATACAGTTTGCAGGGATTTCATAAATGGGGCGCGGCGAGCGGAGTCGACGAATTCAGCGAGGTTATGCCCCAGGAGTTCGTGGTCCTGATACCCGACTTCCAGGCAACGGCGGTTTACATAGCTAATCAGCCCCGCTGTATCGAGCACCAGGATCATGCTCTGGGTGCTATTGAGAATGTTCTTGTTGAAATCGCGTTCGCGGCGGAACCGGCGCTCCGCATCGCGGCGGTCTGTTATGTCCTTTAAGACATGAATGGTACGAGGCTCGCCATCCTGAGAATTGATCCGGGAAGTGGAGATCAAATACGTGCTTTGGCCGAGTTGATGGGTGGATTCTTTTTTTGGCGACGCCGGATCCAGACAGAAGGGGCAGTGCCCCGGAGGCGACGGCAGCGAAAAAATCTTTAGATCGGCCATCTCTAATCCCACCGCGTCGATCGGATGCAAGCCAAGCCGCTCGGCCAGCGCACGATTCAAACGGAGAACCTGATTGGTCGTGCTGTGAACCACGATCAAATCGGAGATCGCATCGAAGTCTTCCACCCAGCGGCGGCGCGACTGTTCGATGCGCTCGATCATGCGCACATTCTCGATGGCAACCGATGCGTGACTAGCGAATGCCTCGAGAAGCCGGGA
>Ga0182024_10023146_pt1 | contig 11150 bp, 11 predicted proteins | sample P32metaG_FD_120480 | JGI IMG/M metagenome (GOLD analysis project Ga0182024, IMG submission 120480) | Permafrost microbial communities from Stordalen Mire, Sweden - P3-2 metaG (Illumina Assembly) | ecosystem: Environmental > Terrestrial > Soil > Wetlands > Permafrost | place: Sweden: Stordalen... | reverse complement strand
GGCTTTCCCGCCGGCACGGTGTCGGGCGCGCCAAAAGTGCGCGCCATGCAGATCATCGACGAATTGGAGAAGGAGAAGCGCTCGCTCTATGCCGGCTGTGTCGGCTATTTCTCCGCCGGCGCCGACATGGACACCTGCATCGTGCTGCGCACCGCCTTGATCAAGGACGGCACCATGTATGTGCAGGCCGGTGCCGGCATCGTCGCCGATTCCGATCCGCAATTCGAGCAGCAGGAATGCATCAACAAGGCCAAGGCGCTATTCCGCGCCGCCGAAGAGGCCAAGCGTTTCGCCAGCGCGGTGCGAAGGGGGCAGTAGCCTGCCGCTAATCTCGCCGGCCCCGATACTGCTCGCCGGCCGTTGGTTTTCGCGTCACCATACAGCCGAAGGCGAGAAAGCCGGCTATTGCAGCGAGAACAGTCCAAAGCGCCATATCGACAGCCATGTCGTTATCCTCCATGGCCGCCCCTGCTCTATTAATTGCGCAACCGACTGAACGGCACCGTGTTCGAATGTCGCAGCGACAAATCGTGCAGGCCTTCGTTACGCGCGGTCGCTGCGGCGATCGTTGTCTGTATCGACGGATTTTCTGAGCGATATTTCCGCGCGAGTAAAGCTGCCGTAACGTCGATAAACTCGAGTATATCAACGCTATAAATCTATCGGACGTCTATATATTTTCGAAGCGTCCGTATAATACACGTAATCTCTATTTCAGATTTACGTATTCGAATGCGGTATTTAGGTCATCAAATCTATCTCTCTCGATTGAGCAGCAGATACTCCGACCGCGCGTGCAGAAGCCGTTCGGCGCCATCGGCGCATTCCGGACGGCCTCGAAAACGCAGCGAACAAAAACACACGGAGTGAACAACAATGCGTCCCAAGATAATCGTAGGCTTTGTCGCGCTTGCCTTCGGCACCGTCGTCGCGTCGGCGCCGGCTTTGGCGAAAACGGTCAAGCATAGTGCCCGAGCCGCCCCGCCGACTTACTCCAACACGGGTCCTGGCGGTGCGCCGCTTTCGCCGGGCGGCATCAGTGCGGCCGCCAGCGCCTACGGCGGGCCGGGTTTCAACGGGACCGGCACGAATGGACAGCCGGTTCACGTCAACCCGGTGAATTATTCCAACACGGGCCCCAATGGTGCGCCACTTTCACCGGGCGGCATCAGTGCGGCCGCCAGCGCCTACGGCGGCCCGGGCTACAATGGGACCGGCACGAATGGACAGCCGGTTCACGTCAACCCGGTGACTTATTCCAACACGGGCCCCAGTGGTGCGCCACTTTCGCCAGGCGGCATCAGTGCGGCGGCGAGCGCCTTCGGCGGGCCGGGTTACATTGGACAGTAGGTCCGATCATAAGGATCAAGAGGAACCCGGCTTGGCGCCAGCCCAAGCCGGGCTTTCTGTTTGCCAAGGCGCCCGGTCGAGAAATGCTGCTATGATACCCAGCCATGCCGCGAATGGTCGGGAGAACGACAATGCAGAGCGCGCGCCAGCTTTTGCTGGGGATGATGACGGTGTTGCCCGCCGTCGTTCTCGCAGCGCAAACGATAGCGGCGCAAACATCTTGGCCGACAAGCCCGGTGCGGCTGATCATGCCGTACCCGCCGGCGACCAGCGGCGATCTCATCACGCGGAAGGTGGCGCCGTTCCTGAGCCGAAAACTCGGCGCGCCGTTCTTTGTCGAAAACCGGCCCGGCGCCAACGGCAATATCGGCATGAAGGCCGTCAAGGATTCGCTTCCCGACGGCTACACGTTCGTGTCGGCAAGCGACATCCAGTTCGCCGTCTCGCCCGCGGTTTACGCGAATTTGTCGTACGACATGGACCGCGATTTCACGCCGGTGGCGCCGCTCGCCCGCATCGTCAATGTCATCGTCGCCAACCGGAATCTCAAAGCGAACAATCTCAAGGAACTGATTGCGCTCGCCAAGGCGCAGCCCGGCAAATTCACCTATGCATCGACCGGCGTCGGCAGCACCCACCAGCTGTTCATGGAGATGCTCAAGATGCAGGGCGGCTTTGACCTGGTCCATGTGCCGTACAAAGGCACCGGCGAAGCGACGCCCGATCTCATCAGCGGTCAGGTCGACGTGATGTTCTTCGGCGTGACGCAGGCGCTGACGCAGGCCAATGCCGGGCAACTCAAAATTCTGGCCGTCGGCTCGCCGAACCGGTTGCCGCAATTGCCGGACGTGCCGACGATTGCCGAATCCGGTTTTCCGGGTTTTACCTCGACCAACATCTGGGGCGTCATGGCGCCGGCCAGCACGCCCGATCCGATCGTCGTGAAATTCCGCCAAACCATCGCCGAAGCGCTGGCGGATGACGACATCCGCGCCTGGTTCCGCACATCGGTGCTCTCGACATTGGACGGCGGCACCGACGAGATGATGCGCACCATCCGCGAAGAGCGCGCGACGTGGCCGCAAGTCGTCAAAGCGGCGAACATCAAGTTGACAGAGTGACGGCGCCGCTCCGACTATAGCGACGCTGCATAGGCCGGCGCGCCAAGTGCGGCAAAAAATAACAGGGAGATGGTCATGAACAGCACGCAAGCGTTCGAGGTGTCGCGGCGATCGTCGGAATTCCGCACGCAAGCGCTGGCGCCGGCGATCGGCGCCGAAATCATCGGCGTCGATCTCAGCGAGCCGACGAGCGATGAGACCTTTGCCAAGGTACTCGACTGCTGGCACCGCAATCTCGTGATCCTGTTCCGCGACCAGCACCTCACCGAGGACGACCAGGCCCGCTTCGGCGAGCGGTTTGGGCCGCCGGCGGTGAGCCACACGCGGCGCTTCACGACCAAGAACCCGGCGGTGATGCTGATTTCCAACATCCGCGAAAACGGCCAGCTGATCGGCGCGTTGCCCGATGGCGAGATGCACTTTCACACCGACCAATGCCATCAGGAACGGCCGGCGATGGCGTCGATGCTCTATGCGCTGGAAATTCCGAGCGCCGGCGGCAACACCCTCTTTGCCAACGCCTATCTCGCCTACGAAACGCTGCCCGCGGCGATGAAACGGCAGATCGAAGGCCGTAACGCGCTCAATGCCTACGACTATGACAACGCATCGATGAAGCGCGGCACCAAGCCGCGCGAAGGCATTCCGTCGTACTGGCATCCTATCGTCCGGACCCATCCGGCCACGGGGCGAAAGGCGCTCTACGTCAACCGGCTGATGACCGTCGCCATCGAGGGATTGCCGGACGCCGAAAGCAATGCGCTGCTCAGCGCGCTGTTCGATCATCAGGAGCAGCCGCAATTCATCTACGAGCATATCTGGCGGCCGCACGACCTACTGATGTGGGACAACCGCTGCACGCTCCACGCCCGGACCGATTTCAGCGCCGCCGAACGCCGTCTGATGCGGCGATTGACCATCCTCGGCGAAAAGCCGGTTTGACGGCGCGCCCACGGTGCGCGCCGGGCCAGGATCGTGATAAAATCGTTGCCATGACAAAACGATCCGGCGCCGCTTCGATCGCTTGCATGTTCGGCCTGTCGGCGCTTGTGCTGGCGGCTGCGCATTCGCCGGCCCGCGCGCAATCGGCCGATCTGGTGCTGTGCGACCGGCTCGCCGCCGACCCCACCGATCCCGACAAGCCGGCGGACGTCAAAGGCACCGCCGAAATCGCGCCGTCCGATGTCGCGACCGCGATCAAATTCTGCAAGATCGCGGCGCCTTCGTCGCGCCGGGCACTGTTTCAGCTCGGCCGCGCCTACGCCGCCAGCGGACAGCCGGCCGACGCCATTGCCACCTATCGCAAGGCGATCGACAAGGGCAGCACCGCGGCCATGGTCGAGCTCGGCATCCTGTACGCTGCAGGCTCCGGCATCGCCAAGGACGACGCACAGGCGCGGGCGCTGTTCGAGCGCGCCGCTGCGGCCGGCAATCCCCGCGGCGTCACGCGTCTCACCGCGCTTTCCGGTGGCGGCGCGGCCGGCCCCCCGACGGATCCCGCCCAGGCCAGGGCGATGCTGGCGAAAGCGGCGGAAGCCAATTCCGCCGAGGCGCAGTTCCAGCTTGGCGTGATGTATGCGGAAGGCACCGGCGGCCCAAAGGACGATGTCGCGGCGCGGGCCATGTTCGAAAAGGCCGCCGCCCAAGGCCACGCCGAGGCGTTGGATTGGCTCGGCAATTTCGTCCTCTCCGGCCGCGGTGGACCGCAGGACACCAAAGCCGCCAAGGATTATTACGAGAAAGCCGCCGCGCTCGGCAACGAAGACGCCAAGACCGCGCTCAAGCGCCTGGAATGTTCGATGATCGTCAAAGACAGGCGCGGCAACTTCGTCGGCACTCTGTGCTTTTGACGCGCCTTCGCGGCGCAGCCATCTACGCCTTCACAGCGCCATCGCGGTGAATCGGGTCGACCCACAGCACGGTTTCCGGCTTCTCCACCGGCTCGATGTCGAGATTGATGGCGATCGCCTCGCCGTCGCTGCGCACCAGTACGCATTCCAGCACCTGATCGGGGCTGGCATTGATCTCCTGATGCGGCACATAGGGCGGGATGAAGATGAAATCGCCGGGGTTTGCCTCGGCGGTGAATTGCAGGTGCTCGCCCCAGCGCATGCGCGCCTTGCCGCGCACCACATAGATGATGCTCTCGAGATGGCCGTGATGATGCGCGCCGGTTTTGGCGTCCGGCTTGATCGTCACCGTGCCGGCCCACAATTTTTGCGCGCCGGCGCGGGCGAAATTGATCGCGGCCTTGCGGTCCATGCCGGGCGTTGACGGCACGTTGGGGTCGAGCTGATTGCCCGGAATGACGCGCACGCCGTCGTGCTTCCAGCGTTCGACATCGTCGGGCGGATGAAGCGGACGATCTTGAGCCTCGTTCATGAATTCAACTTATGGCGAAGCTGCCGGTCGCGCCAGTACCCGTTAATTCGCAAAAGTTCGCGCGGCCGCGTAGAGGCTATACCCTTGGAGGTTGTTCTGCTGTAATATTAGCCAAAGGCCGGACAAGGAGTGGCGACCATGGACACTGGTGTTCGTATCACGACTTCGAAATTCAACATGGCGTTTGGCGCGACGCTGGCCGGCTTGGTTGCGGCGGGCCCGGTGAGCGCCCAGACGTCGCCAATTCCCCTGGCGCCCACGTTTCAATGCCAAGAGCTTCCCAAACCGACCGATCCCGACTTGCAGGTGTTGAAACCGATCTTCCGGTCGATGACCGATCTGTCCGAAAATGAATTCGACTGCCTGGCTTGGCAGGATCTCATCTATTTGATGTGGCCGGCTCAGGCCAACCAACGCGGCGTTCCCGATCCCAATCGAAAAATCGGCGCAAGCGGGCCGACGGTGTGAGAGAGCTATCGAACCGCCGATACCGTATTTCTGCCCGAAGGCCGCGACCCGGGGCCATGGCAAGAGCTGCAGCTGATGGCCACCCTGCAACCATCGCTGGCGCAACAGGTGGCGAGCGGCGCGGTGCGCAATCTGACGATGACCGCAAAAGTGTCGCGGCCGGTACTCAGCACCATCCTGCGGAACGCGGCGGCATTTCCGCCGTCTATCCTCGAGAGTATTTCGCAAGCCGGCGGCGGCACGCTCTACGACCTCAACGGCTTCCCGGTCTATTACGAAGTGGCGATGGACAAGGTCCAATACGACTACATCCATGACCATCAACTCTATAATGCCTATCGGCAAGCCGTCTATGCACGGACAAATGTGATCTCTCTGCCGGCCGGCACGGCGGACAACCAACTCGGCGCCGTGGAGGTGAAGGCAGCATGGAAAGTTCTGTCCGACACCGAGCGCCGTTCGGGCCGCTTCCACACCGTCCAGGCGTTGCTCGGGGGAGCCAAGACTCCGGTCACGGTGGGACTCGTCGGCTTCCACGTCTTCGTCGTCAACGGCCTGCAGGGCGCCTGGGCAACATTCGCCCAGATGGACAACGCGCCGTCGGGAAGGCCGGCGACCAGCGGGACGTTCAACTTCTTCAATCCGAACTGCAAAATACCCGGCTCAGGCAAACCGTGCCCGCTCAATGTGAAGGATGCCGATCCGGGACAAGTTCTGCAGATAACGCCCGACGCCGACGCCGCCACCAAACTCAATACTTACATGCATTACATTCTGCGGCAGGCTGACGCAAAATCGCCCTGGCAGTACTACAATCTGATCGATGTACAGTGGGCGCTGGTTCCGAAGGTGATTTCGGATTTGAAGGCGCCGGTGCCTCCGCCGCTGCCGAATGGCACGCCCAATATTCCGGCCAATAATAAGGATATGCTCAATCCGGTGCTGGAAACCTTCCTGCAGCTGCCGTACCCCATGCCGCCGGGGCCGCCGGCCCCGGGCAACTCCTGTCTGGCGTGCCATCAATATGCAACGACGGCAGCGGTCGGCATCCAGCAACCGCCTTACGCGACGAGCTACAGCTTCATGTTCGGACGCGCTTCGGCACTGCCGACGGATGCGCCTTAGCGCAATTTCGTTGGCTGTTGATGTTCGCAATGAATCGTGAATATCACCAAAGAACTACGTTGGCATCATGCAGGGCGTGATGCGCAAGATGCGTTTGAGCGCAGCAAAATCCATCTTGCGAAATTGTTCCGGTTCCCGCCGCAAGCAGAACGAAAATTTTTCTCGGCACGGCGCCGATTGATTGCTTGACAATCCAACTCATTGGTCCAAAATTTCAATGTACCCTTGTTGGACACGGAGGTCGCAATGATACCACCGGGTCAAAAGGCCGCGATGATTGCTGTGTCGCTCGTTCGGATCGCAGCATAGCGGCAAACACACGAACGGTTCGCCGGGCGCGACCTCCGCGGGTCGTATCAGTGAGGCAAGACCCCAACTCGGTCGCCCCCGGCGTGCTCTTTTGCTGCACCAATTTGATTATTCGCGCGCAGCGATGCGAGTACTTTTCGCTGAGCGGCGTTTCAATCGACCGCGCCGACGAATTTGAAGCCGTCGTCCCAGCGCCGCACCCGGCCGGTCGAGGGCGCCGGAAAATGGGTCGCGCACATGATCGTCGGCTCCTCGCAGAAGCGGTCGAAGATTTTGCGCCGGGTTTTGCCGGCCTGCGGTGAATCGTAATCGGCCATCATGCCGAGCTCGGGATATTTGCCCTGCAGCGGTGAGTGAATCATGTCGCCAGTGATCAGCGCGTCCGCCCCGGCGCGGCCGACCAGCACCGAGAAATGATCGATGGTGTGGCCGGGCGTCGGAATGAACTGCACCTGCTCATTGAAGGTGAAATCGCTCTTGACGATCTGCGCGCGCTTGGCCGCGATGATCGGCAGCACGGAGTCGGTGATCCACGGCACGCTGTCGGGATTGTCCTTCTGCCGCGCCGTCCAGTGTTCGAGCTCGCGGTCGGCCATGATGTATTTCGCCTTGGGGAAGGTCGGCACCCAGCGGCCGTTTTCGAGTTTTGTGTTCCAGCCGACGTGATCGGTGTGCAAGTGCGTGCACATCACATAGTCGATGTCGTTGACCGAGAGGCCCGCCGCCTCAAGCCCCTTCTCGAACCGGTCGCTGTTCATCATGTGCCAGAACGGCCGCGTCGGCCGCGGCTTGTGATTGCCGACGCAGGCGTCGACCAGGATGTTGTGATGCGGCGTCTTGACGACGAAGCTTTGAATGCAGAGCAGCAGCTTGTCGGCGGCATCCATGAATGCCGGCTGCAGCCAGGAGCGGTTCTCGTCGAGCAGTTCCTTGTTCAGCGTCGGGAAAAATCCCATGGCATCAAAGAATGGCCCCTGTTGCTCGATGACGGGGTGAATTGTGATGTCCTTGAGCGTAATCGGCATGGTCATTGGAATACTTTCTGTGGACGGCGCTGCGGCGATGTTAGTCGCCTAGGACGCGCGCGCAAGCGGCAGCGGCACAATCGGTACTTGTGTCGAGCGCCCCCCTGCCCGATCATGGGCGGCGCTACAAAACAAATAACGGGAGGATTTTATGCGCGCGCAACTCGCAGCTTTCACGATCCTTGCCACAGTCGTCGCGTCGAATGCATGGGCGCAAACCACGGCGCCGGCTTCGGTGTTCATGAGCGACAAAGACATCATGGCCCTGGTCGACAAGGCCAAAGCCGACCGCAAGGGCGACGCGCCGACCGTGGCCGAGCCGATCCTGCTACTGGCGCCTTACAAGGCGCAGCTCGAATATCGCCCGGGCACGGGACCGGCGGCGTTGCACGAGCACGACGCCGAACTGATGGTCGTGCTCCAAGGCACCGGCGACATCGTCACCGAAGGCAAGCTCGTCGATGAGAAGCGCGTCAACGGCAACAATCTCAGCGGTTCGTCGATCTCGGGCGGCGTGTCGCACCAAGTGGTCAAGGGCGATATGATCCTGATCCCCAACAACACGCCACATCAGGTGATCCCGAGCGGCGGCGCGCCTATCGTGCTGATGACCATGCACGTGCCGTATCCGGCGGCGGGTTGGCCGCCGGCCAATTAGGCTGCGGGCGCGCTACCAGCGACTGCCCCATCGCCGGCGATAGCCAAAACCACCGCCGCTGATCAGGCGGAGGATGAGGAGAAGCACGACCGCGCCGATAAAGGCATTGATGATGAGCGCGACGATGCCGACGCCGAGGTGAATGCCGAGCTGCGGCAACAGCCAGTCGCCGATAAAGGCGCCGATCAGGCCGACGATCAGATCGCCGATCAGGCCATACCCGCCGCCCGACATCACCCGGCCGGCGAGCCATCCGGCGACGATGCCGACGACGAGAATGACCAGAAGACTTTGGTTGGAAAGGTTCATAGTAAAAATCCCCAGGACACAGATGCCCACGGGCTAATCCGGCGGGGTGGGAAAAGTTCCATCGGCCTCCCGCGGAATTTTCGAGCTCAGGGCCGTGGTCATTGCGAAGAGCATAGCGGCCAAGCAATCCGGCGTTGCACCGCGGCTTGGATTGCTTCCCGGAGCCTGTTATCGGGTCGGTCCGCAACTTGACATTGCGGGGCGTTTTCATTCGAATACAATCTCCAATAATGATGCCCGTCGGGCGATGGCGGGCGGTTGTCAGCCATAGTTGAAAAAGCTTCGGATGCTCGACGCAAGGTCGAGAAAGGGGAAAACATGAGACGGCTTGCATTTTCCGCGATCGCCTTATCGCTGGTCGGCACGATCACCTATTTCAATGTCGGAAACAGCGGCGGCATAGTCGCTGTCTTGTTGCCGACCAGCGCATTGGCCCAATCCTCTGCATGCGCTTTCCCTACCGCGCCGGCCGCGACGCCAGAGGAGACGGCATGGCGACTTTTTATTGCGGCCAACTGCCCAGCCAACGGCACACAGGTCGTCTGGGAGAACTGGATTGAACAATCGCAGCTCTACCCGGCGTCGGGAGGCGGTGCTGCCGCCTTGGCCGCCCAATCGGCAAAGCGGCTTCACGGCAGCCCCTTGGCCAGAGCGCTAGCGGCGCGATCGCGCGGACTGCGCGCTCTTCTCACGCCGTCCACAAACTGCAACCCGATGAACGGCCCACCGTCGAACGTCATCAACGGCGCTTTAATTTGTGAAGAGGCTCGATTGAATCCAGACGCCGCCACGTTCGTGACGAGCAACGGCTATCAGATTCGATCGGGGCAAACCGCCGCGGCACAAAAGGGAACGGATATCCAATTCACAGCACCGTCGATCGAGGTGAAGGTCGACTGGATACCGGGCACCGATTTCAAACCTGCGTTCACGTGCAGCAACCCGCCAAAGGGCGTTCATGTCGAGGAGATCGACGGGACCTGTTATGCGATGGCCGGCATCCACATCTCCTCGAAGTTGATGAAGAACTGGCTTTGGGCCACCTTCGAGCCCCAGAGTATGCTGACCAATCCACTGCGTTGCATAACCTTCGGCAATTGCAACGACCCTTGGGGATCAAATCCGGCCGCCAGCAGCGGCGGCGCGGCAGGATTCACGCAGCTGACTCCCGCCCTGCAAAGCCTTATGACGCAGGCTAATCTGGCGCCCGAGTTTTTGAATTACCGTCTCGATGGCGTGCAAACCGACTTCACGACGGCAAACGGCGCACCGACCTATCTGGGCAATTCCGTCATCGAGGGCGAGAACGTCGGCATGAAGAAGAATACGGCGTCGTGCATCACCTGCCACTCGGAATCCGCGATTCAAAAGACCGGGACGGACAACATCCGCAATATAAAGGACCTGGTCGGGCCGCAATTCAAGGTTCCTCCCGGCTGGATCGCTCGTGACTTTGTTTGGTCGATGGCGCTCGCGTGTCCGGGAGGCATCCAATCCTGTCATTAACGCGATCTGATGCTCGGCCGGGCATAAGCAACGATTGAGGACGGCGGATCACTCCCCGCCGTTCTCCTCGCCTTCCTCGGTGAGCCGCTCCACCGACGCCACCTTCTCGCCCTCGCCGGTCGAGAACACGATCACGCCCTGTGTCGAGCGCCCGGCGATGCGGATGCCGTCGACCGGGCAGCGGATAAGCTGGCCGCCGTCGGTGACCAGCATGATCTGGTCACTCTCCTCGACCGGGAACGACGCCACCAGGCGGCCGTTCTTTTCGGTGATCGCCATGGCGACGATGCCTTTGCCGCCGCGGCCGGTGGTGCGGTACTCGTAGGACGAGGTGCGTTTGCCGAAACCTTTTATCGAAATGGTAAGCACGAACTGCTCGGCTTCCGACATGACGACGTAGCGCTGCTCGCCGAGCTCGATGGCGCCCTCGGCCTCCTCGCCGTCGGTCGCGCCATTGTCCTCGGCATCCCCGTTGCTGCCGCGCCGCACCGCGTTGGCACGCTTGAGGTAGGCGACACGCTCGTCGGCACTGGCCTCGACGTGGCGCAGGATCGACAGCGAAATCAGCTTGTCGCCGTCAGCGAGATTGATGCCGCGCACGCCCATCGAGGTGCGGCCCTGGAACACGCGCACGTCGACGACGGCGAAGCGGATGCACTGGCCGGCCGCCGATGTGAGCAGCACGTCGTCGGTCTCGGTGCAGATCTGCACGTCGACGATGGCGTCGCCCTCGTCGAGCTTCATGGCGATGATGCCGGAGCGCCGCACGTCGGCGAAATCCGAAAGCTTATTACGCCGCACCGTGCCGCGCGTGGTGGCGAACATCACGTCGAGCTTGTCCCAGGTCTTTTCGTCCTCGGGCAGCGGCATGATGGTGGTGATGTTCTCGCCCTGCTC
>Ga0182024_10023145_pt1 | contig 11151 bp, 7 predicted proteins | sample P32metaG_FD_120480 | JGI IMG/M metagenome (GOLD analysis project Ga0182024, IMG submission 120480) | Permafrost microbial communities from Stordalen Mire, Sweden - P3-2 metaG (Illumina Assembly) | ecosystem: Environmental > Terrestrial > Soil > Wetlands > Permafrost | place: Sweden: Stordalen... | reverse complement strand
TCGAAACGGAAGGCGCCGAGATGCGGCGCGCGTCCCATCAGCACGATTTCCAGCACCGTGAAGCGGAACGCGACGGCGTTTTCCTGGCCGACCGATGCGACCGTGCGCGCGAACTCACGGCGCTCGATCGAATCGAGCGGGCGACCCAGCAGCTCGACGCTTCCCGCGGCCGGCTTGATCGATCCGCCGAGCACCTTGAGCAGCGTGGACTTGCCCGCGCCGTTGGGACCGACGATTGCCAGCATTTCGCCGGCCGCCACTTCGATCGAGACGCCATGCAGCACGGGCACTCCCGGATATCCGGCGTGAATTGCGCTCGCACGCATCGCAGTGGTGCCGCGCGAAGCCGTCGTCATAGCGAAAAAGGTCTCCGGCCTTCGCGGCGCAGCATATAGATGAAGAAGGGGCCGCCGCAGAGCGCGGTGATCGCGCCGACGGGAATTTCGGCCGGTGCGATCGCAACGCGTGCTATCAAGTCGGCCGCAACCATGAATGCGGCGCCTCCAATCAGCGACGCCGGCAGCAGGAGCCGGTGATCCGCACCGAACATCAATCGCAGCGTATGCGGGACGATCAGTCCCACGAATGAGATGATTCCACTGACGGAAACCGCGGCGCCGATCATGACCGAGGTCGCGACGAAAATAGTGCGGCGCAGCCGGTCCACGTCGACGCCAAGTTCGGCGGCCGACTCGTCGCCGAGGCTCAGCAGGTTCAGATCGCGCGCGTGATACATCAGGACAGCAAAGCCCGCGAGCCCCAGGCCCGCGACCATCGCCGCCTCGCGATACGTCGGCGCCTCCAGGCTGCCCATCAGCCAGAACAGAATGCTGTGCGCGTAGTAAAAGTTCACGACGCTGTTAACCAGCATGATTGCCGCACCCCAGAACGCGTTGAAGATCACGCCGACCAACAGCAGCGTGAACGGCTCGAGCTGGCCGTCAACCATCGCGAGCCGGTAAACGGCCACCGTCGAGAGGAGTGCCGCGGCGAATGCGCACAGCGGGACGAGCGCCTCGCCGCCGCCGAGTTTTGCGGACATCACGAGCGCGAGAATCGCGCCGAGCGCGCCGCCGCCAGAGATGCCGAGGATGCCGCCCTCCGCGAGCGGATTGCGCACGAGGGCTTGCAGAGCCGTCCCGACCGCCGCGAGCATCGCGCCAACGATCACGCCCATAAGCACTCGTGGCAATCTCGCGGCAAAGAAAATTGCGTGATCGGGACTGCCGGGATCGGAAAACACGTGCGCAAGGCTGATATGCGCGGTGCCAAACAACAATCCCGCGATCGCGCAGACGACCAGCAGAATCGTGAGCGCGCCCAGAATCGAGACCAGCCGGATGCGCGTCAGATGCGCCGCCGGCGCTGATTTACTTGCGGGCGCGTTCACTTGCCCGCACCTTGAGGCCACGCCTCGGGATGAATCTTGCGCGCGATTATCTCGAGCGATTGTCCGACGCGCGGGCCAGCGTGCAGCATCGGATCTTCGGCGTAACCATACACGCGACGGTCGCGCACCGCGGGAATCGTCGGATACTTTTCCCAGAAATCACTCGACGACGCAGGATCGGTACCCATCGCCCCGTCGAGGATAACTTCTGGACGCATCGCGATGATGAATTCGAGGCTGAGATGCGGCCACTGTTCGCCGACTGCCTCCACGATGTTGTCAGCGCGCGCGATGCGCATGAGTTCGTCGAGGTAAGTGTCGGGCCCGACCGCGACGATCGGCTGATGACCCACCAGCATCAACGCGCGCACCGGCTTCACGTTCGCAAGCCGATCCTGGACTGTCGCAATCTGCGCCCGAATCTGCGCGACGAGCCGATGTGCGTCGTCCTCGCGATCTATTCGCGCGCCTACTTTCTCGATGCTGGCTTCGATTTGTTGCAAGGAGTCGTCGCTGACCAGCAGCACCGGATAGCCCATCGAATTCAACGCGCGAATCTGGCGCACGTCCGACGACAGCTCAAGTCCGACCACCAGCGTCGGACGCAGCGCAATGATCGCTTCGAGATTCGGCGTCAGAAACGAGCCGACCCGCGGCAAGCCGCGCACCTGCGGCGGATAGTCGCAATATTGCGAGACGCCGACAACGTCGGCACCTGCGCCGAGCGCGAACAGCGTCTCGGTCACGCTCGGCGCCAGCGACACGATTCGCATCGGCGTGGCCGCGTTGGCCGGCGGGGCGAGCGCGATTGTACACACGCAGAGCGCGGCGGCGGCCGCCAGTCGATACAATACCACCTCGCGAAATTACCTGATCGTAGCAGCGCCCGTAAGCCACCCTCCGCGCTTTGTTGCATCCGCGCGGCGCGCTCAACTAGCCTCGTCGGCACGAGGAATAGCGCTGTGCTCAAGATTGCCGTTTGCATCAAGCAGATACCGCTGATCGAAGAAGCCAACTTCGACGCCACGACCAGGACGATCAAGCGCGACGGTCCCAATGTGATCAGCGCATACGACTTGCGCGCCATCTCGCTCGCCGTCGAGCTGAGAAATCGCCACGGCGCCGAGACGACCGTCGTCACGATGGGACCGCCGCAGGCGCGCGGCGCGCTCGTCGATGCGCTCGCGATGGGAATGGATCACGCGGTGCACCTGGAAGATCGCGCGTTCGCTGGCGCGGACACGCTCGCGACCGCGCGTGCGCTCGCGCTCTGGCTGGCGCGTGGAAATTTCGACCTGATCATGCTCGGCAAGTACTCGCTCGATGCGGAAACTGGACAGGTCGGACCCGAGATAGCGGAGCTGCTCGGCGCCGCGCAAATCACCGGCGCGCGAAAATTGGAAGTCGATGGGCGCACGCTCCGCGCTGAGCGCGAAAGCGACGAAGGGTTCGATGAAGTCGAGGCCGCGATGCCCGCGGTCATCACCTGCGCCGAGCGCGTCGCGCAGCCGGTCAAGGTCAAGCCGGGCGCTTCCGACCAGGCGGAAACCAAGCCTGTCCAGGCGGTGCGCGCGGCGGACCTCGGCGCAGACCCGAAAGAATTCGGACTCGCGGGCTCGCCGACCTGGGTGCAGGAGGTACGGGTCGTCGAGACGCCGAAGACCGAGTGCAAATTTATCGACTCGATCGACGCGGAGCGCGCCGCCGCTGAGGCGATGTCGGCGCTCGAGACCCTCGGCGCGCTGAAACCTCGCGTGCACAAGCGGCGTCCGATCGCAGCGGCGCGGCGCGCGAGCAAGCGCGATTGCGACGTGTGGATCGCTTGCGAGACCGACCTTGAAGGCCGCATCACGCGCGGCACGCGCGAGCTGCTTTCACGCGGCGATGACCTCGCGTCGCGACTCGGTGGTGCGCTCGTCGCGGTGGGATTCGACGTCGCTATCTCGCGGCACGCTGGACTCCTCGCGAGTTTCGGCGCCGACCAGGTGCTTACGCTCGAGCATCCGGCCCTGGTTTCTTACACGCCCGAAGCTGCTGCGGAGGCGGTCGCGAAAGTCGTTCCGATGCCCGCGCCGTGGGGGATTTTGATCGGCGCGACTGAGCGCGGGCGCGACTGGGGACCCCGTCTGGCCGCGCGGCTGGGCCTCGGACTGACCGGCGATGCGATCGAGATCGAGCTCGATTCTGAAAATCGGATGGTCGCGCTCAAGCCCGCGTTTGGCGGCAACATTGTCGCGCCGATTTACTCCAAGACATTTCCGCAGATGGCGACGGTCCGGCCGGGCGTGCTCGAACTCGCGGCGCCATCGGAAACCAAGCAAGCCGAACTTCAAACTATCCGCGTCGAAGTGAGCGCGCCGAAAAGCCGGCTCATCAAGGCGCACTCGACTCTCGATCCCACCCTTGTCCCGCTCGAAGGCGCCGAAGTTGTCGTCGGTATCGGCACGGGAGTCGGCGGACCCGAGGGCGTCGCGAAGGTCGCCGCGTTCGCGCGAACGCTCGGCGCCGCGATGTGCGCGACGCGCCGCGTGACTGATCAAGGATGGGTGCCACGCCAGTTGCAGGTCGGTCTGACCGGCAAATCAATCGACCCGCGACTCTACATTGCGATCGGAGTGCGCGGCGCACCTAACCATACATGCGGGCTGAAACGTGCGCAGACCGTCGTCGCGATCAATAACGACCCCGATGCACTGATCTTCGAACGCGCGAATATCGGGCTGCTCGCCGACTGGCAGAAAATGCTGCCCGCACTTCAGGATGCCTTCCTGCGTCGCCTTCGATGATCGGCTGAACTACACGCGGATTTCGTAGAGCGCCGAAAACAAATCGTCGATCGGCAACCGGCGAAAGTGCTTGAATCCCGCCGTCGCGACCAGCTCGCGCGCCTTTGCCTCGCCCATGCACGCGCCGATTCCCGCGCCACCGTGCGCGAGCGACGTCGTCATGCAGTACAGCGTGCTCATTGAGTACATCATGCGGCCCATCGGATTGATGTTGTCCTCGAGCTTCGACGACACGTTCACTTCGACCATCAGGTACGTCCCGTCGGGCTTGAGCGCGGCGCGAATCGATTTCAGCAGCGCGTCGGGATCGACCGAATCGTGCACGACGTCGAAGGTCGAGATGAAATCGAACTGCGCGGCCTGCAGCCTGGTGCAATCGACGACTTCAAACTTGATTCTGTCGCCCAGCCCGGCGGCCTTCGCGTTTGCACGCGCGCGCTCGAGCGATCCGCCATGCGCGTCGAAGCCGAAGACTCTGGCCTTGGGAAATGCCGACGCGATCGCGATCGCCGCGCGTCCGCTCCCACAGCCAACGTCGAGTGACGAGCCGCCTTCGGTCAGCTTCGCGACAACTTGCGGCATCGTCGGCAGCCACTTGCGAACCAACGAATGCCGGTACATCGAGGCCGACGAACGCTCCATCGCCTCCCACGTCTCGGGCGGATACTCGCTCTGCGAAACGCCGCGCCCGTTCTTGAACGACTCGATCACTTTCGGCGCAATCGACATCTGCGGGACGATCATTTCGATAAAGCCGCCGGCGAAGAACGGCGAGTCGTCGCGCGCCAGTACCATCGCATGCTCAGCCGGCATCGCGTAGGTCTTCGCCGCCGCGTCGTAGTTGACGTATCCAGCCGCGGTCATCGCGCCGAGCCATTCGCGTAGATAGCGCTCACTGAGTCCGGTCTTTTCCGCGAGCTGCGCGCTCGTGACGGCGCCCGCTTCCGCCAGCGCGCTGAAAATTCCAAGCCGGTCGCCGATATAGCTCAGCGCACCGAGCATCGCGGCGCCGATATCATTCGATACCTGCTTCGAGAATTTCTTGATCTTGTCCCAATCGAGCTGCTGCTTTTCTTCTGCCATCGTTTTCCTCCGCAGACGGCAGTATCGATCAATTCAGGCGTCGGCGGCTAGCGGTCAGACCTCGGGCTCTACGGTTGGTTCTTCCTGTTTCGATGGCGGGGCGCCGAACAGTGAGAGCTGAGCTGGATTGTCATCTGTTTCCACGACTGGCACGAACAGGCCGGGGCGTTCTACGAAAATGCGGAACTTCTCGTAAAGGTCGGCGAGCTTGTACTGGTAGTACTCGACGTTTTCATCGGGATTCTGCGCATCGTATTCCGCCGCCATCTTCGCGAGCGCGTTCACGCTCGCCGTGGCGCGGCGCCCGGTGACGTAATATGAAATCTGGTCGCCGGGCAGGTAGGGCCGCTCGGCTTTGAGCGCGAGTTCGTAGGCGGCCGCGAGATTGCGGCTGTTGTCGCCGATTTTGTTGCGATAAGTGTCGAGCGAGTCCTGCAGCGTCTCGGTCTTCATCAGGTCGGCGATTCCAATTTCGTGACGCGCGAGCCGCGCGCGATATTCGTCGTGGAGTTTCGGAATTTCGTCGCGCCGATCCTCGAGCAGCAGGCGGAACATCTGCTCCATGAAGCGGCGCTGAAAGCGTTCGAGCCCGCGCGAGCGCAGTCCTGAGCCGCGAATCGTCATCTTCCCGGCGTCATCCTGCAGGACGTAGTTTTTCATCTTGTAGGAGAACATCGCGGCGTAACGGCCGTCGATCTCGAGCCGAATACCTTCGGGCATGATCGAGCCGACCTGCTCCAGGAGCCTCTCTGCGCCTTTGTCGTCGGCGGCATCGGGCGGCGGCACGAAGTAGATTCCGTCGGTATCGACCTCGATAACCTGCGCCCCGTGCTGCTCGAGTTCGGCGACGGCGCGCTGAATCAGATCGCGACCGCGCTTGGTCAGAGCGTTCGCCTCGCCGAAGTCATTGAAGTGCCCGAGCGAAAATCCCAGGTAGCCGTAAAACGAATTGATAAGAATCTTGAACGTGAGCTGAAGCGCGTCAGCATTGCGGCGCTCGCTCCCTGAGAGTTCGCGCGCGAGCGCCTTGGCCTGCACCCGGAAGCTGCGCAGATCGCCGAGCAGTTTGAGAAACACGCCGAGGCGATCGGCAACGGGCGCATGCCGATATTGCAGCATCAGCGACGGATACAGCGACGTCACGTCGCAGTGCAGGACGCTGTGCGCGACGCCGCATCGGCGAACCTCGGTGTAGCCGCCCGCGACCGGCGCGGGTTGCGACGGCTCGGGAATGGAATGTCCGGCGGCCAGGTACGCGCGCATCATGAGCGCGTCAATCTTGGTCGCGTTCCCGCGCAGCACCGCACTCTGGTAGGAGTACGGAAAAATCTGCGCCTGCACGAAGTAGCTGGGAGAGAGGGTTTCGGCGAGCGCGCGGGTCTCGCGAGCGTCGTCGAGGGCGTATTCGTAGAGCTTGTCGGGCTCGTGCTTGAAGTAGTGGCTGATTTTCGAGGCGTCGATATAAACGCGATCCTTGCGCGCCAGCCCGAAGTGTTGCGCGAGCTGCTTCAGTCCCAGGCTCTCGAGTTCGCGGCTCGAAATGTCGTAGTGCTGCGCGAGAATCCACGTGTCGATGATGTTGCGGCCCGGAATGTCGTAGCGGCGATAGGCGATCGAGCGTTCGGCAATTTGCATCCGCGACGGACGCGCACGAAGCTCGCCGCCATCGCGCCCCAGCTTCAGCGGCACGCGATGACGCCGCGCGCGCGTCTCCAGATATTCGAGGTCGAAGCGAAACAGGTTGTGACCCTCGACGACGTCCGGATCGCGCTCCTGGATGATACGCACCATCTCCTCGAGCATCGCGCGCTCGTCCATCTCGGTGCCCTTCAGCAGGCGCTCGAAGCCGGTCGAGTCGGTTAACGAAATGGCGATGATGCGATCGCCCTCGCGCGCTGCCGACGGAAATTCAAACCCCGGTGAAATAAAAGTCTCGATATCGAGCTGGAAGCGGCGCAACTCGGCAAAATCCATCCCGATGAAAAATGTGGTCCCGGTGAGCATCAGATGCTGCTCGACCGGATCGGCCAGCACGACATACGGCGCGTCTGGCGCGTTGGGTGCGTTACCGGTCACGTTCCTTAGATGGCGCTTAGCTGCTTCCAGAGCGTCCAGCGAGTTGAAGGTGACCAGGACGCGGTAGCGGAAATCGCCGTCGAGCACCCGCGTCTCGTGCGGCGCCTTGAAGCCTTCGAGCAATGACACATGCTCGACCAGTGCGAAGAGCCGAATCGGACGACGCTCGCGCGAGAGCTGTCCGGACAGGCGCCGGTACACGTCGATCTCAGTTTTCGACGCAACCTCGACCGCGACGACGCCCGGATCGGCGGAATCGCCGAACAGCAGGCGGTTGCTATAAAACTGCGCCGAAATTTCCTGGTAGGTGGTCATCGCGATTAGCGTACTTCGATTGTGCACCCGCGCCGGCGCATCAGACAACGCGCCCGCGCGAATAGATTCAGAGGACGCCGAGGTAGCCGAGGCCAATCAGAAAGATCCCGTACGCCGCTCCGCCGATCATCAGTGTCGGCGTACCGAGTTCCGAGTCGCGCAGGTTGATGAAGAGAATCGCCACCGAGGCGAGCGCGATCGAACCCGCGAGCAGTTCGGGATTCGTCAGGTGCCACGGCGAAAACACCAGGCCCAGCGCAACCGGGATGCACGACTGAAAAACCATCGCGCCGGTGATGTTGGCGAGTGCTAGATGGTCCTTGCCCTGCCGAATCCAGACGACGGAGTTGTACTTCTCCGGCAGTTCGGTCGCGAGCGGGCTCAGCATGAGCGAGAGGACGCCGGGATTCAGATGCGCATGCGCGGAGAACAGGATGATCTTGTCGACGAACTCGATAGCGCCGATCAGGATGGCGAGTACGCCCACGATTACCTGCGCAGCGATTACCCATCCTCGCGGCTCGATCGGGTTGCCGCTGAAAATCGACTCGAAATAGAGTCCATGCTCGACCTCCGCACCGCTCGCACGCTTCAATCGCAGCATCACGACCGTATAGCTCGCGTACACGATCAACAGTGCGACCGCGAGAACGTGGCGAAAAACCGGACCGAGGTCGAGAGTGCCCGCGATCACCAGGCACAAAAAAACCGGGAAGAAGAACGCCAGGTCCCGGCGCGCGTCCTCGCGCACCACTCGCAGCGCAATCCGTCCGCGACGCTTGCGAAATGCTATCGCCGCCGTGCCCATCACGAACAGCGCTACCGTCGAGAGCATCAGCGGTGCGCCGACGATCGCGCCGAGTCCGACCGCTGTGTGGGCAGTCGCGGAATCGCGGCCGGTCAGCAGCGCGACGGCCGGGATGAACGTCTCCGGCAGCGCGGTCCCAACTGCGGCGAGCAGGCTGCCAACCGCAGCCTCAGCAATATGCAGCCGATGCCCGGCCCATTCGACGCCGTTGGTAAAAAGTTCCGAGCCTACAAGTATTATCGCGAAGCTGAGCGCCAGGATTATTGCGTGGATTGCCAAAATTCAGCTCGAAGGGAGCGGAGCAGCGTCGAGAATAGAGAGGCCCGCTCTCGATTTCCAGCGCGCACGCTCGGCGCTTCAATTCCTGAATCGAGGAAAGTGCAACGGCGATGCAGCCAAATGGACAAATGATGCGTATAATATCGATAGCGGTCATCAACGAGTGCGGATTCGCGATAAGGCCGGACGGCCAGAGCGCCCCCTAAGTATAATTCGCCCGATGATCGCGCGGACGACGGCGAGAAATAAGTTGACTCCGATGGCAGCGATCTTTAGATTGGATCTTTGGTGTCTCTCACTTGCCTTTGTATTTTTGTCTGTTAAATGAGGCCTGATTCCCCGGCTCGCGGTCGCAAAGACGGCCGCATTGCGCGCCCATTTTCACCGATCGCACCAACGGCCAAACGCCCGCGCACAATGGAAGCAAAACGAATGAAGCAGAAGCACGAAGGTAAGGACCTACAGGGGCTGGTCGATCTCGGGCGCGAGCAGGGCTACCTGACTTTCGAACAGGTCAACGACTTCCTGCCGCAGGATGTGGCCTCGCCGACCGACCTGCGCGCCGCGCTCGACAGCTTCGAGGATCTTGATATCAAGGTGCTCGAGGAAGTCCCGACCGAAGGCGCCGACGAAGTCGAGGTCGAGACCAAGGAAGAGGCCGAAGAAGCGCCCGAGGCGCCGGCGCCGGCTGCGGATTCGCTCGGCGAGTCGTCAGACCCGGTTCGCCTCTATCTGAAAGAGATGGGCAACTTTCAGCTCCTGTCGCGGGAGCAGGAAGTCGAAATTGCCAAGCGTATCGAGGCCGGCGAGAACGAGGTCGAAGACGAAGTGCTGGGCTCGCCAATCATGCTCGATTTCGTGATTCGGGTGGGCGAGCGCGTCGAGGCGGGCGAAGCCGACCTGCGCGACGTGTTCGAGGACGCCGCCGAAACGCCCGACGATCCCGACGAAGAACGCGGTCCCGAAGCCGACGAGCGCCAGCTCAAGAAGCTGAGTCTCGCGACCAAAAAGCTGACCGACCTACGCACCAAGATCGACGCAATCGAGGAAGAAGTCCGGAACAAACCCGGTCCGCGCCGCAAGCCCAAGCTCGACAAGGATTTGTCGCGCTACAACGAGCGCGTGAAAAAAGAATTGCGCGCGATGGCCTTGTCGCGGCGCCTGATGGAAGCGGTGATCGGCGAGATGCGCGATTTTCTGCAGCAGTACCGCATCGCCCATCACACGATCGCGAAATACGAGGAAGCAACCGGGCGCTCGCGCACGAACCTCCTCAAGGAAGCCGCCGAGGCTGAGGATCGCCGGCACGTCCTGAAGATAAATGACGTTCGCGAGAACCTGCTCGACATCGCCGCACGAATTCGCCTGGCGCAGAAGACGATCCGCGAAGTAGAAAAAAAGGCGAAGGACGACGGCGAGGATTACGCGCGCAAGCTCGAAACGATCGCGGCCGGACAGGACAAGAGCCGCCGCGCGAAAAAGGAACTGACCGAGGCTAATTTGCGCCTCGTCGTCAGCCTGGCCAAGCGCTACACCAATCGTGGTCTCGGCTTTCTCGACTTGATCCAGGAAGGCAACATCGGCCTGATGCGTGCGGTCGACAAGTTCGAGTATCAGCGCGGCTACAAGTTTTCGACCTACGCGACGTGGTGGATTCGGCAATCGATGTCGCGCGCGATCGCCGACCAGGGCCGCACCATTCGTATCCCGGTGCACATGGTCGAGACGATCAACAAGCTGCTGCGGGTCACGCGCCTGCTGGTGCAGCGGCTCGGCCGCGAACCGGGCCCCGAGGAAATCGCCGAGCAGATGGAGATGCCGCTGGACAAAGTCCAGAAGGTGCTCAAGATCGTCAAAGAACCGATTTCGCTCGAAACGCCAATCGGCGACGAAGAAGAAAGTTCGCTCGGCGATTTTGTCGAGGACGAACTCGCGCCGTCGCCGGTCGAAGCCGCAATCCAGGGCAATCTCGGCGAGCAGACGCGCAAGGTGCTCGCGACGCTGACCCCGCGCGAGGAGCAAATCCTGCGCATGCGCTTCGGCATCGGCCAGAAGACCGACTACACCCTCGAGGAAGTCGGCAAACAGTTCGCCGTCACCCGCGAACGTATCCGCCAGATAGAGGCGAAGGCGCTCCGCAAGCTGCGCCAGACCGGCAGATCGCGCAACCTCGAAGGCTTCCAGGAGCGCGAGTAGCCCGGCCGCGTCCCTCTCTCCCCCGCCCCTGAGAGCAAAGTAGCGCGCCGCGCGCAACTTTGCGCTTCTCACTGGGTGCAGGGGTCACCCCTGCCGCCCGCCGCGCAGGCGATTAATTTGTGATACGAATTCCCTCAAATGCCCTCACGCCCGAATATCATCCTGATTCTCGCCGACGACATGGGTTACGGCGACTTCGGATGCTTCAACTACGGCGC
>Ga0182024_10023144_pt1 | contig 11151 bp, 8 predicted proteins | sample P32metaG_FD_120480 | JGI IMG/M metagenome (GOLD analysis project Ga0182024, IMG submission 120480) | Permafrost microbial communities from Stordalen Mire, Sweden - P3-2 metaG (Illumina Assembly) | ecosystem: Environmental > Terrestrial > Soil > Wetlands > Permafrost | place: Sweden: Stordalen... | reverse complement strand
GAAGATAATTCCAAAGCGGAGTTCCCCTCTGAGCCGAAGCTGCTCAAAGGGACCATGCAGCCTTAGCAGGCTGCTGAAAGACTCGTATGACTTACCTCTCATTGAGAATTGGCCGATCCTGGTTAAGGAGTGAAATGGCGATGTTACGCCAATATTCGCTACGCCTTCGCCCTGGCCTGCCAGTCTCCCACGATATAATTCTTCGTTGCTTAATAGTCTCGTCCTCCAACATATTCGCCAAAGCCCTCGCCGGACCTGCCTAAGTGTGCTGGCCATAGGTGTTGAGGTCATGTTGATCTTGACGTTGGCCGGAATCAGATATAAAGAACTGCCCCTGCAACTGAAGTTCATCGACGTGGTGATGTCGCTCTTACTATTGGTCGTACTCACCGTCAGTTTTATCTACGTGATTATGGCCAGGTATGCGGCGGTGCTCGAAAGGACGCAAGACATCGGAATCTTCAGGTTTCTCGGTGCATCTTCGGCATACATCTTCAATCTCTTGTTTCAGGAGTCCCTTATCATCGCCATCTCCGGGACCACAGTTGGAATTGCAATGGCATACGGAATCAAGTGTTTTATGAACCACGCTCTTGCTGGCATTCTTGCCGGCATTCTGACTCAGGTCACCGTATACAAATGGTGGCCGATAGCTGCAGTGATTGCGGTGGTTAGTGATGTGCTAGGGGCAATACTCCCTTCGTGGAGAGCTGTTAATCAAGACGTTATCCAAGCACTATCGCAAAAAGAAACGGATACTAACTGAGATTTTGCCGGAAGAATCCGCGCAAGTGGCCGGCGGCTATACGAGCTGCTAGGAGCACAGAATCGTAACTGTCGATAACAGGCGTGGCTGTTGAAAAACTCGATCTTCCGAAAATGGTCAGAAAAACTTTGCGTTAGGATGCCCTACAAACGACGTTCTCGGTTTCCTGGACATTTTCTATTGCAGCCGCGACGAGTACAACGGCTGTGGGAACCACAATCCTCCAGAGTTTCTTGCCCGCGACGGGAACTTCGGCGACCTTCACGGCGCTCGATGACGGAGATGGAGCAAGCACGGGCGTGGAACTGGATGCTGGCGACGGCGGTTGGGCGACATGAGAGCCGCTTTCCTGTGCCGCCGCCAGCGTGCCGGAACCCGCAGCTATGGCTCGTCCTATCTCTGTATCCCGCTTTAGGCGCTGCAACTCGGAACGCATTTCGGAGGCGTGCTGATAACGGAGTTCTCGATCTTTCTCCAGCGCACGGTTGATGATGTGTTCCAGTTCGGCTGGTACGTCGGGATTGAGCCGCACGGCAGGAACAGGTGCGCGATTCAGGATCGCCTCGAAAATCGTAGCTATACTGTCCCCACGGAAGGGCAACTGCCCGGTAGCCATCTCATAGAGAACGGCTCCAAACGAGAACAGGTCGCTTCGGGAGTCCAGTTCTTTCGCCCGCGCCTGCTCCGGCGACATATAAGCCACCGTTCCCACCATTGTGCCCGGACTGGTCAGATGCTCCGCGTCCACCGAACCCTCTTGCGTGTTAAGAGACCCAATTTTGCTCGAAGAACTGCCTGCAAGACTGACCTTCGCCAGCCCAAAGTCCAGAATCTTGGCGTGTCCGCGTTTGGTCACAAATAGATTCGCGGGTTTGATGTCGCGGTGCACGATACCTTCCACATGAGCGGCATCCAGTGCGTCCGCAATCTCGATAGCCAGCGACAGAATCAACTCGGTTTCCATCGGTCGGCCAGCAATGCGGTGCCTCAGCGTCAGTCCATCCAGAAACTCCATGGCGATGAACGCTTCGCCGCGCTGGTCGTCAATTTCGTGGATCGTGCAGATGTTCGGATGGTTCAGGGCGGAAGCGGCCTGCGCTTCGCGCTGAAAGCGGGCTAGAGCTTGCGCATTTTTAGCAACCTCGTCAGGCAGGAACTTCAAGGCGACAAAGCGGTGCAGCTTTACGTCCTCGGCTTTATAGACCACACCCATCCCTCCGCCCCCGAGTTTCTCGATGATGCGGTAGTGCGAGATGGTCTGGTCCGTCACGAAGAGATGCGCGGCTTTCCGGTCGCTTCATCTTACGGACGCGGCGACAGCTAGTCAAAGAATGACGGCCCTGGGCACGGTCGAGTCGGACTCAGAAACACTTGCCTCGCGCCGGGGCATGTTTGGCGTGGCCGCACTCGGCATTTTCGGTCGAGCCACTACGTGGTAGCTCCTGGATTGTCGGCAACTCTTCCCTTACAGGATTAGGGAAGAGTTGCCCGTTAACCGACCGCAATCGTACCGCAAGAACCGCGTTGCAACGCCCCGGTTCCCTTGTGGCGGGGGTACACTCACGCCAGGACAGCCAAGGCCGTTGTCTAAGCGTGAGGCGACTCCTCAGACCAAATCATCAAGCTTCAGGGTCTGGCTTCCACCTTTCCACGAAGCCTCAAACTCCTTCTGGACAAATCCTGCGTCATACTCGCGCTTCTGCTGCAGCAGGACCTGATACAGTCCCCACAAGGATCGCGGATTCCGCGGATTCCGCTCCAAATCAGCGCGGAAAATCTTTTCAGCGCCAGCCGCGTCTCCGCTCATCAGGAGAGCCGCGCCTAGCGATTCGCGGACCGGAAAAAACCAGTCCGCCGGTTCGTCATACTTCAACGTGTCCTGAATGGCGACTGCCTTGCGCAGCATCACGATTGCACCCTCAGTGTCTTTCCCTGCCATAGCTAGCTTTGCGCCCAGCACATTCTTCGCGATCTGAAGAATGTCCTTGGTCTTGTTATTGATCGGCATCTGGAATATAAGATTCGGTGGGGTAGCCGCTTCCGCGTCGGCTACGATCTTGTATTCTGCCTCCGCCTCACTCAGCTTGCCCGTGCCCGCCAAAGCCATGCCGCGCGCGAAGTGCCAGAAGACCGTGGTCGTCTTGAGGGCAGGATCAGGCTGCGGCATCTTCAGAATTTCAGCCCAGTGATGAAAGCGTACTTCCACTGCGATTGGAATCGTGGTGAAGCCTTCCAGCGGCGGCATCTCCTTCACGTGAGGGGCCACGTTAGCCATGAGCAGCTCCGCATTCGTCTTCGACTCCGCATAGTTGCCATTCATCGCCGCGCACATGGCAATAAAGTGCAGGTTGTGGCTGTAATACATCATTGGATAGATGCCTTGCACTCCGGTTTCTTTGATGTATGCGCGGTCCACTGCAGCAGCTTGCTCGTTGGTTTTAACCGCAGCTTCGTAGTCGCCGGTGCGAATGTACACGTGCGCGGGCATATGAACAATATGTCCCGCTCCAGGCGCCAGCGCAGCCAGCCTGCTCGCTCCCGCTAGAGCGCGTTCGGGATTGGGCGAAGCCTCTACGGCATGGATGTAATAGTGGATCGCGCCCAGATAATTGGGATCGCGCTTCATCACTGACTCCAGCGTAGACACGATTTCATCCGTACCGGCCTCCGGCGTGCCATCGACATGCCACAGTCCCCAGGGATGTAAATTCATTCCAGCCTCAGCAAAAAGCGTGGCGGCGTCCAAGTCGTCGGGGAATTCGGCCACCAGCTGTCGCATCGCATCCCGATAGTTTTCCGCCGCTTTTCTCAGGTCGGAATTTGGGTCTGCGGGAAAGCGCTTGGCCAGCGCTTGAATGTAGGCCTGATCGCTGGACGAAGCAGCCACCGAAAGATCGATGGCCTTCTGCACGGCCTCGTGTGCCTGCTTGTATCGGTCGGGATCGGCTGGATCGTTGTAGTTCGGTCCCACGGCCTCGGCGACGCCCCAGTATGCCATGGCCAGTGTAGGATCCAACTCCGCAGCGTGCTGAAATGATCGCGCCGCTTCGTCGTGGTTGAAGGCGTAGATAAACCGCAACCCTTGGTCAAAGAATTGTTGCGCCTGAGGATTTTTGGTGGAAACCGGGTGATGAAGATCCCCCAATCCGGACACAAGGGTGACAGGACGGGTCTGAGCATGCGAGTCGTGTTCCTGGGCAGGTGCCCCCACGCACAAAAGCACTCCACAAATAAAGTGCGCCAGAATTCTCATCTGCTTATCCTCCTGAATTCAAAATCATAGGCGGGCGGTCAAAAGAGAGTCACAGGAGACACGCCCTTTCCCAAGTTGCCACAGCTTATGCCACACTCAGACTGCTTGCCAAGCAGGTTCGTGGCCGTCGACCGCCCAGCCCAAACGACTGAGGCCGGTTAGGACAGGAGGCCTCCCAAAGGAGAAAAGTCTGAAACTGATCTCATGCCGTATTTCCGATCTGGGGTCTGAAACAAGAGTGTGCCGAACTCATTTGGATTGAGTCGACTCCCGTATCGTCGGCAAACCTTCTGTTATCGGTAAGGGAAGGTTTGCCCGTCATCCGGGCGGAATCCCAGAGGGCGGACACTGCCAACCGGGAATCAGGCATGATTCCCTTTTTCATATCGCGCAATTTAATTGGTACTTGGATGGAGTGGTTTCTCAAAATATGCGTTGGGCGTAATGAATATTCGTGACGAAGGGTAGTCGAAGGTCACCGTAAAGCGGCGTAGCACTTCATTCCCAATGAGTTTGCTCGTAGCATCGCTCGCGCCACAACAACTCACAGTTGGAGCGATGATGCTGTAGCGTCCGAGGCGGAAAGATGTGGCCTGCGCTGATGCGCCTTCAACCTGGGTTCCGAGCCCTACGCCACTGGTTGCGGGAACTCGGCTCTCAAGCTTCATGACGATCGGATGGTCAACCGCATCGCTGGAGCCGCTGTCAATCAGAAAGCTGTCCTGTACGGCAACCGGTCCCGGCAAAACAAGCTCTGCTTTCACAAAAGCCCATTTCTCGCGTAGCTCGATCGGGATTGCTTCTGCAGTGTTGCTTGCTTGAAAGTCCCCCGGCGAGGTGAGTGTTATGGTTTTCGCCTCGTAATCCACCGTCACCACAAATCGCTTGAACAGTTCGTACCCCAGTATCCCATCCACCTTTACGCCGAGGGTAGCTCCAAGTGGTTGGAGGTCAGCGGCAGATAACTCATAGCCAGCGCTTTCAACGCCCGGAAGTGCGATGCTCACGTCGTGAATGAATTCAATGGGGATGTGTCCGGCGCCGGCCCCCTGTAGAGAGCCTGATCCGCTTGCCTTCAGGCCAAGAGACGTTGCGAGAGCACTATCGACAATGGTTCTGGCCGAGCCGGTATCCAGAACGAAGGACAGCGTTCGCGATCCGTTGAGCCGCACAGGAACAAAGACCATGCCGTTGCGCCAGTCGAAACCGAAAGTCGATCTCCTGTCTCCTGCAGCGAATGTAACCTTGCCGTTAGCGTTTGATGCCTGCGCGCACAATGTGACGGGGACCATCGAGAGTGCCATCGCCACGACTCCGAGTCTAAAGAGGAGACAATTAGTAGTCAGCATGCCCATCATTAGACGCTCAAGAAAGGGGAACGTGAGCAACGGCAGGAACAAAACGACCCTGGGTTGTGTACAAACAGCGCCAAATGGATGCCGCCGCATCGGCCAGGAGTTGAACGTCCGCGTCATTCTGCTCGGAAGGGTGCTCTCCGTGGGTGACCGCTTAACGGTTCACGCCGAACTCATTGATATCGTCAAAGATTCGCACCTGTGGGGCGGGCACTTCAAGCGGCCGCGTTCGGATGTCTTCGAAGTTCAAGAAGAGATTGCGAATGAAATCTCGGAAAAGCTGCGGCTCCAGCTGAGCGCTGAAGACAGGAACCGGCTCGGAAAGCGCTATACCAGGAACACCGACGCGTACTATCTCTATTTGCAGGCGCGCTACTTTTGGAATCAGCGGACCACGGGTGCTATTCAGAAAGCAATTCTGCACTTCGAGCAGGCCATTGCCATCGATCCAACCTATGCTTTGGCTTATGTGGGGTGGCCGACTGCTCCAGGCTCAAATGCCTAGCTGGTGGGAATGATGAACTTCAGCCGGACCTTGGTGCCGATTACGGATGGGGAGGTTATGATTTTCGGTTATGATTTTTTGGCGCGGCAAGGTTCCCGCGACAATGCCAAACGGGGACGCTGAGAAACTAAGACTGGGTGAAGATTCATGTTCCATTTCCATCAATTCGATACTCGCCCGATGCTCGCATTCGTCCTGCTCGGGGCAATCTGGGCACCGCCGTCGTCTGCGCAGCAGGACCAGGCGCTTCATCCCAAACACAGCGTGCAATTTTTCCAGTTGCAGGTGGAAAACCAGGATCTGCGCATGGCCTTCCGTGACGTGGAGCCCACGGGCGCTTCCAACGGAAAGGCCGTGCTCCTGCTACACGGAAAGAATTTCTCCGGTTTTTACTGGGAACCCACCATCGAGTTCCTGGCGCAGCAAGGCTATCGCGTCATTGCCCCTGACGAATTAGGGTTCGGCGCTTCGTCACGGCCGGACATCCATTACAGCTTCCACCAGATGGCTCAGAATACGAAGGCGCTGCTCGATCATTTGGGCATCCAGCAGGTTGACGTGATTGCGCATTCGATGGGCGGGATGCTGGGCGTGCGCTTCACGCTGCTGTTCCCCGAGACAGTCGAGAAACTAGTGTTGGAAAATCCGCTCGGGCTCGAAGACTACCGCAAACTCGTCCCTTACATTACTCTGCAACAGCAGTATGCGGCAGAGTTGAACCAGACCTACGAGAAAATGCGCGATTACCAGAAAAGCTATTACCCGGGAGCATGGAAGCCGGAATATGAGGTCTACGTGCAGGATCAAGCCAGCGTCCTCACCACGGGCGAGTATCCGCGCGATGCGTGGTCTTCCGCGCTCACCTACCAGATGATCTACGAACAGCCCGTCGTTTACGAAATGGCCGAGATCAGCCGCCCGACGCTACTGATCATCGGACAGGCCGATCGCACCGTCGTGGGCAAAAATCGCTTGCCGCCCAGCTTACAATCCGTCGCGGGACAGTTCCCCGAGCTTGGCCGCAAAGCACATGCCGCCATCAGGGGCTCAACCCTGGTCGAGGTTCCGGATTGCGGCCACATACCGCACATCCAGAAACCTGAGCAGTTTCGCAGTGCGGTGGCGACGTTCTTCGCCGCCGCGCCTTCATCGCGCTGATGCCCTGCGAAGCCTGTTGCATGCGGATGCGAATGATTCTGGATGTATCGTCGGCAAACCTTACCTTACCGGATTAGGGAAGGGTTGCCCGTCATCCGCCCAAAACCGAACGTCAATAGAGTTTTCAAGTTTCCAGGAACAGATTCCTGGCTCGTCCACCGAGCGGGTTGGTTCTATGGTGCTGGGGTCTTTCCCATGAGATATTGATCGAACCAAGCGATGGTGCGGCGGATGGAGTCAATCTGGTTCTCGCGTTTCACGAAGCCGTGACCTTCATTCGGGTAATAGTGAACATCTACGACCCGGCCTTCTTTCTTGAGGATGTCTACGACCTGCTGCGCCTCCTCCTTGGGAACGCGCGGGTCGTTGTCGCCCTGAAGCACTAGCAAAGGCGCCTTCTCGCTGCGAATGTAGGTGATCGGCGAATCGTCCTCGTAGACCTTGCGGTTTTTTTCGGGATCGCCCAAAAGCGCCTTCAGGTACTCGTTCAACGAGGGGTCGGAACTCTTCAGCATGGTGAGCCAACTGATGATGCCGTACTCGTCTACTGCCGCTCCCCAGATGTCGGGCGTCTTGCCGATAGCAATCAGCGTCATAAAGCCGCCGTAAGAACCGCCGTAGATGCCGATTTTTTTGGAATCGACGAAACCCGTAGCTTTCAGGAAGTCAACTCCGGCGATTTCATCTTTGAGGTCGCCGCCGCCCAGGTCCTGAAAGTTAGCCTTCTGGAAGTCGAGGCCATAGCCCGTGGAGCCACGCGGGTTGGGAGCGATGCAGATGTATCCGCGTGAAGTCAGCGCCGCCACATCGGTGTTCCAGTAGTCCACCATCTGGCCGGTGGGCCCGCCGTGCGGAAGTACGAGCGCGGGATTGCTCCCGTCGCGCTTCAGATTGAATGGCACCCAGAGCAACGCGGTGATAATTTTTCCGTCGAAGCTTTTGTAGTGGATGATTTGAGATGGCGGTAGTGGGGTCGCGCGCAAACTGGCAATCGCAGTAAAAGTCAGTTGCTCGGCATGGCGGGTGCGAAGATTGTAAACCCAAAGGTCGCTAGGCTCATTGGAGGCCTCGTGGGAAACGATCACGCGGTCGCTCTGCGGCGCGAACTCGCTGGGATTGCCCTGAAACACATTCAGACCGTGCGGCAGGTCTACTTTCTCCGCATGGTTGGTGGAGCGATCGACGATGTATGGATCGATCACTCCGTCCTCATTGATGACGTAGCTGTAGTGTTTGCCGTCAGCTGAAAAATTCCCGGGGAAGGTTTCCCATTTCAAGTCGGTGACCCATGTGATCTCCTTGGTGGCCACATCGAGCAGGGCGATGTTCATGTAACCGCCGTGGGCATCGGAACTCAGCAGCAGCGTTTTGTCGTCAGGCGAAAGCGATGATCCGAGATAGCGAATCGTGCCCTGATGGGCGGTGAGATTCTCCGTCTTCCCAGTGGCCACATCGATGCGGTAGATGTCCGCGTCGGTGAAGGGAGGATTGACGCGGCCGGCGTAGATGATCTTGTCGTCGCTACTCCAGGTCACCACTTGCCAGGAGTAACCGGGTTGCTGTTCATGGGTGAGCAACCGAACCTTGCGGGTGCTCCAGTCGAGCAGGGCAATGTCATATTGGGTGCCGTCCTTCGGCTTATAGGTGAGAGCAATGGTGCGGCCATCGTTTGACCAACGCGGATTCTCCTCGCGGATGTCCGGCGTGTTGGTCAGGTTGATGATTTCGCCGCCGTCGCTCGGGACGGCGTAGAGATCCCAGAGTTCATCGCCGGCGTGGTCCTGCTGGTAGACGATCCATTTGCCATCCGGGGACCAGGCGGCATTGTACTGCCGCTCGTCGGACTGGGTCAGTTGAATCGGCCATCCGCCGGAGGCGCTCACTTTCCACAGATTGGAGCGGCCAGCAATGTCACTGGTGAATACGATTTGCTTTCCGTCGGGCGACCAGGCGGCGCCGAAAACACTTTTTGTAAAGTAAAGATCGTCGATTGGCGCAGGCCGGGCAGCCGCGTTTGAGGACGAGACCACCGACTTGGGATCGGTGAGCGGACGGTCATCGGGTCCTGTGGAGGCAGCCAAGGGCGTGCACAGGCCGCAACAAATGACGAACAACGGCGCCAACAATTGGCGGATTCCCATACCAACCTCTTTCCAATAAGGCCATGACCCTGGGTGTCGGGCGTGCTGCCCGCGCGGTGGAGCAACATTGAAAAATGGGTCTGGGCGCTTATTCAAGCCATTGATATACCACGGATTTCCCGGTTAGGAAAGGCCGTCAGCGGTGGAGCAGTTGTCGAATCGCGTTGTGTGTCCGGATGGCTCACGAAACGCTGCACTGTCGACTGAAGCTGCACAACTGGTGGATTGTCGGCAAACCTTCCCTTGGGATTACTTCAGGGTTGCCCGTCATCCAGATACGATCCTACCGAATCGGGAGAACCGCCTCTCCAAGACGAGCCATGGCTACACCGGAACTGCCTCCACGATGGAGTCGGCGGCAGCAGTGGGGATGATCCGACTTAACCGCCAACCGGCGGCCGCAAACAAGTCGCGAAATTGTTTCTCCGTCCGCTCGCAACCGCCCGGAAAAATCAGCATTTGCAGATCGAGGAACTTGCCCGGAGAGAAGTCGTTCCCAAGCTGAATGACGTTATCAACCACGAGAAGCTTGCCGCCCGGATTGACACCTTCTCGGCAGGCCGTAAGTATTTTGACGCACAGATCATCCGGCCAGTCATGAATGATATGTTTCATGATGTAAGCGTCGGCGCCCGCCGGGACAGAAGAAAACATATCGCCGGACGCAAGTGTACAGCGCTCCATCACGGGCGTAAGCGGTCCGTTTCGGCATCCCTCCACGACGTGCGGTACCTCGTAAAGCGTACCTTTCAGATGCGGATTCCTCGCCAGGATTGTCGCCAGCAGAAGTCCGTGCCCACCGCCCACATCTACGATGGAATGGATGCCGTCAAAACTGTAGGCCGCGGCGACGGCGGGGCTGTCGATCATGGAAAGCCCAGTCATAGTGTCATGGAAAATCTGCGCTTCCTCGGGATTCTGCTTCAGATATTCGAAGATGTGCGCGCCATAAACCCGGTCAAGCGCTTGCTTACCGGTGCGCACGCAGTATTCCAGTCGCGACCATCCGCGAGCGTGCCACTCCCTGCCGCCCATGATGGCTAGAGCCCGGAGGCTGGGTTTAGCGTTGCTGCGCAGAACAGCCGACATCGGCGTTTCCGAAAACGTTCCGTCAGGGCCCTCCGCCAGCACTCCCACACAGGCGGTGGCCCTCATGAGCCGGAAAAGAGCCTGTGGGCTGGTTCCGGTTTGGCTCGCTAGTTCCGCGGCCGATCTGGGGCCAGCCTCAACCAGGTCGGGAATTCCGAGTTGGGCAAGGCAGGAGACGGCACCCGCAACCTGGGCGCCATTCAGCAGTTGCAGCATGCCAACATGCGGGGGAGGGGCCTGGGTTTGTGTTGTCATTCTTTCTTCACCTCGATTTTTTCTTTTGGGACGGTACATCATACATCCAAGTCATCCCAGGCTCGAAACGTTGTGTCGTATTTCGCTCTGCCTGGAGGCGTTCGGGAGAGACCGTTCGGATGCCGAAGAAGTGCGCTCCGCCGCATTTTGGGCGTATCGTCGGCAAACCTTACCTTGGGATTACTTGTACGATATGCCGACTACACTTTCTAGTGCGAAAAGACCACTCCATGCGGCTGCCCGGTGCCCGTCCACCCATGGGGCCACTCTCGATTGGCGAAGTTAAAGCCAGGTTTCCCGTTCGCGTCATGAAATGAGTTGTCCATGGTGAGAGCACCGCTGGACTGGTCCAGTTTCACCAGATACAGGCGTGCCTGATTCCCAGTCACGACCAAACGTCCAGTCTTCGCGTCCCATCCTGTCCAATGGGGGAAATACTCATCGTTGAGCTTCAGCCGGGAAACCTCCACGGGGTTGTTTCCGTTGGAAATGTCCAGCACAATCAAGCCATGCATGACGGGCACGCTCTGGATCAGATAGTGCCCGACGACCGTCGGCACGCCGCAGAATGAGCCAGGAAACGTATATACCAGCTTCGATCTTGGCTGGTCCTTGTCCACATCGCTGAT
>Ga0182024_10023143_pt1 | contig 11151 bp, 11 predicted proteins | sample P32metaG_FD_120480 | JGI IMG/M metagenome (GOLD analysis project Ga0182024, IMG submission 120480) | Permafrost microbial communities from Stordalen Mire, Sweden - P3-2 metaG (Illumina Assembly) | ecosystem: Environmental > Terrestrial > Soil > Wetlands > Permafrost | place: Sweden: Stordalen... | reverse complement strand
GGGATCGATTCGCGGCTGGCGTTGTCGTGGACGGCGATCGTGGGTCACGGCTTTGGGGCGCCTCCACCGGCGGCGCGGTTGGCGACGGTCCTCATGCTGATCGGCTTTGCCACCAAAGCGGGGCTGGTTCCGATGCACGCGTGGCTCCCGGACGCCCATTCCAAGGCGCCGGCACCGATCAGCGCACTGCTCTCGGGGGTGCTCGTCTCGTGCGCACTGTATGCGATCGTGCGCACGCTCGAGGTCGGTTCGGCCTTGGGTGCGTCGTGGCTCCTTCACGAGATCCTCGTCTGGCTCGGCGCGGCATCGACAATCGTCGCCGGCGCGCTCATGCTCGCTCAACGCGATCTGAAACGCATGCTGGCGTACTCAACCGTCGAGCACGCCGGAATCGTCGCGCTCGCGCTGGGTTTCGGTGGCTCGTTGGGCTTTCTGGCGGCGCTCCTGCACATCATCGGCCATGCCTTTGCGAAGTCTGCCGCATTCTTCGCCGCCGGAATGCTGCAGAACGACTTGGGAACGACGACCCTGGCAAAGTTGCGCGGCCTCTGGAAGCGGGGCGGTTCTGGCCGGTTTTTGCTGGCGGCGCTCATCGCGCTCGCAGGCATGCCACCGTTTGGGCTCTTCGTCAGCGAGCTGCTGTTGGTTTTCGCGGGAGTCGCCGCGCATCAATGGGTTCCCTTGGGACTGGGTCTCATCGGCATCGTGCTCGGGTTTGCCGCCATATCGCGGAATGCGATCGAAATCGAATCGGGAACCTCTGCCGTGCCGCGGATCGCGGGCCGCCTGCCGACGGTGGCAAGGGGAACGATCGCCGTTGCCTTGACCGGCGCGCTCATCGTCGCCGTCGTCCCCTGGACTGCGCTGGGTGCATCACTCCAAGGCATCGCCGTCGCAATGGACACCGCGCCGTGAGGGCAGAACTGCGCGGCCGCGACCTGATCGAATTCGAGCGCCGCATCCGCGCAGAATGCGAAAGCGGCGTCCCGCTTGGCGCATACGCCTCGTCGCACGGCGTCCATTACGTTTTCCTTGGGGAGCGCGGTGCTTTTTCGCTCGAGCGCCCGCACGCTGACAATCGCGCGGCGTCGGCTTTCTCCACAACGTTTCCAGGATTTTCCTGGGACGAGCGAGAGATGCGCGATCAGTGGGACGTGCGCTTCGCCGATCTCCCCGACCCGCGTCCGCTGGGGTCGAACGGAGGCAGCATGCCCGCGGCGGTCGTTGCGACCGGCGCCGGCCTCATGCACATGGTCGTCGGTCCCGTGCACGCCGGGATCATCGAACCCGGGCGTTTCACCTTCAGCTCGGGCGGCGAAACAGTCGTGCATCTCGACGCCCAGCTCTCGTATTCACACCGCGGCGTCGAGCAGCACCTCGTGGCGAGGGACCCGCTCGCCGCCGCGCCCTACCTGGCTCGCATCTGCGGCGGCTGCAGCGCTTCACGCTCTCTCGCTTTTGCGCAAGCGCTCGAGCAGCTCGCCGGCATCGCCATCGATTTCCGCGTCGAGCTCATGCGGCTCGTCGTCGCCGAACTCGAACGGATCTACAATCATCTCGCCGATCTGGCCGCTTCTGCCGCCGGCGCAGGCTGGGGGCCCGGCTTCGCACGAGGGATGGCGCTCAAGGAACGCGCCATGCGTGCGTGTCAACGTGCAACCGGCCACCGCCTGCTCTTCGACGCGATCGTTCCCGGCGGTGTCGCGCCGCAGACGCTGCTCGAGCCCGGAGACCTTCGGACGTCGCTTCAAGCGCTGCAGAGCTCCGTCGAACGCTACCTCGAGTCGCTCTTTGGGAATCCATCCGTCGTTGCCCGCTGGGAGCGTGCGGGGGCCGTTTCCCGCAGGGCTGCTCGTGCATTCGGCGCCGTTGGCCCCACGCATCGCGCCTCCGGCGGGAAGATCGACGTGCGGGCCTTTGCTCCGTACGGCGCATATCGCCGGATTCGCACCTTGGTCGCGTCGGCCTCAACCGGAGACGCCTTTGCGCGCTGCTCCATCAAGCGCGATGAACTGCGCGAGTCGTTTCGCCTCATCGGCGCGGCATTGGCGAACGTTGGCGATGCCCGTCCGAAGGCTACGGCGACGATGCGCGTGGAACAGGGCGCCGCGACCGGCGTCGTCGAGGGGCCGCGCGGTGCGGAGACCGTCGCGGTGCACGTCGACGAATCCCGACGTCTGAGCCGCGTGCACGTCATTTCGGCCTCCTATCGCAACTGGCCGCTCGTCGCCCGCGCGATGGATGGCAACATCGTTCCAGATTTTCCACTAGTGAACAAGAGCTTCAACCTCTGCTACGCGTGTGCCGATCGATGATGAAGCCGAGTTTCCGGGGATCGCTCGGTATTCGCCACCTCGTGTGCGGAAGTTGCAATGGCTGCGAACACGAGATGAACGCGTTGAACAACGCATACTACGATATCACGCGGGACGGTTGGGACATCGTCGCCTCACCGCGGCATGCCGACGTCATCACCGTCACGGGCCCGATGACCGGGGCTATGCGGGCACCGGCGGATCAGACCGTCGATGCTACCCCACTCCCGCGGGTTGTCGTGGCTGTCGGCGACTGCGCCGCCGGCGTCGGTCCTTGGGCCGGCGCCCCGGAGGCCGGCGAGGGAGCCGGCGTTGTACTGAACGCGAGCATCTTCGTCTATGGCTGCCCGCCGACGCCGGATGCAATCCGCTCCGGGCTCAAGGAAGCCGCTGAGCTTCTCTCGCGCGAGGACGTTTCGGAAGCGAGCGTGAGCCCCGTGCGCATCGGTATCGCAGGGTGGTCCGCACCGGTCGATGACTGATCGATATCGTGCTGTGGGGACTCTGGTCCGGTGCCCTTCCCGTTCGCGGGAGGCATTCTCCGGACGGTCTCCAAGGGGCGGGTCCATGGAAAATGGCCGGCCGCGACGCCGCATGAGGGGGCATGGCCGGGCCATCGCGGGCAGTACCGCAATCGTAGTGCTCCTGAGCCTCATGTCGTGGGCAGCGGCTGCGACGAATCCTGCGGATGCGATCGGCAAGATCGGGGTGTATGCCGGCGCGTGGAAGTCGCGCATCGTTCACTACCGCACGACCTACACGAAGGCGCGCATCGAAAACCTCGCGGTGCGCAACGACTGCTGGCGCAGTAGTGCGTACTACGTGTGCGATCAGTTCGTCAACGGCAAGTCCGCGGCGTTCATCGTGTACACCTACAACGCGTCGCAGCACGTGTACCACCTGCAAGTGATTTCCAAGGACGGTAATCCGCCGGTGGCCGGTGTGCTGACGATCCAGGGCAACACCTGGACCTTCCCATGGCAATATCAGGACAAAGGGAAGATGGTGTTCATTCGCATCGTCAACGTGTTCCCCAATCGCGACACGATCGATTTTCACGAAGCCTTTTCGTTCGACCAAATCCATTGGACCGCTACCGCCGACGGCATCGAACGCCGCGTTCCCTCGCCCTGACGCCTCAGCGTTCACGCATGACGGGCAGGTCGTCGATCCACGCGAGGACCGTGCGCTCGTAGCGAATGCCGAACTCGAGCGCGAGGGCAGGATACTCGCCGGCGGCGCGCGCGTCCGGCAGCTGCGCCTCGTAGGTCGCAAGCCGCTCGGCGTGGATGCGCCGGTGCGCGACGCAGGCTTCGCGCAGGCGGTCGGGCGGAACGGCATCACCGAAGAAGACTGTCAGGAGCAGCGGGAACCGAATCTGCTCCTGGCCCGGCATGCGCGAGATCCAAGTGGAGAAGGTTTGGCGGCCGAGCGGGGTGATCGTACACGACCGCCGGTCACGGACGCCCGAGGCACCGATCTCGATGAGATCGCGCTCGGCGAGCGTGCGCAGCTCGCGATAGACCTGGCTGCGCGTGATGCTCCAAAAATTGCCGATCGTGTCCTCGAAGGAGGCATAGAGTTCCCAGCCGGTCATCGGGCGATGGGAGAGCAAGCCAAGCAGCGAGCCGGCGGTCGCGTTCAACTTGCTTGACATTCTAATGTGGTCTGTCGTAGGCTCGGATGACATTCTACATTGTTATGTGAGGACGCCATGCAAACCACCTTGGCCGCGCCGGTCATGCCGATCGCACCCTACGGTCTCGGCTTCACCAGCCTCGACCGCGAGGTCAGCGTCGACGCGCTCCCCATCAGCGGCACCCTGCCGCCCTGGCTGTCGGGGTCACTCCTGCGCAACGGTCCGGCCCGCTTCGAAATCGGCGCCGACCGCTACCGGCACTGGTTCGACGGCCTGGCAATGCTGCATCGATTCACGGTCGCCGGCGGACGCGTCTCGTATGCGAACCGCTTCCTGCGTTCGCCCGCGTTCCTCGAGGCCGAACGCCTCCACCGCATCGCGTGCACGGAATTCGCGACCGATCCGCATCGCTCACCGCTGGGACGGGTCGCGGCGCTGTTTCGCTCGACCGCCGGCGAGAACGCCAACGTCAACGTCGTGCCCTACGCCGACGGATACCTGGCGCTGACCGAGACGCCGAACCCGGTCGCCTTCGACGGCGTGAGTCTGGAAACGCGCGGCGTCGTGCACTACGACGACACCGTCGCCGGCCAGATCACCAGCGCCCACACGCAGCGCGACCGCAGCCGTCGCGCCACCTTCAACATCCTGATCGAAATCGGGCGCACGTCGACCTACAAGGTCGTTCGCATCGAGGACGGGACGCTTCGACGGGCAGTGATCGCTGAAGTCGCGGTCGACCAGCCGGCCTACATGCACGCCTTCGCCACGACCGACCGCTACGTCATCATCGCGGAGTATCCGTTCGTCGTTCGATCGCTCGATCTGCTGCTGCACCGCAAGCCGTTCATCGAGAACTATCGCTGGGTTCCGGGGCGCGGCACGCGTTTCCACGTCGTCCGCAAGGATGGCGGCGCCGCCGCCGGCACCTTCGAAGCCGACGCCTTCTTCGCGTTCCATCACATCAACGCGTTCGAGGAAGGCGACGCGATCGTGCTCGACATCGCGGCCTACGATGACGCAACCATCATCGGCGACTTCAGCCTGGATCGGGTGCGCGATCCGCACGGCGACGTCGCACGGGCGACGTTCCGGCGCTACCGCCTCGTCCCGGGCCGCAGCGCGGCCGAGATCGAGAACCTCGCGCCGCAAACGATCGAGCTGCCGCAGGTTGCCGCGAAGCACGCGGCCGCGCCTTACCGCTACGCGTACGGCGTCGACACCGACGGTACGCCGCCCGGAATCTTCAACCGGCTGGTGAAGGTCGACCTCACCCAACGGAACGCGACCGCATGGGCGGCTCCGCATGCCTATCCGGGTGAGCCGGTCTTCGTCGCGCGACCCGGTGGTTCCGACGAGGACGACGGCGTCGTGCTCTCGGTCGTGCTCGACGCCGAAGCCGCGGCATCGTACTTGGTGATCCTCGACGCGCGCGACTTCACCGAATGCGCCCGCGTGCACGTGCCGCACCACATCCCGTTCGGATTCCACGGCACGTTCCGGAGTCAGCCCCTGGCTTCGAGCACCATCGTGTAGAGCTGCTTGCCGTTGGGAACCGCGTCCTCGAACTTCTGGTGGACGTCTTTGGTCGCGATTTTCCAGTCCTTGAGATCCGGCCGGATCACCTCGATCCCGGCGGTCACCATTTTCGCCAGCCCGGCTTTGTAGTCGGCGGCGTAGACCTGATGATTGTAGGGCGTCGCGACCTTACCGGCATTGGCGAAGGCGTCTTTCGTATTCGTGTCCAGTCCGTCCCAGAACGTCTTGCCGACATACATGCCGGCCGGCAAGTAGTGGACGTGCGTCAGGTGATAATACTTGCTCAGCTCCGAGAATTTGTCCATGAAGAACTGGTCGGGCGAGGTATCGGCGCCGTCGACGACTTTCTCTTTCAATGCCAAGTAGAGCTGATTGTACGCCATCGGCGTCGGGTTTGCGCCGAGCGCGCGGTACGCCTCGACGTAGCCCGGCGATTGGATGATGCGCAGCTTGAGACCCTGCAGATCGGCGAGCGTCCGCACCGGCTTTGAGGTGGTGAAGATGTTCCGCTCTTGCACGGAACCCCAGCCCATGCTGATCATCCCGGCGTCGCGCGCGATGATGTCGTTGAAAGTCTGACCGACTTTGCCGCCCATCACGCGGTTGCCCTGTTCGATGCTGTCGAAGAGAAACGGGGTCGAGAAGACCTCGAGCGATTTTACCGTCGCTTCGAGCGCGGGCTGCGACGTGATCAGCATCTCTTGCGTGCCGGCGCGCACGGCTTGGATCATTTGGATTTCGCCGCCGAGCTGTGAGGTATTGTAGATCTCTAGTACGTAGCGGCCGTTGGTGTTTTTCGCGAGCGCCTCCGCAAATCGCAGACACCACTTCTGATATTCGCTTTCGGGTGCGAGGGTGTGCCCGATTTTGATCTTTACGGCGTCGGCGCGGGCGGCAACGGGCAAGAGGGTCGCGCCTGCCGCGGCGCCGGTCAATCGAACCATCTGGCGGCGGGTGAGCTGCATGCCAAGATCCTCCGTCAACGCGCGGAGACATCGGGTGTCTCCTGAGGTCGGACTATACTCTCAGCCTCAGAGGAGGTCAAGAGCGGCGCATCCAAGGCCGCCAGAGATCCGATGACTGCGGCTACCTCGTTCGCCAACGGAACCCATCCCGCGAAGCGCGCGCCCGCGCGTCTGACCGACCTCGCGATCGCGCGCATCAAGGACATGATCGTGGCCGGGAAACTCGTCGCCGGCCAGCGGCTGCCGCGCGAGCAGGACTTAGCGCACGAGCTGGGCCTCTCGAGAAACTCCCTTCGCGAAGCCGTGCGCGCGCTGACCCTCATCAACGTGCTCGAAGCGCGCCAAGGTGACGGAACCTACGTGACGAGTCTCGAGCCGCGGCTGCTGCTGGACGCGGTTGCCTTCGTGACCCACCTCATGCGCGACCATCAGCTGCTCGAGGTTTGGGAAGTACGCCGGCTGCTCGAGCCGTCCGCCGCCGCGCTCGCGGCCGCGCGCATGACGGATGGCCAGCACGTCGAGCTGCGGGAACTTCTGGACCGGCTCCGATCGGCGCCCGATCTCGACGAGCTGATGCGGGCCGACGCGGAGTTCCATCGCTTCATCTGCCGCTGTGCCGGAAATTCGGTGCTCGAGTCGATGCTCGAGACGCTCTCCAGCCAAACCCTGCGCGCGCGCGCCTTGCGCAAGGCGACCGACGAGCAGCACCGGCAGGCGGTCTACGACGAACATCTGCCGATCTATCGCGCGATCGTCGCACGCGACCCCGAACTCGCGCGAGCCGCTTCCGCCGTCCACGTTGCCGACGGCGAATCGTGGCTGCGGCGCTCGATGTCCCTCTCCGACTGAACGGAGCGGTCGAGATGATCGACGATCTCAACGGCAAGGCGGTCCTCATCACCGGCTCCAGCACGGGGATCGGCGCTGCGGCGGCGCGCGCTTTTGCCGCCCACGGTGCCCGGGTCGCGATTCACTACCACCGCAGCGCGGCGGAAGCACAGGCCGTGCTGGCGACGATCGAAGCGGCCGGCGGGACGGCGATGCTGGTGGCCGGCGACGTCACCGATCGGGCTGCGATCGAACGCATCGTTGCCGCCGCGATCGACGGCTTCGGACGCATCGACGTCCTGATCAACAATGCCGGCGGTCTGGTGCGGCGCGCTCCGGTCGCCGAGATTACCGACGAGCTGTTCGACGAGGTCGTCCGTTTGAACGCGTGGTCGGTGGTCGCCGCCTGCCGTGCCGTCGTGCCGCACTTTCGCCGTCAAGGCGGCGGCAACATCATCAACGTGAGCTCGATCGCAGCCCGCAACGGCGGCGGACCCGGAGCCTCGTTGTACGCCGGATCCAAGGCTTTCGTCAGCACGATGACCCGTGCGCTCGCGAGGGAACTCGCCGGCGATCGCATCCGCGTCAATGCGCTCGCGCCCGGGATCATCCTGACGCCCTTCCACGAACGCTACTCGACGCCCGAGCAGCTCGTCGCTATGACGGCAACGATTCCCATGGGACGCGCGGGCACTGCGGACGAGTGCTCCGGCACCCTGCTGTATCTCGCCTCGGACGCGCTGAGCGGTTACGTTACCGGACAGACGGTGGAGGTCAACGGTGGGCAGTACATGCCGTAAAGCGCGGCGTTGTTGTTGTTGAGGATGCTCGCCAAGGCGCTCAATCGTCTCGCGCTGACGATCGCGAGCCGCTTGTTGGTGACGCTCGCCGAGGCGCTGAACCGCCTGGCGATGTCGCTCGCGAGCCTCTTGATGGTCTTGATTTTCATCGTCGCCGGACTCGGCGTCATTTTCCGTTACGGACTCCAGCATTCGTTGCCATGGGCCGATGAAGCGGCGGCGTACCTCTTCATCTGGCTGATATTCCTCGGCGCGGCATCGGAGGTGTGGACCGACGGGCATCCCGCCATGCACCTGTTCGAAGATCGTTTGCCGCCGCGTCTGCGTCGCGCCGCACAGATCATCGCGACATTGACGATCGGCGTCTGGGGTGGCGTGCTCGTATTCGCCGGCATCAAGGCGGTCATTCTGGAAGCGCCGGAGAGCATGTCGTCGATACCGGGCATTTCGCTGCAGCTTCCCTATGCTGCGATTCCCGTGTGCGGTGCGCTCATCATTATCTTCGCCCTGGCCAAGCTGCGCACGCGATGATCGTCTGGCTGCCGCTGATCCTGACGATTGTCTTATTGCTGCTGGGAGTGCCGGTGGCGTTCGCGCTCGGCGTCGGGGCCGCGGCAGCGCTGTTGGAATCGCACACGTCGCTGATCATCGTGGGACAGCAGCTCTTCAACGGGCTCGACTCGACGGTGCTGCTCGCGATTCCCTTTTACATGTTCACGGGCGCCGCCATGGAGGGCAGCGGCCTTGCCGACCGTTTGATCGAACTCGCGAAGGCGCTGGTGGGTTCGTTCCGCGGCGGGCTCGGAATGGTCGACGTCGTGGCGAGCATGTTCTTCGCCGACATCTCCGGTTCAGCAACGGCCGATACGGCCGCGATCGGGTCGATGATGATGCCGGGCTTGCGCAAGGCCGGTTACAGTGGTCCATTCGCGGCGGCGCTGCAGTCCGCTTCGGGATCGCTCGGACTGCTGTTTCCACCCTCCATCAGCCAAATCGTGTACGCCTACGTCGCGCAGGTGTCGCCGGCAAAGCTCTTCGCGGCGTCGCTCGTGCCGGGCGTGCTGGTGGCGATCTCCTTCATGCTGGTGAACTACCTCGCCGCGCTGCGCTACAACTATCCGCGTGGCGATCGCTTCAGCTTCGGGAACCTCGGGCGTGCGCTGCGCCACTCGTTCTGGGCCCTCTTGACGCCGGTCCTCATCCTGGGCGGGATCTTCTCCGGCATCGTGACACCGACCGAGGCCGGCGTCGTCGCCGGCGTCTATGTCACGCTGGTCGGGTTTTTTGTGTACCGCACCTTGCATCTGCGTGACATGCCGGCAATTCTCCGCAAGACCGTGCGCAACACCTCACGGGTGATGTTTTTGCTCGGCTCCGCCCTGATTCTCGGTTTGTACCTGACTCGCGAGCAGGTCCCGCAGGCGATCGCGAGCCACCTGGCCGGGGTCGCACACAATCCGCTCTTGCTGCTGCTGCTGATCAACGTGCTGCTGCTGGTCGCGCACACGATGCTGGAGACCATCGCCAGCATCATCGTCATCGTTCCGGTTCTCCTGCCGCTGTTTCAGATTGCCGGGATCGACCTGGTCTACTTCGGCATCATCCTGTTGGTCAACTCGGCGATCGGCATCAACTTTCCGCCGGTCGGTTTTTGCCTCTACATCGGCGCGAGCATTGCCGAAGTGCCGATCGAAGCCGCCGCGCGCGCGATCCTGCCGTTCATCGCCATGCTCGTCGTCGACTTGGCATTGGTCACCCTGATTCCGAAGCTCTCACTCTGGCTGCCGTCCATCGTCCATCAATGAGCGGCCCTTCCCCTCGTTTTGGTGGACGACGTTAGTGAACGACCCGCGCACGTAGAACGCCCTGCGGACGGAGCCCGCTACCCTAAGAGCAGATGAGAATTCGGGGTATAGGCGTTCGGGAGACTCTCATCCTCAGGCTTTCCAAGACTGCGCGGACTACAATATGAGCATGTTCATCCGACTACTCGCCGCGCTCGGTGCGGCGAACATTGCACTGATCCTTCCGCTGGCGGCCTCCGCGCAGGATGCCCCGTCCTACGCCCAGCCCGGGAGCGTCCCGAGTTACGCGACGCAGGACCAGCAGGTTCACGGCCGCGTCGTCGGGTTCGACGGGGGCTACAACCTCCAAGTGCGCGACGATCACGGCTATCTCGACAACGTCCGCTTGCACCAAGGCACGGTCATCAACCCGACTGGTCTCACGCTCGCGCCCGGGATGGTCGTGTCGGTGAACGGCTACAATCAGGGCTCGTACTTTGCCGCCAACGAGATCGACACGCCGTATCAGCTCTACGGCCCGGTTCCGTACTATGGGGGACACCCGTGGTACTACTACGGGCCGACCTTCTCGCTGGGCTTCTTCTTCGGCAGTGCCGGCTGGTGGCACGGCGGCTACTACGGGCGCCCGGTCAACGTGAACCGCGGATATCGCTCGTACGGCGTAGCGGCGCCGTATCGCGGCGGCGTGTGGCACGGCCGCACCTATGTCGCAGGTCCGGAGCATGGTGGTTACGTCTCGCGACGGGCCTCCACCGGAGGCTCGCGCGGCAGCGGCGGCCACGGCAGCTCGCACCACTGATCACTCGCACGCGCACCTCGAGGATCACCGAGCCCGCCTGACGGCGGGCTTTTCTTTGTCTTTGGGTTTGGCCGGCAGTTTTCGTGAGGTCGGCTGACCAGAGGACGAGAGTGGGGTTCCACGCCAATGAAAGCAAACCAGCGGCTATTCCGGACCGGTGAGGTTACCATCATGGACATTACCCACCTGATTCTCGACGATCACCAGGAGCAGCGGCGGCTGTTCGCGATTCTCGAACAGATCGACCGTACGGACGCCGTGAAACTGGCAGCGATCTGGGCTCGCCTATCCGCGTTCCTTGAAGTACATGCTGAAGCTGAGGAAGAGTTTTTCTATCCGCAGTTGCTCCAACTGGGCAAGGGTGCGGGCGGTAAGGCCACGTCGGCAGACGAAACGAAGGACGCAATCCACGACCACAACGAGATCCGTGATGCGGTTGCCGAAGTCGCGCGTCATGCAGT
>Ga0182024_10023142_pt1 | contig 11152 bp, 12 predicted proteins | sample P32metaG_FD_120480 | JGI IMG/M metagenome (GOLD analysis project Ga0182024, IMG submission 120480) | Permafrost microbial communities from Stordalen Mire, Sweden - P3-2 metaG (Illumina Assembly) | ecosystem: Environmental > Terrestrial > Soil > Wetlands > Permafrost | place: Sweden: Stordalen... | reverse complement strand
TCGTGCGAGGCATCCGCCGTGAATTGCGTGATCTTGCGGAAAGCCGAGTCCAGACGCGCGAGCATCCCGTTGACAGTTTCCGCGAGACGCGCCAATTCATCGCGCGTGGGAGGAACAGTAAGCCTATCCGTCAGGTTCTGCGCGCCGATCGTTCGCGCGGCCTGCGTCATTTGATCGACGGGCCGGAGCGCACGCCGGCTCATCCAATATCCGCCGAGCGCGGCGACCGCGAGAAAAAGAGGCGCCGCCGCGAACAAAAGAACGCTGCCACGATTGAGCGCGCGCTCAAAATCGCCCGTCGCGATGGCCATCGTAACGTCGTAGTTCGTGCCTGCGTTTTCGACGTTCTGCCGCAGGATGAGGAATGAGTCGCCGTCGATCCGCCCGCGCATCGGCCTGCCTTGGATGAAGCGGCGGCGCGGTATCATTGGCTCGCTCATTCCGGGCGACGCGAAAAGCAATCCGTTCGGATCAGATACGCGCATTCGGGCGCCGGATCCCAGCCCGTCGGCGAATTCTCTGAGCTCGTCGATAAGCGCGGTGCGCCCTTCGGGCGCATCCTGGGCGATGATATCGCCCGCGCCTTCCATACGATCGCGAAGATTCGATTGGACTGTTTTTCGGATACTGAACAGCATCGCCAGGTACGCGACGCAGCAAAACGTCGCGAGCGAGAGGCCGAGAATCAGCGAATACCACGCCGTGAGCTGAGCGCGGATGCCGGGCCGCTTCATTGTCAGGGTTCCTGAAAAACGCGATAGCCGAAGCCGCGCACGGTGTGCACCAGGCGCGGTTTATTTCCCGCCTCGACTTTGCACCGGAGCAAGCGAATAAACGCATCGAGCGTATTTTCTTCGATCTCGGCCCCGAGTCCCCATACGGCTTCGACAATCGCCATGCGCGATGCGGCACCCCCCTGATGGCGCATTAGAAATTCGAGCAGTCGGTATTCGGTGGCCGTCAGATGAAGCTCCTGCTTGCCGCGAAACACGCGCCGCGACGCGGTATCGACTGCGAGGTCACCGACTTCGAGGCGTCTCGCGCGCACCGACAGAGTGCAACGCCGCCCGAGCGCGCGAATCCGCGCGAGAAGCACTGCGAAGGGAAATGGTTTGGTGAGGAAATCGTCCGTGCCGGCGTCGAGGCCCTTCACGATATCGGGCATTGAGTCGCGCGCCGTGAGCATCAAGATCGGAGTGGAATTGCCGTTCTTGCGCAGACGGCGGGAAACTTCGATGCCATCGAGACCGGGCAACATCCAATCGAGCACGATCACGTCAAAGTTGTAATCGGACGCAAGATCGAGCCCCGCACGACCATCGTACGCGAGATTCGTGATGTGGTTCTCTTCCTCAAGGCCCTTTTGCAGGAGCCCCGCCATCACGCGGTCGTCTTCGATGATGAGGATTCGCACGGCTCTAGTCGCACCTAGGGTTGAACCTTTCACCTGAAGTATGTGTGAACAGGAACATACGGATCCTCATCTCACGGACTCTCGACCAGGATGTACTTGTCCCCGTGCCCGTCCTTAAATCCACATTTGTGTCGCGATGCTGGTTCAGGAGAGGGCGAAACCCACGGCCACCTCTTGCCCGCGGGACTCATTGTCCGTAAACCAACAGATGAAAGGTCCCCGGCTTCGCCTTCGGCCCTGGATGGGGTTGCGCGTCGGTGGGAGCGGCGGGAGGATCGAACTCTGCGGTGCTGAGAAATACCCGGTGAGTCTTGGGATCGAGTGCCATTGTCTTCGCACCGTACTCGGTCGTGACCGTTTCGACTTCGCTGAGTTTATCGGGCGAATCTTCGTGAAAAATGTGAAGCATGCCGGCGCGCGTCGAAACGAACAGCAATCCCGTGTCGGGATCGAAAGCGCTCGCGTCCACTCCTGCGCTTATTGGGAACGACTGGATCACAGCGCCGGTATCTGCATTGATCATCACCGTCATTTGAGGCTTGCGACCTGAGGAGAACAATCGGTGATGTACGCGGTCCATGGCCAATGCGGTCGGACCTCCAGCCGGGGCAACCGGCCAGCGAGACTTGATGCTCAGAGTGTGGGAATCGATCGCCACTACTTCGCTTGTTTCTTCATTGTTGTCGTAAATCGTTCCCTGACCGTCGGCAACGGCGAATTCTGGGCTGCCGCCGAGGTCTATCGTCTTGATCACCGTTTCCTTTACCGGATCGATCACCGCGACATTCTTGCTGTCGCCGTTGAAAGAAAAGACAAGCTTGGAGAAAGGGTCGTAAACGATGGAATCGGCGTCGGGGTACGTCTTGATTGCGCCGGTGGTCTTGAGAGTCTTTAGATCGAACACGACCACTTGCTGGGTGCCACTATCGGTGATGAATCCCTTGCCCAATTCGCTGACCACGGCGACGCCGTGGCACTTTTGCAGGCCCGAGATCGTGCCGATTAGCGCGAGTGAATCCGCGTCCAGCACGACCATCTGTGTACCGTGGGACACATAGACGCGACGTCCGAGATCGTCAAATGCTACATAATCAAAGTACTCTCCGCCACCCGGCGCCGCGGCCAACGGAATTGTCTTGAGCAAGTGATAATCGCCCATCGGCGGCGCGCCCGCGGCAACCGTCGCCAACGACAGAGTCAGAAATAACGCACAAGCTGCAACGCGAGCTATGGCTGAAACTTTCACGAAGGACCTCCGCGTAACCGGCGATTCTATTTGAGCACGAATTCTCGGACCAGTGAAGTCTTTCGATGTTTTCGAAATCGCCGACGCATCTGTGACGGTTCGACGCGCCACGAAGGTTTCATTTCTTGAGGCGTTTAACCAAGGCCTGGTGGATATCGGGCCAGAATTCCTTGATGAGATTATTGGCAGCGGCAGACTCGATTCCCACTCCCCAGCTCTCCGCAGTTTTGCTCAAGCCGCGTTCCTGGGGAGGGTAATAGACGTTGGCGAGTCCCGCTTCACAGCCGTCTCCCAAAATTTCAGCCAAATTAAAACTCGTTCCCCCAGAGTCTGTTTTCGTGAGGACCACTTGCGACAATGCGTACACGGCTCGCCGAAAATAACTTCCATGACCAAGTGTGTAGTAACGAGGGTCTTCGCGGGTCAGTGCGGGGACGAGCGCTTCGGAGAAGAATGCGCCGGACGCTTGATCGGCGAACGCCCGCCAGTAATACCGGCCATATCCCGCAGCTCCTTCGTGCAGCTCCGGGTACGACCTTAGCGCCATGCTTTGGCCTGCGAGCATTCCCGCCCAGATGAACGACGAATAATCCACACTGTCGTCCATCGCAAGGTGGAATTTCCCACGGGCGGTAAGCGGGGGCAGCGTCGTGTTGGCGCTCACAGCCGTGAAATTAGGCGCGATCCAAAGGATGCGCTTGGTCTGCTGGCCTTGGGTGGTGCTCGTCGTTTGGGTGCTGGGGGCCGGAACTGGGGCCTGGGGAAGAGGCGCCTCCGATTTGGGAGATCCGTCGGCGCCGCTTTGCGAAGGTGGACTTTCGGCGCTTGGCGTTGCCGGGATCGCTTGACCGCCTTGCTGTCTGGGCATAGCGTCGGACTGATTGTCTGAAGCTGCTATCTGGGAGAGGAGGAGAGTGGGAGAAAGCAGAAGTAGCGAGAATAGAGCAGCGCTTCGAACTGCATGCGAAGAGCTAGCGTGGGTCTTGCTCAACGGCTACCGCCAAACGCCCCTGCGCGGGAGCGCAATTGGCAACATAACACATAACGCCGCCGCGGGACTGTTTGCTACTTGCCCACCATCAGAATTGAAAACGAGCCTGGCACCATGGGGCCACGGGCGGGGCGTCCCGCTGGCCCTGGCCGCACGTTAGCTGGAGGGGGGGCCGAATTCGGCCGTCATGGTAAGCAAATGATTCGTCTTTGCGTCGAGGGCTATAGTCTTGGTGACCGGCAGAGTTTGCAACGTTTGCTCTACCGCGAAGCTGGTCGAACTGTTTTCCTTTATGAACGTCATCGAGCCGCCGCCTTCCGCGCTTATTGCTTCCATCGTGGCAGGATTAAACGCCACGGTATCCACACCAATACCCGTCGGAAGGGTGGTAATGATGTTGCCGTTCTCCGCGTTCACAATCACTACTGGTGGCGATGGCTGGCGGTAGTACGCAAAAAGGACGTGATTCTTGACGTCAAGCGCCAGCCCGCTTCCGCCAGTGGCCTTCGAGCTGATATCGCAGTGCGATGTAACGGCCGTGGTCTTCGCGTTCACGACTGCAATATTGGCCTTGTCCGAGATGTTCACGTAGGCGGAGCCTTTGCCGTCGCTCAGCGCTTGCTTCGGCGCTCCTCCCAAGTCAATCGTCTCAACCACCGTGCCTGCCTTCGCGTCGATCACCGTGGCATACGGCGGCGTACGGCTCAGTATCCACACGCGCTCACTGTACGGATCGAAAAGGATTCCGTCTGGTCGCCCGTCTACGGCAATAGTCTTTATCACTTTCAAAGAGTTCGCGTCCCGCATCGTGATCGGTTTTGTGGCGGAGAATCCGCGGTGTGATTTCGGATCGACGGTTGCGCCTCCGGCGCTGACATTTGCATTTGCGCCGACCGACCCAAGCGTATCGAGGTTGAAGACGATCAATTGCCCGGTCGGACCATTGCGCGGAAGATACAAACGACGGGCTTTGACGTCAGCGAAAATATAGTAAAACCCGCCGTCGCCGCCAACTTTGATCGTCTTGAGCAACACGTAGGGGCCTGCGGCTGGAGTGCGGTGGGCCAGTCCAATCGATGCCAACATCGCGATTCCCGCCGCAAGTACAACTGCTTAACAGATTGGTCTCATAAGATATTTCCTTGATCGCCGTGAAACCTTCCTGAAGGCCCTATGACTGCGACCAGATACCACCACTCTCTGCAGAAGGTCTCGGTCGCAACCGCCTTCGGTGCGCGGTATGCCAGGGTTTATTTTGCAAACGCAGATGCGCTGAGCTCCGTCAAACCCCCATCTGTTTTGGCGGTTAGGTTTAGCTTTCGAGCGAAGAGCAGATGCCACAAGTTACTGTAAATAAACAAAAATGCAAGGAAGCGACGGAGGGTTCTGAGTTACCTCGCGGGCTTGCAAAGCGGGCGCTCCCCCACCGCGAAGATTCAACTCTTGGTTCACGATACAGCGTTGAGTTCCATATCGACTTCATCGCAAGACTCCGAGGGAAATACAGTGTCCGATTGGGACTAAGTTGTGCTCTCTGCTCTTCTTGATTTCAGTGGGTGCTGGAAGTTGGTCCATGGACCTTCAAAGCTCAACCTACAGTTCCAAGAACGAACCACACGCCGGGTTTGACAAGCATTTTCCCGTAGGGTAATAGAAGTTCGATATCGAATGCCGATACTGATAGGCACGGCGCTGGATGATCGTGACCTCTACGGGGGGCTGATCCGTCTGCATATCCTCTATCACGCCGTGGAGGGTCCCATTTTTGGCCTGGGAATGGCAGAGGAACTCGGCCGCCACGGCTATCAAATCAGTTTGGGCACGCTTTATCCCCTGATGCATGGACTGGAAAAGAAGGGATATCTGCGCTCCACCAAGAAGCGGAACGGGAAGTCTCAGCGAAAGTTATATCGCGCTACGGCGCTGGGGCGCAAGGCGCTGAAGGCCGCGAGATCGAAAGTGAGGGAGTTGTTCGGTGAGCTCATCGAAGGCGATTAGTGGCACGGAGGACGGCTGGCGAACGCGATGAAGACCACACAACACCTCGCGATTCTTACTCTGCTCCTTGGCCCGATTGCGGCGTGGGCGGGCCCTCCGTTTCAAACCGACGATCCGGAACCGATCGACTACAAGAACTATGAGTTCTACACGTTTGCGTCGGCAGATGGCACGCCGGTGGAAATGGATTCGGTGGGACCCGCTATCGAATTCAATTGGGGCGCGCTTCCAAACGTTCATCTGCATATCATTCTTCCGCTGGCGGAAGCATTTCCATCGAACAACCCGAATTTTGCGCCGTCAGGGACCGGACCGAACGCGGTCGGGTTCGGAGACATTGAGACAGGAGTGAAATATCGTTTCATACAGGAATCGAAGCATCGGCCGCAGGTGGGAACATTCGTGATGTTTGAATTGCCTACGGGAAGCCCGATGAAAGGGCTTGGGGTCGGGAAAACATGGTACAAGGTGCCGCTGTGGGCGCAGAAAAGTTTCGGTCCGTGGACCACCTACGGCGGAGGCGGAGCGACGCTATTCAATCACTCGGATGGGTATCGCGATTTTCCGTTTGCGGGATGGCTGGTACAGCGTGACATCGGCAAGAAATTCACGCTGGGCGCGGAGATTTTTTATCATGGCCCAGAAGGGTTCGCGGCGCCACAGACGGGCTATGCAACGCTTCTGGACGTCGGCGGCTACTACTACTTCAGAAATCCGGGATTTCAATTGCTTTACAGTTACGGCCACAGCGTCGCCGGACAAACCGAAAACTATGCGTACGTGGGACTTTATTGGACGTGGGGAAAGAAAGCGGATCGGAAAGACAGCGCGACGAGCGGATTCGAACCTCCCACGACGTACGGGCGCTTGTAGAAAACAAACGCGAGGCTCGTATGAACGTTACAAGCAGCGACATCCTACTTTTGGCGCACGCCACCTTTGGAGTCCTGGGGACGGTGTCAGCGGTGTGGGTGTTCGTGGAGACGCTGAATGCGCAGGAGCGCAACGCGCGGCGGACGCGTACCGCCGCCTGGTGCGTGACCATCTTCATGACCGCGGCGTGGATCGTCGCGGGTTATTGGTACCTGCATTTTTACCCCGCTGAGCGGGCCATCATTCTGAAAGGGCCGTGGCCGTTTGCGCATAGCATATTCATGGAAACGAAAGAACATCTGTTCCTGATGACACTGATTCTCGCGTTCTATCTGCCCGTGGTCGTGCGCGAGAAACTGCACGCCAATCCTGCGGCACGGAAGATGACACTGTGCGTTGCTATGATGATTGTGATCACTGGGCTCGCGATCGAGGGCGCGGGAGCTGTCATCGACCATGGCGTTAAGGTGGCGCTGCTGCGATCCGCGGCGATGGGAGCGGCCAAATGAGCTCCGACACTGTAAAGCTAAGTCGCGCTTCGGCCGGATTCGGAATCTCCGTCGCGATTACAGCGTTATTCAATACAGTGCTCGCTTGCGTTAAGGATGCGTATCATCCGCTGCTGGTCATCATGAATTCGATCGCTGGACACAATTGGACGACGCAAGGTTTGGCGGACGTGATCCTGTTCGTTGGATTGGGTTTGATTCTTTCGCGTTCGCACGCGGTGGAGCGGATCAGGCCGGATCGATTGATTGCATTCTTGGTGGCGGCTGTCGCGGTTGCGGGCGTGGGACTGTTCTTCTGGTATACGATGTTTTAGCCGAAAAACGGGGTCCACCGCACTTGATTTCGCCGCACGAAGTCACTCTCCCGATAGCCGGGCCGTCCTAGAACGCCGTAATTACCCATGTAGATTGCTTTCAAGACCGACTCCTCGGGGACGAATTGGCCGGAGGCACGTTGTCAAGTCCCGTTAAGTCGTTTATCAGGCGTTCCCCGCATTTCTGTTATTCCAACGCTTGAACGGTTCCAAGCATCACAGCTGCGGGTGTAAAGTCTCCGCGAGGCGGGAAGACTTATGCGGCTGCTAATCGTCGAAGATGACGTGGCAATTCAGAGCTTCGTAAAGCGGGCGTTATCGGAAGCCGGATATCAGGTGGACACGGCCCGCGACGCCGAGACAGGGGAACTTAAGGCTTCGGAAGGCGTCCACGATGCGATGATCATCGATCTTGGACTGCCCGACATGGATGGCCTGAATTTGATCGCGAAGTGTCGGGCCCAAGGTATCTCGGCCCCTGTGTTAATTCTATCCGCGCGCCGCTCGGTGGACGAGCGAGTGAAAGGATTGGAGCAGGGCGGTGATGACTATCTTACGAAGCCCTTCGCTATCGCCGAACTTTTGGCGAGACTGAGAAATCTTCTGCGTAGGTCATCGGCCCCGCATAGTGACCCGGTGCGGCTGGAAGCCGCGGACTTGCAGATTGATCTGGTCCGCCATGAAGCCCGACGCGGTGATCACTTGCTCCAATTGACCGCACAGGAGTTTTCCCTCTTGGAATACCTTTGTCGCAACGCCGGACGAGTCGTAACTCGCAGCATGATCCTCGACCACGTCTGGAGTATGCGGATCGATCCCGGAACCAATGTCGTTGATGTCCATATCTATCGTCTGCGAATCAAAGTTGATGCTGATGGCCGCACGCCGCTGATTCACACCATCCGCGGCGCTGGCTACGTGCTCAAGAATGGATAAAATCCGGCGGACGACAGCGGCGTGGCGCATATCGATTTGGACAACGTTGGCGTTCGCCCTGGGGACGGGCCTAGCGTTCGCGATCATTTACGTGCTCGTCGCCAAGACTATTCGAGAACGGACGGACGCGTGGCTAAGCGGCGAAGCGGAGGTTCTTGCCCAGGTTTCCGCAAATACGCCCAAGGACCACCTGTACAACAGAATCGTTGGAGAAGTAGCAGAACTTGCGACCCGCGAATTGCCTGATGAGCGCAACGCCCAGGGGCAAAGGCTGAATTCCGTATTCTTCTTGGCTGAGCACCTCGATGGAACTGAAAGTCCATTGTGGGTTGGGCCGGGTTCGGATGATGTCTTTGTCAAGGCGATTCAGGGAGCCAGCGTCGGTCGCACTCCACGGTCTATCGGAGTTGAAGGATGGCCGACGTCGTTCCGAGTGGTCGCGCGACCCGTAGGAATGTCGGGGCAACTCATCTACCTCGGGCTCTCCGATCGCGGGGACAGGTACGTGCTTCACATTTTGACGCGCCGATTTCTATTGCTGTGGGGAGCTACTGCGCTGATGGGATTTCTTATCTCATACATGAGCGCGCGACGCACGCTCCTCCGCGTCGACAATATCACTGAAGCTGTCGCCCGAATTGGCAGCGAAGACTTAAGCGGGCGATTGCCCGAATCCGCAAGTCGTGATGAGATCTCGCGATTGGCGGAGACGTTCAATCTAATGCTCGACCGGATTCAATCCTCGGTGAATCAGCTTCGGTCGGTAACGGATGCAGTGGCGCACGATCTCAGAAGCCCGGTAACTTCGATTCGCGGCACTCTCGAATCAGCTCTTTCTAATGGGCCAAACGATAACTGGCGCGACTCTGTCGGCGAAGCAATCGAACACCTAGACCGACTCTTGAATGTGCTAAACACGACACTTGATCTCGCCGAGGCAGAAGCCGGCGCGCTCCACCTCGATCGCCGGCCAATTGACCTTACCGCACTCGTGGAGCAATTCATAAACCTCTACCAACCGGCCATGCACGATAGGCATCACGAATTTGTCGCGGACATTGACCCTCACGTGGTGATAGACGCTGATTGGTCGCTGTTAAGCCGGATGGTCAGCAACCTATTTGAGAACGAACTAACCCACCTCCCACCAAACTGTCGTGTGCACATTCGGCTGCGTTTACAGAATGAGTCAGCTGAGCTAGTCATTGACGACACCGGTCCGGGGTTTCCGCCCGAGATCACTGGCCGAGCGTTTGAGCGGTTTGTGAAGGGTATGAAGTCGCCTGGCCACGGCCTCGGTCTCGCATTCGTCGATGCGGTCGCAAAGGCACACGGCGGCGTTGTTAAGATTTCTGATCGTGCCGGGGGTGGTGCTGTTATCACCGTTTCGCTGCCGGCGAGCGTGCTTCAGCCTGCATAGCTTGGAGCTCTTGGTTAACCGCGCCCCGCGCTCCGGTGGTGAAGGAATCCCATCCGCGGGACAGGAATCTGTACCGCGGTTTGCAAGTGGCCAATCTCCTCAACTATCTAAGGGCGCCGCGAAACAGTCCCTAGTATTTTTACCTTCGCCGTGCGGCAAGAGTCTCATTCAAAATGAACTAATTGTCATCTCGGAGACGGCGCAAGTTCATGATTACTTGCTAATGTTTTGCTCTGCCCGTTTTTGGCTTTGAGACCCGCTGATATGGGGTCGACACACAAACGAGTGAACTTTGGGTGATCGTGGATCCGAACGCGAAGAATGGGTATGGTCTCCGAACCTAATGTTCGCAGACAACACGACTAGGAACGTGACCCTTGGTTCTCGGTTAGTTTCTGAGCTGAGAGCAGGAGCGGACAAATGATTAAGGGCTTCGTAATCGGTTGTCTCCTCACCCTTGTGATTTTGGTCGGAGGGGTATTCTATTATTTCGCTTCGGGCATGGCGCCCGTTGCCACAACTGATCCGCCAATGCCGTTCGAGAAGACGCTCGCGAACATGGCCTTGGACGCGCATATCAAGAAGCAGCACATAGGTCAATCTCCCGTGGCCGCTGACGAGCCCGATTTTCTTGCCGGTGCGTACCTATACAAGCAGCATTGCGCGCTTTGTCATGGTTTGCCAGACCAACCACCCACCGACTACGCGACGATGATGTTTCCAACGCCGCCTCAGTTGTTTCAAGGTCACGGCGTGACTGATGATCCAGTGTCGGAGAGTTACTGGAAAATCGCAAATGGCATTCGTCTGTCGGCTATGCCCTCTTTCAAGACCGAACTGACGGAGACTCAGTTGTGGCAAGTCAGCCAATTGGTCGCACATGCGTTTGAGATTCCCGAGTCCGTAAAAAACGTGCTTGTCTCGGACGTGGCGAAAGGCTCTCCAACGGATGAATCAGCGCCGAAATGATTCGCGATACAGAAACTTCGTGCGCACGAACATTGCTTCAGCCCAAGATCGGTGGCGATCGAGCAGGACATGACCCGACTAAATGGACGCCCGTCGCAGTTGTCAGCAGTGGGTCAGACGAAAATGAACGATTTGTCATCCAGGCGATATTTCTACTTCATCCCCAGTTGATAGCATTTCACTCCGGACTTAGCGGGAGATTCGAAACCCAACACGGGCGCCACAGGACTGTGGGCACAGTCGCCGATGCGGCTTTAATGAGGCTGCGGTGGGTCTGGATTCGTCGTTCAACAAGGGTTGCAAGATCGGGGAGATCTTGGAATGCGTTCAAGGGCGGCGAAGTTCATCGTTAGGTTGGGGATTTTCTTGCTATCTATTTTGACGTCGGTTTCGCTGCGGGCGCAGGATGCACCGCCGCCAGCGGGCATCGACGCTCTGCAGCCCGCGCAGACCCAGCCGCCGTCCTCCACTTCATCCTCTTT
>Ga0182024_10023141_pt1 | contig 11152 bp, 15 predicted proteins | sample P32metaG_FD_120480 | JGI IMG/M metagenome (GOLD analysis project Ga0182024, IMG submission 120480) | Permafrost microbial communities from Stordalen Mire, Sweden - P3-2 metaG (Illumina Assembly) | ecosystem: Environmental > Terrestrial > Soil > Wetlands > Permafrost | place: Sweden: Stordalen... | reverse complement strand
CATCGAAATGTCGGAAAAATATGAAACCCCGGTCGGAGAGGGAGGGGGCGCACTTTCAGGGGGCCAGCGTCAACGCTTAGCCATTGCTCGCGCTCTCGTAGGATCACCGAGGCTGCTAGTGCTCGATGAACCAACCAGCTCGCTCGATGGGCGCTCGGAAAGCTTGATTCGTTCTACACTGCGGGAGCTTAAGGGCCAAGTCACGGTGATGGTGATATCTCATCGGCTGGCGACCGTGGCAGACTGCGACTTTCTTCTTGTACTGGACCGTGGTCATCAGGTTGACTTTGGGCGGCCCGCGGACGTGATGAAAAGAGACGCGTTCCGGCATATTGCGGACCAAGCAATCGTCAGCTAGCTCATGCACCCGATTGGCGTCCATATAGTCCATACGCCACCACACGTAACCGCTCTAACAGGGCTTCCGCGAAGTCACTCCGATGACCTGCGAGGACGCCGTAGCTACAGGCGTCGCGGGGGTGACCCCTTGCGCGCTGCGCATGTCGTCACTCCGGGAGAGTCGAGTCGGCCAAGTAGGTCGTTGGATAGCTCGCCCGACTAGGCGACTTTGGCCAACACAACGGCCCGAACCGTACTTGCGTGCCACTTACCGCCGCCGTGGGCCGTTGGGACATTCTCAGCGTTGAGTTGACGGGCGATGGTCGACCATCCAGCTCCGTATTTGTGAGCTTCACTGATGCGGGCGACGATCTCGGTTGACACGACGGACAGGACGGCCGAGCTGTACGCCTTTGGCGCGCTTCGCGGCGAATGCTTCGCGGGTACGAATGCCAATCGCCCTGCGCTCCCACTGAGCTACTGCGCCCATAATGTACAGGGACCATCGCCAGTTCTCGTGGGGCGCTCGGCGCACGTCGGCAAGGTGTATAAGTCACCACCCACCGCATCCCGCCATGACCAGATTCTCGGACGCCGCTCAGAGGTGCTGTGCAGCGCCGCAAGGGTAAACGCCGAATAGCCGTCTACAATCGGGGATGATGCGTAGCTTGCGCCGTCGCCTGGTGGCCGCGCTGGACGGTTTGATAGCCCACGCTGTTTGGGTGGCTGACCACCAGGCTGCCCACCAAGAGACCTCTTGGCGACAGACGGCAAGCATGAACTATGCCGCGCTCGCGGGGCTGGCGCAGCGTTACGGCTGGGACAGCCTCGGGAGCTTCGAAGCCAAGGTCTTCTCCCAAAACGGTGAGGACGGCGTACTCGCCGAGATTTTCTCCCACATCGGGACGACGAACAGCTTCTTCGTCGAGTTCGGAAGCTCCGATGGGATCGAATGCAACACCCGCCTCTTGATGGAGGTGCTCGGCTGGTCTGGTGCCTACTTCGAGCCGGATGCCAGGGCCTTCGCTGCCCTCAGCGACCGCTTGGCCGCGCGTCTCGATGTCTCCGTGCTCCAAGCGGCGGTCACGGCGGAGAACGTGAACGACCTCTTCGCAAAGGTCGAAGTCCCAGAAGAGCCGGACCTCGTGTCGATAGACATCGACGGCCAGGACTACTGGGTTTGGGAGGCACTGGAGGGCTACAGGCCGCGGGTGGTGGTGATCGAATACAACGCCAGCCTCTCAGGGCGGCTGGTGGAGCGAAAGGACCCCACTGCGGTATGGGAGCCGCAGAAAGGCTTTGGTAGTGCATCGCTCGATGCCATGAAGGCCCTCGCCACCAAGAAGGGCTATACATTCGTTTATGCCGAGCTCGCTGGCGTGAACCTGTTCTTCGTGCGCGATGACTTGTCGGGCGCTTTCGATACCGAGGCAGTAGCTCGCGGAGCCAACTTCGAGCTGCTGGGTCGTCGGCATCCCCCGTTCCAGGGTCAGTTCGTAGAGGTCTGAGGGAGTCGATTGGGTTGCTCGGCTGACAATGTGACGATAAGCATCGGACCAAGTGCCGACCAGGAGTCGACCTAGCCAGATACGTGACTGCCGAGACGATTCGTTTGGCGGACACACGGTTTCGTGTCGTTCACGATCCGCTCGAAGAGAACCCGCTGCACGCGTTGATCGTCTTCGACGGAGAGTGGGATTCGATGGTCGCTAGCCTGTTTGATGGAGGTTTACGGAGGTGTAGGGTGGCCTACTTGCCGCTAAAGCGCTCGTTAGTCCCTCTGGCTTTCAGGGTGCTCCGGGCTAGCCATCGACTGACCTTCCCGCTGATAGCAGCCTCGATGAGCTTCATAGCTCGACATCGGCCGCAGGCCGCGGAAAAGATCCGCACTTTGACTTACCGATGGTTCCTAATTCGACTCGCGCAAGGCATTACCGTCACAGCTCGCCGTCAGGGCGTTCGATTGTCGTTGAACCTAAGCGGGAATCTGGAGCGATGCCTCTATTTCTCAGGGACCTACGAGGATGACTATCTACGGTTCCTTGAAAGTGAAGTGCGACCCGGGGACACATATATCGACATCGGAGCCCACATTGGTCTCGATGCCTTCGTCGTCGCCAAGGCGATCCGCACTGGCCGCGTGGTCTGTTTCGAGCCTTCTTCCGATACCGCGGACGTGCTTCGCCAAGGCATAGTGACGAACGGCTTGCAGGGACTTGTGGAAGTCGTCGAGGTTGGTCTCGCCAATGAAACCGGGACGCTTGAACTTCGCGCCGATCCTGATTTTCTGGAAGGCGACTCGGCGGTCCGTTCTCGCTACAACAGTGGGGCCGTCGTTGCTTCGGCGCGGCTACGGAGATTCGATGACTGGGCAACCGAGGATGGTCTCGCTCGAATGGACGTCGTCAAGCTGGATATCGAGGGTTGTGAATATGACGCGTTACTTGGGATGGCAGAGTCTCTCAGGCGGCTGAAGCCGCGGTCGATCATCGTCGAGCTAGGAGAGGTACGCCTGAGACAGGCTGGCACAACGGCCCACATGATCGATGATTTGCTCGGGGAATATGGCTACGTCCGCACTGGCCAGGTCATGCTTGACAACGTCGCGTACCGCCAGAGTGGTATCACCATTTAGCGACTAATCCTGACCACTCCGGCCATCTTGCCGCATCCCGGCGCCTCAGGGTGATAGGCGGATGCTGAACCTGCAAAAGGTGCCCGGTGCAAACTAGCTTCGTGGTGCGATCGTCCCGTTCGCTATCGCAAAGGGCCATGGCGGTGCCCTCATTTTCGGACGGCCATGTCTTTCGGGTGCTGGCGTAGCGCTTGGGCAGACCCGCTCTCGACTAGCCACTGATGTACTCGAGGCGGAGGCCCGAAGGGTCTCCCGTACCGAACTCGGCGAAGTCGTTCTCTACTTGCTGACAGATCCTCGACATCGTCGGCGTCGCGATCGGAGAGCCCCCCACCCATGCCCAGACCACCGTGGCCCTCGAGCACACTCGTCCGCGTCGCCGCGAGACCGAGGAGCTACTAGCCGCGGCGCTCGTCGGTGGGTCATGACGCCGCGGAGCGCCCCCGTCTAGTGCCCCGATCGAGCGCCCCGAGATAATTGCGTGATTCAGTCGGATGGTAACAACCGCCAGCCCTCCTCCTCCATCTGAGGGTAGAAGGCGTCGAGGTCGTGAGCTGTGTGCAAGCGAAATCGAATCGACCCTAGTGCGGCTGTCGACAGCGGCTGCCGGTTCTCGCTTCATCGCTGGGGCCAGCATCGCAACTCTCTCGCCCGACACCTCCAGGTCCTGAGCCAGCAGGAGATTTCCGTAGCTGCCGATCGGGCCCAACTAGATGCCGTGCTCAAGGCCAGGGACAAACTGGGGCGGCGATCGCAGAGGCTGAGAGTTGAGCTACAAATAGTGCCCACTTTCCGCCTGTGACCGAGCCTTCGGAGTTCCGTTGAATGTCGGCGGTAGAGAGATGGTCGGACAACGGAGGCGCGTGGTTCAGCTAAACGAAGGAGGAGCGTCGTAAGTAGGATGTGCTGTGCCGGTTCCACGAGTATCCGTCTTGCTGGCAACCTACAGACCTCGACCAGACTGGTTACAGCAGGCTATTGCGAGCGTCCTTGCGCAGACGTTTCGGGACTATGAGCTGCTCGTCCTCGACGACAGTAACCTGCCATCTGTAAACGCCATCGCAAATTCTTACAAGGATTCACGAATTCGCTATCTCGTTGGACCCGGCAAAGGGCCTGGATACAATCATTCCTTCGGCATCCACCAAGCTCGGGCGCCCCTTATATCCATAATCAATCACGATGATGCTTGGGCACCCAGCCTACTTGAAAGCCTCTTCAAGGCATACGCGTCCGTTCCCGGGGCGGTGATCGCGTTTTCGGACCATTCCGTGATGAATGAGTCGGGCCAAGTAGATGACAGCAGATCAGATCGAGTGACTAAGGAATGGAAGCGAGATTCATTGGTGGAGGGCATCCATCAGCCGTTTCAACGTCTTGCGCTGGTTGATGGCGCAGTATGTCTTTGTGTCTCTGGATTATTCTCGCGAGAGATTGCAGTCGACCTCGACCCCCGGTCTGACCGATACTACGACCGCTACCTTGCATACCTTCTTTCACGTGACGGACACGCGGCCGTCTATGTGCCCGAACGACTCGCGTCATGGCGAGAGAGCTCCGAGAATCTAACATCACGTCGATCAGTTAGAGCCTCCGTGACCCGGCTGTGGCTAGCTTGGCAGTTCTTTTCCGATCCAAGGCTTTCGCATTTGCGGCGTGCTTTGGGTTCCGATCTGCTCCACAGTCTCCGAGGAGTGATTGGAGCTTTGCGGGATTTGCCCATGCGATTGACCAAACGGGCGGACGTTAGTTAGCTCACCGGAGTTCATCGTCGGATTCCAGATGAACTGCAGGTCGGGCGCGGCGCCCTTCATGATCGGCACAAGCCGCTGCACCGCGGCCGCATACTGCGTCGGCGTGCCCATCGTGCTCGACTGGTTGCCTTCCCAGCCCATCCGCACGTAGGCGTTGGGCTGGCCGTTGGCGACGAGCTGCTCGGCGAAGTAAGCGGCGTCCGCGTCCCGATCACCAGCCAGCACTTCGGCATAGGTGACCGTGCAGTGATCGACGCCGCCACACATCGGGACGCCGACCATCACCGTCGCCCCAATTGAGGTGGCGTCCTGGCAGGCTCCCGTGATGCCGTTCTGCCCCGGTGTCTGGTCGATCGGGGTCGAGCTGCATCCCCAGGGATGCTCGGACCATACTGGAGGTGTCGATCCGCCGAAGGGGCCCTCGACCGGCTCGGTTCCTGCTGGTTGCCGTTGGCCATGCCGCTGTAGAGCCAGGACGCGACAGGAAGTCCCCCGCCTGCCACGCGGTGGGCGCCGGCGGAGGCCTCGGCGCGGGTGACGGTGGTGGCGCAGGAGCGGGACTTGGGGTTGGGCTCGGCGCGGGTGAGGGCGCGGGGCTTGGGGAGTGCGACGGAGATGGAGCCGGGGACACTCCGGGCGGCCCTTGCGGTCCCTCGGGTCCAACCGGTCCCTGTGGCCCCGCGGGACCCTCAGGGCCGACAGGTCCGCTCCTGGCGCCGGGAGCTACCGCGCGAGATAGCCGAAGACGAGATTCCGCTGTCCTGTGTCGCCATCCGGAACTGTCGGTTCGTTGATGTTGACATTGTGGCGTTCACGACTTCGAGCCCCGTTGGCATCTGGTCAGTAACCTGACCAGGGGGTTTGCCGCGTAATTGCTGGTCAGGCGGTTGATTCGGTACTATTAAACGCGGTGCGCTACGAGTCCGGGCTGGATCGCAAGCCGCAGTCCTGATGGGCCGACGCCATGAGAATCAATATCCTGTTGCCGAGCTTCTCCAAAACGCCGATCGGCGGCTACAAGGTGCAGTACGAGTATGCCAATCGTCTCGTTGCCCTAGGTCACACAGTTGCGATCTACCACAGCTTGGATATCGGTGGCTGGATACTTCGTCATCCGAAGTATCTGCGGGAGCTCGGACGCCGGTGTTCGTTCGGGCAACAAGTGATTCCCTGGTTTTCGCTCAACAGCGCAGTTCGCTGTCGCCTCGTGCCGCTGCTGCATCCGAGGTTGATGAAAGCCGCGGACGTGACCATTCTCACGGGATACCAGACCGCCGAGGCTGTCACGGCAGCCACCAGGCGAACTGGGCGACTCTTCCAGATCGTGTACGACTACGAGTTCTGGCGCTTCGGAGGTGCCGAGATCCGAGGCCGCATCGAGCGATCGCTGCGAAGAAGCGACGTTCAGCACATCGCTGGTTCGTCAGCTATCGGCGAAATGCTCGGTGAGGTCGGCGTCCAATCGGTGGTCCTCGTTACCAGCGGTGTTGACGTACCGCAGCATCAGTCGTCCAGTCCGAGGTCCAATACCGTTGCCTTCCCGCTCCGATCTGGAAGTTACAAGGGAGCTGCCGAAATGCTTGCAGCGATCCCGATGATCCAAGATCGGCATCACAACGTTGAGTTCGAGTGCTTCGGCGAGAATGCCGGTTTCGATTTTCCCCCAGGTCTAATAGTCCATGGGTATCTGCAAGACGATGATCTGCTCGCTCTCTACCGCCGATGCAAAGTATTTGTCCTTCCGAGCCATGCTGAGGGCTGGGGATTGCCCGCCGTGGAAGCGATGGCGAACGGGGCTGCTGTTGTGGTCGCCGACAACGGAGGTTCGCGCGACTTCGCTGTGGACGGTGAGACCGCGGTCATCGTGCCCATTAGAGATCCAGAAGCAATCGCTGATGCGGTATCGCGGCTCCTGAGTGACGACACTCTGCGCTCAACTGTCATCGCAGGAGGCATTAAGCGAACCGCAGAGATGTCCTGGGATCGCTCAACAGCGGAACTACTTACTGTCTTGGTTTAGTGGATCGTAGATGCTCAAAGAAAGCCTTGTGGCCTCCGCGGTGACCGGCTGTAGCCTGCGGCCAGTGGATATCTGCGTGGTGACTTACAAGAACACGTCCGAACGGATCGAGCGCGCGATGCGCCCCCAGGATCACCTCTTCGTCCGCGACAACACACGTGACAACATCGGCTTCGGCGCTGGTCAGAACGAGCTGGCAGGCAAAGGCGCCGATGCCGTAATCGTTTTCATAAACCCCGATGGCGACCCGCAACCAGGATGCTTCGACCTCCTCGAGGAATGCGTTAACCGTCCCGGCGTCGTGGCAGCCGAGGCGAGCATGGGACCGAAATGGGATAGCTTTTTTGGGCCGAAACGTCCGGATGGCTTTTGGCTCAATGGGGCTTGTCTCGCTGTACGGCGAGAGACCTTCGAGCGGGTCGGAGGGTTCGACGACTCTCTCTTTCTCTACTGCGAGGACATTGATCTTTCATGGAAACTGGCTGAGCATGGCCAGCTAGTCACTTGCACAGAAGCCGTATTTCTTCACGATTGGCGTGAGGCCCGCGGCAAGAAGGAACTCTTGTATATGACTCGAAACGAGCTGATTATTGGTCGCCGTTGGAATAGAACCGGAACTCTTCGACGTGCTCTCAAGAGCATCCCATGGCGTGTCAGCCGAGGAGAAATAACCGGCGCAGCAATGACCAGCGCTGGCATCGCGACCTACGGTTGGCGCCGACTCACCGGGCGCGGCTGACGATGTACCTGCGGCAACCGAGCAGAGTGGCAAAGCGACGAGGGTTTCCATCACAGCAGCGCGAGAAAACCGCCGTTGGTGACTGACAGCTACAGAAGCGAGAGGAAGTTCCCCGTGCCTCCGGGCGTAATCGCCGCGTAGTGGTCGGCGATCGCCCCCGCACTCAGGGCATAATTGTAGATCGCCACCCTTGAGGAAGTATGCAGATGCCTCGCGGCAGCCAATGGTCAGCGCGGCGGTTGACGTTGTGACTGACCCCGATGTCGCGACCGGCGTGTCGGCGGTCCCGTCTAGATACGAGACGATAGTGACCCGTTGTAGGTGACGACGATGTAAGACCACGTGCCAGTTGGCGGAGCGGTCGTGCTTGTTCCCGTGTAGGAGAAAAGTCCGTGCCAGCATTGCCGGTGTCAGGGGAGTTGATGATCCCAACAGGCACCACGCCGACACCAGCGGCTGGGTTGATCGTGAACATCTTGCCGGGGCGCTGCTGCCGTAGAGGCCGACCGAGTAGTTCGTTAACCCGGAGTAATTCCCTTCGGTCCGACGCGAGAGGCGACGCCGAAGAGAAACGGGGATCCGCGTCGTTATGCATAGCGAAAATCGGACAAGGAGGCACCGCCGACCGGTCCGCCCGAGCCGCAGCCACCGCGCCCCCGCGGTTGTTGGAGCCTCGCGCCGACGACCTAGGGTCGTACGGCGATCAGCCAACGGTTGTGGGAAATCACCCGCCGGTCGGGTAGCCACGATCTCGGGTTGACGATCTCGATCCGGTAACCCGCCTCGCATAGCAGCGGAAGGCACTCGTTCTCCGTCGCCAGACCGTGCGTCTCGATGAGCCACGCGCGACATCGGGCAAGCGTGCCCGGTGAGCCGCGAAGCGCCGCCGCCTCGTGCCCCTCGATGTCGAGCTTGACAAAATCGGGCCAGAAGTGGAGCTCAGCGAGGGCATCGAGCGTGAGCGTGCCACTCCTGCCGTCCCCGATCCAGGCGACCTCGACCGCGATCTTGGTATCGAGCCCGTTGCGGGCGCAGTTCTGCTCGATGATCGGCCGTAGCGCAGGGTCGCCCTCGACGGTTATCACGGCAGCACCAGATTCCCTGGCGAACATGAGAGCATCGAGACCGTACTGGGCGCCCACGTCGAAGCAGCGGTCGCCAGGTCTCACGAGCCGGCGGATCCACCGGTTCAGCTCGATCTCGTATAGACCGAGGTACACACGAGCGCTCTCCGGACCGCTCAAACGGAGGCCGCGGGCGGGACCGCTCCAGATACGTCCGTCGCTGGTGAGCGCCGACTTGAGGAACTGCTTCATAAGAGCGCCTCTCTCCAGTCGCAAAGGCACGCATTGGCGACTCGGGCCGCCCAGGAGCTCGAGTTCCAGCTGGGATCCTGTCCACTGTCGCTTACCGCCGAATACAGCACACCCTGGACGGTGGCGCTTGCGTTGTAAATCGGCATATGGTCGGGGGAGCGCCTTTCGTAGCTGCCGGGCCGCCGTATGGGCACGGACCCATAGCTCCTCGGCGGGGAGGCGATCTGCGTCGGACACAGCCCAGCGGGGCAGGCGCCGACGGACCCGAGTGTAGACGCGGAAGGCGTTGGCGTCCGCCGGCACCGAAGCGGGGCCGCCGGACGCGCTGAGTGTAAAGCGACGAGAAGATTGTCGGCAACCACATCTTCGGCGCTGTGTAACTTGGCACAGACAGATTTCGATGCGTTATACGCATTGCGTATAACGCCGTTATTCGCCTAAGTTCGCCGCTAGTCGCCAGTTTCCGGCTGATTTTCGTCGGTTTCGTCATCCCCATCAGCCTCGTTGTCAACAGGCTTGCTCTTGGGATCGACCTTCAGGAAGGCGCGTAGCGCTTCCTCGAAGTCTGCCGGGATCTTTACCGGCTCGTCCCTTTTGTCCTGCTCATCTGGGTTGGCCATGGCTGGGATCTTACGTCCTTACTTCGGAGCATCGGGGGATGACTGGGTTATCCACAGGCGTTGTGGATATGTGTTACAGAAGTGTGGTTAAGTTTTTCGCGCGTCTCCGCGCGCGTTGCCTTCACGCAACGATGTTCAATGGCGCTATAGTGACCCACATGGACCCCGAATTCCTCAGCGTCATCAACTCCCTTCGCAAAAAGCGGGGTGAGACCGCCGCCTTGCTTCAGAAATACGACGACATCATTGCTTCCGTCATTGAGCTTGACCGACTGAGCTATCCGGGGGCCGTAGGCGAGCTTTACAACGACACGCTCAAGCGTCTTGAAGGCATCGGTCACGCCGAAGACTCCTTGGCCCCCAGCGAGGCTCCGCCGACATACGCCCGAGTGCTCGTAAGCGATCATCACCACCTTTATTGGAAGCGGACCAGCGTCAGCGTGCTCTCCAAAGTCAAGTCCCTACTGGACGAAGCGCCGCGGGCATGGACCGCCGCGGAAATCATTGAGCAGTACGACCAGCGGGGCGACCCGGTCCAAGCCGCCGATCCTGCCAACGCGATCCGTACCTCCTTTTCGACTCTGCTCAAAAAGGGCGAGGTCGTGAAGGTCAAGGAAGGCGTCTACCGGAGTGCCAAGTTCGTTGACAAGACCGACGATAGACCTGGCTTTGTGTCAGACGAACAGATCGCAAGGGACCGCGATGACCACTGGCAGCGACTCGTAGAAGCAGGGACAACCGCATAGCGCCTGAAACGCATCGAGGGATCGGCGCCAACCGATCCCTCGACAAGTTCCATATCCCCGCTAAGAGAAAGGAGTTTGAGTGACGACCCTGACGATCATCCTCATCGTGATTATACCGCCATAGCTGGCGCAAGCTGGCTACTTGACAACCTAAGCAGGTAAGTCCCGCGGCGTGGGTAGCCGCGCCGCGGGCGCTGTCTCGGGGGGCGTCTGGCGACTAGATGAGTTTTGGCAACTTCATTCTACGCGGTCCAATCCCGCGGCCCTCCACCCGGTAGTGGGTCAGTTTGACTCGGCCGTTGTTGTTACCGCCAAGCATGGGTGGTGTCCGACGTGGTGATCCTGGTTCGGGCACTCCCAGGGACCGTCCGCTGTCACGGGTTTCGTGTGGGATCTAGGCGATACGGTCCATGACACACCGCAACGAGGCCGGCGGCTCGCGCCATGTCGACGGTGGGGTCATCGGCGGCAGCCCAGACGATGTCCGTGCTCACCCATTCACGGCTCGCTGGTGCTGGCTCGATCTTGTTCTTGATCCACCTCAGGGCCGAGGGTGCCACCTCTCGAGCCAGAGCCGCCGCCCCTCGAATCACTCTCGGCCGAACGGCCCGCGCGCGCTGCTCGGTATCCCCCATCGCTCCGTTGGGGAAGAGCCGGACCATAAGCCTGACCTCACGGAACACCGTGCGGAGAAGGGCGATCAAAGCGGGTGGAGTGAACTCCATGAGGTGGGATGGAGCGAGGAGATGTCCTGCAGGCGAGATAGCCATTGACCACAGCCGGTTCGGGGTGCCCACAAAGCAAACGCCGTCATCGCTAACAGATTCCGCCATCCCTCGCACGTAGGCGAACGGGTCAATGACGTGCTCGAGGACTTCGGAGCTGACAACGAGGTCGTAGGACTTCGGTACGAAAACGTCGGGCAGGGGCTTCACGAGATCCGCCACAAAGAACCGAACGGCAGGGCCGCCGAAGTTCTCGGT
>Ga0182024_10023140_pt1 | contig 11152 bp, 4 predicted proteins | sample P32metaG_FD_120480 | JGI IMG/M metagenome (GOLD analysis project Ga0182024, IMG submission 120480) | Permafrost microbial communities from Stordalen Mire, Sweden - P3-2 metaG (Illumina Assembly) | ecosystem: Environmental > Terrestrial > Soil > Wetlands > Permafrost | place: Sweden: Stordalen... | reverse complement strand
TCGACTACACCTGTCAGTGGCTGACGCGGACCATCGATCTAAACCAGATCGACGGCGTGGACCTGTTTATGAATTATTGGGGATCTCCGCTGATCGCGCATACCATTCTCAGCTTTGACGTGCACGGAGGGGACCACGTCGCCTTCTCCATTGAGACCCGCAAGCAGATGGGGCAACGCTATTCTGCGTTATTGGGATTCTTCCGCCAGTACACACTGATCTCCGTGGTGAGCGAGGAGCGGGACCTGGTGCGACTGCGCACGAATTATCGCCACGGAGAGGACCTGTATCTCTTCCATACGACCGCGACACCGCAGTTCGCGCAATCGCTTTTTCTGAACTACATCGGTTTGACTAACCAACTGCACGATCATCCGGTGTGGTATAACGGCCTGACGCACAACTGCACTACGGAGATCTTCACCCTCAAGAGCATGAAAGGCCAGCCCTGGGACTCGCGGATTCTGCTCAATGGCAAGGCGGACGAAATGGCTTACCAGGACGGCATGCTGGTCTCCGGCGGTCTGCCCTTCAAGGAACTCAAGCAGAGGGCGTGGATCAACCCGGCCGCTCGCGCAGCCAACAACGATCCTGATTTCTCCACACGCATAAGGAAAGACCGGCCAGGATTTTAGGACCAGCGCTACTGCTGGATCTGGGTATCAGCCTTGCTGGGCTTCTGCGTGACTTGCGCCGGTGTGGGGAGCTGCGATGTATCCCAACCACCGCCTAAAGCCTCCACCAGTTCCACCGCACCCGTCATGCGCTCGATCTGCAGACTGGTCAGACTCTGCTGCGTGCCCAACAGAGTGTTCTGCAGCGTAACCACATCAAGATACGGATCGATGCCAGTCTCATACCTGCCCATCTCCAAATTCAGAGCGCTTTGCGCCGAGTCAACCGCCCCACGCTGCTGCTGGATCTGCTGGGAAAGGATGCGGGTTTGGGCGAGATAGTCTTCTACCTGCTGGAAAGCAGTGAGGACGGTTTGGCGGTAGCTGGCGACGTCCGCGGTGTAAATGGCTACGTATTGATGTAGCTCCGCGCTCAGGGCGGCGTTGAAGATGGGTTGAGAGAAGCTTGGGCCAACCGACCAGAAGCGGCTGGGCCAGTCGACGAGATGTTTGAACAAAGAGCTCTCAAATCCGCCAGCGGCAGAGAGCGTGAGGGAAGGAAAGAAAGCGGTATAGGCGACCCCTAGTTCAGCATTGGCCGCAGCCATGGTTCGCTCGGCGGCGGCAACGTCGGGACGGCGCTGCAGCAGCAGAGACGGCATGCCGATGGGAACCGGTGGGGGAGCGGTGGTGATCGGACGGGTGGGAAGGGAGAACGCGGAAGCCGGTTTACCAATTAGTACGGCGATTGCGTGCTCGTACTGCGCGCGTAATATGCCCAAGTTCGTCATTGCAGCCTGAGCTTGCTGAAGAGTGCTTTGCGCTTCCACCACGGAGATTTTGTCGCCCACGCCCGTCTCGTACTGTGCTTGGGTAAAATCCAGCGACTTTTGATCGGCGGCCACGGTTTCGATGTAAAGCTTGATAAGAGCGTCCTGTCCGCGTATCTCGAAGAAGAATTCGGCAAGGCTGGCCTGTTCGACGAGCCTCTCGTTCTCCAGATCCGCGGCGCTGACCTGGGCGGAATACTGCGCCTCGCGGACTTCATTGCGGATTCTGCCAAAGAGATCCGGTGTCCAGGAGACATCCAAAGGCAGCGCGTAGATTTGCGTCGTCTTTCCAGGGTTGGCCGTGGTGCTGGCCGGCCCAAGATTTCCAGAGGAACGCGATCGGCTGTAAGAGGGGCCGATACTTACTGTGGGAAAGTACTGCGCGCGGGCCTCGCCCACGAGTGCGCGAGCCTCCATGAAGTTCTCGAAGTACTGCTTGATGTTCTGATTATCGATATTGAGCTGGCCTTCCAGGTCGTTCAGCTCGGGGTCGTTGAAGATTGCCCACCAGTCCCCGCGAATTTTGGCGTCGGCAGGTTGAGCCACGGTCCAATTTCCATTGTCCTGCGGTCCATTGCCTTGAGACTGCGACGTATCAGGAGACGGCGCGGGGCTCGCGGGTGGCGCTTCCTTGAAGGCTGGAGGCGGCTGAATCACCGGTGGATGGTACTTCGGGCCCACGGTGCAGCCGGTCACGATGCCGCACAAAAGCACGCCGCTAAGCCAGCCAAGCTGGTTTCGCCGATTCGTTGCTGTCGTTTTCTCCATAGAAGCTTTCCACCACACTTACAGTAGTGCTTTAAACGGCTCCTTCAGGGCTGGCCGAGAAGGTGTCGTGATGTTTTCCGAGCGCTCGCAACCGCAAGCGGTCCATATATAGGTAGATGACCGGCGTGGTATAGAGCGTGAGCATCTGGCTGACGATCAAGCCGCCGACAATGGTGATGCCCAACGGGCGCCTCAGCTCCGAACCGGTGCCCGTCCCAAAGGCCAGCGGAACGGCACCAAAAAGCGCGGCCAGCGTAGTCATCATGATGGGCCGGAAGCGCAGCATACAGGCCTCAAAGATCGCGTCTGTGGTGCTCTTGCCGTGCTCTCGCTCGGCAACCAACGCAAAGTCGATCATCATAATCGCATTTTTCTTGACCAGCCCGATGAGCAACACAATGCCAATGATGGAGATGACGTTGAGGTCATTCTTAAAGACCAACAGAGCCAGCATGGCGCCGACGCTTGCCGGAGGCAAGGTGGAGATGATGGTCAGAGGATGCACCAGGCTCTCATACAACATGCCCAGAACAATGTACACAGCGAGCAGAGCCGTAGTTACCAGGATGGGCTCGGTGGCCAGCGACTGTTGGTACGCCTGCAGGGTTCCGGCGAAAAATCCGCGGATGGTGGAGGGCATCCCGAGCCTGGTTTGCAACTCGCTGATGGCCAGCGTCGCATCGCTGAGAGACAGACCAGGAGCAAGATTGAACGAGACCGTCACCGAAGGGAAGACGCCGGTATGGTTGACCTGCAAAGGCGTGGTGCTGGGGCGGAAGGTACTGACGGCACGGATGGGTGTGACGCCGGTAGCGGTAGCTCTCGGATAGGTATAGTTCAGTCCTGCGGGAGACTGCCAGTATTGGGGCGCTACCTCCAGCACAACGTAGTACTGGTTCAATTGGGTATAGATCACCGACACTTCGGCTTGGCCAAATGCGTCGTAGAGGGCTGTATCGAGCGACTGTGAGGTGAGTCCCAGGCGGGCGGCGGAGGTGCGGTCATAGGTCAGCATCTCCTGCAGGCCGCCATTCTGCTGATCGGAATTAACATCCTGAAAGCCGGGGAGGGTCTTCATCTGGTTTTGCAATATGGGGCCCCATTTTGCCAGGTCAGCCACATTGTCCGATTGCACGGTGTATTGATAGAGGGCATTGCTTCCCCGGCCGCCGATGCGCAGATCCTGCGCGGCCTGCAGGAAGGCTGAGGCCACGGGTAAGCGGTTCATTTTTGGACGCAGACGGTTGATCACCTCCATGGCGCTCACTTTGCGAACATCGAGCGGTTTGAGGGCGACGTACATAAATCCCCCATTGCTGGAGCCCTGGCCGCCGGTGTAGGAAATCACATTGGCCACCGCCGGGTCAGCCTTGACCACCTTGACCAAAGCTCTGACCGAAGCGTCCATAACGGGGAAGGACGCGTCCTGAGGTCCCTGCAGGCCGCCCACCAGGGCTCCGGTGTCCTGCTGGGGGAAGAAGCCCTTAGGGATTTTGATGATCAGTACCACGTTCAGGATAATGGTCAACAACAGCACCACCAACATCAACCCTGAATTGTCCAGCACCCACAATAAGGAGTGCCGGTAGAAATTGAGCATCCCGTCAAAAAACCTTTCGCTGGCCCGGTAAATAGCCCCGTGCTTTTCTCCGCCGTGCGCTTTGAGCAAGTGGGCGCACATCATGGGAGTCGTGGTCAGAGAAATCACCATGGACACAATGATGGCCGTGGATAAGGTCACGGCAAACTCACGGAAAAGCCGGCCTACAATTCCGCCCATCATCAGCAGCGGAATGAACACGGCAATCAGCGATGTGCTCATGGTCAGAACCGTGAAGCCAATCTCCTGGGCGCCCTTGAGTGCTGCCTCGGCCGGGGGCATACCCAGTTCCAGGTAACGGGAGATATTCTCCATGACCACAATGGCGTCATCCACCACGAAGCCGGTGGAGATGGTCAGAGCCATCAGGGAGAGGTTGTCCAGGCTGTAGTCCAGCAGATACATCACCGCGAAGGTGCCGATCAGGGAGACGGGCACGGCGACGCTGGGAATGAGGGTGGCGCGGGCATTGCGCAGGAATACAAAGACGACCAGAATCACCAGCATGACGGAGATGACCAGCGACGATTCCACGTCATGCAACGAAGCTTTAATGGTGGTGGTGCGGTCAAGAACGACGGTTGCCTTAATGCCTTTGGGCATGACCGCTTGCAGAAACGGAAGCTGCGCGCGGATGCGCTCGTTGGTCTGGATGATATTGGCGCCCGGCTGGCGGAAGATAATGACGCCGATCGAGGGAATGCCATTCAGGTAACCCGCGGTGCGAACGCTGGCCGCCGAATCCTGCACGTTGGCGACGTCGGAAAGGTGCACCGCAAGCCCATTGTGAGTACCGACGATCAGAGGCCTGTATTGATTGGCCTTTCGGATCTGATCGTTGGTGATGATATCCGCGGTCACAGCGCCGTCGGAAAATTGCCCCCGCGCAATGTCGGAATTCTGCAGGCTCAGCAGCGACTGAATACCCGCCAGCGTGACTCCATAATGGTTCAACTGCGTAGGATTTACATCGACCCGTACAGATGGATAGGCGCCGCCACCGACGCCTACCTGTCCTACGCCCTGAATCTGGGAGAGTTTCTGCTCCATGATGGTCGACGCAGCGTCATACATGGTTTCGCGGTCGTACTTGTCCGAGGTCAGACCCAGAATCATGATGGGCGCGTCGGCCGGGTTGACCTTGCGATAGCTTGGATTGGACGGCAGGTTGGCGGGCAGATACGTCCTGGCCGCATTGATGCCCGCCTCTACATCGCGCGCGGCAGCGTCAATGTTGCGGCTCAAGTCGAACTGCAGCGTCACGCTGGTGCTTCCCAATGCGCTCTGCGAGGTCATTTCGGTAACGCCGGCGATGTGGCCGAATTGCCGCTCCAGGGGGGTGGCCACCGAGGAGGCCATAATCTGCGCGCTGGCTCCCGGTAAGCCGGCCGAAACCGAAATGGTGGGAAAGTCGACCTGGGGCAGCGGAGAGACCGGCAGCACGTTGAAAGCGATTCCGCCGGCGATGGCGATCGCTACCGTCAGCAGGGTTGTGGCCACCGGCCGCCGAATGAAGGGAGCGGAGATGCTCATGCTTCACCTGCCGGCTGCGGCTCAGGGCCTGCGCCGGATCTTCTGCCCGCGCTTGAGAACCTTTGCGACAGGTTGTCGAAGAAGATGTAGATCACAGGCGTGGTGTAGAGGGTGAGCACCTGGCTCAATAACAATCCGCCAACCATCGCGATACCGAGAGGCCGGCGCAACTCCGAGCCGATACCGGAGCCAACGGCCAGCGGGATTCCGCCCAGCAACGCGGCCATAGTGGTCATCATGATCGGGCGAAAGCGCAGCAAGCTGGCCTCGTAGATCGCGTCGGTCGAGCTCAGGCCGCGCTGGCGTTCCCCTTCCAGGGCGAAATCGACCATCATGATGCCATTCTTTTTAACGATGCCGATGAGCAGGATGATGCCGATGATCGCCACCACGCTCAGATCCTGTTTAAACAGGATGAGCGAAAGCAATGCGCCCACGCCGGCCGAAGGCAGGGTGGAAAGGATGGTGATGGGGTGGACGAAGCTTTCATAGAGCACGCCGAGAACGATATATACCGTGACCAGGGCGGCAAGGATCAGTAGGGCCTCATTGGAGAGGGAGTTCTCGAAGGCCGCGGCGGTTCCCTGGAAGCTGGCTTGCACGCTAGGCGGTAGATCCAAATCCTTAACCACTTTATTGATGGTATCGATGGCCCCACCAAGCGCAGCATTCCCCGCCAGGTTGAAAGAAACGGTAACCGACGGAAACTGGCCCTGATGATTGATGGATAAGGCTTCGGTGCCCGGTTGCATGTGGGTGAAGGCGCCTAAGGGGACGGCATTGCTGGGGATGGAACTCGTGTTGGTGTTGGATGAGCTCGCGCCGGTGGTGCTGATGCTGGCGGCTAAGGCATTCTGTGGCGGCGTCAGCACTCCGGATGAGGGAGTGTAGAGAGTGGGCGCGGTGATGGCATTGGACCCGGCCGTGGCCGAGGATGAGGCGGAGTAGGATGTGCTGGCCGCTGCTCCGCTGGTCCCCGACGCTGCGTTGGACTGAATGTACATTTTGTTCAGCTTGCCTGGATCTTTCTGGAATTGTGGCTGGGCTTCCAGGATCACGTGATACTGGTTGAGCTGCGTGTACATGGTGTTGATCTGGCGCTGGCCGAAGGCATCGTAGAGGGTGTTGTCCACGGTGGAGGGAGCCAGACCCAGGCGTGACGCGGTCACCCGGTCGATCGCCAGCGAGACTGTCAAGCCGCCAGTCTGCTGATCGGTGGCCACGTCTTCCAACTCAGGCGATTGCTTCAGCTTCTCCACCAACCGGTTGGACCAGAGATCCAGCTCATTAACGTCCGGGTCCTCGAGCGTGTATTGGTACTGCGTGCGGCTCACCCGGTCATCGACGGTGATGTTTTGCACCGGCTGCATGTACAGCTTGATGCCGTTGACCTGGGCCAGGCTTGTGTTGAGGCGGCGAACGACGTCTGCAGCGCTGAGGTCGCGCTGATCAAGCGGCTTGAGGTTGATCGACATGCGTCCGCTGTTCAGCGTCGTATTGGTGCCGTCGGCGCCGATGAAAGAAGACAAACTCTGCACCGCGGGGTCCTGGAGGATGACTTTGGCCAGCTCTTGCTGCGCCTTAGTCATAGCGGCAAAGGAGATGGAGGCCGGCGCCTGCGAGATCCCCTGGATCACGCCCGTGTCCTGCACCGGGAAAAACCCCTTGGGAATAATGATGTAGAGGTAAATGGTAAGGATCAATGTGCCCAGGGCTACCAGCAAGGTGAGGGTCTGGAACCGTAAGATCACCTTGAGCGTGCGGCCATAGAACGCGATCATCCGTTCAAAAACACGTTCCGATGCCTGATAAAACCGGCCCTGTTTCTCCTGCGGATTGTGGCGCAGAATGCGCGAGCACATCATCGGGGTAAGGGTCAGCGAGACCACGGCGGAGATGATGATGGTGACGGCGAGGGTAACGGCAAACTCACGGAATAGGCGGCCCACCACGTCGCCCATGAAGAGCAAGGGGATGAGCACGGCGATCAGCGAGACGGTGAGGGACACAATCGTGAAGCCGATTTGCTCCGCGCCTTCGAGAGCCGCCTGCATTGGCGAATGGCCTTCTTCAAGGTAGCGGGAGATGTTCTCGATCATGACGATGGCATCATCCACGACGAAACCGGTAGAGATGGTCAACGCCATCAGCGAAAGGTTGTCGAGGCTGTACCCCAACGCATACATGGCGCCAAAGGTGCCGACAATCGACAAAGGTACAGCGACGCTGGGAATGATGGTTGCGTACAGGTTGCGTAGGAAGACGAAGATCACCATCACCACCAGGGCGACGGTCAGCATGAGTTCGAACTCAACATCCGCTACCGAAGCCTTGATGTCAGTAGTGAGATCGGTAAGCGTAGTGATTTCGATGCCGGAGGGCAGATTGGCCTGGAGCTGCGGCAGCAGCAACTGAATGCTTCTGACTACGCTGATGGTATTGGCGCCGGGTTGCCGTTGGACGTTGAGAATCACAGCCGGTGTGAGGTTCATCCAGGCCGCTTGTTTGGTGTTCTCCACCCCGTTCACGACCTGGGCCACATCGTGGAGAAATACGGGGGCGTTGTTCCTGTAGGCGATGACGACGTCTTTGTAGTCAGAGCTGGTGACCAACTGATCGTTGGCGTCGATCTGATAATCCTGGCGAGGCCCGTCAAAGTTGCCCTTGGCCTGATTGACACTGGCAGCAACCAGCGCGGTTCGTACCGCTTCCATATCGATGCCGTACGATTCCAACTGTGCCGGATTCACCTGAATGCGCACCGCCGGCTTCTGGCCGCCACTGATGCTTACCAAACCAACGCCGCTGAGCTGCGAGATCTTCGGCGCCAGGCGGGTATCGACCAGATCCTCGACCTGGGAGAGGGGAAGCGTCTTGGAGGTAATCCCCAGTGTGAGCACGGGTGCGTCGGCCGGATTGGTTTTACTGTAGATCGGCGGCGCGGGCAGATCTGAAGGCAGGAAGCTCTGCGCGGCGTTGATCGCCGACTGGACCTCTTCCTCCGCCACGTCGATGCTGAGCGCGAGATTGAACTGCAGCACCACCACGGACGTAGCGCCGGAGCTGGTGGAGGTCATCTGGCTCAGACCCTGCATCTCGCCGAATTGCCGTTCCAACGGGGCGGTCACCGTGGTGGCCACCACGTCCGGGCTGGCTCCGGGATAGAAGGTAAGCACCTGAATCGTCGGGTAATCGACCTCAGGCAGCGCGGAGACCGGCAACTGCGTGTAGGCGACAATACCTACGAGCATGATCGCGGCCATCAGCAACGAGGTTGCCACCGGCCGCAAAATAAATGGGCGAGACGGACTCACGGTGCATTGCTCTCATTGTTGGAGGGAAGAAGCTTTTGCTTCGAGATGGTGATCTTGGAGCCGTCCTGCAGTTTCTCAAAGCTACTGTCGGCGAGTACATCTCCGGCGTTGAGTCCTTCTACCGCGGTCGTTCCGGATTCAGTCACTCCCGGCTTGACATCATGAATGTGCGCGACGCCGTTTTGAATCAAAAAGACGTAGGAGGTGTCTCCATTGTGCTGGATGGTAGACGAAGGGATCAGGATCTGATTCTGCAGGGTATTCAGCAGCAAGCGGGCATTCACGAACAGATTCGGGAAAAGCACGTTGTCCTTGTTATCGTAGACCGCGCGCAGTTTTAGCGTACCTGTCGTAGTGTCGATCTGATTATCAGTGCTTTCGAGTTTTCCTGATGCCAGCTTGGTCTGCTCGGAGCGATCATACGCATCGACTGCGAGGGGCTTGCCCAGGCGCATCTGTTGTTGCAGCTGGCCCACATTGTCTTCGGGAATCGTGAAAACTACGGTGATCGGTTGTAATTGTGTGATGACCACCAGAGGAGTTGCGCTCGAGGCTACGGCCAGGTTGCCGGGATCGACCAGACGCAGACCTACGCGGCCGGAGATGGGCGAGGTAATGTTCGTAAAGCCCAGTTGGACCTGGTCATACTGCAAAGTCCCCTGATCGGCTTTGACGGTCCCCTGGTCCTGCAGAACGATCTTCTCCTGATCGTCGAGCGTTTGTTTAGGTATCGAATTGCGTGCCCAGGCGTCCTGATAGCGCTTCAAATCCATCTCAGCCTGGGCCAGCAGATTGGTGTCGCGTTCGAGCGCTCCCTGGGCTGAGAGCACCTGGGCTTGGTAAGGCCGCGGATCGATCTGCACCAGCGGCTGGCCCCGCTGCACGAATTGACCTTCGCGATAGCGAACCTGGCTAATTAAACCGGTGACCTGGCTGACCATGGTATCCGTATGAACCGGAGTGACCGTGCCGATAGCGTCGAGGTAAACACCGATGCTGCCTTGTTTTGCGGTCGCGACGCTGAGGTTGACCGTACCCCCCATAGCCGCTCGCCTGCCGCCGCCGGATGCGGCCGGCGCCTGGCGGTGGTGCAGGACCCACCAGAAGAGGAGGCCGAAAGCGATCAGGATAATAAGCCAGACCAGGAGACGAATTCCGCCGGAACGTTTCGGAGGGGGTAGTTGGTGCTCCGGCCCGATGTGCGGATCAGTCGTGCGCGGCTCCGGTTGGTCGTGTCTGTTTCGGGTGTCGCGAATGTCGTCTTGCATCAATTAACCTGGCGTCCTTTGCGGTCTTTGCTGTTGCTGCTGCCGTTGCGGCCTTCGCTCCAGCCGTTTTGCCAGCCAGGCAAGGCAAAGGCGATTCATGGATGGGCAACGGCACGCAAGCGCGGATGCTGATGCAACGGTCGATGACGTACCCAGCCAAGGAAGACAGATCGGTATCGAAACGGTGGCTGTGCCCGGCAGCCATCAAACATAAACCTTGCGGCAAAGTCCCTTGAGAGGCCGCCCGCCTGGGGGCGGAAAGCGCGAAAATTCTTTGGCACCGTAAAAGTAGACGAGAGAGACGCCTAATGAGACGCATGCACTCACTCGGTGCTCTCTGTTGAGAATAACGCAGGCGGGGATCCTGGGAAAGCCGTTCGGGAATTCGGGGCCCGGGGGCTGTGGGTTCGCACCAGGGACGTGGGGCGATGATAATCTTCCCACCGCTTTCCCAGAATGGTTCCGCAACGCTAACCGGCAAGCGACGGTCACATGGAAACGAAGGTGGTTCGCCCACCTGCAGGGTGAAGAAGCCGACTACTCAGCTAAGGCCGGGCACTCGGGTCCGGTGGGAATTCATTCTTCCGCGGTCAGGAATTTGCATTAAGATCAGCCGGCGTGTGATTTGGTTTTGATTCCCAACTTAGCCTTAAGGCACTTACTTACTAAAGCAGTTAATCGTGAACCATGCTGAGCCGGTAAATAGCCCCGAAAAAGTTTCCCATATGCGGCTCCGGCAAACTAGACGAGACCCCCGGCTTGGCCGGGGGTCTCGTCGATTGTCTGTGTAGATTCGCTGATCGAGCAAGCAAGCTCTGGCAGCGTCTTGCCATTCGTTCCGCCCGGAACCCTTTAGCTTGCGGCGGGTTCTTTCTTGACTGTCACCGCGGCGGCAGCGGCCTTCTTCTGGCTCTTCACTTTAGCCCAACGCTTGCGCTGAGCGTCGGCGATAGCCTTACGGGCCTTGGCACTCAGTTTCCGGCGTGTCTTTGCCTTGGGAAGCAAGGCGGGGGAAGGGGTGGTCGCGCTCTTGCTGACAGGCGTTCTGGCGGCGTCCGTGAGGATAGCGCGTGCCTGGCGAAGCTTCGCGATCTCTTCATCAATGGCGTTCAATATTTGGTCGTTCAATTTGTTCCTTTCGAGGGTGGAGGGGGAGGAGGTAAAAACATAACTAGCGCTCCTAGGAAAGAATAGCAGGTTAGCTGCCCGGCGATTCTCCATTGTG
>Ga0182024_10023139_pt1 | contig 11152 bp, 8 predicted proteins | sample P32metaG_FD_120480 | JGI IMG/M metagenome (GOLD analysis project Ga0182024, IMG submission 120480) | Permafrost microbial communities from Stordalen Mire, Sweden - P3-2 metaG (Illumina Assembly) | ecosystem: Environmental > Terrestrial > Soil > Wetlands > Permafrost | place: Sweden: Stordalen... | reverse complement strand
ACATGGCATCACGGCCTCCAGTGGGACGCATACGCTTGAGATCGCGTTGCGCGCGTTGGGCATCGGGCCAGGGGACGAAGTGGTCACTGTGCCGTTTACCTGGATCAGCACCGCCGAGGTCATTGCCTTGGTGGGCGCGCGGCCCGTCTTTGTCGATATTGAGCCGGACACTTACAATATCAATGTGGACATTCTGCCGGCAGCCATTACCTCGCACACCAAAGCGATTTTGCCCGTCAGCTTGTTCGGCCAAATGCCCGATTACGACCGGATTAACGCCCTGGCGGCGCGACATGGATTGCCGGTCATCGAGGACGCCGCCCAAAGCTTTGGCGCCGAGCAGCGCGGACGCAAAAGCGGAGGCGTGACGACCATCGGCAGCACCAGTTTTTTTCCAGCCAAGCCCTTGGGATGCTTCGGGGAGGGTGGGGCGCTGTTCACCGACGATGACCACCTGGCCGAGCAAATGAAGGCCATCCGCAATCACGGCGGGCTTCGTCGCCATCATCATACCTTGCTGGGCACCAATGGGCGGTTCGACACGATTCAGGCGGCCGTGCTGCTTGCCAAGCTGCCGCATTTCCAGCGGGAGGTTCAGGAGCGCGGAAGAATCGGGGCGCGTTATTCGGCGGCGTTGCAAGGTTCTTGCACCGTGCCGGCGGTGGCGCCGGGTAATACTCACGTCTATGCCCAATACACCATCCGCGTGCCGGAACGCGACCTAGTGGCGGAGCGGCTCAAGAATATGGGCATTCCCACGGCAGTCTATTATCCCAAATGCCTGCATGAGCAGCCCGTGTTTTCCAAGCTCGGTTACAATTGGGGCGACTTCCCGGAGTCTGAAAAGGCGTCGCGCGAGGTTCTGAGCCTGCCGATGCACCCATTCCTGGGTCCGGACCAGCAGGACAGAATCGTCCGTGCTGTCCAAAACCGCTAACCGCTCCATCCACGCCTTCCGGAGGCGTTGAGCAATCGCGGCGCCACCTTCTCATGTTGAGCAACTCAATATAGTACAGGCTCAAGCGGTTGTTGCCGCTTTACCTTCGGCCCGCCATTCGGCGCTGGTTTGCCTTGCGCAACCCCTGAAGCAGCACTACTCTCGCTCACCCGCAATCGAATGAGTTCACCAAGTGGTATTGCGCAAAAGCCGTCTCTCCCTCCGGGGCGAGTCGCCGTGGTGCTGTATTCTTACTACTTGTCTGACCCTCGTCCGCAGCGGGAGACGGAAGCCCTGGCTGAGGCGGGCATGGAGGCAGACGTGATTTGCCTGCGCCGCGACAGCAGCGAGCCTGCCTTTGAAAAGGTCAACGGCGTGAATATTCATCGTGTTGCTCTGACGCATCAACGCCGCGGGCATGGCGGATACGTCCTGCGCTACGGCTATTTCTTTTTGTGCGCGTTTTGGCGTTTGGCGGTTTGGAGTCTGCGCGGCAATCTCAAATTGGTGCATGTTCACAATATGCCTGACTTCCTGGTATTCACAGCCCTGGTGCCCCGCCTGCGGGGAGCAAAGATTATCCTGGATCTGCACGATCCGATGCCGGAATTGTACTCCGGCATCTACCCCGCGCCAAAGAAGCATTTCATTTACCGGCTGCTGTGCCGGATCGAGCGCTGGAGCATTGCCTTCGCGGACAAAGTCCTGACACCCAACATCGCCTTCAAAGACCTTTTCGCCGCGCGCAACCAGGCAGCGCACAAGGTGGAGATTGTCATGAACTCGCCGAGACCGACCGTTTTCGACGCGGAGAAATACGAGACTCCGGTCCGCCCGCCCGGCCAAGCGTTCACGCTCATGTACCACGGCTTGCTGGTGGAGCGCCATGGATTGGATTTGGCCATCGACGCGGTGGCAAGGCTCAACAGAGAGGCTCCGGGCCTGAAGTTGGAGATTTACGGTGATCGGACCGAGTATGTCGAACGGATTATGCGCCAAGTTGACGAGCGGAACATCCGGGAGTTCGTTCACTTTCATGGCTACAAATCACAGACCGAGATCGCCCAGGCCATTGTTGGCATCGACCTGGGTGTGATTCCCAACCGGCTCAATGATTTTACCAACATCAACTTTCCGACCCGCATTTTCGAGTACCTCGCCATGAACAAGCCCGTCATGGTGCCGCGCACCAAAGGCGTCACCGATTATTTTGGCGAAGACGAAATCTTGTTCTTCCAGGCGGGCGACGTGGACGACATGACCGAGAAGCTGGCCTGGGCCTACCATCATCCGTCCGAACTGCAGGCCATGATGGAACGGGGCCGCGAAGTTTATCGCCGAAACTCGTGGCCCTTGCAGGAAAGGCACCTGCTGGATGTGGCGGACAGCCTGCTTCGTCCGGTTCGACTTGGGAATGGCGCGTGAGAAAAACATGGCGCCATTTTCGCTTTGGGACGTTTCGTTAACTGGATTTGATGCCATATCACTTCGTCGCCGCCTCTGGAAAACACTGATCTTATTGTGACGATGATAGAGCTTTCAAATGACACCGCCGCCAAGGTGCTGCCGGTCATCAACAATAGTTTGGACAAGGTGGAGGCTTGGGTCGAAAAGCAGAACTACAAAGGCTACGAACCTTTCGATGGACTGTCCTCCTGGTGTCGTCCGCTGACATTCGGCAATCTCCTGGGGGAACGGCTGCTCCAGCAATTGGTCCGGCAATCACCCATCAATTTGCGTCCTCTGATGGGCGTGACCAAAAAGGAATCGACCAAGGGCCGAGGTTACATGGCGGCGGGCTACTTGCTGCGCTATCGCACAACGGGCGGACAACCGTTTTTGGACAAGGCGGCTGCTTGCCTGGATTGGCTAGACAAGAACAAGGCGCCCAGATTCCAGGACCATAGTTGGAGCAATTATTTTGATTTTTCCAGCCGCGCCGGCAAATATACGCGGCACGATCCGATTATCGTGTGGACCAGTCTCATCGGCCACTCTTATTTGGACGCCTTTGACTTGACGGGTGAGGACCGATGGCTGCAAATCGCCGACAGCGCCTGCCGTTGGATCGTCCGTTTGCCGCGGGAAAAAACCAAATCCGGTGATTGCCTTAGCTACCTGTCTTTTACGCAGGAGTCGATCCACAACGCCAACATGCTGGGCGCCGGCCTGCTCGCGCGCGCAGCCAAACACACCGGCAATGCTGAATATGTGAGCGTCGCCCGTTCCGCCATGCTTTACAGTTGCTCCCGCCAGTTGCCCAACGGTGCCTGGTGGTACGCCGAGGAACCCAAGTATCAGTGGGTCGATAACTTTCACACCGGCTACATCCTCGACAGCCTCAAGCATTACCTCGACGCGACTGGAGATGAAACCTGGCGCAAGAACCTCCAGGATGGGCTGCGGTTCTACAAAGCCAATTTTTTCGAAGCCGATGGCTGCCCCAAGTACTACCACAATTGCCACTATCCCACGGACATTCAGTGCGCCGGCCAGGCGATAGAGACGTTGGCTGCGTTTTCGAAGCTGGACTCGTCGTGTCTCGACCTTGCGGTCAAAGCCGCCCTTTGGATTATTGAGAACATGCAAGATCAGGACGGTCATTTTTATTATCGAATCTACCCGCTCATCAAAGCCAAGACCGCCATGCTGCACTGGGGGCAGGGGACCATGTACAAGGGCTTGGCACAATTGGCCGGCAAACTCCAGCGGGCCTGCGCCACGCTACCGTCGCACATCGGGTGACGCAGCGCAAAAGGAGCTTCCCCGCGTCATGCCAAGCCATCCTCTTAAATACGTCCTGATGACAGCCGCGCGCAACGAGGAAGCCTTCATCGGGCAAACGATCCGTTCCGTCGTGGCTCAAACAGTGCTCCCGGCGAGCTGGATGGTGGTGAGTGACGGTTCAACGGACCAGACCGACAACATCGTCAAACGGTACGCGGCGCAATATGACTGGATTCATCTGCTGCGCAGGCCCGAGCACCGCGAACATCAATTCGCGGCCAAGGCGCATTGCCTCCGCGCGGCGTGGGAAACGTTGCAGCCGCTGGCTTTCGACGTCATCGGCAATCTCGATGCCGATGTCACTTTCGAGCCCGAATATATGGCGTTTCTTCTGGATAAGCTGACGGGTGACCTGCGCCTGGGCGTGGTTGGAACGAGGTTCATGGAGAATTCCCGGCAAGTGTACGATTACAGATTCATGAACGAACAGCACGTCTCCGGCGGTTTTCAGATTTTTCGCCGGGCTTGCTTTGAGGAAATCGGCGGTTATTTGCCAATGCAAAGCGGTGGAGAAGATTGGGCCGCGGTGACATCCGCGCGCATGAAGAGTTGGCGCACGCAAAGCTACACCGAAAAGCTCTTCGTACATCATCGGCCTATGGGCATCAACGGCCAGTCGCGGCGGAGTATTCAATGGCGTCAAGGCGAGCGAGATTATTTGACAGGCAGCCATCCGCTCTGGCAATTGTCCAGGTCTGCCTACCAAGTTTCCAAAAAGCCGTATATCGTTGGCGGCCTCTGTCTTCTGTTTGGTTTTGCTTGGGCCTTTCTGCGTCGGGTTGAAAGGCCCGTGCCCAAGGAATTGATGGTCTTCCATCGCTCGGAACAAATGGCGCGGTTACGCAAGCTCCTGCCGCTTGGGTCAAAGCGCTCCCAACCGGAGTTGCCGCAGCGCGGCGCATCCGTCCGATAAGGCTGGCCCGGCTTTGAAAGAACGTCCCAACTTGTGAGAACGGAGGGAGCAATCTCCCTTGCCGCGATGGCTGTCAGTGAATGGGCGCTGGTCACGGGCGCCGGCGGTTTCATCGGCGTCAGGGTCGTCGAATCGCTTCTGAAGCGCGGTTGGAAAAACATACGCTGCTTCGTCAGGCCGTCCAGCGACGTGGCCGCGCTGAAACTCCTGCTGGGGCAGTATCCCGCCGCCCATGTTCACATTATTTCCGGCAACTTGCTCTCGCGTGAGGATTGCGCCGCCGCGGCCAAAGACGCCCGGATTGTTTTTCATCTTGTCACTGGCCGGGGCAAATCTTTTCCCGGATGTTATCAGAATTCCGTGGTCACGACCCGGAATTTGCTGGATGCCTTGGTCGCGGAGCGCGCCGTGGTCCGCTTCGTGAATGTCAGCACTTTCGCCGTGCATTCCAACATGAATCTCAAACGAGGCGGAGTGCTGGACGAGAGCTGTGAAATTGAACCTAATCTGGAAGAGAGATACGACGCGTATGTCTATGCCAAGCTCAAGCAGGATGAATTGGTCATGGCCTACCACCAACAACACGGCCTGCCTTGCGTCACCGTTCGGCCCGGCATTGTGTTCGGTCGTGGCAAGAAGGCGATTCCAGGCGCGGTGGGAATCGATACTTTTGGCTTTTTTCTCCACCTCGGCGGCGGCAACCGGCTTCCGCTGACTTATGTGGATAATTGCGCCGATGCCATTGTTCTGGCGGGTCTGGTCGAAGGAGTCGAAGGCCAGACTTTCAACGTCGTTGACGATGATCTTCCTACCAGCCGCTACTTTTTGCGACAATATAAGCAGGAGGTCCGGAACTTCCGCTCCATCGCTGTCCCTTATTCGTTGTTCTATCTTTTTTGCCATTTATGGGAACGCTATGCCAGAAGTTCACAGAGACAACTTCCTCCGGCCTTTAACCGGCGTTTTTGCGCCTTCATGTGGAAACGCCATCGCTTCTCGAATCAAAAGCTCAAGGATAAGCTGGGCTGGAAACCCGCGATTCCCATGACCGATGCTCTCCAACGCTATTATGCCTACCAGAGGAACGGCGGCAGCCACGCATGATCAAGGCGGCGCTCATTGGCTGTGGCATGGTGGCCGACCAGCACATGGCGCAAATCCAGAGGGTTCCCGGCGCTCAGATGGTCGGAGTCTGCGACGCCGAGCCTCTCATGGCCCGGCAACTGGCCGATCGGTTCCATGTGCCAAACTGCTTCTCGGATGTCTCCGAAATGTTAAAGCAGGCGCGGCCGGACGTCGTGCATATCGCGACGCCGGCGCAAACGCATTTTCCGCTGGGCAAACTTTGCCTGGACGCCGGATGCCATGTCTATATGGAGAAACCGTTCACCGTCACCGCCCCGCAGGCCGAGGAACTGCTGGGTCTCGCGCAAAGCAAGGGCCTGAACATGACCGTCGGCCATAATCTCCAGTTCAATCCCGAGGCGATGCGGATGCGTGAGCTGGTGAAGAGCGGATTCCTGGGAGGGTCGCCCGCCCACATCGAGTGCATGCAATGCTTCAGCCACGACGATCCTACCTACGGGAAGGCGCTTTTGGGGGACCGCACGCATTGGATCCGATCCCTGCCTGGATCTCTGCTGCAGAACCTCATCAGTCACGGCCTGGCCAAAATCGCCGAATTCCTGCCCGCCGACCGGCCCACCGTGATCGCCCACGCTTACTCCAGCCCGTATCTCAAGAACCTCGGGCAGACGGATGTGGTTGATGAGTTGCGGGCGATGATCTATGCCGGCGACCAGACCACCGCCTACTTCACGTTTTCAACGCAACTCGGCGCCGGCAATAATCAGATTTGGCTTTATGGCAAGAAAGCCTCGCTCCTGGCGGATAGCACCAATCGCATGCTGGTTCCAATCGAGCAGACTGGCTACAAAAGCTATCTGCGGTTTTTTCTCACGCCGCTGACTTATGCCCGAGAGTACCGCCGAAACTCGTGGCACAATGTCAAACGGTTTCTGAAGAAGGATTTTCACATGGACTACAGCATGAAGATGCTCATCCAATCCTTTTATCAATCGATCCAGGATAAAACGCCACCGCCGATCCCTTATCGAGAAATTCGGACCACAGCCTGGATGATGGACGACATATTCGCCCAGATCCGCAAAACCTCCTGACGCTGCGCGCTGGCCATGCCGATCACGATTCATACAGACTGCCGCTACTACAAAGGGAGCATGCCCTGTGTCTTCCACAAAGAGGAGGGCAGGCTCTGTGACGACTGCGCCGACTACGATCCCATTCGCGCCCGGATTCTGATCATCAAGCTCGCCGCTATCGGCGATGTGCTCCGCACCACCAGCATCTTGCCGCCGTTGAAAGCGAAGTATGCCGGGGCCGAGATAACATGGATCACCAAAGCCGCCGCCGCGCCTTTGCTCACGAATAATCCCTTGGTGGATCGCGTCCTCACAGTCGAGGAGGATTATCTGGCCTACCTGAAAAACGAATCGTTCTCGGTCGGGATTTGCCTGGATGCAGACCAGCAAAGCGCCACCATCCACAGCGTCGCGCAATGCGAAGTGCGGCTCGGCTTCGTGGCCGATGCGGCGGGCAAGGTTCAACCCGCCAACGACGCGGCCAGGGAATGGTGGCTCATGGGTGTCAACGACAGCCTGAAAAAGCAAAACCGCAAGACCCATCAACAGATTATGTATGAGATTTGTGGTTTGCCGCTGCCCACCGTCCCGCCCAGCCTGCATCTGAACGATGACCACGAATTATTCGTCCATGATTTGCGGGAAAAATCGTCGTTGCGAAACGCGATCCGCGTTCTCGGCGTCAACACCGGTGGCGGCGGCCGATGGCAGTTCAAGAAATGGACGCTGGAAGGGTATATCGATTGCATTAACCTCATCACGGCGCAACACCCTGAAGTTGGCATTCTCCTGCTGGGCGGTCCCAAGGAAGTGGACCTGAATAAACGCATCCTCAAGGCCGTGGATGGGAAAGTAGTCGATGGCGGCTGCCACAATTCCCTTCTGCAATTCGCGGCTCTGGTGCGGGCGGTGGATGTGCTGCTCACGTCGGACAGTCTGGCGATGCATATCGGCGTGGCTCTCGCAAAGCCGACCGTCGTCGTGGTTGGCCCGACCTCGCCGTGGGAACTCGATGTCTTTGGCCAGGGCGGCATTCTTCACAGTGGGATCGACTGTCTGGCCTGCTATTTGTCGCGCTGCGACAAAAAAGTCAATTGCATGAACACATTGGCGCCGGCCTACGTGGCTGCGAAAATCAACGAGTACCTCCCCCAACCATGAAAATACTGATGCTGTTTCCTTATGCGCCGCTGCCGGCGCCTTTTGATCTCGGCGGCACCAAGCGCAATCTGCCGTTCTTGCTGGAGCTGGCCAAATACCACGACATATCTGTCCTGGCCTATGGCACGCCGGAAGACGAACAACTCTTCCGAAAGAGTTACGGCGCTCTTTGCCAGGAGGTGCGCTTTGTCAACCGCAAACGGCCGCGCATCTTCGGCGCCGCCCAAATGATGTGGCTGTTGGGCACCGGACGCAGTTCGTATCGCATGTTGTACCGGAATGCGATGCAGCAAGCCATCAACCAAATGGTCGCGAGGGAGCGGTTCGATGTCATCCACTGCTGCGTGCATATGTTCGGTTACTTCAACTTTCCGCCGAATATTCCGGTCACCAGTGACACGCACGAGGTCAAATTCGATCTGTTGCGCCGCACCGCCCAAAACACGCCCAGTCGCTTTCGGAAAATATGGCTGAACTTGCAATGGAGATTCGGGAGAAGCGAGGAGTTTGAGCTATGCCGCAAATTTGATTTACTAATTACAACCACCGAAAGGGATTTTCATATTTTCCGAAGAAATCTCCCGCACCAAAGCCTGGCGGTCGTCCAAAACGGCGCGGGGAACAGCTTTTTCGAGGATTTGGGATTCGAGGCGAAGCAGTGCGTCATGGTGTTCACCGGTCTTTTCACTCACCTGCCAAATAGCGACGGGATCATCTATTTTCTGGACCATATTTTCCCGAAAATCCGTGAATTAGAATCGCTGGCCCGCATTTATGTCGTGGGCAAGAATCCAACTCAGGAAATGCTGGCTCGCGATTCCAAGAACATCTTCGTCACCGGATTTGTGGAGGATGTCCGACCCTACATCGCTCGCGGCCAAGTCTTTGTTATTCCTCTTTTGGCCGGCGGCGGCATCCGTGGCAAAGCTCTCGAAGCCATGGCCATGAAGAGGCCGATTGTCACCACGACCATTGGGGTCGAAGGCATTGATCTGCGCCACGAGCATTCCGCTCTCTTTGCCGACAAGCCCGACGCCTTCGCCAAGGCGGTGGTCAGGCTGTTTCGCGACGCCAAACTCCGGGAACGGCTCGCCGGCAACGCATTCGCAACCGTACAGCGTTCTTACAACTGGGAAGCCAAAGGAAGGGAACTTGAAGGATTGCTTCGATCCGTCGTTGAAGCCCGTGCGCACAAAACCAGGCGGAGCCTTTCCCAGGCAGTGAGGCTGGCGCCGCGCGCCGTCCTTGAATCGACGATTTGAGCAAGAGGAAAGGTCGCTCGTCATTGCCGGAACATTAATATGTCTTTGAACGCAGCCATCGCCACTGCGGTTTGCCTCGTTTTCGTGGCAAAGCTCTTGAAGATCGACCGCGCAGCCGCGCCGGATTTGTCCAAAGCACTATGGGTCCCCAGCGTGTGGTTTCTTTATTGCGCCTCGCGGCCTTTGGACGAATGGTTCCAGACCGGGCAATTCACCGAGGGCGGCGGAAACGCCATCGAATCTGGCAGCGTGCTGGACCGATACTTTCTGGCCGTTTTGCTCGTCATTGGCCTGGGGATTTTACACCAGAGAAGGATCCATTGGCCCCAAGCCATTCGGAACAACTTCTGGCTGTTTGCGCTCCTGCTTTTTATGCTGGTGAGCATTCTTTGGTCGGATTTCCCTTATGTCTCCCTTAAACGATGGGTCAGGACGGCGGGCAGCGTGATCATGGCCCTGGTCGTGCTCAGCGAGGCGGAGCCTTTTGAAGCCATGCTCGCCGTTCTTAGAAGAACGCTGTATTGCGTGATCCCATTTTCCATGCTGTTGGTGAAGTATTACCCCCGCCTCGGCGTTAGTTTTGGTCGCTGGACCGGAATGCCAATGTATAGGGGCGTCACAGTCAGCAAGAACACGTTGGGTGAAGTGTGTATGCTCGCAGTGTTTCTTTACATTTGGACCCTTGTCGCGAGTCGGGACAACAAAGACGGCGACCAGGCCGTCAGGGGTCAGACCGCGTCTGAATTCATCCTGATGATTGTGGTTTTTTTCCTGATGAAAGGTCCGTCCGGCTACGGCGCCACGGGGGCCACCTATAGTGCGACTTGCATCGGCGTGCTCGTCGTTGGACTGGGCCTCTTCTTCCTCATGCGACGATTCAAAACCCGCCTGGCCCAACTGGGCGTTTGGGTTGTTCTTATTCTGATCGGGGGCGGCATGGTGACGCTGGCGTTGTATTTGTTGGATACTTCTCCCATGGCCGTGGCCGCGCGCCTACTGGGGCGGAGCGAAACGCTGACCGGACGGTCCGATTTGATCTGGAATACGCTTCTTCCCATCGCCTGGCAGAATCCTGTGCTCGGATTAGGCTACGGGGCGTTTTGGATCACGCCGGTGTCCGGTTTGACCTTGGATGTCAATGAGGCCCACAACGGTTACCTCGACGTGTTCATCGAACTGGGGGGCGTCGGCCTGATTCTGGTGGCCTTGGCCGTCGGGATGTACTTCCGGAAAGCCAGGCATGAGCTTGAGGAAAACTTTCACTGGGCCGCATTTCGGATGTCTTATTTGGTCATGTTCCTGCTCCACAATTGGACAGAAACCACTTTGCTGCGATCCCGGGAGATTCTGTGGAATCTTTTCGTTCTTTTTGCTGTGGTTTATCCCAAGGAATGGACTGGTCGTGTGGACGATGATCGCATCCGCATGGAAGAGGTGTCTTCGGAGGTAGAGGAGACTCCTTTGGAGGCGGAGGGTGTCGCAGCGCCCCCTGCGGTGCTCGGAGGCAGTACGAAGAGTGCTATGTCCTCGCAATTGACGGCGCCAACCAATTTGCGAATTGTTCCCGCAGGCTTTTAGCTGTAAATGGATCATGCCGTTTTGGAGCCAATTAAGGCCCGCACGGATTCGAATTAGCTTTCTAAATGCCGCACTCATATTTGACCGTCGCCCGTGTCCGCGAATTGCTGGGCCACGCCACCCGCAGGCGCATCGTCGTCCTGGGTGACGTGATGCTGGACCATTTTCTGTGGGGCAATGTCGGCCGCATCTCCCCCGAAGCCCCGGTCCCCGTGGTGGAATGGCAGCGGGAGAGCTTTATTCCAGGCGGCGCCGCCAATGTCGCGCGCAATCTGGCGAGCCTTAACGTGCCCACCGAACTCCTCGGCGTGGTTGGTCCAGACCACTCGGCTGAATTGCTCCGGGAACTTTT